>SAMEA3663242__coassemble_78_pt1 | contig 34086 bp, 28 predicted proteins | sample SAMEA3663242__metabat2_high_PE_022 | metagenome-assembled genome bin SAMEA3663242 (sample SAMEA3663242) | pig gut metagenome | biome: pig gut; feature: pig-associated habitat; material: faeces | place: China | collected 2013 | reverse complement strand
ACGCCGCCGTAAACGCCCTTGAGCTCCTCGCCGGCGATGCCGAGCTTTGCGCTGTTCTGTGCGCCGATGGCCACGAAGAAGCCCTTGTAGCCCTGCTCGCGAAGCTGCGCGATGGTGATGTCCTTGCCAACCTCAACGCCGCACTTGAACTTAACGCCCATCTTCTTGAGCACGTCGATCTCGGCATTGATGACCTTGCGGTCAAGACGGAAGCTGGGGATGCCCAGAGTGAGCATGCCGCCGGGGACCTTGTTGCGGTCGAACACCGTTACGTTTGCATAGCCCATCTCCGCCAGATAGTAGGCACAGCTCATACCGGCCGGGCCCGCGCCGATGACGGCGATCTTTTCGACATAGTCCACATCGGGGATCTGATGACGGCGCTTCTCGGGGATGTAGCGGGTCTTTTCGCTCAGCTCTTTCTCGGCGATGAATTTCTTTATCTCGTCGATGGCGACTGCGCGGTCAAGCTTGCCGCGGGTGCAGGCGTCCTCACAGCTGCGGTTGCAGATGCTGCCGCAGACCGCGGGGAACGGGTTATCCTGCTTTATGAGCTTGAGCGCGTCAAGGTAGCGGCCCTCGGCTGCCATCTTGATGTAGCCCTGGACTGCGATGTGGGCGGGGCAGGCCGCCTTGCAGGGTGCTGTGCCGCTCTCATGGCAGTTTTTCTGGTTGGTGTTCTTGTAGTCGACGTTCCACATATGCTCGCCCCAGTGGTTATCGTCGGGCAGAGGCTGCTTGGGATACTCGACGGGGCCGTCCTTGGTGCACAGCTTCTGGCCGAGCTTGGCGGCGCCTGCCGGACATACCTCTACGCACTTGCCGCAGGCGACGCACTTTTCCTTGTCGACATGTGCGCGGTATGCGGAGGCGGACATATTGGGAGTATTGAAAAGCTGAGAGGTGCGCAGGGCAAAGCAGGAGCCCAGTGCGCAGTTGCAGATGGCAAAGATCTTATCTTCGCCGTCGATATTGGTTATCTGGTGGACATAGCCGTTTTCCTCGGCGCGCTTGAGGATGCGCATCGCCTCTTCATAGGTGATGTCGCGGCCCTTGCCGGTCTCGGTGCAGTATCTTGCGAAGGTACCGACTGCTATGCAGCACTCCTCCTGCAGCTCGCCGCAGCCCTCGCCCATGAGGCGCATTGCGTTTCGGCAGGAGCAATAGCCGACGCCGAGCTGGCCCTCGTACTTCTTGAGCCAATGGGAGATGTGCTCGATATCGACCGACTCATTGGTCGCGGGAATGGCCTTCTCAACGGGAAGGACGTGCATACCTATGCCGTCGCCTCCGGGAGGCACCATCGGGGTGACATGGGTCAAGGGCAGATACGCCATGCGCTCGAAGAATTTAGCGATCTGAGGATACTTCTCGACCTGCTCCAGATTCATGTTCATGAGCTCCGCCGCGCCGGGAACGAAGATGGGCAGAACATACTGGCGGCTGCCGTCGGGGGTATCGTAGTTATACTCCAGAACGCCCTTGAACGCCAGGTCATCCATGATCTTACGAACATAGGCAACGTCCTTGCCCATTTTCGCTGCGAGCTTCTCGGGTGTGGTGGGCTTGCGGACATCCATTGCCAGAGCAACGTCCGCCTCTTCGTCGCTTACTACGCACTCAAGGCCGTAGTATTCGGGGTCATCCTCGGTTATCTTGGCAAGACCGAGCTTCTGGGGGATGCGGTCGGTCATCTTCTTGCCAAGCGCCGCGATTTTTTCTCTTGCCATATGTAACTCCTTTCTGTTTTTAACAGAGTATGGTTTTGATAAACAAAACATGTTCACTTTGCTCATTATATCACAATATACCATTGAATTACAATATACATTTCAGGTATTTAGCTCATAATTTAACAGTTTTTCGTAGGTATTTTCCCGGATCGGACTCATGGGATACGGCACTTGCCTTTTGGCCTGACTTCGTGGTATTGTAGCTGCAGTATCATACAAAGGAGGTAATCGGATGACTCAGAGCGAGGAACGTATGCAGAATATGCACAAAGTTATCAAAACGGCGCAGAGGCTTTTTCTCGACGAGGGTATCGCCTCAGTGTCAATAAACAAAATAGCCGCGGAGGCCGGGCTGACGCCTATGTCCGTATATCGCTATTTCGGAAGCAAGGATAAGCTTATCGCCGCCGTGTGGCAGGACGCGCTCGTCGTGTTCTACGATGATTTTATGAAGCGCTATCATGCCATCACGGCGGACATGGCCACGGGATACGAAAGGTTCGTGGCCTGTATGGAGCTTTACATAGCCGTGTACAGCGAATTCCCACAGTGGTTCAGATATACCCGAGAGATGTTTTCGCATACGTCCACCTTCAGCATAACCCACAGTCAGGATATGGAGCACGTTTTCTGGAGATATTTCGATAAGGAAATACCCATTCCCCTGCTCAAGGCTCTGCAGGACGGAGTAGCCGACGGCTCGGTGAAACCGGATATAAACATCTTTCAGGTTTACCAGATGGTCCACAATATCTACACGGGAACGAGCATTTACAGCAACGTTTTCCCGAACTTCGATCCTTTGGATACCATTAAATTCACAAAAGAGCTTATTGCTAATTACATAAAAAATGACAAGTAATTCTATGCTATTTATACAAAATTGTTGGCGCATTTGGTCATTTTTAAAATTGTGTAACAAAAGTTGCGGAAAAGCACTGTGAGTTTGATAAAATTCAGTCAAAAGCAGGCTCACAATTTTTTTATTCCGCGATGTTAGTACGGATAACATCCGGCGGTCGCCGGATACGGTGATTAAAATGAAAAGTTTTGATATAACTGACTGCATCCCCTTCTGGGCAGAGCTGTCCGACGAAAACAGGAAGCTCATTAAGGATAATCTCGTGACACGCACTTATGTGAGCAGTGAGCGGATCCTGCTTAACAGGGCCAAGAAAAACGGCATGATCTTTATTTTCAGCGGCTGTATTCGCGTTTTTCTGGCCTCCGACACAGGCAGGGAGATCACTTTGTTCCGGCTGAACAAGGGCGAGGTCTTCAGTATCATGACCGTCGATCAGGCCGGAGATCTTGACGTCGTTCCTCTGCTTGAGGCGCTTGAAAAGTCCTCCGTTGCATACCTGAGCGAGGACGTACTTGCACGGATCGCATACAGCGATCCGAATATGGCGCAGTTTGTTTACAGGAACGCCGCCAAGAACGCACAGCTTATAATCAACAATATCGCGTATATGTTTTTCAATACGCTCAGGGGCTGCATAGCCCGATACATCATTGGCGCCGGCAAAAAGAACGGGCCGGACTGCGATACGGTGAAGACGACTCACGAGGAGATCGCGAATCATCTGGGCTCTACCCGCGTGGTGATAAGCCGCGAGCTTGACAGTCTGCGCGATATGGGGCTTATCCAGACCCGACGCGGCAGCATCATCATTGTTGACCGCGAGGGTCTTGAGTCCATTGCCGGAAGGTAGGCGCTTGCAAATGTATTATATTTCGCCGCGCTGCGCTCACTGCGGCGGCTGCCGCTCAAGCTGTCCGGAAAAATGCATTGACGCCTCCGCACATCCTCTTGTTATAGACCAACTGCGCTGCACAGGCTGCGGAAGGTGCTTTTTGGCCTGTCCCATCAGAGCAATAGTATATTCTGAGGACAGGGCTAATATATCTTTTTAGGAAGATTCGGGTATGAGTCCCGACAAAATACAAAAAACTATTTCAGGAGGTACAAAAATGTATTACAGCAGCGGTAACTACGAGGCCTTTGCAACCCCCAAAAAGCCAGAAGGCATTGAAAACAAGTATGCCCACATAGTCGGCACCGGCCTTGCGGGGCTTGCGGCGGCCTGCTTCCTCATCCGTGACGCACAGATGCCCGGCGATCACATCACCCTGTACGAGCATCTTCCCCTTGCAGGCGGCTCGTGCGACGGCATATATGACGCCACAAAGGGCTTCATAATGCGCGGCGGACGTGAAATGGATAACCACTTCGAGTGTATGTGGGATCTGTTCAAGTCCATCCCCTCGATCGTCAACCCGGGCGAGACCGTGTTCTCCGAGTACTATCACCTGAACAAGGAAGACCCCAACTTCTCCCTCTGCCGCGTCACCGAAAAGCAGGGCCAGGACGCGCATACCGACAGAAAGTACGGCCTTAATCCCTCGGCGGCAACGCAGCTTCTCAAGCTCTTTATGAGCACCAACAAGTCCCTTGAAGACAAAACCATCGACGATATTTTCGATGACGACTTCTACAACACCAACTTCTGGACATACTGGCAGACCATGTTTGCCTTTGAGAAATGGCACAGCGCCCTTGAGATGAAGCTTTATCTCCAGCGCTACATCCATCACATCGACGGTCTGCCCGATCTGTCCGCGCTCCGCTTCACCCGCTACAATCAGTATGAGTCCATGATCCTGCCGATGTGCAAGTACATCACCGATCACGGCGGCAAGGTACTGTTTGACACCTCCGTCACCGACATTCAGTGCGACTGCACTCCCGAAAAGAAGGTCGCAAAGAAGATAGTTTACACTCAGAGCGGTGTTGAGCATATTGTCGACCTGACCGAGAACGACCTTGTTATCGTGACAAACGGCGCTCAGGGCGACGGCTCTGCCTACGGCGATAACGATCACGCCCCCGTGGTCACCATCAAGAACGGCGAAGGCCCCTCCATCGAGCTCTGGAAGAAGCTTGCCGCGCAGGATCCCGCCTTCGGCAATCCCGACAAATTCTTCTGCGACATCGAGAAAACAAGCTGGGAGTCCTGGACAGTCGATACCGCCAATAAGCAGATCCTCGACGCTATCCAGAAGATCTGCAAGAGAGATCCTCTCTCCGGCAAGGTCGTTACCGGCGGCATCGTGACCTGCCGCGACTCGAGCTGGCTCATAAGCTGGACCATCAACCGTCAGGGTCAGTTCCAGGAGCAGCCCAAGGATCACTGCCTGATCTGGGTATACGGCCTCAACTGCTGGCACGATGAGGGCGACTTCATCAAGAAGCCCATGTGCGACTGCACCGGTATAGAGCTTGCCGCAGAGTGGCTGTACCACATCGGCATCCCCGAGGATCAGATCATGGATCTCGCAGCAAACGAGTGCAATACCACTCCCTGCATGATGCCCTATGTCACTACCTTCTTCATGCCCAGAGCCGAGGGCGACCGTCCTCTGGTCGTTCCCGAGGGCTCGGTAAACCTCGCATTCGTCGGTCAGTTCTGCGAGACCCCGCGCGACACCGTATTCACCACCGAGTATTCCATCCGCACCGGTATGGAAGCCGTGTACACCCTCTGCAACATCGACCGCGGCGTCCCCGAGGTCTGGGGCAGCGTGTACGATATCCGCGACCTGCTGTACGCGACCAGTAAGCTTCTGGACGGCAAAAAGCCGGCGGAATTCCTTCTGCCCAGCATTCTCCCCCTGCTGGGTCTTGTCAAGGAGCCGCTGACCAACAATGTTGTGGCTGACCTCCTTAGAAAGTACAACATAGTCTAACCGTAAGCTTTTCGCGCCCCCCATACCGAAAGCGTGCGGAGCAAGCCATACCCGACAAGCCGCCCGGGTATGGCTTGCAGTAGGGGCTCCGCGCAGTCTCCCCCTCAATATATAAAAAATACAGCAAGCTGTTTGTTCGCAGCTTGCTGTATTTTCGTTTGATTTACTTGCTGAATTTTGCCTTGATATCCTTGATAGCGATCTTGGCAGCGCGCTTTGCCGCATAAGGCAGGATGTACTTCATCTTGTCTTCGATTCTGGTCATCTTGCTGCACTCGGGGTGCTCGCGGTAGAGCTTAATTGCGTCAAACTCGCACTTGGTGGTGCACAGACCGCAGCCGATGCACTTATTCTCATCGACTATCGAGGCGCCGCAGCCGAGGCAGCGGGAGGTCTCGGCCTTGACCTGCTCCTCGGTGAACACGAGGCGGTCATCGCTGAAGCTCTTGGCCTTCTTGCTGTCGTGCATGACCTGCTGACGGGCGGGAGCGTCGTAGCAGTCGCCGGACAGGGCGAGGTTTTCCTTGTCAAGCTCGATAAAGTCGCGGCGGTTGCGGCCTATGGTCAGATCGGTGCCGGGCTGCACATAGCGGTGCAGAGAAATTGCGCCCTCGCGGCCGGCTGCGATCGCGTCGATGGCAAACTTCGGGCCGGTGTACACGTCGCCGCCGACGAAGATGTCGGGCTGGGCGGTCTGCAGGGTGAGGCCGTCGGCCTCGGCGGTATCCTTCTTGCCCTTGACCATAGCGCCGGTATCAAGTCCGCCCCAATCTATCGTCTGTCCGATAGCGCCGATAACGGAGTCGAGCTCTATCGTCTCGAACTTGCCGGTGCCGACGGGCTTACGGCGGCCCTTTTCGTCGGGCTCGCCGAGCTCCATGACCTCGACCTTGAGCGCCGTGACCTTGCCGTCCTTACCCACGATCTCAGCAGGTGCGTTCAGGCAGCGGAGCTTCACGCCCTCGGCGATCGCCTCGGCAAGCTCCTCCTTATCCGCGGGCATCTCGGCCTCAGTGCGGCGGTAGACTATGTAGGTCTCATCGGCGCCGAGGCGGACTGCGGTGCGGCAGACGTCCATTGCGACATTGCCGCCGCCGATGACGGCGCACTTTTTGCCGACAACGGGCTTGTTGCCGAGGTTTACCTCGCGCAGGAACTCAACGCCGCCGTAGACGCCCTCGAGCTCCTCGCCGGCGATGCCGAGCTTTGCGCTCTTCTGGGCGCCGATGGCCACGAAGAAGCCCTTGTAGCCCTCGTCGCGAAGCTGCTGGATGGTGACGTCCTTGCCGACCTCAACGCCGCATTTGAACTCAACGCCCATGGTCTTGAGCACGTCGATCTCGGCGTTTATAACGTCCTTCTCAAGACGGAAGGAGGGGATGCCCATGGTGAGCATACCGCCGGGGACGGCGTTCTTATCGAACACGGTAACATTGCTGTAGCCCATTTCCGCAAGGAAGAAGGCGCAGCTCATACCGGCGGGGCCGGCGCCGATGACGGCGATCTTCTCCTCGAAGAAGCCCTCGTACTTGGGCTTTACCACGGGCGGGATATAGCGGGTCTCGGCGTCCAGATCGCGCTTTGCGACGAACTTCTTGACCTCGTCGATAGCGACTGCGCGGTCGATGCTGCCTCTCGTGCAGGCGTCCTCACAGCGGCGGTTGCATATGGCGCCGCAGACGGCCGGGAAGGGATTGGCCTTCTTTATGAGCGCCAGAGCCTCGGTATAGCGGCCCTGAGCCGCCATCTTCAGGTAGCCCTGAACGGCGATATGAGCCGGGCATGCGGTCTTGCAGGGGGAGGTACCGGTCTCATAGCAGTTGATGCGGTTATTATCGCGGTAGTTGAAGTCATACTGCTCGATGCCCCAGTGATTGTCATCGGGGAGATCGTGCTTGGGATACTCAACGGGGCCGTCCTTGGTGCAGAGCTTCTGGCCGAGCTTAACGGCGCCGGCGGGGCAGTACTCAACACAGCGGCCGCAGGCTACGCAGTCCTCGGCGTTGACTCTTGCAACGTATGCCGAACGGGACATATTGGGCGTGTTGAAAAGCTGGGAGGTACGCAGTGCGTTGCAGATATTGACGTTGCAGTTGCATATTGCGATGATCTTGTCCTCGCCGTCGACGTTGGTTATCTGATGGACATAGCCGTTGTCCTCGGCCTTCTGGAGGATGTTCAGCGCTTCATCATAAGTAATGTAGTGTCCGCCCTTCTGGGTCTCGACTACGTACTCGGCCATGTCGCCGACTGCGATGCACCAATCCTCGGGATCGTCGCCGCAGCCCTCGCCCAGTATGGATCTGCCCATACGGCAGGAGCAGGGGCTTGCCGCATACTTATCGTATTTATTCAGCCAATGGGAAATGTGCTCGACATCCAGCGACTGCTGCTCGGCGGGGATGGCCTTCTCGACAGGAACCACGTGCATGCCTATGCCCGCGCCGCCGGGAGGCACCATTTTGGTGACCTTCGCAAGAGGCAGAATGGTCATACGCTCGAAGAACCTTGCGGTCTCGGGGTATTTGTAAAGACGGTCCCAGCCCATGTTGGAATACTCAGCGCTTCCGACGACGAAGATGGGCAGAACGTAACGAAGCTCCTTCTCGGGGTTATCTCTGTTGAACTCAAGAACGCCCTGATACAGCAGCTCGTCAAGCAGCTCCTTGAGCTTTTCCTCGGAAAACTCCGGATTCATCTTCTTGAGCTGCTCAAAAGAATAGGGTGTGCGCAGCTTCATCTTGAGGGCAACGTCCGCCATATCGTCGGTCACGCGCCTGTCAAGACCGTAATACTCGGGGTCGCCCGGCTGGACCTTTGCCAAGCGGTCGGTTATCTTCTGTCCAAGATCCAGAATTTTTTGTCTTACAGGACCCTCAACCGGCACATTGTAAACATCAAGGTTGTCGGTTATGTTTTTTCCTGACATTTTTACTCCTCCCAAAGCCATAAAAATAAAGCGGATATCCGGCCTGTGCTCCGCCGCGATGCCCTGCATATCCGCCTCGCAGGCAAAATGTATTGACAATCTGCGGCAAGTGTAATAAAATTGGTCTATCCACTGTGTTAATAATAAAACATACGCTGGTATTTTGTCAATATCGCACTAATAATATTGTAATATTTGTGCTTATTGCTGAGATTTCCGACCTCATAACTGTTAAAAACTGATAGGCCCTCAGTTGTTTGGTTTTGGTCGCACCAATTTTTTCGCGGAGGCTGTTTGTGGAAAATTTTGAAAAGCTGTCTGCTCCGACCCTGAAGGAGCTTTTTATAAACAAAATGGCGGAGCTCATTCTCTCCGGAAAGCTCAAGGTAGGCGAAAGGCTTCCGCCTGAGCGCTCCCTTGCCGAGCAGATGGGCATCGGCAAGACCGTCGTTCACAGCGGGCTTCAGGAGCTTGCGCGAATGGGATTTGTCACCATCAAGCCTCAGAGCGGAGTTTATATCGCAGATTACATGGTCACCGGTAATCTTGATACCTTCAACGCCGTTGCAAAATACAGCGGCTATAACATCAGCCCCGAGATAATCCGTGGTATGTACGATATGCGCTTTGCCATGGAGGGGCTTGCGATGGAGCGCTTTGCCCGTCTGCACACCCCGGAGGATATAATAACCCTCCGCGAGATGATAGTCGGCATATGCAATTATGTCGCGGATGAGCACATGAACTACACCGAGCTTGCCGAGCGCTTTTTCGATTTTCACCACATGATCGCGCGCATGAGCCGCAGCGCGATAATCCCGCTGACCTTCAACGCGGTCAAGGGCGTCAGCGTCGTGCTGTGGGAAAAATACCTGCGGGCGCACAGCCCGGGCAAGGCCATCGACAGGCTCAATTACTTCGTCGACCGTCTCGAGGCCGGCGACGGCAAGGCCGCCTGCCTTGAGCTCAGGAAAGGTCTCGACGAGCAGTTTGACAGGATGTTCAAGTAAGGTCAAAAATATAAAGCATCAAGAAGGGAGAATAAAAATGGCACAACTCAGACCCAAGATCGTCAAGCTGGCCAGGATCATCGGCAGTGTGACCGGTATATTGACGAAGATCGACGAGAACGCACCGGAATACTACAGTCTGGTGAACATCGTCAGCGACGACGAGGCCGACATCGCCATCGCCGCCGGACTGCGCAAGGAGCGCACAGCCGGGTATCTCGCAAAAAAGGTCGGCAAGACCGTGGAGGAGATCCAGCCGCTGCTGGATAATCTCGTTTACTACGGCATTTTCCGCCGCACCTACAGCGAAGAGGCCGGTCAGGACGTCTACTTTATGCAGATCTACGCCCCCGGCATTCTGGAGATGATGGTGAACAACGTCGAGCTTGCCGCCGCACATCCCGAGGTCAACCGCGCATTTGAGGAGTACACCAGAAATCTGGCGGCGACCATGGGTTCCTTTATCCCCGACGGCTACGGACTCATGCGAGTTATCCCCGTTCAGAGCGCCGTTGAGGATAACCCCGACACGGCCGAATTTGAAAAGCTCTCCTACTATCTGGATAAGTACGACAAATTCTCCGTATCGCCCTGCTCCTGCCGTGCCTCGCGCACCGCGATAGGCGACGGCTGCGGACATCTGGACGAGGATATGTGCATCCAGATGGGCAAGGGCGCGGAGCACTACATCCGCTCCGGACGTGCAAGGGAGATCACAAAGCAGGAGGCTCTTGAGATCATCAAGCGTGCCGAGGAAAACGGTCTCATGCACGATATCCCCAACGTCGAGGAGGCCGGCGACAGCGCCGCCATCTGCAACTGCTGCTCCTGCGCCTGCTTCGGTCTGCGCGTCGGCCTTATGTACGGTGCGAGAGACGCGATACGCTCGAACTTCGTCGCCGAGGTCGACGAGGCAAAATGCGTCGCCTGCGCTCAGTGCGTCGAGGTATGCCCGGGCAACGCGCTCAGGCTCGGCCAGAAGCTTTGCTCCACGGAGGATCTGTCCGCCCCCGAATACAAGAAGATGACCGACGTTATCTTCTCAAAGGACGTATGGAACGTCGACTACCGCGAAAACCGCGAGGACGTCATGCCCACCGGCACCGCGCCCTGCAAGACGGCCTGCCCCGCGCACATACCCGTTCAGGGCTATCTGAAGCTGGCAGCTCAGGGTCGCTACACCGAGGCTCTTGAGCTAATAAAGACAGAGAACCCCTTCCCCGCCGTCTGCGGCCGAATCTGCAACAAGCGCTGCGAGGCCGAATGCACCCGCGCAAGCGTTGACGAGGCTGTCGCCATTGACGAGGTCAAGCGCTTTATCGCCGACCACGACCTGAACGAAAAGACCCGCTACGTTCCCAAGATGGTAAACCAGACCGGCCGCCCCTACACCCAGAAGATCGCCGTCATAGGCGCGGGCCCCGCCGGCATGAGCTGCGCATACTATCTTGCGCACAAGGGCTACCCCGTCACAGTTTTCGATAAAAACCCCGTTCCCGGCGGCATGCTCACGCTGGGCATCCCCTCCTTCCGCCTTGAAAAGGACGTTCTGAACGCCGAGATCGACATTCTCCGCGAGATGGGCGTTGAGTTCAAATGCGGCGTCGAGGTCGGCAGGGACGTTACTATTCAGCAGCTCCGCGAGGAGGGCTACAAGGGCTTCTATCTTGCCATCGGTGCTCAGAAGTCCGCTCCGCTCGGCATTCCCGGCGAGGAGCTTGAGGGCGTGTTCGGCGGCGTTGACTTCCTGCGCGAGGTAAACCTCGGCAACAAGCCCCTTATCGGCAAAAAGTGCGCCGTTATCGGCGGCGGCAACGTTGCAATGGACGTATGCCGCAGCGCCGTCCGCCTCGGCGCGAAGGACACCTACATAATCTACCGCCGCTCCGAGGCCGAGATGCCCGCAGACCCCGAGGAGGTCAAAGAGGCAATGGCCGAGGGCGTAAAGTTCCGCTTCCTGAGCGCTCCCGTCGAGATCGAAGGCGCAGAGGGCAAGGTCACGGGCCTCAGGGTCGAGATCATGGAGCTTGGCGAGCCCGACGAGAAGGGCCGCCGCAAACCCGTCGGCACCGGCAAATTTGAGACCGTCAAGGTCGACAGCGTCATCGGCGCGATCGGTCAGGTCGTCGATTGGGGCGAGCTTGACTTCGGCAAGCTTGAGACCACAAAGAAGGGTCTTGCCGTGGCCGACAGCCTCACCTATCAGACCGCCGAGCCCGACATCTTCGTCGGCGGCGACTGCTACACCGGCCCGAAGTTTGCAATCGATGCGATCGCGGCCGGCAAGGAGGGCGCCATTTCCCTGCACCGCGCCGTACACGAGGGTCAGACGCTCACGATGGGCCGCGACCGCAGGATATACAAGGCTCTGGATAAGGAGCACACACTTATAGACGTCAGCAGCTTCGATCATGAGCACCGCCAGGTCCCCGGCTACAACGAGGCCAAGGCCAAGACCTTCTCCGACGCCCGCGTTACCTTCACCGAGGATCAGGTGCGCAAGGAGACCGCCCGCTGCCTCGGCTGCGGCGCGACCAAGGTCGACGAATACCTGTGCATCGGCTGCGGTCTGTGCACCACCAAGTGCAAGTTTGACGCCATCAAGCTTAAAAAGGTGCGCAATATCCACGCCGGCACCTTCGAGACCATGCCCATCAAGGTCGCGGAGGGTCTCGTCAAGCGCACCGGCGGCATCATCAAGAAGGCTGTCACAAAGTAATGCACGAGCTTGGTATCTGTGACGCGCTGCTTAAAATGGTCGACAAGGCGGTGAAGGAGGAAGGCTGCGCGGGCGTCAGCAGCATCACCGTCGAGGTGGGTATGCTCTCGGGCGTTATCCCGCATTTCCTCAGTGACTGCTGGGAGGCCGTCATTGACGGCACTCCTTATGCGCAGACCGAGATGATCGTGGAGACCCTGCCGGGCATCGCCCGCTGCCTTGACTGCGGCAGTGAGTTTGAGGCTGATGTCGAGGAGCTCGTCTGCCCCGAATGCGGCGGTAAAAAGCTCACTCCCGTCACAGGCCGCGACCTCACGCTGAAAGAAATAGCGGCGTATTGATACCATAAGCACGCAAATATCACAAAATACCCCGTCCTTACGGCGGGGGATCCGCAAAACAGAGAAAGTCAGGCTGCAGCCGCAGCCTGACTTTCTTCAGCGTGTCAAAAAAGTCCTCGCAGACTTTTTTGCACGCTTCAAAAACGCCAAGTTTTTTGTGAAATTTCATTTCACGAAAAACCTCGCCATGCTCGTCAAAAAGCCTGATAAATCAGGCATTTTTGATGGCTATTTATCTAATTCGAGGCGGGCTGCCGCCCCCTCGAGCTCCCCCTGTCCGTCGCTTCATTCTATGCATTCATTTTTAGTTCTTTGACAGCCTGACTTTCTTATCGCGCCGCTTGAACGCAGGCAATACTAAAATGCATTTTTAGCCCGATGAACCGGATATCGTTAAACTATGCTCGTCAGCCAATCATCAAGAAATGCAAGCTGTTTCTCGGTATGAAACCAGTGTTCACCGTCTTCCATGACCTTCAGCGAGGAATTCGTCTTCCCTGCAAATTCCGATATTGTTTCATACGAAGTTAAATTATCGTTTCCCGCGTACAGAATATCTGTCGGCGTATTCCACACAATGGCTGTATCTCTGACATAGCATAGATACCTCCATGACAGTGTTTCTCCGAACACTGTCTCGATTTCCTGTTTATCCTGAAGCTCATGCTCCGTCACATTTGCCCACGACATCATGTCACAAATAAGTCTCTCCATGTTTACAACGGGAGATATGAAGAATGCTCTTTCCAGCTCTTTTCCGGACAGCGCATTCATGGCAAAATAAGCTCCAATGCTGTTTGCAACGATCAGCACGGAATCGTACTTATTACGCAGAACATCATATTCAGCCAGAATTTCTTCTTTTGTTTCCCATGGTGTATATGCTTTATAGTCTGAGCCGAGTACATCATAGCCCTTGAATATCGTCTTATAGTGCTCTGCTTCTTCTGCACTGCCGCCTTTTCCGTGTATATATAGTACAGCTTTCTTCAAAACAGTCACCTCGCATAGTTTGATCTATCGTTTCATAATTGTTTAGATGAATTATATCACACACTATGTACACGCACAACAAATACCGCGGCAAATCCCGTTTCCCCGGCCTTTGCCTTATTACAGGCGATGCCGTGCGCAGGTGTTTTTTGCCGCTCTGCCGCTGAGATTTGAAAACTCGGACGGCTCGCCTGTAAGAGCGGTCATCATAGAAGCATAAAATGATCCCTGCTTTCATTCTGAAAGCAGGGATCATTTTATACCGCCGCAAGAGCTGCGCCGAGGGCTTTGCATTCCTCGGCGGCCTCGCCGTCGGGGAAGCCGCAGCAGGCCAGACTGTCTGCCACGATGTCCGCGCCGTCTGCCAGGCAGCTTTCCTCCCATATCTCCAGCCAGGTGCCTTCGCCCCAGCCGTATGAGCCGAACAGGGCTATCTTTTTGCCGTTCAGTTCCGTGCGGCAGGGCTCGAACATCGGCTCAAATTCCGTGTCCTCCAGCCCCTCCGCGCCCATCGCAGGGCAGCCGAAGGCAATAACGTCAAAGGCCTCCATGAGTCCCGCGTCAAACTCTCCGGCCTTATATACCTGCACGCTCGCACCCTTGTCCTCGGCGCCCTTTCTTATCTTCTCGGCCATTGCCGCGGTGTTGCCCGTACCGCTCCAGTAAACTATCGCGATCTTATTCATATTCTCTGTCCTTTCACTGTGAAATGAGCTGCTCGAGGGTGCAGCCGCGCCGCAGTCTACCGCAGTTATCGCGAGTGCATTTCTCGAAGCTTGCAAACCTCATTTTAGCCGCATTCACATCTCCGTATACCTTCCAACAGCCGACGCATTTGCATCCCGCCGCCCTGTTTTCGATGAAGCCCCGTACATCCTCCGCGGGATAACCGAGAAAAAGCCCCACCTCATGCGGAAAGTCCCCGCCGTCGCCCATGCGTCGGCGCAGGCGCGCTATGCAGCCTCCGGCCGAGCTCAGGTCATAGCCGAGGCCGCGCAGAAGCTCCCGCACCTGAGGCCGCTCAAGATCCGCTCTGAGCCGCTCGGGGCTGTACATATAAACGAGCACCCGCTTTTCCATAAAGCGCAGGGGAAGCATACACAGGCCGTAGGGAGCGAGCCTGCGGTTGAGGCCGCGTATTCTTTCTATCGTCTCGGCTCTGGACTCAAACTCCGCCGAGAACATATTTCCCGTTTTCAGTCCCGCCAGCGTCGGCGAGCACTGACGCACAATAAGCTCGTCACTCATGTTTTCCATACTCCTATCATTTGAGTTTTGCGCCGCCTTATGCAACAAACGGCGGACGCACACACGCCCGCCGATATTTTTACTGTTTCCTGCCGCTGCACGCTCCGTTCGCAGAGCAGCCGGAGCAGCCGCAGCCGCAGGAGGATCTGCCCGCTCTTTTGTCCTTGACAAGCTTCACGACGGCAAGCGTTACCGAAAGTATGAGTACAAGGCAAATAACTATGTTCGCAAGATTCTGCATTATCCAGTCAAGCATGAGCTTTCCTCCTTTCGTTTTGCCCTTATCAGTTCGCGCAGGACGCTGCGGCTTTCAGAGCTTCGGTCTCCTTATAAGGGCGCAGCAGCATATACACGATGAATGCAAGGACTATCACCGCGCAGGCCGTTCCGATAGCGGAGCCCGCTCCGACGGACCATGCGCCGAACTGATATACGATCAGGGAGACCGCATAGGCGAAGGCGCACATATAACCGATGGCCGCCCACGTCCACCCGGTGTTATTCATCTCTCGCCTGATAGCGCCCATTGCGGCAAAGCAGGGTGCGCACAGGAGGTTGAATATCATAAAGCTGTAAGCAGAGATCGCGCTGTAATGAGACGCGACAGCCGTCAGCAGAGCCGGGGTATCCTCGGCGACCTCGCCCGCCACGTGGAACAGAACGCCGAAGGTCGTGACAACGTTTTCCTTGGCAATAAGTCCTGTCACGGTCGCAACGGTCGACTGCCAGTCGCCGAAGCCGAGAGGCGCGAAAATGAAGGCTATCGCACCGCCGATGGCCGCCAGCAGAGAGGAATTGTTGTCCTCTATCATGCCGAAGCTGCCGTCGACAAAGCCGAATCCCTGCAGGAACCAGAGCGCGACGGCTGAGAGCAGTATTATCGTGCCGGCCTTCTTTATAAAGCTCCAGCCGCGCTCCCATGTTCCGCGCAGAATGTTTCCGACGGCGGGGACGTGGTACGCCGGAAGCTCCATGACAAAGGGCGCGGGCTCGCCTGTAAAGGGCTTGGTCTTCTTGAGCATGATGCCTGAGATGATAATGGCCGCGACGCCGATGAAGTATGCGGACACGGCAACAAGGCCGCTCAGCCAGTCCGCAGCGCCCCAGCTTTCCATGAGCGACTCCGCGCTGCCCTGAAGGATCTCGCCGCCGAAAACGTCGTTTGCCCAGTCGGTGAGCATAGAGCCGAAGGGACCCATGGCTATCCAGTAGACAAGGAACATGACGGCCGCGAAAATGGGCAGAGCCGCAAAGCGGTTGGTGACGACCTTGTCTATCTTATCGGACGCCGAGAGCCTGCCTGCGCTTTTCTTTTTGCAGCAGGCCTTCATAAGAGAGGCAATGTAGAGGTAGCGTTCATTGGTGATTATTGCTACTCTTGCTTCCTTCACCCTGACGATCACGTTATCTCCCAGGGTGTTTATTATCGTAACGCTGCTGCCGACCACAAAGCCGAGATTTTCAAGATGTCTGCGAACCTCGGGCTTTCCGCCTATGCGCTTGACGGTGTTGTCCTCCCCGACTTCCGCGAGTGTAAGCGGCATCATATCTACCCTTCTTTCAAATGTTAGTTTGAACTAACAAGCAAGTTCAAAAAAATAGTTAGTTTTAACTAACTCCATTGCCATAATACCACCTTTTCCACTCCAGTCAAGGGCTTTGATACATTTTTGGCGCTGTGCACAATTTGTTAGTTATAACTAACTCGGCTTTTTGTTTATAATTCCAAGTGCATTAGTAGGAATTAGCTTCCCCGATATGTGATTTAATAAACAGCTCTGTTTTATGGCTTTTTCCCGACGCAGGTGATATAATTGCTGCAGGAATAAAATTTTTGAAAAGGAGAAGAGGATATGGAAGAGCAGGTACGCATCAGCACCGGAATAGACGGCCTTGACGAGGCGATAGACCATCTGCGCCCGGGGGACACCGTCGTCTGGCAGATAGACCACATCGGAGACTATATGTTTGCGGCCACGAAGCTTGTAACAAAGCTTGCTCGCACAGGGAGAAGGCTCGTTTACATACGCTTCGGCGATCACGATGAGATCATGGACTCCGAGGCGCTCATTAACGCCGGCGCAAACGTAAAGCAGTACACCCTCGACCCCCACGTCGGCTTTGAGACCTTCGCCGTGCAGGTACACCGCATCATAAGCGCTGAGGGCAAAAACGTCTTTTTCGTTTTCGACTGCCTGTCCGAGCTTCAGAAATACTGGTTTTCCGACCTTATGATCTCGAACTTTTTCCTGCTCATAAACCCCTTCCTCCGCGAGCAGGGCGCGATCGCATACCAGTCCATCAACTACCGCAGTCACACATATGAGACCGTTTCGCGCATCCGCAGGGCCACTCCCCTGCTAATCAACATACTCACCCACGACAGAAGCACATATATCCAGCCTGTCAAGGTCGAGGGCAGGCGCACGAAGAATATGTACTTCCCGCTGAAGATAAGCGGCGGCTCGTGCCGGACCGTCACCTCCAGCGCGGATAACTACGCCATATTTGAAAAATTCACCCAGACCGGAGAGCGGCGCGATTGCTGGGACAGCATGTTCGACTCCGTTCCCCGCGACGGCAGCGAGCCCACCGACGAGGACGGTAAGCGCCTCAAGGAGAACATCCTGCGCTGCCTGCTGGGCAACGAGCCCACGCGTCTTGAGCTCTGCCGCAAGTATTTCAGCACCCGCGATCTCATGGACATCAAAAACCGCGAGATCGGCACCGGCTGCATCGGCGGTAAGGCCGTAGGCATGCTGCTTGCGCGAAACATCATCCGCGACGAGGCTCCGGAGCTTTACTGCGAGCACATGGAGCCGCACGACTCCTACTTCATCGGCGCGGACGTTTTCTACACCTACGCCGTGCAGAACGGCGTCTGGTCGCAGCGCACGCGCATGATAGACGCCGAGGACTACTTTGAATGTGCCCCGAACATCCGCGAAAAGCTCTTGAATGGCATATTCATGCCCGGCATAACCGAGCAGTTTCTGTCCATGCTGGAATACTTCGGGCAGTCGCCCATCATCGTTCGCTCCAGCTCCCTGCTCGAGGACGGCTTCGGAAACGCCTTTGCGGGCAAGTACGACAGCGTGTTCTGTCCCAACCAGGGCAGTCTTGAGGAGCGCTACAGGGTATTTGAGGAGGCCGTGCGCACCGTCTACGCCAGCACCGTGAGCTACGACGCCATAAAGTACCGCGCAGACCGCAACCTTCTCGACCGCGACGAGCAGATGGCGCTTCTCGTCATGCGCGTGTGCGGCGACTGCCACGGCAGGTACTACTACCCCCACATCGCGGGCGTGGGGCACTCAAAGAACCTGTACATAAACAGCGCGGTGACCGATCTCAACAACAAGGGCATGCTCCGCCTTGTGTTCGGCATGGGCACCCGCGCGGTTGACCGCGAGGCCGACGACTACGCGAGGCTGCTGAATATGGACGCCCCCGCCGCGCCGCCCATGGTGGCCTACGGCGACGAGTACAAGTACTCGCAGCACAAGATGGACGTCATTGATCTTGAGGAAAACAGCTTCGTCACCATAAACGCCGACAGCATAGACAAGAGCGAGCTCAAGACCGACCCGAGCCTGTTCATGGAACCTGATATGCCCACTGCCGCGCGCTACCGCGAGCTCGGCCTTTACGGCGAGCCCGTTCCGGATATCCTCAATTTCCGCAAGCTCATTAAAAACACCGCTTTCACCGATACCATGACCGAGGTCATGGCTCTGCTGAGCAGTAAGTACGACTACCCCGTCGACATCGAATTTGCGTGCAACTTCGCACAGTCGGGCGAATTCCGCGTTAACCTCCTGCAGTGCAGACCCCTGCAGACCCGCGGCATTGGCAAAGCCGGCGTGATGCCCAAGGTGCGCGATACCTTCTTCCGCATAAAGGGCAACTTCATGGGCGGCAACGTGTGCCTGCCTATCCGCTACGGCGTGTTTGTCAAGGTGGAGCCGTACCTCTCGCTCACCGAGCAGCAGAAGTACCTTGTGGCGCGCAAGATCGGTCAGCTCAATCTTCTCCTGCGCGATGAGAGCACGATACTTATGGGTCCCGGTCGCTGGGGTACGACGACGCCCAGCCTCGGAGTTCCGGTCAACTTCATGGAGATATCCCACTTTGACTGCATGTGCGAGCTTGCCTACAACTCTCACGGTCTGCGGCCCGAGCTGAGCTACGGCAGCCACTTCTTCCAGGATCTCGTCGAAGCCGGCACCTTTTACGCGGCTGTGTATCAGGGCGAGGAGGGCTGCAGCTTCGCCGAGGAGCTGTTCGACAATTACGAAAACCGCTACGCTGAGCTCATGAACGCAAGTCCCGACGACCCCATGTGCGGCGTCATAAAGGTCTATGACTTCTCAGCCGAGCAGGTCATCCTCTACTCCGAGATCGAATCGCAGGACTGCTTCCTCGCGGTTACCGAGGGCTGATAAAATGAAAAACCTCATGACAACGAACATCTATGACGTTCGCGGCAGCATCGCAGTAGCCGGAGCCTGCCTTGAAAGCGTGCAGCCGGAGGGCTTCAGAGCGGTAACTGAAGGGCTGGACGAGGTATACTCGCTGTGCCTTGAGGAAACTCACATAAACATGGCCGTCACAAAGCTCGGCGCCATGCTGAGCACCGGCCAGATACAAAAGCTCGTTTTCGTGAGCGTTGACCGCTCGCCGCACTGCACGCAGATGCACTACATAAAGCATGAGCTTGAGCGCATGATGACGCTTACAGCCGAGGTGCTGGATTATGTGGTGAAGGACAACAGGCCCATACTTATCAGCGACGGGGCGATAGATATGTCAAAGTCACTGTCAAAGCTGGCAGAGCTGTACTGAACAAGAAAAAGTAAAAAACTGCATGGTGCTTTCACACCATGCAGTTTTTAACTTCTATCGACGTCTGAGACAAGTCAGTTCTGTCTGCAAAAATCAGAATCGTGGGGCTGTAAAAGAAGGTATGTCACAGTCATACAGGCAGGAAAAGCATGGCATAGCCCAGCGCATCCGTCGGCCGAAGTATGTGCCGCCTTTTTCCGAGCTTCGCTCTTTGGTGCCCGGCATCAGAACTCCGGGATGTTCTGAAAGGCTTTCCCGCAGCCGACACACTGACATGCGCGGTAAACCTCAGCAACTTTCGCACCGGCTTCTTCTGTCTGCCCGATACACTTTCCATATACGGACTGCCCGTCAGTGATTACTAAAAATAATCAGTTTGTCCTTTGGTCTCAGCTCCACTTCGATATCATCCTGGTCGCCGGAAAAGATGATCATTTTTCCGCCGGGGCTTGTATATCCCAAAACAATGGCCTTATTATTGTCCGGAGATGCTTCAAAAACTCCAAGTATCAGTTCTCGCGCGGTGCAACGATGAGGAATTTCTCCATCTTTGAAGAATCTATCAACCTCTTTTATGTATAATTCTTTGCTTTCATAGGTGTCGGCACTCTCGTCATCATAAGTCAAGATGTCAGAATAGAACTCATACAGGGCTTGCTTTCGTCCTATCTGTGTAACCATTTTGCTTATATACCTGTTGCTGATGACTACATTGTCGACACTGTAATTGTGTACAACATCATAGTTTTTGGGGTTTAGGATCTCTACGACTACATCGAGTCTTTCACGATCAAAATCAGGGTCTTTCTTTTGCCGTTCAAATATTATGTCCTGAACATAGATCAAGTAGGTAAGCGCAGCAGAGTCGATATCTTCCGTAACGGTATTATCGTCCGAGAGAATGAGAAGGCTCGTGTCCCCGTCATGATTATCTATCGCTTCTTCTATGGTGCTTCTTATAAGCTCCGCATCGAACACATCAGCGGCAACCGTTTTCGTAACATATGGATAGGCATGATAATAATCGAGCCGCTCCAAGCTTTTTGCATCATCAATTACCGTTATGTTCAATATCTCCGCATTCTGTAATTTGTGCTCTCCACGGAACGCGGAAAAACCGTTCATGATATCCTGACATTTGCTGTTATGCCCGATGATAACAATGTTTCTCGGTAACATGTGATAGGAATCATTGACCTTGACGGTAAGCGTCGACGTAGTCGGCTCGGAAGCGCATTCACAATCATCATCAGAGTTTGCAACATAGAAGGCATTATTGCCGGATGCTGTCTGCATTACTGTAAGTGGTACTGCACGTCGATGAGTCTGCATATATTGCCATGTTGCATTTGTAACATCATCCTCGCTGACTTGAGGCGCAAAAAAGAACTCAGCACCTCTGTTCGAGAACAGTTCGCTGTATACTGTGTTCAGTTCTGGCATAATAGAAAACTGCGAAAGGATCTGGCCGAGAACCTTATTAACGTATACGGGGACAATGTGGCATTTTGCAAGTTTTTCCTTATGCAGAATTATCCTCTCTACCAATTTTGCGGTCCAGTTATCCTCAGCTTCCACAATGATTGTTTGATGGTCTACGGAGTTTTCGCTTGATGTCATCTCTGCAACCTGTACAAGTGTTTTTATTGTATTGGCGTTTCCTTTTTCGAGGATCTCCCTTCGCTCATGATTTCCATATTGACAGATCTCGTTTTGGTACTCCTTGGTGAGCAAAATAACCGAGCTTGCCTGAGAAATAGAAATGTCGTTCAATTGCTTAGTTGAGTACGTTTCTCCCTCTCTGACTATAACCGTAACATTATTTTTGGGGCGTTTCTTCATACGGTAGAATACCCGCCGAATACCCGACAGCTCTGCGCATTCACTTTTTACCGTGAGTTGCTCATTTTTAATTGTGGCAGACAGTCTTTCGTTTATCTCTTGTTCAATACCTTTCGGATCCTGACTTGCCAAAACGACAACGGTTTCGTGTCTCCCGGTATAAAGAAGATCGTTAACGATTTCCGACGCGCGTGAATTCCAATTTAAAATCACAGTATGTCCCGACACCTTTAGAGCGCGATTGCCGGACTTTGAATTTTCAATAAAGCTTGAAATATAGTTCGTCACATAACCGACGACAGCGCCGGTAAAAGTGATCATGCCAATCAAAACCGTAACGATACATACGATGATAAGCGCAACGCCAGTCTCCCCTATGTCCTCAATTACATATCCAATGCATCCGGCATCCAAGATCATGCTGATCGTGTAGAACACAGAAGGCCAGAAACCGGTATATTCAAGCGACTTCGGTGACAACCAGGATATTATGGCTGCAGCCGCTGCAAGCAGTATGAAGTTCAAGACAAGAATTGCAATAAGGATTGTCAGTGACGGGTTTTTTACCGTAAAAACACTAATATTCTCTCGTATTTTTTTCAACATAACAAGTCCTCCGCCGCTATTTGATACTATTTCTTAGCCTTATATATTCGAATAGGCATTTCTCAATTTAACATGATTTACGGTCAAAAACATTTATTGCTTGTGTCAATTATTAAGTAACCTCGGTTCTTTCGATATACTCTGCAGGAGAGTACAAGCGCTTATCCGCTTCTTATTGAAAAATTTTCAGAGAACTGAAGGACTGCATTGCTGTAGCGAAGACAAAAGTACGGTCGTATTGGCCCATTCCAAATCTACTTTAAACTATGACAAGGACACCTTCATCGATTATCTATCCAAAACTATCCCCTGCCGCATAATTGTTCACACATAAGCAGTGATGCAAGTTGGCTGTTAGTAAGTATGATTTCACCGCACGGAATACGGAAAGTTCTTAAGCGTTTCACTGTGTATATCATTGGATTACAATGTGCTCTTGTCCGGAATCCAGTTGTTTCGCGGGGCGTTTCTATTCACAAATGGAAAGCTGAATTACAATCTGCAAATTAAAACAGGGAAAAGACCTTTGTCTTGGTAGACAAAAGAGGTTTCTTTCGTGCGAAAGAGCGACCAAACGGTGTATAAGCGGGGGTAAAAACGACCAAAAGTATGGCATACAGTACATATTATTTTACGCCAGCTTTTTTCCCCTGAAAGCATAAAAACCGGGCCTTTGAACAGCCACGAAGCCGCTCGGAAGCCCGATTGTACTTAAATTGCCGTATTTCCGCTCAAAAAGTGTGAAATAGCCGCCTATGTTCTGGTAGGCAAAAATGCATTCTGTAATTGGTATTCAGTTGTTTATGTAGCGGATCACCGCTTTGCCACCATTATACAGATACATCACTTATTCGTCAAGATTCTGAATGTCTCTCACTACATTCGGAATTTCAAAGAGCAGTTTTCAACGGGGGAGAAAAAAGACCCCTCTACTGGTTAGGACATTTAGCGCCGAATTATCGACGGTATGGTAAACACTTTTTGGAACCGCCCTCATATACCGCCAGAAAAAGCTTTCATTTTCGAACCCTGTGCAGGAGATTTCCTTTCAAGTGGTAGCCGACGAGAAAGGTATTTTTAGAAGCATTTCAAGAAAAAACTTCAAAATGCACTTCCAACCAAGTTGGGCGGAAGTTAAAAATCCCACTTCTGGCCAACTTGGACAGAAGTGGGATTCATCAGTTTTTCTATGCGTTTATTTTTTGAATCTTAATCAAGAGTAGTTTTCCGTGTTCAACGGACACGGTTGCCATTTCTCCGGGTAACACTTCATTGCTCACACCGTACTGGTATTCGCAGGAAATCTCTGCGTCAGACAACGGATACTTTGCTCCGGTAATGGTGATGCCTTTGGCGCAGCCGGAGATATTCAGCAAAGAGAAGAACGCATACTGATCGCAGATGGAAACTGGCTTGTCAGATACGATTCCCATTTCGGAATAATCGTCTATAATGCATCCTTTCTTCCCAAGGGAATCAAGGTACAGCAGGATAGACACATTGCCGAGTGTATGGTCAAGCCGTGCGCCGACAACGCCAATCAAAAGGAAGTTATCGAAACCTCTCTTAATTGCTTCTTTGACAGCAAACACAGTATCGGTATCGTCCTTCTCACATGGCAGAACGATGGTTTCTGCATCAAGGAGGGGATTCTCGTAGGAATCAAAATCTCCGACGATCAGCCCTGGCTTCGCTTGCAACTGCACCAAATGCCTCAAACCGCTGTCGCAGAAAATGACATAGTCATCGGTACAGAGCTTTTCACGGATAAAGCCATAATTGTTGATGTCTGCACCGCCTACAATTACGCAGCGTTTCATTTTCTTCATCCGGCTCATTTCCGGTCTTTTCTTCTCATCTTGCCGACTGCAACACAGAGCGCAATCGTGATAAGCATATCGGGCAGAGTGTTTCCGACAATAATATCTACCCTCATCAGAAGCCTGTAAACCACAAAGCCTACAAACCAGATAATCAGATTGCAGATGTTGAATGCGCTCGTTTCCTTGTTTTGTTTCAGTACAAAGAAGTCGGCAATTTGGATGGCGATCATTGGTGCGAACACAGAACCAATAAAGTACAGGAAATCGGTTATATCAGTAAGGGGAAGGAAGATTGCAGCAACTATACCGACTACGGTTACTGCCACGGCAAACCACTTTCCGTTTATTTTTGTTGACAGCGATTCACTGGAAATACCGGCAGAATACGCATCAAGGAAGGTAGTTGTAACAGTAGAAAATACGATAATTAAAAGTCCTGAAATGCCAAGACCAGCTTTCACCATGATCTGTGCAATATCAGATTCACCGGTAAAGATGGCAGCACCCATACCGATAATGTACATCCAGCAGCTGACCACACCGTATGTGATAGCACTGACCGCTGTCGCTTTGACGGGATTCTTTGCTTCTCTGGTATAGTCACTGATCAGCGGCAGCCAGGACAGCGGCATAGCGACAGAAAGCTCCACGGCAGCACCAAAGGTCATGCCCTCACCGCTGACATTCAATGCACTGCCTTTACCGAAAATCACAATGCTGAGAATGATCGTCAGGACAAACAATGCGCCCATTGCGACAGTGTTCACTTTGCCGAGATTTTTAATACCGATCATGATCCAAAGTACAATCAATGCACCGATCACAATACACCAAATCCATTTTCCAATGTCAAAGATACCGTTTACAGCAAGTGCGCCGTCATAGATCATAATAGCAGTCCAGCCCACAAGCTGAATGATGTTCAGCGCCGAGAAAAGCAATGCGCCTTTTTTTCCGAAGCTCATTTTGGCAGTTTCCATTGCGCTTTTACGTACTTTGCCTCCGATCAGTCCGGCAAAGAAGAGCATTGCACAACCGATAACATGACCAATCAGTATTGCAAGCAAGCCCTTTGTGAACCCGAGAGGGGCAAAATATGTACCGGTCAGGATTTCAGCAACAGAAACAGCGGCTCCGAACCAAATCAGCCCGTTCTCAAAAACAGAAGTGCGCCTTTCTTCCATTTTACTGCACCTCCTTTGCGTACTCACCCTTCAAATCGAAGGCGTGATTCATCGGGCCGGAGCATTTGCCCAAATCAAGCATAGCGGCTAAAGCACCGGAGATATAGTCCTTTGCTCTTTGCACAGATTCGGCAAGAGTGAATCCCTTGGCAAGATTGGATGCGATGGCCGAAGACAACGTGCATCCTGTACCGTGAGTATTGGGGTTATCAATACGCTTGCCCTCAAACCATGTAAGTTCGCCGTTAGCGTAAAGCAGATCATTTGCATCGTTGATACTGTGCCCACCTTTGAGTAAGACAGCACAGTGATAGTTGTCCCCAATCTGCTTTGCCACTGTAATCATATCTTCTTTGGTTTCAATGGTCAGTCCAGAGAGAACCTGGGCTTCGGGGATATTGGGGGTGACAAGCGTTGAAACGGGCAGCAATTCTTCGATAAGTGTCTGTACTGCATCGTTTTTCATCAGAGCAGAACCTGAAGTTGCGACCATGACAGGGTCAACAACTACATTCTTTGCATCATAGTGTCTCAGCCTATCTGCGATCACTCGGATCAGCTCGCTGGATGCTACCATGCCGATTTTCACCGCATCGGGATAGATGTCCTCGAATATGACATCCAATTGTTGTTTCAAGAAATCTGGCGTTGATTCTTGAATCGCTCGCACACCGGTTGTGTTCTGCGCTGTGAGTGCTGTGATCGCACTCATGGCATAAACACCATTCATGGTCATTGTTTTCAAATCTGCCTGAATACCGGCGCCTCCACTGCAGTCACTTCCTGCAATGGTCAATGCTGTTTTCATTTTCATAGTTTTTACTCCTTTCATTTTTCAGCATCGTTTTATATAGCGGCATAAGGTGGTGCCCCCAATCTACCGCTTGAAGCTTTCGGCTTATTCAGCCGAAGCAAACTTCCAAAAACTTGTCAGATCAAAAAAGTCCGTAAGGTAAATATCTGCAAGGGACAAAAGCTCCTGTTGCCTGCTCTCGTGAGAATCATACACGCCAACAACAATAAAACCATCCTTCTTAGCTATATGAACAGCATGATAGGCATCCTCAACAACAGCGGTGGTACTGCGATTCGTCTGCAGATGTTCCATTGCCTTGCGGTATATATCCGGTCTGTCTTTACCACTTCCAACTTCGGTGCAGGTGAAGATTTCCGAGAAGAAGTGCGACATCCCACAGCGTTGCAATGCTGCTTGCACCTGATAGCGGTCGCTTGCCGTTGCAATACACATCTTGATATTCCTGCGGTGCAGTTCTTCCAAGAAAGCAATTACACCCGGTTTCGGCTCAACCGTATGAAAATAGAAATCTTCCACGGTGCGGTTCACGCCGTCCATGATTTTCTCTACGGAAAGTGGGATGTGATATTTCTCACGAATATACTCCGCAGATTGAAGCAAACTCATCGGCTTTAGAACTTTCTGCAAATCGGCTTCCGGTTCTTTTCCGATGGAACGCAGATATACTTCACCGGCGGTGTCCCATATAAACATGGAATCATACAGCGTTCCATCAAAATCGAAAATGATACCTTGAATCAATCTTCGACCACAGCCTTTACTCGCTCCTTCAAAAGCGCAGTTGCCTTTTCAATATCCTCTGCGCCAAAAATAGCAGATACCACGGCTACACCGGAAACGGAATTGCCTTTAATTTCACAGACATTGTCGTAGCTAATACCGCCAATAGCTACAGCAGGAATAGATACGGAAGAAATAATCTCTCGGAGCTGCTCGTTGGTAATCCGAACAGCGTTGGTTTTTGTGGGCGAAGGAAATACCGCACCCACACCCATATAGTCAGCACCGGCGGCTTCGGCGATTTTAGCCTGTTCCACCGTCTTACAAGTAGCACCGATGATAAAGTCAGCGGGGACACGCTGACGGATTTCTGCAACAGGCGCATCCTCAATACCAACATGAACACCATCAGCTCCGCTTTTCAAAGCAACATCAACATTGTCGTTGATAATCAACGGCACGTTATATTTGTGACACAGATCACGGGCTTGAATAGCTTCTTCAACAAAGCTATCTTCATCCAGCTTCTTTTCACGAAGCTGAACAATCGTGGCTCCGCCTTTCAGTGCATCTTCGATCTGTTCCAAAAGGGTCTGTTTGCCGACCCACGCTTGGTCTGTTACGGCGTATAGCAGTAACATTTTCTCGTTGAATTTCATTTTAGCCCTCCATGGCTTTCATAAGCCCTGTTACATCCTCAGTTGCCATCAAGCTACTCATTAAGCAAGCACCGCTGGCTCCTGCGTTACGCACCAAAGCAATATTATCAGCATCGATCCCACCAATTCCATATACAGGAATGTCCACGGCAGTACATACATTCTGCAGAAAATCAAGCCCTCTTCCGGGCAGACCTTTCTTGCAGTCCGTCTCAAATACATGACCGGCGGTTATGTAAGTACAGCCCAATGCCTGTGCCTGCAAAGCATCCTCCACACTATGACAGGATGCTCCCAAGATCGTAAAATGGGCTTTTTGTTCCTGTGACATTTCCCTCAGAAGATGCAGCGGCAGATGAATGGCATCTGCATGAAGAGAACTGGCAACATCTGTAAAGCTGTGCAGGATACACTTTACGCCGTGCTGCTCACAGATCTCCATGACCGCTGCTGCCATTTCCTTATAATCCTCCAGTTTCATATCTTTTTCACGGAGGATGATTCCTGCCGGATGACAGGCTGCAATTCGCTCAATCCTTGCCAGAAAGTCCTCCTGGCATAGTTTTCGATTGGTGACACAAAGAATATCAGACATACACATAATCATTCAGAACCGGCTGCAAACCTTCACCGGACATATCCCTGTACATGGTTTCAAAGCTGCGGGCATCGTTGATCTCAAACTGCTCGTCACCCTTGGCAGCTTCATCTTCTTTGCCGGTGTACTTGCTTTCGTGATCTCCAATGCCGGTAGAAACGCCTGCGGAAACCTTGGTTGCGGCAATTTTCACGATACCATTTCTAAACTCTGCGCTCTCACGGGAGGATACGGTAATTCCAACAAACGGCAGGAAAATTCGATAGGCACAAAGAATCTGACACAGCTGCTTTTCACCCACATCAAGAGGACTGATCTTATCGTTATTGATGATGGGACGCAGTCTGGGGCAGGACAAGGACATTTCTGCATGGGGATATTTGCGCTGCAGATAATACACATGCAGGGCGCTTGCCAGAGCATCCTTTCTGAAATCGGACAGACCAAGAAGCGCAGAGAAAGCAACACCACGCATACCGCCACGGAGTGCTCGCTCCTGTGCATCAAAACGATAAGGCCATACTCGCTTGTGTCCAAACAGATGGAGCGTTTCATATTTGTCAGCATCGTAGGTTTCCTGAAAGACCGTCACATAGTCCGCGCCGCACTCGTGGAGATATTTGTATTCATCGGTGTTCACAGGATAGATTTCCAAACCCACCATGCGGAAATACTTTCTTGCCAGCTTGCAGGCTTCACCGATATACTGCACATCACTCTGCGCACGGCTCTCGCCGGTAAGGATCAGAATTTCTTCCATACCGGAGTCGGCAATCACTTTCATTTCATGCTCAATCTGTTCCATATTCAGCTTCATGCGGTTAATATGGTTGTAGCAGTTGAAGCCGCAGTAAACGCAGTAGTTCTCGCAATAATTGGCAATGTACAGAGGGGTAAATAAGTAAACGGTATTGCCAAAGTGCTTGCTTGTCTCCATGCGGGCTTTCTGTGCCATTTCTTCCAGAAAAGGCTCTGCCGCAGGAGAAAGCAATGCCTTGAAATCCTCAACAGAACAAGTCTCGTGATCGAGAGCAGCGCGAACATCGCGGGCAGTATAGATGGAATAATCAAAAGAATTCATCTGCGACATAACCTGCTGACAGACATCGGATTCGATGATTTCCATGCCCGGCAAATATTCCATATGATTCTTACGACTGGATGGGTCTGTTTCCAGTCTGTGTTTTTTCTCCAGAGCAGCCGGTGACAGATACTCGGAATCTACAAAGAATTGATTTTCCATGAGTTTCCTCCTTAATCACGCAGGAAGCCGGTCAGAGGATCGGAAGCAGAAGCACCACGGGTCAGCACACGGCCAAGACCGGACAGATATGCTTTTCTGCCTGATTCGATGGCCTGACGGAAAGCAGATGCCATCAGCGGCAGATCACCGGCAGTTGCAAGGGCGGTATTCGCCATAATAGCAGCTGCGCCCATTTCCATAGCTTCACACGCCTGAGAAGGTCTGCCAATACCGGCATCCACGATGATAGGCAGATCAATTTCGTCGATGAGAATCCGAATAAATTCTCTGGTTGCCAGGCCCTTGTTGGAGCCAATGGGAGAAGCCAGAGGCATAATGGTAGCGGCACCGGCATTGACCATATCACGTGCAGCATTCAGATCGGGATACATATAGGGCATGACCACAAAGCCCTCGTTTGCAAGGATTTCAGTAGCCTTAATCGTCTCCTGGTTGTCGGGCAGCAGATACTTGGTGTCACGCATAATTTCTACCTTAACGAAATTGCCGCAGCCAAGTTCTCTTGCAAGGCGGGCAATGCGAACTGCTTCCTCTGCGTTTCTCGCACCGGAGGTATTGGGCAGAAGGGTGATGCCTTCGGGAATGTAGTCCAAAATGTTTTCGTGCTCTTTGGTGTTTGCACGGCGAACCGCAAGGGTGATGATTTCTGCGCCGGCATCTTTTATTGCAGCTTCAATGAGCTTCATGGAATACTTACCGGAACCCAGAATAAACCGGGAATTAAATTCGTGACCGCCAATAACGAGCTTATCGTTGTTCATCATAATAAATCCTTCTTTCTTATACTTCATATTCGCCTGCGAGAATACGCAGGACGGTGTGTGCCTGATGTGCGGCGCAAAGCATAACACGAGGCGCTACCAGTCCAATGGTATCTGCCACATCGCTGACTTCATCACCGCATAGGTAAAATCGTTTCATAACTTTCCGTGTCTTGATGGTGTTTGGGGTATCCATACCAGCCATACCGGAAGATGCAACCAAATAACAATCGGGTAATTGCTCCAAGACACTGTTTACAAGCATTGCCTTAGCCTCTGCATTGTCGAATGCTTCGCATACAATATCTGCATCTTTCAGAATATCTGTGAAATTCTCTTCTGTGATCTTTACTGTCACAGTTTGGATTTCCGTATAGGGTGCAATCTCTGACAGATTTTCCGCAAGAGCATCCGCTTTATAGAGACCAATTTGATTTGCCTTGTATTGCTGTCGGTGCAGATTGGTGATGTCCACACGATCATAGTCAATCAGCAGCAGTTTGCCGATACCGGCTCTCGCTAAAGCAATAGCGATATTAGAACCCAGGCCACCTAAACCACATATAGCAACGGTTGCAGAGGAAAAACGGTTGTGAAGTGAGGTTCCATGGCGAGCAATCAATGCATCCATCCATTCGTTTTTAGAAGGAATCAATCAGCCACCTCCCACAAAACTTACGATTTCCAAGCTGTCGCCATCTTTGAGAACGGTAACATCGTACTGAGACTTAAATACGATGTCGCCATTGCGTTCGACTGCGATTCGCTTGGGATCGTAGTTGGTTGTCGCCAGATACTCCGATACCGTCTTTCCTGCAATATCCAGCTCTGTTCCATTTACCTTTACCATGATTGCACCTCCTAAAATAAAAATACGGGAAACCTCCGATTTGGAAGTTTCCCGTGACGCTCATAAAAGTCCCTACGTTGGCATTATCCAAATCAGGTATATGGGTCGAAGGTTGCACCTTCCTCTCAGCCTGTCATACAAGCTCCCCGTGTATGAAATTGTAAAATAAAAACAGGAGACAACCTTTCGGGTGCCTCCTGTAAAAAATCCTTGTGTGATGACTTCCTACGGCGGCATTATCCGCATCAGGTTAAAGGGTCGAAGTTTGATTATTTCCTCTCAGCCTGCTAAACAAGCTCCCCTGTATTTATTTAATATTATACACCCAATTTTTGAAAATACAATGGGTTTTCCGAAAAAGACACAAAGTGTTTAATTTGGGGGCAATTTGAAAGAATCCATATAACAAGTAGCCACTTCCCGACAAGTTGGCGAGAAGTTTCAATATTGTTAGGTTTGTCGCAAACAAACTTCTACGCAACTTACACCGAAGTAAAAGAACTTAACTTCGACGCAACCTGTGCAGAAGTTAAAAAGGGACTTGTACCCCATTGGAGCACAAGTCCCCCTTGGTATATTGATTATTCTTCCATGACTCCCAACATTATTCTGGCACCCAGCTTAAAGCTGTTTTGAAATATCAAACAATCCGTGATGGTTTGATATTCTCGCACACAATCGGTGTATTTCTCAAACAATTCATTTTGTTCGTCCGTCATGGTGGTTCGGAGTTTTTCTTCATTCCTGCAAATCAGCTCCAGTAGCTTCTTGTATTCCTTGCAGGAAGAAGTGTCATACTCGGTCGGCTCGATATTGCCGTGTATATTTTGAGGTTCAGCAAACTCAGATGCTCGAATACCTCCGTGTAGTTGATCGCGGAGGTCAGGTCGGTCAGCTTCGGGCGCACAGATATGGGGGCCTTGCGCTCCGGGAATGATCCGATGGCAGTAGTGTCGTAGTAGCGCTGAATGTGTTTCCGGCTCCGGGCGATGGTTACGCTGTCCAGCAACTCAAAGAAATCGAAGTCCAGCCGCTGGAGGAGAGCCTGCGTGGTGCGCTCTTCGACCGGCAGCTTGCTCCATGAGTTGAACACTTTTTGCGCTTCACGGAATATTGTGTCAATGTCGGATTTGGTATTCAGCTTTTCGTTGATCTCTTTCAATAGATGTTCTTTGTATGCTTTGATGGCCGTTTCCGGCTCGGTTATAATCATGTCTCCAGCAAACTGTGTGAGCCAGCCCCAGAAGGTCGGAGCAATCCGCAACCGGCACGGTGGCCTCTATGGTGTGATCGTCCACGCGTGTCTTCTCCGAATTTGTCCAGCACTGGCCCGATCAGCTTATCCGCAAAGTGGAGGGTGATTGTTTCTTGCGGGCCGTTGAACATTTTGAAGGCTTCTCCGGTGTACCGGGCGACCTTCCTGCGGAGGGAGCGGGCCGTCTCCGAAATCTTCTCGTCGAGGATCCTCACACTGTCGATCCTGTCCACGCGGTAGTTGGTGGTCGCCTCATGCTTTTCGTTGTAGGTGATGAGGTAGTAGTTGTCTTCGTTAAAAACCAGTGCCACAGGCTCTACGACGTATTCGGCTCCATCCCTGCGGAATGCCCGCTGGCCGGTCTCGGTCACGTCGAAGTATTTGAAGGCCACTTTAAGGTTCTGTTTAATGGCGTCTTCCAAAAAGCCCACCGTGTAGTACACAGTTTCGTTCCGGTGCTTGCGGGTATTGAATTTTACCAGATTTCCCTTGAGGATGGCTGCTCTATGGCTGCCGCCCAAGGCGGCAATCTTGTCCACCAGCTCATCGGTCTTCTTCTCGGTCACGAAGCTGGCCGCCTGCACGGCGTCAATCAGGATTTTGAGCTCCGGGACACTGAAGCTCCGGTCACAGACGAAGTATCCTTTTTCGTGGCCAATCAGCCGCTCCATGATCTCATAGCCCTGTTCGTTCAGCAGCTTGATGTCTCGGATCAGCGACCGGGGACTACAGGACACATTCATGGCCACCAGCCGGGCAGCCAGCTCCACCTTGGTCATCGGGTGCTCTTCGTCCGTCTCTTGGCGCAAAATTTCCATAATCTTCAGGAGCTTGATTTTCTGGTAGTTCTCCTCCGGCATGGCTGGCCTCCGTTACTATAATTATACATTTAAAAGTATAGCACGGTCTTTGTCAAATCACAAGATTATACCTCGCCAATTCTGCGCCGTTTGTCGATTTTCCTCCCACCATTTAGGCGTTTCAGGTTCCAATCCACCCTCCGCTAACTTTTTCCGCCTACTTTGCTCCGTGCATTTGCCCCAAAAGGCGCGCAGGATTTTTGGCCTGAAAATGCAAAAAACCGGCCTCGGAACAGTCTCAACGACCATTCCGAAGCAGGTTTTCTCTGATTTTACAGAATTTCGGGCAATTTCAGCCCCAAAAACAAGAAAATTGCCTGATTTATCTGGTAGATAAATCAGGCAACTTATTTGGCAGGGGAAGAAGGCTTCGAACCCTCGGCCTACGGTTTTGGAGACTCGGCCGCCTCCCCATCTCATATTGAACACTTAAAAAAGTGTGTGTTTTCAACGGTTTCCGCAGTTATTGTAACTCAAAACATTGCTTCTTGTCAAGCGGTTTTTTGTGCGGAAACCGTAGGCCGTATTTACTCTATTTTTGATTTAATTACTGTTATATCTGTTTTAATTTCCTTAACATCTGCTTGAATACCTTCAAGCCTTTCTGCATACTACGCAATAGTTTGTATTGCTTTGTCATTTATCTGGCGGCACTCGCCTAACTCAAAGTAAAGTTTATCTTCTCTTTCTTTTTGGTTCTGTTCATTTGTTTGTATCATCTTCCAAGCGAAAATTGCAAGAACTACAACACAAGCAATTGGGAAACCAAGGTTTGTAATTAAATCTACAAAAAAACCATAATCCATTTTTATTTACCTCTCTTTTTTATCATGTGCCGCAAGCATACACTGAAACAAGTGGTATAGCAGTTGTTGCGGCAGTTGGCCTTACTAAATAATAATAAGGTATGGCATCAGTTTTTTTAGTTCCATATGTACCTACCCACATTGAATTATCACTATTTTTAGAAGTAACATCAATGGTAACAACTAAATCTTCTGTTGAAGTGAATTGTTTAGCCCAAGACCAACCACCTAATTTTGCAGAACGGTATGAATTACCAAACGCATTATTAATAGGTACGGCTTCACTATAATTTATTGTCATCCAGTTCTCTATCATTCCAGACTTCCAAAATTTATATTTGGAAACCGTAGGCCTTACACCATTTTTTAAGCAAAAAAAGAAGTTCAAGGATTAAAAAACCCTTGAACTTCAATGCTTTGGCAGGGGAAGAAGGCTTCGAACCCTCGGCCTACGGTTTTGGAGACCGCCGCTC
>SAMEA3663242__coassemble_74_pt1 | contig 35207 bp, 32 predicted proteins | sample SAMEA3663242__metabat2_high_PE_022 | metagenome-assembled genome bin SAMEA3663242 (sample SAMEA3663242) | pig gut metagenome | biome: pig gut; feature: pig-associated habitat; material: faeces | place: China | collected 2013 | reverse complement strand
ACTTGCGGTACTCGTCAAGGGTGGTCGCGCCTATGCAGTGCAGCTCGCCGCGCGCAAGCATCGGTTTGAGGAGGTTGCCCGCGTCCATGCTGCCCTCCGTCTTGCCTGCGCCGACTATGGTGTGCAGCTCATCGATGAACAGTATTATCTGTCCCTCGGACTGCTTTATCTCCTCAAGCACGGCCTTGAGGCGCTCTTCAAATTCGCCCCTGTACTTTGCACCGGCGATGAGCGCGCCCATATCCAGCGAGAATATGGTCTTGTTCTTAAGCCCCTCGGGCACGTCGCCGCGCACGATGCGCTGTGCAAGGCCCTCGGCGATGGCGGTCTTGCCGACGCCGGGCTCGCCGATGAGCACGGGGTTATTCTTCGTCTTGCGCGAGAGTATGCGCACAACGTTTCGTATCTCCGCGTCCCTGCCTATGACCGGGTCGAGCTCGTTGTTTCTGGCGCGCTCAACAAGGTCGGTTCCGTACTTTGACAGAGCATCATAGCTGCTTTCGGGGTTATCGCCCGTGACGGGGCCCTTCTTGACCTTGGAAAGCTCTGCAGTGAATTTGGCCTTGGTTATGCCGTGGTCGGCGAAAATGCGCTTAATCGCCGGAGTTGCCGCGGCAAAAACGCCTATCATGATGTGCTCGACGGAAAGATACTCGTCGCCGAGGCTCTTTGCCGACTGCTCGGCGGCGTTCATGACGCGCTCTGCCTCGCGGGAGAGATACACGTCGTAGTCTCCGGACACCTTCGGCATGGCGTTGAGCTCCGTGTCCAGCTCAGCGAGCACCGCGTTGCAGTCAACGCCCATCTTCTGCAGCAGCGAGGGGATGAGGCCGCCGTCCTGATCAACGAGGGCGTAGAGCAGATGCTCCGGCGTTATATACTGGTTCCGGTTCTCCAGAGCCATGGATTTTGCTGTCTGTATCGTTTCGATGGTCTTCTGAGTAAAGTTCTGTGCGTTCATAATAACACCTTCTTATATAAGGATGTCGGCCCTCCTGAGCTGCGAGAAATAGCAGGCTTCCACATCGCGGGCGTCAAGGCGGCCGGTGAGGTAGCCCTTCATCATGGAGTCAAAGAGCTTGATGTATTCCGCGATCACTCCCGCCAGCTCCTCGGATGTGCAGTCGCGGCGGGGTATCGCGATGGAGCGGACGAACTTGCCCTCGTACAGGGCGTATTTCGGCGCGCCCTCCTCCATCATGGGGCGCAGATGCGCATCCTCGATGCTCTTCCAGACGCGGAAGAAGTCAGTCATGGACTGTATCAGCGCTCTGGACTGGGTACGGAATATGACCGTCAGCTCGCCGAGATAATCGCTGTCCCCCCGGTATAGCTCCACCTCGTATTTGACCGTGGGGCGGTATTTATACTCAAGGGAGGATTTCATCGACATGGTAAGAGCATTCGGCGCGAAGAAGGGCACAAGCTCCCTTGACGGGGCGATGAGCTGCTCCATGGCGGAAAAAATATCGTTTATCCTGCGCTCCGGCGTAACGAGATCGACGTGCTCGGCAAGGATCTGATTAATGAGATTCGAGCGGTTCGTGCCCATGCGGTGGGCAAGGCGGTCGATCTCCGCAACGACCTCATCGGAGAGCATGAGGCTGTACAGTGTTTTTTTCATCTTTATTCCCTCGTTTCTTTTTACATTTTCCCTATGTTCTGTATTTTAGTCTCTCAGCGTTAATTTGTCAATAGTTTTATATAAATATTTTTACGAATTATATCTGTCTGTGATGTAAAATAATAAGGCAGGGTCTGTTGACCCTGCCTTATTATGTGCAGTATCACTTATAAATTTCGGCGTTTACGAAGATCCTGCCCTTGCGGCTCATGCCGCCCTCGGCTCCGACAATACCCTTCCCTTTGCCGCGCAGGGAGATGACGTCGCCCTCTTTGACGGCGGCGTCGGCCTTCATGCACTGGCTGTAGTTAAGGCTGACATCACCGGCTGCTATGAAGCCCGCAGCGGAGCTTCTGGACAGGCCGAACATCCCCGCTGCAACCGCGTCAAGCCTCATGCTCTTTACGGAAAAGCTCAGCTTCTTTACCCTGCGCTCGGGAGCCACGGCCTCGGACAGCTCCATCGGCGCGATCTTTACGCCGTACCTGCCGACCTTGTCAAGGCTGTCGCTGAGATGGCGCTCAACGCCGTGCAGCAGGAATACCGTCGCCGTACCGCCGCTGACCCAGATATCGCCGAGCCATTCGCGTTTTATGCCGAGACCCATTATCGCGCCCATATAGTCGCGGTGTCCCGGCTCGCCGAAGGAGGCCTCGGCTCTGAGCGCGCAGATATAGTCTTGCGCGTCAAAATCCTCCCTTTCCATGTAAAAGGGCAGGAAAAACGCGGCGCGGCGCTCGCAGTCGGGGTGTCCCCCGAACAGGAGCATATTGCAGTCTGGCATACGCTCTGCCCACTGCTCAAGGGCATACTGCTCGGCGGGCGTGAGAAAGGCCGTATGTGTAACGGACGCCGTTTTTTCGCAGCGGCGGGCAAGATCCTCCGCCCGCTTAATAAGTTCATCGTTTTCCATCAATATACTCCGCTATCTGCTCCATAACAAAGCTAAGCTCGTTTATAAACTCCGCGCAGGACATCCTCAGCACGCCCGAGCGCAGCGCCGACAGGCGGATGAGCGAATCGTTGGTCACGACGCGCACGCAGTAGTTTTTGCCGATGTCGTTTGCCAGCTTTTCGATGTACATATCCGCCGTCTCATTTTCCTTTGTGTACACTATGCGTATGCCCTCGGTGTCGCGCTCGCCGGGGTTTCCCTCGACCTTATAGCCGTCAAAAACGAGCACCAGCTCGCAGTCACGAAACGCACGATAGCTGCGCAGGAGATCGCCAAGCCGCGCCCTTGCAAGCTCAAGATTATCCGCCGCGAGCTCTTTGAGCCCGTCCCAGCCGAAAATGAGGTTATAGCCGTCAACGATGATATACTCACGCCTTACCGGCTGAACGGTATAGTCCTGCTCCTGAGCACGCTGAGGGCGGGTGTATTCCCTGCGCCGAATGGGGCCGAACTCGCGCTCCATGATCGCCTCAAGCTCCTTATCGTCGATGCTGACGTTGCGGGGTCTGTAAGCCGGCGGCGGCTCAGTTTCCCTGCCGAAGCCCGTGTCGATGTGCATATGCTCTTCGACCTCGTTCCATTTGACGACCGTTCCCGCGCCGTGGGAGCAGAAAACGGAGTCGGGAGTGTTCTGCAGGTCTGCCTCGGGGTCGTAGTCCGTATCGGCGAGCACCTGCTTTTCGTTGTGGCAGGGGTAGTAGCCCGCAAGGCGGCAGGATATCCTGCCTCTGCCGGAGGTATATGACGCCAGAACGGGCGCGTAGCCGTTCATTTCCGACACGGGCGCGATGCCCGTTATGACGCTTCCGTCCTCGGTCTTAAACTCGCCCGACATTGCGCGCACGTCGCTTATGGCTCTGCCGATATGCTCGGGCGGCGCCTCGATGCGAAACTCGTACCACGGCTCGAGCAATCGGCTCTCGGCCTTCATGAGCCCCTGGCGCACCGCGCGGTAGACCGCCTCGCGGAAGTCGCCGCCCTCGGTGTGCTTGGGGTGGGCTCTGCCTGCAATGAGGCTTATTTTCATATCCGTTATCGGTGAGCCCGTGAGCACGCCCAGATGCTGCTTTTCTGCAAGGTGGCTGAGGATGAGGTTCTGCCAGCTGCCGTCGAGGCTGTCCTCGCTGCAGCGGCTTTCAAAGCTCAGTCCCATGCCGCGTTCGGCAGGCTCAAGGGCAAGATGCACCTCCGCGTAGTGGCGCAGAGGCTCGAAATGCCCAACGCCCTCGACGGGCTTTTTTATCGTTTCCCTGTACATTATGCCGCCGGAATCTATGCTAACGTCCATGTCAAAGCGCTCTTTTATGAGCGAGGCGAGCACCTCGGTCTGCACCTGACCCATGAGCTGAACGTGTATCTCGCGCAGCTGCTCGTTCCAGCTTATGCGAAGCTGAGGATCCTCGTCCTCAAGCAGGCGCAGCTTCTTGAGCGCCGTCTGAGGGTCTGCGGTCTTGGGCAGGTTCACGCGGTATGAAAGCACCGGCTCGAGCACGGGCTCGGCGGAATTTTTCTCGATACCGAGGCCCTGACCGGCATAGGTCTTCTCAAGCCCCTGCACCGCAACGATGTCGCCCGCCGTTACCTCGTCCGTTGTCTCGTACCTTGCGCCGGAATACAGGCGCAGCCCCGTGACCTTTTCGCCGTTAATAAGGCTTCGGTTTTTCAGGCTGCCGCCGGTTATTTTCATGCAGCTGAGGCGGTTGCCCTGCTCGTCGCGCATGATCTTGTATACCTTTGCGCCGAACTGCGCGGGGTAATCCGGCCGGCGTGCGTATTTTTCGATAAACTCAATGAGCCTGTCCACACCGTCCAATTTCAGCCCCGATCCGAACAGCATGGGGAACACGCGGCGGGAGCTTATGAGAGCGGCGATATCCTCCTCGCCGATGAGCCCCGTCTCCGTAAATTTATCCAGCAGGCGCTCATCGCACATAGCGAGGTTTTCCCAAAGCTGAGCCGTATCCACGCAGAAATCAAGGCAGTTTTCCGACAGGCGACGGCGCGCGTCATCGGTAACGCGCTCCCTGTCACTGGCGGTCAGATCCATTTTCGTCACGAAAATTATAGTCGGCACACGGTTTCTTTCAAGCAGCCGCCACAGGGTCTCGGTGTGCGCCTGCACCCCGTCCGAGCCCGATATGACGAGCACCGCGTAATCGAGCACCTGAAGCGTGCGCTCGGTCTCGGCGGAAAAGTCAACATGTCCCGGCGTGTCGAGCAGGCAAAGCTGCACCGTGTCGGTGCTGAGCCTCGCCTGCTTTGAAAATATGGTTATGCCCCTCGCCCGCTCAAGCTCGTGAGTATCAAGCGCGGTGCTGCGGTGATCCACCCTGCCCAGCTTTCTTATACTGCCGCAGGTGTACAGCATGGCTTCGGAGAGAGTCGTTTTACCGGCGTCCACATGGGCGAGGACGCCGACAACAAGCTTTTTCATATCAGATCTCAATGAGCTCGTATTCTCTGCTGCCCACACCTATGGCGGCAGCCGCCTCGATTGTGTGAATGCCGTTGCGGGACTCTATGCGCTCGATGAGATCGGCCTTACCCTCGTCGTTTGAGGCGTACACAAGGTCAATACAGGCCTGGTCGAGGGCCACGGGATCGAGTGAGGCAAGGATGCCGATATCACCTATCTTGGGATCGGCCGCCACGGCGCAGCAGTCGCAGTCAACGGACATATTGCACATGACGTTTACGAAGGCTATCCTGCCCTCAAAGCGGTCGACGATGCTCTTTGCGGCATCTGCCATACACTCAAGGAAGCTGTCATGGTCGGAGTTCCAGTAGTCATCGGTATCCTTGACGCCGTGGATATACATCTTGCCGTAGGACGAGGCAAGGCCGATGGCTATGTTCTTCAGCGCACCGCCGTAGCCGCCCATGGGGTGACCCTTGAAGTGGGACAGCACCAGCATGGAATCGTACTCCGGCAGGGTCTTGCCAACAAAATTCTTTTCAAGATGTCTGCCGCCTGCGACGGGGATCTCGATCTCGCCCTCGGCGTCCATGATATCGACGTCCGCGATCTCCACCCAGCCGTGAAGCTGCATCGTTTTGCGGTGGGCCTCGGTGGTGTTTCTGCCGCCGTCATAGGCGGTGTTGCACTCGACGATCGTTCCGCCGACGTGGTTTACGATATCCTTCATAAACCCGGGACGCAGGAAGTTCTGGTTTCCCGGCTCGCCGCTGTGCAGCTTCACCGCGACATTGCCCCCGAGCTCCATGCCCAGCGCGTCAAACGCCCTCACGACGTTTTGTGGGCTTATATCCTTAATAAAATACACTTTTTTCTTTTCCATGCTTATCACCTCAAGTGTTGATTATATAGTATTATTTTCTTTTCTTCAAGAATTGTCTCTTCCAATTTCAATTATTATGTAATAAAATATCCGTGATAATAATTTGGAGACCATATCATGAAGACCGCATTTATAATTTTGTGCATACTCTGCCTTGCCGCGGCTATAGTCTGGGTACTGGGCTACTCCTTCGTTCGGGTGCTCATAAAGCGGCAGGACGATCTCCGCTCGCCCGAGACGGGAGGAAAGTGCTCATCCCTGCTCGCGCCCACGGGAGAGGCGCTCTGGGAGCACAACATCCCGTACTTCAAGCCCTTCCGCGCCCTGCCCTTTGAAAAGCTCGAGATAAGCTCCGCCGACGGGCTCAGGCTTCGCGCAGACCTTCTTCGCGGCGAGGGCGATACCGGCGTTACGGTGATATTCTGCCACGGCTATAAATCCGAGCCCGCCTTTGATTTTGCCGCGATGTACGATTTCTATCACGCGCTGGGATACAACCTCATGTACCTGCATATGCGCGCCCACGGCGAAAGCGAGGGCAAATACATAGGCTTCGGCGCGCTGGACAGGTATGACGTCGCGCTCTGGGCGGAAAAGGCAGCAGAGCTTTTCCCCGACGCCTCTATCTTCCTGCAGGGCATGAGCATGGGCGCTGCCTCGATCCTGCAGAGCGCTGAGCTTGAGCTTCCTGGAAACGTCCGCGGCATTATCGCCGACTGCGGCTTTTCCTGCGTTGACGAGGTCTTCCGCAATCTTGTGGGCAGGGTATACCGCCTTCCGGCAACGCCGTTTGTGAATATTTTTGAGCTTATTAACCTCATCACCGCCGGCTATGGCTTCCGCGACGGTGATTCCGTCCGCAGTATGCAGCGTTCAAAGCTGCCGCTTTTATATATCTGCGGCGACAGCGACGTGTATGTTCCCGCCGACATGGCCATGCGCATTTTTGACGCCTGCGCGGCGGAAAAGGAGCTGCTGCTCGTCCCCGGCGCGGGGCACGCGGCGTCTTATATGCTCGAAAAGGAAAAATATCAGAACGCGGTAAGGGGATTTATCGCAAAGCATCGGAGGGACATTTAATATGGACGGCAAAATACCCGCGAAAAAGAAAGGCATCGGAGCGCTGAACTGGACGCTTCTGCTGGTCATCGGCTTTTCGGCGCAGATCGCCTGGGTGATCGAGAACAACTGGTTTGCAAACTTCCTGTACTCGGACTTCGGCGCGCAGCTCGGCGTCGTGACCGCCATGACCATATGCTCGGCCACCGCCACGACCTTCTCGGCGCTGTTTTTCGGAACGCTTTCCGACCGCATCGGCTCCCGCAAAAAGCTCATCACATGGGGCTCTATTCTGTGGGGCATCTTCACCATCGCCTTCGGTCTGACCCACTACCTGCGAGACAGCATATATAACGACGTAATGCTCGTCGGCGTTACCATCGTCGCCGCCGATACCATCATGAGCTTCTTCGGCTCCATGGCAAACGACGCGGGCTACAACGCATGGTACGCGGACATGATGGACGACTCAAACTCCGGTCAGATAGGCGCCGTCGCGGCGACTCTGCCCGTTATAGGCACTCTCGTCGGTACGCTTGTTGGCGGTATGTTCGTGAGCGGCCTTGCCACCGAGGCAAATCCGCAGGCGGGCTACATCATTTTCTTCTCCGTAGCCGGCGCGGTCACCATCTTAGTGGGCATAGCCTCCATATTTCTGCTCAAGGACGACCCGCGGCTCAGGCCCGTCAGGGACGGCGGCTTCTGGCATCAGTTTGCCTCCACCTTTAATTTCAGGCGCTTTGCTTCCAATAAAGAGCTCGCGCTCGTGTTTCTCACCCTCTGCATTTTCTTCATCGGCTACAACTGCTATTTCATCCACATCATGAACTGGATGAACTACACGCTGGGCTTTAACGACCCCAGTCTCATACTCGGCATTCCCCTCGTGCTTGCCGTGCTCATATCCATACCCTTCATCAAGGTCATCAACGACAAAAAGGTGCCCTCGGTCGCGGCCTTTGCCACAATTATAAGCATCGTGGGCTGTCTGTTCGTGTACTTCATTGTCGGCAATATGAGCGGCAGCTTTGATACGGCAAACGCGCTCAACATCGGCTTAAACTGGCCCTGCTACATCGGCATCATCCTCGTGGGCGTCGGCTACGTCGTGTTCATGCAGTCCATGACCGTGTGGATGAAGCGCCTCTATCCCGAGGAGCACCGCGGACAGTTTGAGGGCATACGCATCATGTTCTTCGTATTCTTCCCGATGTGCGCGGGGCCCCTGCTCGCAGACCCCATCTGCCGCGCCTTCGGAGAGAAGGTCTATCAGGTGGTGGACGGCGGCAGCCTCATTTTTGTCACTGCCGACCGCGCAGCCGCGATGGGCTATGACATAACGAAGATCGCCGAGGGCTATCTGCCCGTTAACGAGCTGTTCATCGCGGCAGCCGCCGTTACGCTGCTGTCCCTCATCCCCATGTCTGTCGCCGCGAAGATGTACAGGGCAAGGAACAAATAAAACCTGCGATCCTGCCCCTTTTTACTTTCACTTTTTGCGAAATATGATATAATGCAAGCAAAACCACCCTGGGAGAAAAAGATATGTCCGGAAACCTCACGAAAAACGCCATAATGTCGTCGCTGGTAAAGCTGCTCAACGAAAAGCCGCTGGATAAGATAACCGTCAAGGACATCGTCGAGGACTGCGGCATAAACCGCAACACCTTTTATTACCACTATCACGACATTTACGACCTGCTCAAGGACATATTCAGCATCGAGACCGAAAAAGCGCTGGAGCTTGCCGGAGAGAAAAGAAGCTGGCAGGAGGGCTTTTTGTACTCCGCGCAGTTTATACTGCAGAATAAGCGCGCCGTTTATCACGTTTACAGCTCGGCAAACCGCAACCAGCTTGAGCGCTATATGTACAGCGTCGCGGGCGCCATCATGACGGACTTCGTCAGGCGTGAGTCCGAGGGTCTTGACGCGTCCGAGGAGGACATAAAGCTCCTGGCCGCATTCTATAAGCACGCGGTCGTCGGGATATATAAGGAATGGCTGCAGAACGGGCTCAAGGGAGATCCCGAGGAGTTCATCCTCAGGATAGGCCGGCTTCTTGACGGAAACATCCGCCGCAGCCTTGAAAAAACCTGCGGCGCCGGACAATAATTCAGACACATCATGCCTCATGCTCAGTTTTTGAGCATGAGGTTTTTTCTGACCATGGAAAACGCCGCAGGTCAACGATATATTACATATAACAATGAAAGGAGTCTTTAACGTGAAGTTTTTTCGCTGTGCAAAATGGTTCTACATCGCCGTATCGGCGGCCATGATAATCGCCGGCATACTGTTTATTTCTTTTCCCTCGGCCTCGGCAGTGGCTATCTGCTACGCCGTGGGCATACTTCTCACGCTCTTCGGGCTTGTTAAGATAATAAGCTATTTTTCAAACGACCTGTTTCGCCTTGCGTTTCAGTTTGACCTTGCGCTGGGCATCTTCTCCGTGGCCGCCGGCGTCATGATCATCCTGCATCCCGGCAACATCGCCGTACTGATGCCGGTCATCATCGGCGTATTCGTCCTTATTGACGGCGCGATGAAGATACAGACCGCTCACGACGCAAAGCTGTTCGGTCTTGTATACTGGTGGGGCATTCTCGTTTTCGGCATACTCAGCTGCATATGCGGACTGCTGCTGATAATGAACCCCTTTGAGGGCGCTTCGGCTCTAATGATCCTGCTCGGCGTCTCCCTCGTCGCCGACGGAATACAGAACCTCTGGATAACCGCATATACGGTCAAAAACGCAAAGCCCAGGGCCGACTACATCGACGCGGAATTTCATGATATAGACTGAGGGCCGCACGGGATGAATTATACGATATATGAGCTGCTTGGATTTTTCTTTGTATACAGCTTTCTGGGCTGGTGCGCTGAAGTCGTCTACGCCGCCTTCAGGCACGGGAAGTTTGTAAACCGCGGTTTCCTTCTGGGGCCGCTGTGCCCCATTTACGGCTACGGCATGATAGCCGTGCTGTACCTCACCTGGCCTGTCATCGACAAGCCCGCGCTTGTGTTCCTTATATCCGCACTCGCCTGCACCGTGATCGAATTCATCGTCGGCTTCTGCGCGGAGAAGCTGTTCCATCAGCAGCTTTGGGACTACTCAAACAACCCCCTTAATCTGGGCGGCTATGTCTGCCTCGGTTTTTCACTCATCTGGGGGCTCGGCTGCCTTGCGGCGGTCTACCTCGTCCACCCGCCCGTATCCCGCCTGCTGAGCCATATCCCGCAGGGTATCGGGCACATCGTCGTGATAGTCCTCACCTGCTGCCTGATCGCGGATCTTGTCATCACGCTGTTTCACGCCCTTAAGATCGAGAGCCGTATGCAGGCCATCGACGAGCTTGAAAAGGCGCTGCGCTCCGTGTCCGATCACATCGGCGAAAACCTCTATGACGGCGCGGAAGCCATCATTGAAAAGGTGCAGGGCTCAGAGGAGCTTAACGAAAAGTATCGGGAGCTGGTCGAAAGGCGAAACATCGTTCACGAGCATATGTTCAACGCCTTCTCGAAGCTGCAGACAGGCAAATACCGCTCGGCATATGAGAAGATACATAACGCGCGTCATAAGACCGACTGAGCCGGCCAAAACGAAAACCCACGGAGCGACGCTCCGTGGGTTTTCGTTATCAGGCTGCAAAGCCGTATGTTCTTATCACAGCTCCCGCTTTTCGTAAATTTTGATGGCGATCAGCCACGACAGTCCAAACAGCAGAACACAGCCTGCAAATATGCACGCCGCCGCAATCATTCCGAGCATTGAGCCGAACGCACTGCCCGTATCGAATACGGTGGCGGCGACCACGCAGGCTATGATGATGACCGCATAATACGCCCATCTTCCCTTTTCGGAGCCGAATTTGAGCACGAAGGGCAGCAGACAGCCTGCCGACAGCAGCCCCACGCCGCACAGCACAACCAGAAGCGAGAAGTCCTGTATGAAGCTGTGGCCGGTAAGCGCCTTACCTGCCGTGCATATGAGCATAACAAGGCAGATGAGCACCAGCGCACTAATATACTTTGCCGACACCTGCTGAGCTCTGCTGTAGGGCATGGCATCGGCATAGCTGCACCAGCCGCTTTTCTCGTCATATGTGTACAGCGATACCGGCAGCACTCCCGCGATAATGAAGGGGTAGCTTGTCAGAAAAACGCTGTCGTTTACCGCCGAAGCCGCTGCAAATACCAGCACCAGAAGTATCAGCATACGGCAGTACTTTACCGTCATGTAATAATCCTTGAGCAGCAGTCCTTTCATGCTCAGGCCTCCTTTACCATGAATACAAAAAGCTCTTCGAGAGTTACGGGGCTTATCTGCATCCCCGGCGCAGCGCAGCGCCGCACTATCGCGCGCACGCCGTAGGCGCTCTCCCGCCTGCCGATAACCGCGCCCTCGGGTATCCGCGCAAGCTCCTCGGGACGGCAGTTAACTATCCCGTATTCCTCCAGCAGCACATCCTTTTCCTCGCAGAGCATGAGCTTGCCGCGGTGGATGAAGGCGATGTAGTCGCAGATCTTCTCAAGGTCGCTGACTATATGCGACGAGATGAGCACGGAATTTTTTTCATCGCGGGTAAACTCCGAAAACATATCCAGCACCTCGTCCCGCGCCACCGGGTCAAGCCCGGAGGTCGCCTCGTCCAGTATCAGCAGCCTTGCGCCGTGGGACATCGCCGCGGCGATGCCGATCTTCATTTTCATGCCTCGTGAAAACTCCTTGAACGCCTTGCTCTCGGGCACGTTCAGCTTTTTCAGATAGGCGAAAAACTGCGCTTCGTCCCAGTTTTTGTAGCTGCTTTTCATGATCCTGTCAAGCTGCCTCGCGGTGAGGAATTCGGGGAAGCCGACCGAGTCGAGCACAACACCGATATCCTCCTTGGTCAGGCGGAAATTATCTCTGTTATCGCGGCCGAGCACGCTTATCGTGCCGCTGTCGCGCTTTATCATGTCGAGTATGAGCCTGATCGTCGTGCTCTTTCCCGCTCCGTTTTCGCCCACCAGTCCCATGATGCAGCCCTGCGGCAGGCACAGGCTCAGATCGTCGAGCTTAAACTCTCCGTAGCTTTTAGTGAGATTTTTTATTTCTATCGCGTTCAAGGCAATTCCTCCTCCAGAACATTGAACATTTCAATAATATCCGTGCGGCTCAGGCCGCAGCCGGCGGCAAGGCGGCGTATCTCCTGCATATGCTCCTCGATGCGCTTTAAATTCTCCTCCCGCAGCAGCTGAGTGTTCTTAGCCGCCACAAAGCAGCCCTTGCCCGCCACGGTGTATATAAAGCCCTCTGCCTCAAGCTCCTCATAGGCCCGCTTCGTGGTTATGACGCTTATGCGCAGGTCCTTTGCGAGGTTTCGTATCGACGGCAGAGCCTCATCCTCGGACAGCTCGCCGCTTATTATCTGGCCCTTTATCTGGGCGTATATCTGCTCGTATATGGGCGCTTCTCTTTTGTTGTCGACGAAAATGTACATAGGCCCCTCCTCTCGCCAACTGTATATGCACAATATACACAGTTATAACAGTTTTGTCAATAAAAAATTTGCAGCACTGCGCGTGCTGCAAATTATCGGTTTTTTATAATTACGCAAGTACCTCGATCGCGTCGCCTTTTGCGATCCTGCCGGATTCGAGGACTTTTACGAAGATGCCCTCGCGGGGCATCACGCAGTCGCCTGCCGCCTTGCGTATGGCGCAGTCGCTGTGGCACTCCTTGCCTATCTGCGTCACCTCGCACAGAGCCTCGCCGATGCGAAGACGCGTGCCCACGGGCAGGGTGTGGACGGCCATGCCCTCCACGAGTATGTTCTCGGCAAAGGCGCCGTGCTTGAGTTCAAAATCGAGCTTCTCCTGAAGCTTTGCGACGCTGTCAACGGACAGCAGGCTCACCTGACGGTGCCATGAGCCCGCGTGGGCGTCGCCCTCGATGCCGTGATCTGCGCGCAGATACGCCTCGGGTATCTCGTGCTTCTGGATCCCGCGTATCTCGCTTATACAAATTGCCGCTATTTTAGCCATGATTTAACCTCCGATGCGGTACATACTTCTCTGCGATTGGCTGCGCTCGGTCGCCGAAAGCTCAACGTGCATTTTCGGCTTATGCGAAACGGCGGTGAGTATCGCCTCTCTCAGCTCCGCGCCGTGCAGGCCGCGGACCGATATCTCCTCAGCCGAGTGAAGGCAGGGCTTCAGGCAGCCGTCCGCGGTAAGGCGCAGGCGGTTGCACTCGGCGCAGAAATGCTTGCTCAGCGGGCTTATGAGCCCTATCCTGCCCTGAGCGTGGGGCAGCTTATAAAGCCGCGCGACCGAGTGCGGAGCACTATCGACCGGCTCAAGTCCATGCAGCTTCTGTAAAACGACGCTGTTCGGGATATAGGCGCTCTCGGGAAAGCTGTTCGTGTGTCCTATGGGCATGAGCTCGATAAAGCGCAGCTCTATGGGATATAAGACCGTAAGCTCAGCCAGCGTTTCGATCTCCGTATCGTTGAAGCCGCCTATGAGCACCGTGTTCAGTTTCACGGGGCTCATCCCAGCGTACATCGCGGCGCGCAGCCCCTCCAGTGCGTCGGTGAGCTTTCCGCCGCGGGTTATATCGCCGTACTTTTTCGGGTCGAGCGTATCGAGGCTTATGTTGATGCGGTGTATGCCGGCCTTGTACAGGTCCTCGGCCATAGGCGCGAGCATCGTCGCGTTGGTGGTAAGGCTCATGTCCTCAATTCCCTTTATCCTGCCAAGCTCACGCGAAAGCTCAACTATATCGGCGCGCACCAGCGGCTCGCCGCCTGTTATGCGCAGCTTCTTTACGCCAAGCTCCGCCGCCGCCGAAGCGATCTCGATGAACTCCTCGGCGCTCATTGTGCTTTTGCACGGGCATACGCGCATCCCCTCCTCGGGCATGCAGTAGGTGCAGCGCAGATTGCAGGCGTCGGTGACCGACATTCGCAGATATTCGATTTTCCTGCCGTAGCCGTCTGTCATAACGCGCCTCCCGAAGCTATCATTCGCAGAAGATGCCCCGTGCTTTTCTGAACGAACTTATTCTCTCGTCGAGAATATGCCCGTCTTTTATGACGGTCGCCTTTGCGAGCGACTCGGGGTATTCGTCAAAGTCTTTTTCGATGATCGTGTCAATATAATTTGCTATTCCCTCGCTGAGCACCTTTGTTACCGTTATCGGGTACATCGCGGGCGTATTGTCCACCGCGTAGTGGACGACGCCGTCGACGACGTAAACCGGATCGTCTATCGTCGTCGGGTGCGAGGTCTCGATCTCAAGATGGGGATCGCAGCTCACGTCGATTATGAGCGTGCCGGGCTTCATTTTCTTGAGGTCTTCCTTGTAAATAATCCTGTCCTTGCGGGTCGTATCCCACATGACGCAGTTTATCAGCACGTCGTAATCGAACATATTCTTGCGGAAAAGCTGCTCGAGCCTGTGTCCGTAAACGTCAACGCGCGCACCGAGGCCGTGCAGGATGCGCATCGCGCCCTTGGCCGTCTGACCGTTGCCGAGGATGGCGACCTTCGTGTCGTAGGGCATTTTGCCGCAGTATCTGAACGCCTGCAGGACGGCTGCTTCACCGGCCACCTCGCGGTTTCTGTAGAAGATATAACGGCCATGCTCGAATATCTCCTCCCATGCCACGACGGTGTGCTTCTTGCGGATCATATCGCTCGTAAAATCAACGTTCTGAACGGTGTGCGCCCAGCCGAACATGATCTTGCTCTCGGATATCTCGTCGAGATAATCGGCATCGCCGAGCTTTACGTCGGTGATGATGTCGCAGGCAAGAGCCTCCTCTCGGGAAACGACATGGCAGCCCGCGGCGGCATACTCCTCGTCGGAGGCGCCGACCGCAGCACCGTAGCCGGTCTCAAAGTAAAGCTGACCTGCGTTTTTTATCCTGCCTATATGCTCAGGCAGCAGGGCGCGTCTGCCCTCTCCGTTTTTATGGCTGATCAAAAAGCCTATAGTTTTCATACAATTACGCTCCAATCTTTTGTTTACCACTTTTCAAGCCCGTATTTCTCTGCCTTGAGGCGCAGCTTATCCCGATAAAAGCTCTTGAATTCCTCCGAGTGCTCGGCGACCTTGTGCAGATCCTGATGAATGTTTATCTCGATTATCTTAAAGCCGTCGTCGGTTATAGCGATGTCAAAGCCCAGATACTCGAGCTCCGGCATGAAGCGGCATATATCGATGATACCCTTTTTCATGAGCTCCCAGTTCGGGACGATGCCCTCGATCTCCACGCCGGTATCGGGATGTATAGGGCATGGCGTGAATTTATGGTCGATTATCTTCTCGGCGCAGTAGTATCTGCCGGTGGGTATGTCAATCTTCGCGCAGATGCCGCCGTAGCCGACGTTGTCGGTAAAGCCCGTTGAGGAGGAGCCGATGCGCATATACGTCTGCATTATCTTCGGCTCGTAGGCACTCTGGTTTGCGACCGCGACGCGGATGGTGTTGACCGAATTGGGATAGATCTTTTTAAGCTCGCGGTGCATGAAAAGATACTCGGTGATGATGTATATCGACTTAAAGCCGTCGATCATGGCGATTATCCCGTCCTCGCTCATCTCATTGCCGTTTATGAAATACTTCCCGTCTGCGTACTCCATGCGGTAAAAACCGTCGCCGTGAGTACCCGACGAGGGCTTGAGCGCGAGGAGCTTTTCCTGCCGCAGGAGCCGGAAGATGCCGTCAAAGGACGCATCAAAGCCCTCGGGAATATCCTGAAGCGCCTTTATGCAGGTCTCGCCCTCCACTTTTATTATGTCGTAATAGTACTTGGCAAGATACTGCTTGTACGGCTCAAAAACGTAGCGTGTCGTGGTCTTGTCGTTTATCCATATCTGGTAGTCATTGTTTATCCTGTTGAGCCAATGATACTGATAGTCGGACAGAAAGTTCTTATAGTTATCCTTTGTCAGCCCGTACTGCTTTATTCTGAACGACAGGAAGCCCCTCTTATAGCTCCACAGCTTTTGGCGCAGTGTGGTAGTCTTGTTATGCCAAAGATCGTCCCACACCGAGTTCATCCACAGCTTCTGCATGTACGGTCTGATGCCCGGACGGCAGAAGCGCTTTACAAAGCGCCTGAAGCGTTTTCCGCTGAACGCCTTTATCCAGCGCTCACGCGTCACGACGACGGTCTCGCGCTTTTTGGCGAGGCGCGCGAGCAGATAGTCATTGAGCGCGTCGCTGTGGGCTATCGCCGGAAGGTTGGGGTTCGTGTCGATGGAGTCGATGACAAAGCCGTCCTCGGTGAGAAAGATGCTCACGGTAAAATACTCGATCTCGCTTATAAAGCGTGCTATACCCGTGACTGCTGTTACTATCTCATCCCAGCAGTCAAGCCGCTCCCCGTCGAGCACGCCGTCGGGCGTGACGGCGCGGCAGCGGATATTCCCGTCCACGATGTCGGTGTAGTAATAATCGAGCAGCTTCGTGTCCCTGAGCTTTTCATTTGCGGCGTAAATGCGGAGCATGCCCGTTTTATCGGCTCTTACGCGGTAGGGCTCGGCGATGACGTAGCCGTATTTGAAGGTGGATATCAGCTCATACAGGCTTTTTTTGTCATAGTGATCGCTCTTGCAGGGGTTGAGCTCAAAGTCCTCCGGCAGATCGTCGGGAAGCTCGTCTGTCAGCAGGAAGTCGCCGTCGTATTCATTGTTGTAGATGCTCATGCGCATTTTGCACGTTGAGTCCTCTGTAAGCTCGTAGCGGTCCTCGCCCGTGCGCTTTATCCTGTAGGCGCTGCGGTGAGCCGAGGCACGGTCGGGACGTATGACGAGCTCGCCACGCTCATCGAGGAGCTTTATGAAATCATCGTAGTTCTCGCCGTACTCGCGGTTTACCGTATCTACAGGCAGGAACAGCTTTTTGTTCTCGCGCTCGATGATGTTGAAATACAGCCTGGGAAGATGCTCGCGGTGATCGATGAGCACGAGGTTTTCCGTCACAAGATCCCTGACCCATTTGGTGAAGCTGTTATTAAACGGCCTTAAGTACATATAGTCCAGGTCGGTTATATATTTATCGGGATTATTCTTAAGATCATATTTTTCGATACTGTCGGAGAAGTATTTGTGCTCATGCGCCCACTTCTTATCCTTCTTCGACACTCCGTTGTCGTTTTTAAAATCCCTGCAGACTTTTTTGTAATATGAATTGGCAAGGCGTCTTGAATAGCCTTGTCTGAGCCACGGGCGGATAAAGAGTTCCCTCTTCATTCTGCTAAATATACCCATTTAGTGTCCTCCCTCTTTCTGCCTGAGTGAAATCCGCATAGATATCCATTTTAATTAACTTTGATATTATATTACAAAGTTCGTCCAAATTCAATCCTGCCGCTAACAATAATTTGCTTATAACAGAAGTTTATAGTATAATGTTTTGACTATACTTTTATCGGAGTTTTGATATGCAGGCTTTAATGCTTATAAAAAGAGCCGCGCTGCTGTTTCAAGGCTTCAGCCTTGCAACGGCCGGCGAGTGGTTTTATCTTGACAGCATAAAGGAATACAGGCGAAAAAACAACATCGGCATGAGTGACAAGGATATATTCTCCCTGCTGCCGTTTGATGCAAAATTCGATAAGCTTTTCGGGGATGTTCTCTCCATGTCCTATGCGCTCGATAAGCACCCCGAGCTTCTGCCCGAGCAGTATTACAGTCTGCTCACGCGCGACGGCGGGCAGTTTATTCTTCCCCTGCGCAGCGGGCTTGAGCAGAGCCTCGACGGCGTGTTGGCTCTTCTGCGCGAAAAGGGCGAGGTATCGGTCCGAAAGGCGTCAAACTCCGTCAGGACAAGGGAGCACACCTACGGCTTTGACGGAAGCTCCTTCTTTGCCGACGGCAAGGAGCTCAGCGAAGCCGAAATGCTCCGAAAGCTCGAGTCTCTTCCGTCGGGCACCATAATCACCGAGCTCGTGCGCTCAGACTTTGCCCCCACGCTGCACCTTGCGTTTTTGAACGAGGGCGACGGGCCGGAGCTTATGTTTTCCGTCCTGACCGAGGCTCAGAAGGATGCGCCGCGAAACTGGTATACGGCCAACCGCGAGCTCTCCGCTGTGGACGAGGCGGGAAACTATGACGGCGGCAGGATAGACGCCTTCCCCGGGATCGCCGAAAAGCTGCGCGGCATCGCAGCCGAGTTCGGCGAGCTTGAGTATATGAATTTCGCGGTGAGGCTCACCGACGGCGGCTTTAAGATAATGCGCGTAGATACCGGCGCGGATCTTACATATCTTGAGCATTTCAACGAAAAAACGGCGGAGTTTATCCGGCTCAAGCGCCGTACCAAGCCGCGCTTTGTGGGCTTTCGGTGCGCGATGACGATAATAGACCGTTATATCTGGAGACTGCGTGCAAAGCGCCGCGGCTTCATGGATTATATGTACCGCGGCTGGAAAAAGGCTCTGCGCGAGGACAGACGCGATAAATACACGACGCGCGCGGAGAAAAGATGGGCTCATAAGCGCGGCTTCCTGTCGTTCCGCATAAAGCAGTACGGCCTTACGGAGGAAAACTACCGCGATTGCCTGTCCGACCGCGATTATAAATGGCTGCGGCCTCTGAACAACGAGTACCGCAAGCTTTTGTGGGACAAGGTAACGCTGCGCTACTGTCTGGATAAATACAGCCGATATCTGCCTGAATACTACTATCACCTCGTTCCTCGAAACGGAACGATGCAGCTTCTCAGAATGCCCGACTGCCCGGAGGGCTATTCCCGTGACTTTGCGGGGCTGCTTGCGCTCCTGCGGGAAAAGAAGCTGCTCGCCATGAAGCCCACAGTCGGCTCGCACGGCATCGGCTTTTACAAGCTCGGCTATATCGGCGGCGGGCTCTATGTCGTAAACGGCGAGGAAAAGGACGAGGCGGGCATGGTCGAATTTCTCTCCGGCCTTGACGACTACTACAACATCTCCGAGTACATCGTCATGCACCGCGACCTTCTGAAAATATACAGCGAGGTCGCCTGCACGGTGCGCATAATGGTCATAAACCGCCGCGGCTCGGATCCCGTCATCGAGAACGCATACTTCCGCATCGGCACGAAAAGCACCGGCTTCACCGACAACATCGGCTCCGGGGGCGTTTTCGCCTATGTGGACGAAAAAGCGGGCTTTTTCCACGACGCAGAGGTCATAAAAGAGCACATAATAACCCCCTGCCCCACGCACCCCGACACGGGCGTTAAGATCGAGGGCACACTCCCTCACTGGGACGAGGTCACCGAAACGATACCCGAGCTGTGCCGCTACATAAGCCCCCTTGAATATCTCGGCTTTGACGTAGTCATAACGGATGCAGGCTTCAAGATCCTCGAGATAAACACGCACCAGGATCTGCACCGCTACCCGACCTATAACGAGAATGTTCACGCCTACTTCATGAATAAGCTTGAGCTTAAGAAACAGGGCAAAAAGCTTTGTTAAATTTTTTGTGATGACAAAACGCCGAAACGGTCATATAATTAAGAAACGTATTTTTTTGACGATGTGTGCCGGCAGGCGGCATACATAAGGAGTATTATGCGAATAGCACTTATTTTGCTGCGCTGGCTGATGAATTTCATCTACCTGTTTATGAAGCTGTGCCCCATAAGGAACAACAAGATTGTTTTTCTCAGCCGCCAGTCCAACACCCCCTCGGAGGATTTTCTGTTTTTGCAGGATAGGCTCCTCGATCTCCGTCCCGATATGGAGATCGTCACCATAACCCAGAGGGTCGACAACAATTTAAAAAGTATGCTCAGCTTTGCCGGAGTCACCTTGAAAAGCATGTACCATCTCGCCACGGCGAGGGTATGCCTTTTGGACTCCTATTGGCCTGCGGTTTCCGTACTGCACCACAAGAAGGAGCTTGCGGTCATCCAGATGTGGCACGCCATGGGCAAGATCAAAAAGTCCGGCTATCAGTCGCTGGGCAAGAAGTTCGGCAGGAGCGGCGTTATCGCCCGCGAGATGCGCATGCACCGCAACTATGACGTCATCATCGCCGGCGGCAGGGCCTTCAACCCATTCTACTGCGCCTCCTTCGGCGTCAGCCCCGACATTCTCTACAATGTCGGCCTGCCCCGCATGGATAGGCTGCGCGAGGGCGTTTCCGAGGCAAGGCGGCAGTTTGACAAGGCCTACCCCTGGCTCAAGGGCCGCAAGATCATCCTCTACGCTCCCACCTTCCGCAAGGGTCAGACGCTCGAGCCCACGGAGCTTGTCGAGGCCTTCGCCTTCGACGCGAAGGAGATGCTCGTTATAAAACGGCACCCGAACCAGCTCCTCGACCTTGAGTCCATCGCGCCCGCCATCACCTGCGGCAAGGTTCCCACCTCGACGGTGCTCTCGGTCTGCGACTGCGTCATAACCGACTACTCGGCCATCACCATCGAGGCCGCGTTGCTCGGTAAACCCGTGTACTTCTACCTCTTCGATTACGAGGATTACATGGCGCACAACGGTCTGAACGTGAAGCTCTTCGAGGAATTCCCCGACTGCGTTTTCAGCGATGCGCAAAAGCTCATGGCCGCCGTCAACAGCGGCGAATACGACTACGAAAACTACGAACGCTTCTGCAGAAAGTATCTGCCCGACCTCAGCGGAAGGGCTACGGATAAGATCGCGGAGCTCATAATCGATTGCATGGAGAGAGACAAACATGATGCAATTTCTGAGAGCATTGCTCGCCAAAATCAAGCTGATGGTGCTATGGGTGACAAGGATACTGTTTGCGCCCAATCACTTTAAGCTGCCCCTTTACAAGAGGATATACCACGCCGTATTCGGCGGCTACATGGTCGACCAGATCGCGCTGTACGACTTTAAGCACAACGACAAGAAGCAGTACCTTTCCGAGTTCGACTGGTACCGCTCCCGCCGCATAAACGACCCGTACAGCAGTATGCTCAACAACAAGGTCGTTTTCTCCCAGATCATCGAGCGCTACTGCTCCACGCCGGAGATCTACTGCGTGAAAAAGGATGATCGTCTTGCCGGCATGAACGGCCGCGTTTTTAACGGCTACGAGGACATCATCGCCCTGCTGCACGAGGTCGGCGCCTTCGTCGTAAAGCCCGTGGGCGCGGGCAAGGGCAAGGGCGTCCACATCGTCAAGTATAACGGCCACGGCATACTCCGCAACGATGAGCCTCACACCGAGCAGGAGCTTCTGGACATCCTGCGGCACAGCGGCAACTGGCTCATCTGCGCCTACGCGCATCAGGCCGATTACCTCAACGATATCTATCCCAACGCCGCAAACACCCTGCGTATGATAGTTCTGCGCAGCGCCGAGACGAAGGAATTCGAGCTGTGCTTTGCCGTGCAGCGCATCGGAGCCGCGTGGACGGGAGCCGTGGACAACGGCAGCCGCGGCGGGCTCGTTGCAAACGTCGATATTGAGACCGGCACGCTCAGCGAGGCGCGCACCCTGCATAACCTCACGGTCTACGAGACCCACCCCGACACCCGCGCCCCGATAAAGGGCACCGTCATACCCAATTGGGACGGCATAAAAAACGAGGTGCTCGAGGTCAGCCGCAACTTCCCCTATCTTGACATCATCGCGTGGGACATCCTCCCCACTGCCGAGGGCTTCACCGTCATTGAGGCCAACACCTCCTCGGGCGTAAACATCATCCAGCTCTGGGGTCCCCAGCGCTACGGCAGGCTCGGCGATTTCTACCGCGAGCACGGTATAATAAAATGAGATATGTGATAATGGCAGACGGCAAGGGCAGCCGATGGAACAATTTTTTGGGGCACGACAAGCACGATATACGCATAGGCGGCGAGACGCTGCTTGAGCGCACCGTGCGGCTCGTGCACGAAAACGACGCCTCGGCCGAGGTCATCATCACCTCGCACAACGCCGCCCTCAGCATTGACGGCGCGCAGCGCTACGAGCCGAAGAACAACGTTCTGGAGATCGACCGCTTTACCGCCGAGCTCATAGGCGACGATATGTGCTTTCTCTACGGCGACGTGCTGTACTCCGAGGAGGCCGTCAGGGTCATCGTGGGCAGCCGGGGTCGTGAGCCGCTGCTGTTCTGCGGCAGCGAAAAAAGCATATGCGCGGTGCTCGTGGGTGACGGGGAACTTTTCCGGGGGCTTTATCTCGAAATACGCAGGCTGTTCCTTGAAGGGAAGATATCCGAATGCAAGGGCTGGCAGGTATATCACCTGTACGCAGGTCTGCCCCTTGAGAGCCGCGAGACGGGCCCCGGCTACGTCCATGTGGACAGCTTCACGCGGGATTTCAACACGCCCGAGGACTACCTCGAGTTCACGTCCGGAAAATAATGTGGAATTACACGGAAAGTCGTGCTATAATGAGCTGATGCAGTTTATTAACGGCTTTCCATTTGTATTTTAGGAGATTATTGTTTTATGGCTTCAGATAAGAAAGGCGATCGCTTTCTGCTTGCTGAACTGATAAGGCGCGATTTTATAAAAAAGTACAAACGAACCACCTTCGGCATGCTTTGGAGCGCGCTCTCGCCCCTGCTCCTGCTGCTGACGATGGATCTTGTTTTCGGCACATTTTTCGGGCGTAATATGCCGCACTACACCATTTATCTGTTCTGCGGCCTGCTTTTGTTCAACTACTTTTCCTCCACCACCCGCAGCGCGATGCGCGTGCTGTACGACAACGCACCTATTTACAGCAAGGTGCCCGTTCCGAAGTACTACTTCCTCACCTCCCACAGCGCCGCGCATTTCATTGATTTTCTCGTTTCCCTTTTGGTGTTTTTCGCGTTCGTCGCCATTGACGGCATCAGCTTCCACTGGCGTTTTCTGTACCTGCTGTTCCCCATCGTCTGCCTGTTTTTCATAAACTACGGCATCGGGATGTTCCTCAGCACCGTCTATATCTTTTTCAGAGACGTAAACTATCTTTGGCCGGTCATCACCCGCGTCATCATGTACGCCTCGGCGATATTCTACGACGTCTCCATCCTGCCGGGGATCATGCGCAGGCTTTTAAACTGCAATCCCCTTTATATGTGCATCGACTATTTCCGGCAGCTTATCATCCACTCCACCGTTCCCTCCATCTCCTTTCACATAATTCTTGCCTGCATGGCTGCGTTCTGTATGCTCGTTGGCGGATTCACCTACCGCATATGCCGCGATAAGATCGCGCTGTATGTATAAGGAGGCACCGAATGGAAGACAATAAGGTTCTTGTTCTTGACAATCTGTCCGTGCGCTACCGCAAGGCAGACTCCCGCTCAACAGCGGATATAATCAAGCGAATTTTCAAAAAAAGCAGCCGCTCCAAAGAGTTCTGGGCGCTCAGGAGCGTGTCCTTCAGCCTTGAAAAGGGCGATATGCTGGGCGTCGTGGGAAAAAACGGCGCCGGCAAATCCACCATGATGAAGGCCATCAGCGGCACGCTGTCCCCCGCCTCGGGCACAATAGAAAAGCATGGCAAGATCTGCGCGCTGCTCGAGCTGGGCGCGGGCTTTGACCGCGAGATGACCGTTAAGGAAAACGTGTATCTGCGCGGTGCGCTCATGGGCTATTCAAAGGAGTTCATCGACTCCAAATACGACGAGATAATCGATTTTGCGGACATGCGTGAGTTCCAGAACAACCCCTTCCGCACGCTGTCCTCGGGCATGAAAAGCCGCATCGCCTTTGCCATTGCGAGCATGGTGGAGCCGGACATCATAATCCTTGACGAGATCTTTGCCGTCGGCGATGGCGATTTCCGCAAAAAAAGCCAGCAGCGCATGCAGGAGATCATCGACTCCGGCGACACCACCGCCCTCATGGTCTCGCACTCACTGCAGACGGTGCGCACGCAGTGCAACAAGGTGCTGTGGCTCGACAAGGGCCGCATGGTCATGTTCGGAGACCCCAGGACCGTTTGCGACGCTTACGCGGAATATCTGAACACCGGAAAGCTTCCGGAAACACCGTCGCTGAAAAACACGGAGAAAAACCCGAAAAATCTTCTCAAAAAAAGCCGCGGCAAGCTCCTTGCCGAGGTCGCCGTATATTTCATGCTGCTTTTGGCTGCTGTCGCAGGCTGCTTCGTCTGGTCGCAGTACGACCTGCTCAAATCCTATGTTCTCTCCAGAAACTTAAGCTCCGAGCAGATAACCGAGATCGCCGGCAACTATCACGGCGAGATAGACCGATTGTTGGGCGCGGATACCTCCCGCTGGGATTACAGCATATTTGAAGAGGGCGCGGAGAGAATAATAAATGAAGAGGCCGGCTACACCGATATCGCCAAGGAAGTCCTCCTTCAGGCGGGCGACATGAGCCGCGATCAGTACAAAAAAGCCCTCGCCGCCGCCGAGATCGAGGCTATTAAGCATTGCTACACGGCGCGGCTGGACGCGCTTGTTCAGGAGATGCGCGAGGAGTTTGAAGCGCAGCCCGAAGGGAAATACCGCAGTCTTATGGTCTATTCCTACCTCAACTGCGACCGCTTCTATGCGCTCGAGGAGGACTGCGAAAACGATATGCAGAAGGTCATAGAAGAGATCCGCTCCATACAGCGCAGGGAGGGCAGCCCCGAGGAGCTCGCCGATCAGGTCTGGAACACATACAAATCCGAAAAGATCTACCTGCTTTCATACTACTGCATACAGCTGCGATGATACGCATCAGACAGTTCAAACAGGCAAGGCTCAGTGCCTTGCCTGTTTTCTTTTTATGCTTTATCTGACAATTGACAATTATTTGGGGTTGTTATATTATACTTTTGTTGATTATTTATATAGAAGGGCAGAATATCATGACAAATATAAGCGCAAAAGCACCCTGGAAGGCCCACCTCGGCGAGGTTCCCTTTACTCTTGATTATTTTGACGGCTCCATGTTCGAGGCCGTTGAAGCCATCGCAAAAAAATATCCCAACAATATTGCCTTTGATTTTATGGGCAGATCCACCACCTACAAGACTTTTATAAAGGAGATCGAGGACTGCGCCAAGTCTCTGAAGACGATAGGCGTGCGCGAGGGCGACAAGGTCACCATCGCGATGCCCAACTGTCCGCAGGCGATCCAGATGTTCTACGCCGTGAACCTTGTCGGCGGTATATGCAATATGATCCACCCCCTCTCGGCCGAGAACGAGATAGAATTCTACCTCAACGAGTCGGAGTCCGTCACCGCGATCACCCTCGACCAGTTCTACAACAAGTTTGAAAACATTCGCCAGAACACAAAGGTCGTGAACATAATCATAGCGAGCATCAAGGACGAGCTCTCAAAGCCCGTCAAGGCCGGCTATATGCTCACCGAGGGCCGCAAGATAAAGAAGATCCCCGAGGACGCCCCCGTCATCCGCTGGAAAGACTTCCTGCACATGGGCAGACACTGCTTCTATAACTACAAGGTCTCCCGCAAGGGCTCCGACCCCGCCGTTATCCTCTACTCCGGCGGCACCACCGGCACCACCAAGGGCATCCTGCTTTCAAACAAAAACTTCAACGCTCTCAGCCAGCAGGTCATCGCCGCCAATCCCATGTTCCGCGTGGGCGACAAGATGCTCGCGGCAATGCCCCTGTTCCACGGCTTCGGCCTCGGCGTATGCGTTCACACCATGCTCTCTCAGGGCGGACGCTGCATCCTCATCCCCCGCTTCACGGCCCAGACCTATGCAAAGCAGATCACAAAATATAAGTGCAACTTCATCGCCGGCGTTCCCACACTGTACGAGGCGCTGCTCCGCCTGCCCTCCATGGATAAAGCCGATCTCAGCTCCCTCAAGGGCGTTTTCTCCGGCGGCGACAGTCTTTCGATCGAGCTCAAAAAGAAGTTCGACAAGTTCCTGTACGACCACAACGCCAAGATCCAGATACGCGAGGGCTTCGGCCTGACCGAGTGCGTCACCGCCTCCTGCCTCACGCCTCCGCATATGGCGAAGGAAGGCAGCATTGGTCTACCCTTCCCCGATACCTATTACAAGATAGTCGAGCCCGGCACGGACAGGGAGCTGCCCTACGGCGAGGAGGGCGAGATCCTCATCGCCGGCCCCACGGTCATGATGGAGTATATAAATCACCCCGAAGAGACCGCCGCAACCCTGAAGCAGCATTCCGACGGCCTGACCTGGATATACACCGGCGACCTCGGCATGATGGACAGCGAGGGCTTCGTATACTTCCGCGGCCGCGCCAAGCGCATGATAATCACCTCAGGCTACAACGTATATCCCGGCCAGCTTGAGAACATTCTCGACGCGCACGAGCTCGTGCACATGAGCTGCATCATCGGCGTTCCCGACCCCTACAAGATGCAGAAGGTCAAGGCCTTCGTCATGCTCAAGCCCGGTGTCCCCGAAAGCCCCGAGACCAAGGAGGCTATTCTGGCCTACTGCCGCAAGAACATCGCAAAATACGCGATGCCCTACGACATCGAATTCCGCCGCGAGCTTCCCAAGACCCTCGTCGGCAAGGTGGCTTACCGCGTTCTCGAGGAAGAGGAGGCCGAAAAGCGCCGCGCCGCGGAGGAAAAGGATACCGTTTCCGTTTGAACCTTTGTTTTACGCCCCGCACCGCTGCATACGGTGAGGGGCAAAGCTTTTTTGCCTTGAACAGCCCTTGAACATATGATATAATGTTTTGAATTCATCAAATTCGATCACAAATCAGTACTACCAGCGAGGTGACATTTCATGAGAATAAAACTGCGCAATATGCTTCTCATCGTACTGGCTCTGTGCCTGTGCGTAAGTCTGCTGGGTGCCTGCGGCGGAGATGACGCGGACGAGCCTCAGACCACCGATGATATAGGCGGGGGCAAGGCTCCCGACGTATCCGACAACGGTCCCAAGTCCACGCCCGAGGTACAGCCCACCATGCTCGGCGAGACCGCCGACGCCGGAGAGGATTACATCTCCCGCATGGTCTTCATCGGCGACAGCACCACCTACGGTCTCAAGGCCTATGACGTGCTCCCCGGCTCCCAGGTATGGACTCCCTCCAGCGGCACGCTGGCGCTGTTCAACCAGAGCTTCGCCACCATCGTCTACCCCGAGACCGGACTTGAGATCCCCATCACCGATGCTGTCGGGGACGCAAAGCCCGAATATGTCGTGCTCACCATCGGCGTCAACGGCGTTTCCATGATGGACGAGACTTCCTTCAAGGCCGAGTACACCGCCCTTGTCGAGCGCATCCGGTCCGTGAGCCCCGACACCAAGATCATCTGCAACTCGATCTACCCCGTCGAGGCCTCCTACGAGGCCAAGGATAACGGCATAAACAACGAGGTCATCAACCGCGCAAACGGCTGGATCCTGCAGATCGCAGAGGCTACCGGCACCCATTACGCCGACTCGGCCTCGGTTCTCAAGGGCGCCGACGGCAAGCTCGTTCCCGACTACGGCAACGGCGACGGTATCCACCTGAACGCGACCGGCTTCAACCGTGTGCTGAACTACCTGCGCACACACGCATATCTGTGACCGAGGGCATGGCAATGAAAAAATTCAGTATCGCAGTTCTTATCGTCCTGTCGCTCTGCCTGCTGGGCGCCTGCGGCGGCGATGACGTCAAGGATCCCGGCATGGAGGCCGTCGCCTCCGCCGTGTTCGGCTCCTTTGACACCGAAAATCTGGCTCAGACACCCGATGCATATGTCGAGAGCATGATGCAGATCCCCAATGACGGCTACGTTTCCCGAAACACCGTCATCTCCGCCGTCGGCACGAGCATCAATGAATACGGCATCTTCCAGGGCAAGGACGAGGCTCAGACAGCCGAGCTCAAGGCCGCGCTCGAGAATTATCTCGAGTACCGCCGGGAGCTGTGGATGGACGAGTATCTCCCGGAGGAGAAGCCCAAGCTCGACGGCGCCGAGGTCTGGGTCGAGGGCAACTACGTTATGTACGCGATCCTCAATGACGCCGACCGCGAGGCCGCTCACAGCGCCTTTACAGGCTGCTTTGAGGGCTGAGCTATGAAGCTTATCTGGCACGGACACGCCTGCTTTGAGCTCAGAAGCAATTCCGGCAGCGTCGTCTTTGACCCGTACCGCCCCGGCTCCGTTCCGGGGCTTAGCCTGCCGGAGCTGACTGCGGACGCGGTCATATGCAGTCACGGTCACAGCGACCACAATTGCGCCGAGGCCGTCAGGCTCAGCGGCAGGGAGCCGAACTTCAAGGTCATTCGGATCCCCACCTTACACGACGATCAGGGCGGAAGGCTCCGCGGGGAGAACCTGTGTACCGTCGTTGAGGCTGACGGCCTGCGCATCGCACATCTGGGCGATATTGGGCATACCCTCGGCGAGGAGGAGCTCAGCCGCTTCGGCAGGCTCGATCTGCTCATGATCCCCGTGGGCGGCGTGTACACCGTTGACGCGGCTCAGGCCAAGGCTCTTGTCGAGGCTCTCAGACCCCGCATCACCGTCCCCATGCACTATAAATGCGCATCGTCGGGGCTTCGGAACGTTGCCCCCGTTGAGGATTTTCTCCGGCTCTGGCCGGCAGGAGATGTGAAGCTGCTGCACGGCAGCGAGTATGACACAGCGTCCTGCGGGAACGAAAAAATCATTGTTTTCTCGCTTTAGCTGTTGCATATTCCACCGGTTTTTTTGTATAATTTCGTTTATACTATATTTGATTATAAATTAACTACTAAGGAGGATAAATCAATGCCCGATCTGAAAGGTACAAAGACCGAACAGAATCTGTGGGAGGCTTTCGCAGGCGAGAGCATGGCCCGCAACAAGTATACCTATTTTGCTTCCAAGGCCAAGAAGGACGGCTATCAGCAGATAGCTGCAATTTTCGAGGAGACCGCAGGCAACGAGAAGGAGCACGCGAAGATATGGTTCAAGCTTCTGTGCGGCGGCTCCATCCCCTCCACCGAGGAGAATCTCCTTGCGGCCGCTACCGGCGAGATGGAGGAGTGGACCGATATGTACGCCCGCATGGCCAAGGAGGCCGAGGAAGAGGGCTTTACCGATATCGCCAGGCTTTTCGCTTCTGTCGGCGCCATCGAGAAGGAGCACGAGGAGCGCTACCGTGCGCTTCTTTCCAACGTCAAGGACGGCAGCGTGTTCGAGAAGAAGGAAAAGGTCATCTGGATCTGCCGCAACTGCGGCCACATCCACGAGGGTCCCGTTGCTCCCGAGATGTGCCCCACCTGCGCACACCCCCAGGCTTACTTTGAGCTGAGAGTGATAAACTACTGAGTTTCCAAACACCAAAACTCCGCCCGAGAGGCGGAGTTTTTTATTGCATTTTTACGGTAATTTTGTATTATATAAGCAGATATAAACTTTGGGAGAAAAGAAATGAATAAAAAATTACCCACTATACTTCGTTTTTCAGCAGCCTTTGCGCTCACTCTCGGCTTTTATAGCTTGGGGACCGTACTCAAGCTCAGGCTTTCCGAAAACGCCCTTAACATTATCAGCGTTGTATTTTTTGTCTGCTTTGCACTGTTTTTAATTCTTCTCGCCGTCAACTTCTTAGGTTCAAGGCAATACAGCAAAAGGAAAAACGGAGCCAGCGTCCAAGAGATGCAGCAATATTTCATGGCCCGCAGAAGTGAAGCCGTTACCGAACTGCACAAGGCCCTCGGAAGGGTCCATAGGCTGCGCATCTTATTCTCACTCTACTCCGTGTTAATATTCATGATAGCCGCCGTCATCTGCATAGGCTTTGCCATATCCGGCCGCAGCGGCGCCGCGATCTTCCCGCTTTATATATTCTACGGCCTGTGCTGCCGCATACATCCTCTTGAAAAATATGATTTTTCAAACTACACGAACCCGTCGGACTACCCCAGGCTCCATGCCCTTGCCCATAAAGCCGCCGCCGAGCTTGGCATTCGCGGAGATATCCGCATTTTCCTGACCGGGCAGTGCAACGCCGGTATAGGAAAAATACAGAAAACCTATACCCTTGAGTTAGGCGCTATACTTCTCGACATTCTAAGCGAGGAGGAGATGTATCAGGTCCTGCTGCACGAGTTTGCTCACATGGCGTCTGACAGCTGTTCCACCGAAGCTGAGGCAAGGCTTTTCCGCTTTATATCCGACGATACCGACGAATCCCCTTTTTCAATGTATGTAAATCTGCTTTTCCTGCTGCCGGAAAATATTTTCGGCTTTGAATATTATACCTACCTTGCCGCTGCTTCCATTGCTTTTGAGGAGATAGCCGATAAATCGGTCATTGACCACGGCGACACAAAGCTTATGGCAAATGCTCTTGCTAAGCTATACTATTACGACTTATTTGATGCCGATAATCTGATCTCCGAGCACTACTATGCTCCCGAGGAGATGCGCAGAGACGTAATAAGCTTCCTGTGCCGCACCTTCCGGCAGGCCGTGCCCGAACACGAAATGCAGTGGCGCAATATAATAGAAAACGAAATCGAGCCCCGCAACGCCTCGCATCCCATTCTGCGCAACAGGCTCGCATCCATAGGCGAAAGTAATTTCGTCGTCATGTTCCCCGATAGCACGGGAGAATACCGCGCCGAATGTGCGAGGGCTCTCGATGAGGTCAATGCCCTCATATACGAAAATTCAAATGACGATTATGCCCGGCTGCGTGAGGAAAATTATCTCCGGCCCCTTAAAATAGTCGAGGACTGGAAAGCTCAAGGCGAGCCCCTCAAAGACGAGGAAAACCGCACTGTCTTAGACGCTCTGAGCAGTCTCTGCCGCTTTGAGGAGCTTGAAGCGCTCTGTGACAGGATAATCATCGACTCAGAAAACATGAATGCCACAGCCCTTGCCCGTTTTTACAAGGCCAGGCTGCTTATGGACCGTTACGACCGCGACGGCATCAATCTTATGTATGAGGCGATCGAAATAAACACCAATTTCATAGAGCCGGGCTTGGATATCATCGGCGCCTTCTGCTGCAGAATAGGGCTTTCTGAGGAGCTGGAGGATTACCGGCGCAAAGCAGTCGAGCTTGTTCAGCTTCAACGGGATAAATACAGTCAGGGTGACAGTCTTGAGCCCTCGGACAGGCTTGCAGAGGAGACTTTGCCCGCTGAGCTGAAAAGCGAGATAATAGACTTTATTCTCAGCATCGGCGAGGACAAAATATGCCGCATCTATACCCTGCGGAAGCTTGTCGATGAGAGCCTTTACTACTGCCCCTTTGTTATCGAATTTGATTCCGAAGTCGGGGATGAACCGAAAGGCCGGATAATGCAGAAGATTTTCAATTATCTTGACACACGGCCCGAGAAATTCCGCTACTCCCTTTTCTTTTATGCCGGAGGGCCTGCCGCTGCCGTAGATAAAGTTAAGAACTCCTGCATTTACAATAAATACGCAAAAAAATGAGCTGCAAAAGCAGCTCATTCTTTACTGTTCATCATACGTTTTATGTCCTCAAGGCGCTTATTGTAAGCGGCCATGATGACCTCCTCGTGGGCGAGCACGGGGTCTTCAACGCCGAGCAGGCGCATGAGGTACTTGACAAACAGCGGGTTCATTACCGCGAACGGCCCGACCATCGAGGTCGAGAAGAAGTTATTTATCCTCACGCCCTCAAGACGGCTTCCCTTATTGATACCCACGCCGTATTTGACATCGGCAAAGGCAAAGCCGCCGTTATCGCCGTAAAGCTGCGAAAACTCCGCCTTGAAGCCGACGAGCTCCATATCCTCAAAGCTGCAAAGCTGCACGGAATTGAATCGGTGCATCATATCCCGCCTTGCGTGCAGATGCACGATGCCCAGGCCGTCGATCCTGCTGCCGTCCTCGTTTTCAATGTAGTCGCAGAAGACCTCGCCGGCATTGGCAGTCATGAGAAACACCGTGCCGGAGTCGATCATCGCCTGTATCCTGTCCTTATAGGGCAGGAGCTTTTTTATGACGAGCTCCTGTTGGCTCTCGGTCATCGCGCCCATGTAAACAAGCTGCACGTCCTCGCTTGCAAAACGGGGCTGGCTGCAGTAAGATGTCTCGATAAACTCCGCCTCAGGCAGGCAGGCCTTCAGGTAGCGGTGGTTCCAGCAGTCGCCGAAAAGATTTGCAAATTCGGGAAACAGGACTTCTATCTTCATGCTTTTGCCTCCCTTCTGTCGAGCTCCTCAAGAATGCCGTCGCGCACCTTCCTCGTCATGACGGGAGTAGTCAGGTCGTGAAGGATGAACACCTTTTCGCCGCGCTCGAGCGCAAGCTCCTTCGGCGCGTCGGTCTCGTTTTCAACACAGCGGATCTTCTCCTCGGGGATGCCCGCCAGCAGCAGCCGCAGGTGATAGTCGTGTATCCTCACGCCGCCGACTACGATACGCTTTATGCTCTCGTGCTCGAGCAGCTCAAAGTCTGCGTCAAAGACCCATGTCATTATCTCCGTGGTCTTCTTGTAGGTCAGGTCGTCGAGCATAAGGACGACCTCCTTATCGCCCGGCTCATGGCGGATATAGTCGAACACGATGGAGCAGGCCACGGGGTTCTGGCCCTTCGTCATGTTCGTTATGACCTCAACACCGTTTTTCTCCACGCTTGTAAAGCGCGACTCAACGATCTTGAGGTGCGAGAAGCTCTTTGCGATGGCCTCGGCGGAAAGCCCGAAGGTGCGCAGCATGGCGACGACCGTCACCTGATTATAGGTGTTGAAAACGCTGCTGCTCACGAGAGGGTACTCCTCCACGCCTTCATGAGTTTTCACCGTGAAGCTGCCCTTCTCCCAATCGGGGGACGCAAGGAAGTCAGGCTCGGGAGATGCAAAGCCGCACACGGGGCAGCGCATCTTGCCGATGTGATGATAGCGGACATACTCGTACTCGAGCTTTGCGTGGCATTTGGGGCACATGCGCATATCGTTTATGATATTGACGCATTCTTCCCTGTCGGTGGGGAGCCTGCCGATGGAGAAATAGCTGCGGCTGTTCCCCTCCTTGAGCCGACTGCTTATCGGGTCGTCGGCATTCAGGATAAGGTGCGTATCGTCGGGCAGGTTGGAGTCGATGAAGGAGAAAATGAACTCCGGGTGCGCGTTTCGCTGAATCGAATCGCGGAAAAGGTTCGTGCACACGGTGTAGTTCGGGTGGACATAGGTGTAAATCTTCTTCGAGCTGCGCTCATCGACCTCGAACAGTCCGAGCTTCTTGCTCACCCTGCCGAAGATGCTCGCCTCGGCTATGAGGGCGCTTGCAATACCCGCGTCGATGTTGGAGCCTGCCTTGTTGTTCAGAACGTCGTAACCGTTTTCCGTCAGGATATCCAGCAGCATATTGCAGCAGGTGGTCTTTCCGTTCGTGCCCGTGACGGTGATGATGGTCTCGGGCTTGTCTATGCGCCCCAGAAAATCGGGGCAGAGCTTTATGGCAAGCTTCCCGGGGAAGTAGCTTGCGTTCATGCCCAGCAGCTTCTGCAGAAGCATCGCTGCTTTGCTTATCCACAGGGCGATCAAAAACCTTAAATTCTTTTTCATATTCGTCCTCTTTCAGAATTGGTAAAAGGTAAAGCTTATTATATCCCCATCCGGCACCGCTTGTCCACATATTTTTGCCTCACTTGACCTCGGGGCGATAATACTGTATATTAATTGTATCAAAAGCCGGAGGAAAAAGCTATGAGATGGTACTATTATGTTGCGCTTATCGTCATGGCGCTCATCTGCTACTTCGTGGTCGTCGACGCACGCACGCGCAAGGGCGTAAAGGAAAAGAGAGCAGCCGAGAGAAAAGCAGCCAAGAAATCAAAGTCGGCAAAGAAGAAAAAGAGGAAATAGCACCGCGCGACGTCGGGTGTCCGCAAAAAAATACGGGTTTCAGAATTTTTTTCGCAAAAGCAGTTGACAAGCGGCAAAAAATCTGTTATATTAACTGAGCCGTGGCCGAGTGGTTCAGTCGGTTAGAACGCCGGCCTGTCACGCCGGAGGTCGAGGGTTCAAGTCCCTTCTCGGTCGCCACCATGCCCCTTACTCAAGGGGCATAAACTTTGCTGCTGTAGCTCAGTAGGTAGAGCGCATCCTTGGTAAGGATGAGGTCGGCAGTTCGAATCTGCCCAGCAGCTCCAATAAAAACCCTGCAATCTCAATGGTTGCAGGGTTTTATTGATTTTGTTGTTACTCCCCTGATGCAGCTTTTGGGATTAGTTTGGGGTGAAGAGTGAACCCCCCATACTGAACAAATATTAAAATCACCTGTGAAAACTCACAGGTGATTTTTTCAGTTGCCGCACTCGATGCTGATCCTATTGAATATATCAAGCAGATCGTCGACCGTGGAATTCTGCTTTTCCTCGCCCGATTTATCGAGGATGATATGTCCCCTGTCCATCATCAGCAGCCGCGTGCCGTACTCGACTGCGTAGCGCAGATTGTGCGTCACCATGATCGCCGTCAGGTGCTTTTCCCTGATGACCTTGTCGGTCAGCTCCATTATGATCTCGGCCGTGTGCGGGTCCAGCGCCGCCGTATGCTCATCCAGTATGAGAAACTCTATGGGAGTCATCGTCGCCATAAGAAGCGACACGGCCTGCCTCTGGCCGCCTGAAAGAGAGCCCATCTTCACGTTCAGCTTATCCTCAAGGCCGAGGCCAAGGGTGCTGAGCTGCTCGCGGTAATACTCCTTGCGGGCGTTATTCACGCCGAAGGAAAGCCCGTAGCGCTTGCCCTTGTTATCGGCAAGGGACATATTCTCAAGTATCGACATACTCGGACAGGTACCGGCCGCAGGATTCTGATAGACACGCCCTATATGGCGGTAGCGCTCGTATTCGTGCAGGGAGTTGATGCTCTTGCCGTCGATAAGAACGTCGCCGTCGCTCACGGGTATGCTTCCGCAGATGATATTTAGCATCGAAGTCTTTCCGCTGCCGTTGCTGCCCACGACCGAGACGAACTCGCCGTCCTTCACCGTCAGATTGAAATCCTCAAACAGGCACAGCTCCGTAACGGTGCCCGGGTTATAAACTTTTGATACTCCGCGCAGTTGGATCATTTCGCATGCCCCCCTTTCAGCTTTGAATGCTTTGAGGCAAGTCGGGATGTTTTCTCGTTGAATATCAGGATAAGGGCAAACATAACGGCGTTCAGAAGCTTCAGATAAATGCCGTTTGTGTCGACGAGCACGAGGTAGTTAAGGCAGAGCGAATATATCACCGCGCCGAAGATGACCGCCGTCGTGTCGTTAATGAACTTGACCTTGGAAAACACCGTCATGCCGACGATAACGGAGGCAAGAGCCATTACCACCTTGCCGCTGCCGCAGGAGTTGTCGTACTGGGTATAGAGGTTTGCGTAAAGCGCGCCCGACATTGCGACAAAGCCGTTTGCAATAGCGATACCGAGGATCTTATACGTT
>SAMEA3663242__coassemble_72_pt1 | contig 35306 bp, 30 predicted proteins | sample SAMEA3663242__metabat2_high_PE_022 | metagenome-assembled genome bin SAMEA3663242 (sample SAMEA3663242) | pig gut metagenome | biome: pig gut; feature: pig-associated habitat; material: faeces | place: China | collected 2013 | reverse complement strand
CGCTCCACTCGACGGCGCAGACCGCGCCGCGGGCGAGATAGTCCTCCCAGCCGATCTCGAACAGCTCGTCCGAGCTTTCAAGTCGGTACATATCAAAGTGGATAAGCTCCCTTTCTCCCTCGTACTCATTGACGATGGTAAAGGTGGGGCTGGATACACGGCAGCTAAGCCCCATGCCGCGGGCCATGCCCCTGACGAAGGCGGTCTTTCCCGCTCCGAGATCCCCGTACATGGCGACGACGGTGCCGCTGGCAAGGCACTCTGCAAACTTTTCGCCGATTGCTTCGGTTTCTGCCTCGCTGCGGCTTATATATGTCTGCACTTACCTCACCTCAAATTTAAACTTTTTCTAAATTCGGATTATACCACAAGATACCGCATTGCGTAAAGGGCAATTATGTGCTAAAATGTTGCGTGTCCGAACGCGATTATTTGTGTGATCGAGCATATTTTGAAGGGCGGTGGGCTCAATTAGAATAAATTCCGGATCTATCAAGGATTTTTTCAAGCGCGCAGATATATTTCTGCTTGCAGTTTGTATTATATGCACTCTTTTCGGCATCATTTGCATCCAAAGCATAACAAGCTCATCCGGCTCGACGAAGTATGTTATCGTTCAGAGCTTTGCAATGTGCCTCGGCATTGCCGCATTCGTAATATTCACGGTCATCGACCCTGATCTTATCGCCGACAAGTGGATCTATCTCACGATATTCAACGTTATCTTCATCGTGGGTCTTATCTTCTTCGGCAAAGGCGACGAGGTCGGCAGCCGCGCATGGTACCGCTTCTTCGGCATCGGCGTTCAGCCCTCCGAGATCGTTAAGGTCATCTTCATCGTCCTGATGGCAAAGCAGATAACCAATTACAAGCAGCAGCGCACCCTGAACAATTTCGGCTCCGTTGTTAAAATGGGGCTGCACTGGTTTTTGTACTTTGCCCTGCTGGTCGTTGTCACGAACGACCTGGGCAGTGCGCTCATCTTCCTTGCCATCTTCGTCGTTATGCTCATATGCGCGGGCATCGCGTGGTACTGGCTGGGCATCGCCGCGGCGGTCGTCGTTGCTCTCATACCGCTGATGTGGAACTTCGTGCTTCATGATTACCAGAAAAACCGCATCCTCGCGCCGTACATCCCCGATGTCGTCGACCCCACGGGTCAGGGCATCACCTGGCAGACCAACAAGTGCAAGGACGCCCTTGCCTCGGGTCGCTGGACAGGCGTGGGCTTCGGCGAGGGAAGCTTCGCCCAGAGCAGCTACAACGCAAGGCACACCGACTGTATCTTCGCCTCCATCGGCGAGGAGCTCGGCATGATCGCCTGCATCGCCGTCATCGTTCTGCTGACGATAATCATCATCCGCTGCTGCGTTATCGGGCTGCGCTCCGGCAGTCCGTTCGGAATGCTCATTTGCTTCGGCGTTGCGACCGCGCTCGCCTTCCAGGCATTCATCAACATCGGAATGTGCATCGGCATCACCCCCGTTATCGGCATCACCCTCCCCTTCTTCAGCTACGGAGGCTCGTCGGTTGTCGCCATGTACGCCGCGGTCGGGCTTGTGTCGGGCGTCAAGTACCGACCAAAACCAAAAAAGCACTTCATACAATACTGAATCTGAACAAACGGAAAAGAGCATCTTTACAGATGCTTTTTTTCTGCGCGTGACCTCGGTAAAGGACACTTAACACATGATAATTATCGGCTATATTTTAATTATGCTGTACGCCTTCGGGCTCATATTCGCCGTTGGCAGCCTGCTGCGGGACAGGGTCAATCTCGAGACCTCAAGGAAGATCATCCACACGATGCTTTTTGTCATATGGGTGCTCATTGACCTGTTCCTCAAGGGTACGGTGCACCAAATCATTATCCCCGTCATTTTCATCTTCCTCAACGCCATGTCATATAAATTCAAGATCTACAAAAGCGTTGAGCGCGAGGACGGAAACCACCTCGGCACGGTGTACTTCGCCGTTGCCGTGACCGCCATCATGGCTCTTGCGTATTTCATTCCGGAGCTTTACTACCCCAGCGGTCTCGCCGTATGCTGCCTCACCTTCGGCGACGGCTTTGCCGCCCTTATAGGCTACAACACATGCTCAAGAAAGCTCCGCCCCCACAAAAGCCTTAACGGCTTTTGTGCCTGCGCCGCGGCCTCGGCGCTGAGCATGCTCTCCTTTAAGGCGATATATCTGCCGGAGCTCGGCATTAAGGCGATAGTGCTGCTGGCGCTCATCGCCGCGATATGCGAGCTTGTCGACTTCGGGCTTGATAACTTCACTGTCACCTTCTCCGTATTCGGACTGAGCTATGCCCTGCTTTATCACGCATCTCCGGAGCTTTACGCCGGTCTTACGGCGGCGGTGCTCGTCTTCCTTATAGTTTTCTTTTCCCGGGCAATTGAGTATTACGGCGCGCTGCTTGCGATGGCGATGGTGTTCAGCTTCTCTTACTGCGGCGGTGCCCGGGGACTCGGCTTCCTGCTGGGCTGCTATTTTGCCATATTCTTCATATCCTTTGCCGCAAAGAGGCTGCGCAAAAAACGCGGGCAGGAGAAAGTCTCCGACTCGCGCGGCTTCTGGCAGATACTAATTAACGGTGGGCTCGGCACCGCCTTCATCCTGCTTTACGGCCTCACGGGGCAGAAAATGTTCTTTGTAGTGAGCATGATAAGCATCGGCGGCTGCTTTATCGACTCCGTGTCCTCGGATGTGGGCACGCTGTCGGCAAAAAAGCCCTACGACATTTTCAGGAGGCGGCGTGTTGAAACGGGTCTGTCCGGCGGTATGAGCCTGACCGGCACGCTCTCGGCGCTCGGTTTTTCCCTGCTGATCGGCCTGTACGCTGTTTGGGCAGCAAGTCTTGCATGGCCTCACGCCCTGATCGTTGCCGCTTTCGTATTCCTGCAAAGTATACTCGACAGTGCCATGGGCTCACTCGTTCAGGTCAAGTACCGCTGCCCGGTCTGCGGCGCCGTGACCGAGAAAAAACGCCACTGCGATACCGAAACGGAATATCACAGCGGCATAATGAGCATTGACAACAATGCGGTAAACCTCATATCCTCCGTCATCATCACCGCGCTCGCGGCGGCGTTTTACGCTGCAATTTAGACGATCCCGAATGCGATGAGGCTGGCAAAGCATTGGCCGATCACGCTCTTGAGCTCCGCCTCGTCCTCCTTTTTGCCGCGCTCGACCCATGTGACGATGATGCCCATCATGGTCGAGGCGATTATGGAGATAAGATAGTTATAAAGCTCCGAGCCCTGCTCAAGCCCCGCAAAGCGCCCGAATTTACCGGCACTGCGGCGAAGGCTCTCAAACAGCAGATCGCCGCGGTTTATCTCCACGATGGTCTCCATGATCCTTTCGTTTTTGAACCATGCGCTGAAGACCTCCTGACGTATCTCTCCGCTGCCGGAGGAAAACGCGTCTTCAAACACCCTGTCGCACATCAGGCTGAGCACATCCTCAAGGCAGTCAAAATTTCTGTAAAATGTGGATCGGCTGACAGTAGAGCTTCGCTGGATATCACTTATCGTGATCTCGGCGAAGCTTTTTTGCGAAAGGCAGTCCATAAGCCCCGCGCATATGAGCTCGACGGAGGCTTTTGCCCTTTTATCATGCTTTATATGGTACATTTCAGGCTCCTTTGTTTTATTCGTTGCGGAACTATTGTATCACATCGTCTTTTGGTATACAATGCTCCCAAAGAATTTTAAAAGGAGAATCGCTATGAGCAAAAACGTAATTTTCTGCTATTCCGGCACAGGCAACTGCCTTGACATGGCAAAGAACATTGCACGGGAGCTTGGCGACACGGACATCATCATGATGCGCAAGGCGCCCGTCAAAACCGACGTCAGCGACGCCGAGCGCGTTGGCTTTATAGTTCCCTGCTACGGCGGCGGTCTGCCCGGCGACGTCGAGGAGTATCTGGACTCCATCAGGGTCTCCCCCAACGCCTACACCTTCGGCGTCGGACAGTATGCGGGCTACCTCGGCTGCGGTCTGCACAAGATCGACGAGCGCTTCCGCCTGAGCTACTGGTGCGGGGTATCGCACCAGTGCAGCGCGATCTGGCTCTTCCCTCATCAGCTCATGCTGCCGCCCGTCACCCCTGCCATGGCGCAGAGGCGCAGCGAGAGAAAGGCCAAGAAGATAGCCGCCGCAGTGCTTGCGGGCGAAGTAAGCAAAAAGGCTCCTCCCAAAATGAGACTGAACGCCCTTGAGAGCAAGGTCTGGCCGAAGCTTGCCAGGGCAAAGGCAAAGAAATTCGACGTTACCGAAAGCTGCGTCGGCTGCGGCCAGTGCGTAAGGCTCTGTCCCAAGGGCAACATACGTCTCGTCGGCGGCAAGCCCCGGTTCGGCACCGACTGCATCCAGTGTCTCAGCTGCCTGCAGTACTGCCCCGGGGAGGCCATAACGCTCACCGAGAAGACCGTCAGACGCGAGCACTATCACAACCCAAACGTCAGCGCCGAGGAGCTCACAAAGGATATCATCCATTTTGATTAATCTGTTTGATTTTTCCGGCATATGTGATATAATGCATTTGTAAAATAAATTACCGGAGAATGAAATATGGTCACTTTTAAGCTCAAAGAAGAAAGCGAGCAGCAGCTCGTATACTGGTACTTCCCCAACGGCAACGAGGCAAACGGCCACGGAACCATCGTGATCGACCGTGTGCTCGGCAAGCTGGACGTTACGGAGCTTGCTCCCGACGACAGGCTCGTGCGCCACACCGTTGAAAACCAGAACCGCTGGCGCAAGGCGGTAAACAAGATGCGCAACATCGAGCAGATACCCGAGCTCACCGAAGAGGAATGGCCCGAGGCCACGGAGGACAGGATATCCACCGTGTTCGCCGACCACGCCATCAAGAAGATAATCGAAGCGTACAACGCGGGCGAGATCCTTGAGGAAGGCGCCGAGGCCTGGCAGATCTGAAAAAATCGCAGGCAAAGGCTGTGCCTTTCTCTACGAGGCTTTGTCTGAAGTCTGAAAAATCCCTTGAAGCAATGCTTCAAGGGATTTTTTTATAGCTGTAACGGGAACTCCGTCTGCGGGGCATGGCAGACTCCGTTTTCACACAGATACCAGCTCACACCCGTTTTCGGTACGGGATACGCCTCGGTAAAGGGCGCGCACCCGGCAAGGAGCTCCGCGTTTTCCGAGGATTTATAGAGAATGCTCAGCTCATACGCGGCATTTTCTTTCAGATACTTCGTAAGCTCCGGCGGAACGCTCTCGGATGCGCAGACAAGCTCGCGCCCGGGCATCAGGCGCTTTGCCATCGCGAGCAGGGCAAAGCTGCTGCCTGCGGGATATTTTCCTATCCGCCCCGCTATGAAGCCAAGCTGTCTGTCCGAGATCTCGCGCCATTTTGTCTCCCCCGTCAGAGCCGCCAGCTCCTCAAATACCACTGCGGCGACGGAATTGCCCGAGGGTATCGCGCCGTCGTAAAGCTCCTTGGGTCGGGAGATAAGAGTCTCTGCGTCATGCGCGTACATGAAATATCCGCCCTTTTCGTCCTCGAAAAGCGTAACTATCTGCTCTGCGCGGCGTATGGCCGCCTTCAGATATTCGGCGTTGAAGCTCACCCTGTACAGCGAAAGCAGTGCCAGCGCGTAAATGGCGTAATCGTCGAGCTGTCCTGTGCTGCCGCCGAGGCTCAGCAGCAGCCTTCCGTTTTCATCGCTCATGCTCTCCTCAATAAAGCGCTGCGCCTTCATCGCGGCGCTCAGATACCGCGTCTCGGACAGGACAGAGCCGGCCCGTGCAAGGGCTGTTATTGTCCACGCGTTCCATGACAGAAGTATCTTCTCGTCCCGATGCAGCGCCGTTCTTTCCTTTCTGTAGCTGCGGAGGCGGCATAGCCTCGGGTCGTCCGCTGCCCACGCCGCACCTTTAGCGTCAATGCGGTTCGGCACGCTGCCGCCCTCAAAATTCGGTTTTTTCCCGATGCCGTACAGGCGGCAGAATTCCGCGCCGTCCTCCCGCCCCAGAACGGAGACGAGTTCCTCCGGCGTGAATACATAGTATTTGCCCTCGACTCCCTCGCTGTCGGCATCCTGACCGCAGTAAAAGCCGCCGCTTTCGTCCGACAGCTCACGCAGAATGTATTCCGCGGTGCGCCTTGCGATATCGGCATACTCAACATAGCCGCTCGACTGATATGCGCTGACATAGGCCATGAGCAGCAGTGCATTGTCGTACAGCATTTTTTCAAAATGCGGTATGAGCCATTTCCTGTCGGTGGAGTAGCGCGAAAAGCCGCCGGAAATATTGTCGAAAATGCCGCCGCGCGCCATCGCTTTCAGCGCTTTTTCGGCCATAATAGCTGCGTGCGGCTCCTTCATGCGCTCGGCATAGTGCAGCAGAAACAGCAGGTTGTGCGCCGCGGGAAACTTCGGCGCCGCGCCGAAGCCGCCCCACTCGGCGTCAAAGCTGTCGCGAAAATGTGCGTATGCCCTGTGCAGCAGAGCCTTGTCCGGCTCTGTCCGACCGGGTTCAGCGTCCGGCTTCAGGGCGCTCATTATCCTGTCGCCCAGCGACAGCAGCTTTTTTCTGTCACCGCGCCACAGCCCGGATATCTGCGTCAGCAGCTCCGTAAGCCCCAGCTGCCCGTAGCGGCTGCGTTTCGGAAAATATGTTCCCGCGAAAAAGGGCTTCTGCTCTGGGGTCATGATGACCGTGAGCGGCCAGCCGCCCGAGCCGTTTATGGCCTGGCACACGGACATATACACCGCGTCGATATCCGGCCGCTCCTCGCGGTCGACCTTGATGCACACATAGCCGCGGTTGAGGATATCCGCCACCGCCGCGTCCTCAAAGGACTCGTGGGCCATAACGTGGCACCAGTGGCAGGTGGAGTAGCCGATGCTCAGGAAAACCGGCTTATCCTCCCGCTCGGCTTTTTCAAACGCCTCCGAGCACCACGGATACCAGTCCACGGGATTATCCCCGTGCTGCCTCAGATAGGGCGATATTTCATTTTTCAATCTGTTTGACATGGCGATCTCCTTTGTAAGTATAATAATACACTGAGCGTTTTTTTGCCAAGGCATATGCCACAGTCGCAGTAAAAAGCCGCCCTCCGGCTTGGGGCCGCAGGGCGGTTTTCTCGGGTCGAAGCGTCCTCAGCGGTTGTTCTGTGCCTGCTGATTCTGCTGCTGGTTCTGCTGTTTGCGCTGCTTCTGGTTGTTCTGCTGCTTCTGGTTGTTCTGCTGGTTCTGAGTATTCTTGAAATTCTCGTTCATGCTGATACCTCCGTAAATTATTTGCATTCCATGCATGTATATCATTCCACAAAAAGGCATAAGATATACGCAAATTTTCAGATTTCAATACCCGGCAGGATGTGTCCGTTCGTGATATTCATCAGCATGGGCTGTATTTTTTCATGCCCTGCGTTTTTTACTTGTACGCAAACGTACAAGTTTTGCTCCGATGCAGCCTATGGTTGGAAGGGCATAACAAAAAATGAGGTGATATTACGAATAAACTTAGCATAAGCAGCACGTCGGCCGAGATCCTTCACGCCGACAGGCTTGCCTCAGGCATGGTCGGCGCCGAGGTGGAGTTCATCTTTTCCGAGGAATGGGAGCCGCTTATAAAAACCGCCGTGTTTATCGCGGGGAGCGAAAAGCGCGTCGTCCTGGAGGCCGCATGGCGAGATAATATCTGCACCATCCCCCACGAATGCCTTGCCGGACCCGACGTTCATCTTTCAGTCGGCGTTTACGGCACGAATGCCGCCGGGAGCCTTGTCATACCGACGGTCTATGCCGACCTGGGCATGATCTGGACCGGCACGGATCCCGATGGCGAGTCCGGCGCCGAAGCAAGCCCCGAGCTGTGGGCTCAGCTTCAGGCTCAGCTTGATTTGAAGGAATCCCCGGAAAACAAGGTGACCTCTCTGTCCGAGGCGAGCACCGACGAGCAGTACCCGTCGGCCAAGGCGGTCTATGAGGCCCTTACCGCTTCCGGCACCGTGGTCATTGAGGGCACTGTCAGCCCCGACGCAAGCGCGGTCACAATAACCACACCTGACGCATGGTCGATAGTATACGAGGCTTGGAGCAGCGACAGGCATCCTCCTGTTGTGCTCAGGCTCACAACCGGGATCGATGAAGCTGCGTTTTACGCCTATCTGATCTGCGTAATTATTGCCGACGTCGATGTTCGCTTCGCACTTTTTTCTCTTGCCGAGATAGCCTATCTCGATAATTCCCCGCCTTACACTATAACGCTGAACGATAATAACACTGCTGAAATCGAGCCTGCGATAGACACGTCCATGTCGGATACATCCGGAGCAGCGGTGCAGAACAAGGCAGTCAAGAAGTACATCGACGACAACGCTCAGCCCAAGGGAGATTACGCTCTGCGCTCCGAGCTGTTCAGCGGGTCTTACGATGATCTGGAGGACAAGCCGTCCGAGCTGAAAAACCCCAATGCACTTACTATCAGGGTCGGCGAAGAGACAACTGTTTACGACGGCTCTGAGGCTAAAGCAGTCGAGATACCTGTCGGAGCAAACGGTGCTGACATCATAGCGCCTCATATCGGCGATAACGGCAACTGGTACATCGGCGATACGGACACCGGCAAGCCTTCACGCGGCGAGAAGGGCGACACAGGCGCCACAGGAGCCGCAGGCACTAACGCCACCATCACCGGCGCTACAGCTACCGTTGATGCCAATACCGGCACTCCGTCCGTCAACGTGACGATGGGCGGGACGGCAAGCGCCAGAACGTTTGCATTTGCCTTTAAAAATCTCAAAGGCTCGAAGGGTGACAAGGGCGATACGGGACCTGCGTATGTGCTGACCGATGCGGATAAAACAAGCATCAAAAACGCCGTCATCGCCGCGCTGCCGGTCTACGATGGAGGTACGGTATGATAAACGTTAATATGACAGACAAAGCAGGCGTGACGCTTGCCACGGCGGGAAAATACTGCGCCGATAACGTCAAGGTAACGCCCTCGGCGGACATACTGCGCAAGGACGAGCAGGCTAAAACCGCAACGCCGACCACGAGCGCACAGGATATCACGCCCGACGCGGGCAAGGCCTTGAGCAAGGTCACGGTCAATCCGATAACCGCCGCCATTGTCGGAGACCTTGACGCTGACAGCTTCGCATCCTCCATCGTTGCCGCCATCGAGGGCAAGGGCGTTGATGTGCCGAGTGGTGCAAAGCTTTCGGCTCTTGCTGCACTGATCGAGGCGATTGAGGCGGGGGGAGGGCGCTATGCAACTGGTTCGTTCACCGTAGCTTCAGGCTCGTATACATATTACAATATACAACACAATCTTGGGCAAATTCCAACCTTTGCGCTAATTTATGCAGAGTCAGCAACCCCGGTAAGTGGAAGGCGTTACAGGAGAGGTGGCGGATTTATCTGCGTAGACCCATCTCAATCAATTCCAGATGGGATGTTTTGGACAAATATAATGCTCACCAGTAGTGCATCCGCGTTTAGCTTAGTCGGTAATTCAAATAATGGAGAATTTGGTTTATTGCAATCTTCGATGTCAGGCTACAATTGCCACTTTACCGGTTTAACGGAGAATGAACTGAGATGGTACGGGTCTTATTCTTATGATATATACCTTTTACCTGGTGTGGAATATAAGTATATTATTGGAGTGTTTTAATGAGGTACTACGCACAATACAACGAAAACAACACCATCCTCGCCATAGGCACAGGCTATGGCGGCACGGAAATCACCGAAGCCGAATACAACGCCCTGCTTGCGGAGATACGCGAAAAAGCCGCGCTTGTGGACAAGCTCTACAGCGGAGAGATAACGCTTGATGCTGTCCCTGCCGAGTGGCAGGAGGAAATTCAGCGCCGAGTGGATGAGCGCATAGCCGCCGAGGGCGCAGCCGAGGAACAGGACATTCCTGCCGATGAAGCCCTGGCAATTATTCTGGGAGGTGAAAACGCATGACGAGAGCCGAAGCACTCCGCATCCGCGCCGCCGTTGAGCAGGCGTCGGCGTCCTTGGACGACAAGACCGCATCGACCGCCGCAGCGCTTTTCCCGCGTCTTAAGCAGAGCGGCGAGCTGATCAAAGCGGGCACGCGCATCAGCCATAACGGCAGTATAAAGCGAGCGGCGGCAGATCTGTGGGACACCGCCGAGAACAGCCCGGACAACGCCCCCGCACTGTGGGAGGACATCGACTACCGCGACGGCTGCCGCATCATCCCCGCCGTGATCACTGCAGCCGCAGCCTTTGAGACGGATGAGTGCGGCTGGTGGGGCGATACACTCTATCGCTCCAGACTCCCGGCAAACGTCTACACGCCGGAGCAGTACCCGGCAGGCTGGGAGAAAATATCATGACAGGCGGCAAAAAATACAGATGTGATCATCAATGCTCCGCGGTGCGGTCACGGATCTCAAATAATGCGTGAAGCGCGGCTTGCCGACTTCGGTACAGTTTATACGCATGACGAATTGTTGACTTTGCCTGCGTGAACAAATATAATGTGTGAAGAAGTTCCGAATAAGGTGATGTCATGAACGCTCCGATATTATACATCGTAGTCCCCTGCTATAATGAGCAGGAGGTGCTTCCCATAACGGCTCCCATGTTTCTCGCGAAGCTTGAGCAGCTTGCCGCCGAGGGCAAAATATCCGCCGACAGCCGTCTTCTGCTCGTTGACGACGGCAGCAAGGACGGCACATGGGTCATCATATCCGGGCTTGCAGAGGCAGATAAGCGCTGCATCGGCATTAGGCAGAGCCGCAACCGCGGTCACCAGAACGCTGTGCTTGCCGGCCTGATGGAGGCAAAGGAGCGCTGTGATATCACCATATCCATCGACTGCGACGGTCAGGACGACATCAATGCCATGGACAGGATGGTCGACGAATATCTCGGCGGCTGCGATGTGGTTTACGGCGTGCGCTCGGAGCGCAAGGCCGACTCATTCTTCAAGCGAACAACGGCTCAGGGCTATTACAGGTTCCTCTCCGCCATGGGCGCGGAGGTCGTGTATAACCACGCCGATTACCGCCTTATAAGCTCAAGGGCGCTGCGTGAGCTTGCCGGCTTCAGGGAGGTCAACCTCTTCCTGCGCGGCATGGTTCCGCTCGTCGGCTTTAAGAGCAGCTGCGTTGAATACTCCCGCTCCGGGCGCATCGCCGGCGAGAGCAAGTATCCGCTGCACAAAATGCTCTCCCTCGCCGCGGACGGCATAACCAGTCTGTCGGTAAAGCCGCTGCGCCTTATCATGAGCTTCGGCATCACCGTCGCATTTCTGAGCTTCGTGGGCGTTATATGGGCGGTCATCGCCGCGCTGTCCGGCAAGACTGTCGCCGGCTGGGCGAGCATGACCTGCATCATATGCTTTGTCAGCGGCGTGCAGCTCATCTGCCTCGGCATCATTGGCGAGTATATCGGCAAGATATACATGGAGACCAAGCAGCGCCCGCGGTATATAATCTCCGAGCGCACATGGGAAAAACACGATTGAGCGTATAGTAAAAGCCCGCGCCTCGTTTGAGGCGCGGGCTCAGTGTTTGTTGTTTGCTTATTTATGCTCTGAAATCTTTACAACGACTGCTCCGTCGATCACCCTGACGCTGCCCTGATTCGGATATACGGGCATATCCCGCACCTCATCCATGGCGGCATAACGCTCCGTCACTTTATCATCGTCAATATCGCCCTCTATGTACACATCGTCCGTCCAACCGCAGTAGTAGTTAAGAAATCTGTCATAGGTATAGCAGCGGATGACCGAATCCATCTCGAAGCAGCCGGTCATTATTACATTCTCAAGCCCCTTGGTCGCGAGAGGCTCGACGCCCTTCGTGCCCACAAGCACGAGCGGCATACCGGCCTCGTAGCCCTCTGCCTGCTGGGCCGCGGAGAGTATGCGGTTGCCGTATGCAACAGACTCTCTTTCTATCATCTCCGACTTAAAGTACGCCTCATTATCCTTAACGGCGTAGTTTGCCGACAGGATGATCGCAGAGCACACGACGAGCCATACGCAGGCAGTATCCAGCTTTACGGACGGCCCCTTTGCTTCGCGGGCCTCCCTCATAGCGTAAACGTAGTCCCCCAGAGCCACCGCAGCCACCGGTACAAGGCATACGCCGTATATCATCAGCATGTGCAGCTGAGCCATGGGCGCCATTAGCCTCGTGAGGTTCGCGGCCGGCAAAAAGCACATGAGCAGGAATATCAGCAGAGCCACCTTCTTCCAGCCCAGCGACCGGCGGCGTATCACGGAAAGTCCCAGGATAAGGGCGGCGGCCATCATCAGCACAAAGGCAACGACCGCAGGAGCGCTGTGGAGGCTCATGCCGTCCTTGACAAAGAATCTGAAATAGAATGTAAACGCCGAGACCAGAGTCCAGCGCAGATCCTTCAGGGACTCAAAGCCCATGCTTGAAATACCCTTGTAGTCAACGAGTCCTGTCGTCCTTGAGGTCAGCTTTACTATTGCGTAGTACACGACGATGACAGCCACGAGCATCAGGAAATATCCGACGCCCTTTTTAAGCACTTCCCATGCGCTTTTTTCCCCGTCCAGCAGCTCAAATATCAGCGAGCCGACCAGCAGAGCCGCGCCCACGCCGAGAAAAGCCTGATAGATTCCGGCCGACAGGATCAGGCACACGCAGCCGGGGATGAAGCCGAAGCGGTACCTCACCGTGAAAAACGCTCCCAGGCAGGCCAGAAACAGGCTGAGCATATATGCGTCGGCCGAGAACATGTAGAAATTGTTGGAGGCGATCGTCGGAAAGCTCGTCATTATCGCCGCGGCGGCGATGCAGCCCACGGCGCTCCTTATGCGGGTCATTGAGACTACGATGCAGACCGACAGTGACAGGAAAAAGGCGGCTATAAGGCCAATTATCCACGAAATGCACAGGTCCCCCTCCAGTTTCAGCACCGCCGGCAGCAGCCAGCGTCCGGACATAACGCCGTAGTCTGAGCCGAACATATGGCCTAAGTTATCCAGATTCAACAGCATTTTGGAATACGCCTGATGATGCACCAGAACGCACAGGATGAAGGCAACCGCAAATGTGACCGTGATATATTTCGGCACGCGCTTGAAAAGTTTAGACAGGACGCTCTGGGGTCCCGCTGTCTGCAGAAAGTTTTCGCTCATAAACTGCTCTCCGTTTTCATGTCTTTCTCGGTCTCAGATACTATATATATTGGTCTGTTTTTCGTCTCGAGATATGTTTTTGCAAGGTATTGGCCGATTATTCCCAGCGACACCTGGATAGAGCCGCCGATCAGCAGCAGCATACAGGCCAGAGTCGGGAAGCCGGCGACGGGATCGCCCCACACCAACGTTTTGATCACTATCACAATGATCCACAGAAGTGCGACAATGCAGAAAATAATGCCGATCACCGACGCGATGGACAGCGGCGCTGTTGAAAAAGCAACGATGCCCTCGAAGGAGTAAAGCAGAAGCTTCCAGAACGACCACTTGGTCTCTCCTGCGACGCGCTCGACGTTTTCATACTCAATCCACTTTGTTTCAAAGCCTATCCATCCGAATATGCCCTTGGAAAAGCGATTGTACTCACGCACCTGCAAAATGGCATCCACCGCAGGGCGCGACAGCATCCGAAAATCCGACGCGCCGTCAACGAATTCCGCCCTCGATATCTTATTTATGATGCGGTAGAACATTCTCGCGAAAAAGGAGCGTATGGGCGGCTCTCCCTTGCGCGTGACGCGTCTTGCCGCGGCGATCTCATAGCCCTCTTCGGAAACGGCCTCGTACATCTGCTTTATCATGGCCGGAGGATGCTGCAGATCGGCGTCCATGAGAACAACGCAGTCTCCGGTCGAGCCTTGCAGCCCGGCATAAATGGCGGCTTCCTTGCCGAAATTCCGGGAAAATGAGATATAGCGGACACGGGGATCCGTCCGGGCCGCCTCGCGCAGAAGCTGCAGCGTGCCGTCAGCGGAACCGTCGTTGATGAAGAGGAATTCAAATTCCACACCGTACTCAGCGGTCATCTCATCCGACACTTTTCTGATCTCCTGAAGAAAATACGGGAGCGCCTCCTGCTCATTATAGCAGGGCACCACCGCGCTTATTTTATTACTCATACCTCTACCCGCTTTTTGTAAACATATCTTCCCGCAAGAAGGTGTTACTATGATAATACTATAACGCATAACGATTTTCAATAGTTTGGGCTGATCACCCGAACGGTTTTGCAAAACTCCGCTGAATTATCAGTAAAAGCCCGGAGCTTTCCGTGCAATGGATATTACATAAAAAATGTCGGAGCAAGCGAAACATCGCTTGCTCCGACATGGTGCGCGAGGCGGGACTTGAACCCGCACGCCCGGAGTGAGCACCGGAACCTGAATGGTTTTGGCTGTACGATAATAATGGGCGGTTTTGAAGCAAGCCTGAAACACCGCGCCGGCAAAACAAAGCATGATCATCGACAATAGTGCGTAAAGGGAATTTGGATGCATTTTGGACGCATTAACAAGCCAAGCTGTTACAGGTTAGAAGCACTGTACTGTGATGATCGTATGCGCCGTTATAGCACTCTAAAAAAGTTTGGAGTTATAAAACCCAACAAGCAGGAAGCGGAAGACTTCAAAAAAAGATATTACACATTTGAATGAGATGCTGCCTATACATACAAATCAGCGGTTTGTTTGCCATTTGTCAGCTAATTTTTCATACGCTCTGTGTACTTTTTATTTCCCCGTGATGAGTATCATCGGCTTCAAGCTATCGTCAAGCCAGGACAGAACCTGTATCATTTCGTTGCGGGAGATCGTCACGCACCCCGCTGTAGGTGTCTCTCCGCAATGCAGGAAAATGGCCGAACCCTTTCCCGGGACGGTTGGGTTCACATTATATTCGATCACCGCCGCAAACTCATACTGTTTTTGATAGCTGCATAGGCGCTCGGCGCTTTTCCAGTCAATGTCGTCGGCAGCATCTACCCAGGAATTATAGTATTTTGAATCGCTGTCATCAACCCAATAGCTGTCCGGCGTAATTGCCTTGTAAGGTATATCGGTCTGAATTTTTTCTGCAGTGCCGAATGCAAATCCGATCCTGTACAGTCCCGTGGGAGTCTTTAAGTCTCCCTCTATCTTATCAGCGGATACTCCGCCTCTTCCGACATGTGCATTTATGGGACCGCTCACCATTTCCCAGCTATTTTCACTGTCCATTTCAAAACAGTACAGCTCCGCCTGAGTTCCATAAGCATTAACAATAATCAGCTGTTTTCCTTCAATCATGTCGGGTTCAAGCTCTGATTCTGTAAGCAGTCTGATCATGTCCTCACACATTTTGCTTGGTAACGGTGTGGTATTTTGTGTGGTTTCGGATTTATTCAAAACGCTCTTATCAATTATCGCGCCCTTATTCGGTTCATCTGCATTTCTGACATTAAGAAATCCTGCGGCAAGTGCTATCAAGCATACAGCCGAAAGCAGAATGCCGGTCAATTTACGCCAAGTCATCTCAGTATATATTAATGTACGGATGTAAATCGGAGTTCAGATATGAAAGCAACATCCTCATATCATAAGCAGTGATCTTTATGTCTCCATACCCTAAGGTGAGGTTTCCGTTTGAACCGACTCCATCTATAAAGATGTCCGACCCGCCGTTATATGAAGCAGAGTTGTTGGTCAGACCGTCACCGTTGTAGCTAAACATAATACAGGCCACAGATTTGTTGTTTGAAAACTTGTGGTACAAATCCTCGGTCTGGGCTTTGTCCCAGTCACCTGCGGAGCTTGAAGACTGAAGAGTATTGTAACTGACGGAGTCGGGATCGCATACCCATACATCTCCGGATTCTACCTGAACAAATTTCAGGGCTGTATCCATCGGGTCGATTGCTATGTAATACAGCAGATCATATTTTCCCGCGGGAGTGCATCTGTCTCCCTCTGTTTTATTATAAGATATGCCGTTTTTTCCTAAATAGGCATTTACAGTAAGCTCATTGACCCATTCGCCTTCACGCCAAGTATATAATGAAAGTGTACCATTGCTTCCATTGCATACCACTTCAATTCTCTGCTGATTATACGGTGCTTCCGCAACGGCGCCATTGTCCTGCTTATCACCGTTTTCATGCTCATTATAATCTGCATCAGCATCGTTTTCATATTCATAGCCGTCGTCATATTCACTCGAATCATCAGATTTTGAGCCAAAAACGCCTGACACAGTAAGAAGCAGTACCAATGCAAAAACGCCCGTGGCAATGGCAGCAAGGATCTTCCCGTTTGATGCTTTGCCTGAACTTCCCCTGTTTGTTTTGCCTTTCGCCGTATTAAGGCCTATATTATCAGGCTCTGTAGGATCTGTTGTGTATAAAGCATCTTTTGGCTGATCAATATTGCTTGCAGATGACAGTCGGGTTCCGCACCCACCGCAAAATTTCGAATTATCTGGAAGTATCTTCCCGCACTTCGGACAAGTCATCAACTTTTTCTCCTTTTCCGTTAATGGAAAGAATGATTCTTTTCGGTTCACATTATACCATTATTCGAAGGACATTAAAAGTCATTTCGACCAATATTTCTCAAAAAATCCGGTTGTCCGCTCAAATTGAAATGTTTGACAAAAGCTGTCATGGATTGTATTATATAAGATATTTAATGGTAATTTGCGAGCTGTGTATATAGCTGTATTTCAGTTCACTATTTGAGAGGTACACATATGTCATGTAAGTGTAGGATTTGCGGCGCGTCCGAAGTTTTAAATGAAGGAGATATCTGTGAGTTATGCGCTTTGGACCATGATGATGGTTATTATCCCCAGCCTTCCCCCGATAACGGGAGACGTGACCCTTACTCACCCGGCCATAGCGGAAGAAAAATTTTGATAAACGGATATAAGCCCGTAGCAGGAAACTATTACGGCAGTAATGATTATTCATCTGATTCATCTGATAACAGTCAGCCCGTTGTTCAGTCTAATACCCCCGTCTCATATACTGCATCAAACAGCAGCGGCAGCAGCGGCGTCTCGTCCGCCGACCAGCCGAAAGCTTCCGGTATCACCAAAAATGTAATTACTGATACCGAACAAAGAAGCTTTCTTTCAAAATGGTTCAGAACACTGTTCTCCGGAGTTCCCTATGCTCCCGATGATAGTGTAACGGCATTTCAGGTATTTCCCGACTATTCAGGTACATCTTTGAATTCCCAGGGAAATAATTGCGATCAGGTTTTAATTTACGGGCGGATCAACGCCGGATCGGTATGCGAAAACAACGATGTCGATGTATACGGCAGGCGTGATTCAAATAACAACATAATAGCAAGCCGCATTGTTAACAAGGCAAGCGGTACAACTGTTACTCCCGAAAAATCTATCGGTTTTGCTTCTGCCTGGATAATCACCTTGTTGATAATTGCGGTTATAGCTGCTGTTTGTTCTGCAATCGGCCCGACCGGTATTATACTGGTTGCGGCTCTCGGCCTGATTATCTCCAAGCTGCCTAAGCTTCTCAAGTTTATCGGCGTTGTGCTTCTTCTCTTTCTTTTGGTTACATTATTAATTTGATAAGAGGTTGTTTTGCATATGTTGAGTGGTGACAATTTATCCGGTCAGAAAAACTATGCACTTTGCAGAAAAGATCTGGATCTGATATTAAACGGGAACTTTCTGCTGAGCGAGTTTGAAGAGCTTCAGGAAATGCGCTTTTTCCGGATCAACGGCATGTCCCGGTTTTGGGAAAGCGAAAAGGCAACCGATCTGAGCTCTCTTATCGGTGACATATTAAACAGCATTGTTCGTCACAGAGTACCCTTCTCCTTTGTCATCACCGGCAATGAAGACGGCATCGGAATATACTTCGGCACAATGAAGCTGTTGTCCGACAGCCTGTGTTCAATATACAGATCCGCTTTTCCAGGGATCGATATCAAGCCCGTAAATGAATCTCCTTTCCGGACCTGTGCCAAAGAATATGGCGGCATGTTCACCGGAATTCCCACAAATAAGCAGGCAGAAGAGGAGCGAAGCTTCCAGATAGAATCCATCTGCCGCGGTATGCAGGGCAAACGATTTACATATGCGATTCTGGCTGCCGGGATCAGGAATATAGATATAACCCTGGCGCACGATCGTATTCTTGAAGAGATGGAGTCCGTATATTCCTTTATCAACAGGACCATATCCGGAGGTGCTCAGGGTAATCTTTCGGTACAGCATACTGATTTCAACAGCCAGAATTATTTTAAAAGCCTTGAAGAGCTGGAGCAAAACATTAATGTCGGAGTCGCCAGAGGAATGTGGCGTGTAAACGGCTATTATGCAGCAGAAAGCCTGATGGATTCAAAGCAGCTCGGCAGTATTATCAAAGCAAGTTTTTCCGGTGCAGGCTCAAAGCCCGAGTCATTCAGGGTAATTGAATATAATTTCATCCGTGATGTTATTGCTAATACATATATGGTGAGCGAGCCTTTAGAAAATCCTTCTTTTCATCCCTTGGGCAGCTGGACACACAGGAACACGGGTAAAGACATTTCCCTCTTCACCTATAAATTCCAGACGATACTTAATAGTGACCAGCTTTCTGTCTTGTGCCAGTTACCCACAAAGGAATATCCCGGATACTATCTTGATAACTATGTTGAATTTGATGTATCCAGCAGGAACGGAGCAGCTTTGAATAACCCTGTTCCGATAGGCACTATCTGCGGGGCGGGCAGGAATGTTTCTGTCGACTCCGGCAATTCATATTGTTTGGAAAAGGATGATTTCACCCGGCATGCACTCATAATCGGTATAACCGGCGGCGGTAAAACCAACACTTCAAAGTCCATACTCAACACGCTTTGGAATTCCGATGATCCTCATGAAAAAATCCCGTTCATGGTTATAGAGTCTGCAAAGCGCGAATATTGGGAAATGCGAAACCTTAAAGGCTATGATGATCTGCTTGTATTTACGCTCGGCGCAGAAGCATCACAGACTTCTATCAGATACAGAATTAATCCGTTTGAAGCGACCCCGGGTATTTCGCTTCAAACTCACATTGACTATTTGCTTTCTACTTTTAAGGCAGCATTTGAACTATATCCTCCCATGCCGTATATTCTGGAAAAGGCAGTATATGAGGTGTACGCTGACCGTGGATGGGATATAGTTGAAAACACAAATAAATACGGTCTTAGTGAGTATCCGACTTTATCTGACCTTTATAACAAAATCAATGTTGTTGTTGATAATATGGGTTACCACAATGAGGTGCAGTCAAATGTTAAAGCAGCTCTGCAGGCCAGAATTTATTCCCTGATGATAGGCGGCAAAGGTGCCATGCTGAACACGCCCAAGTCCGTGCCGATCGAAATGCTGCTTTCAAGGCCGGTCATTATGGAGTTGGAAGATCTCGGTGACGATGAGACCAAGTCTTTTGTAACGGGCATTTTGCTGATTCAGCTTTATGAATACCGCAAATCAAAGATGAGTTCCGGGAAGAAGGAGCTTTCACACATTCTTCTTGTCGAAGAAGCTCACAGACTCCTCAGGAAAGTTGTCGAGTCCGGGGAGGGCGGTAACCTCAGGGCCAAATCGGTCGAGTTCTTTTGCAATCTGCTGGCGGAGATCCGCACATTCGGTCAGGGTATAATTATCGCAGATCAAATTCCCTCCAAGCTTGCCACAGATACAATCAAAAACACCAACCTTAAGATCGTACATAGAACTGTAGCTCAGGATGACAGGGAAACTATAGGCAAGGCGATGAATATGACTCCCGAACAGATAGATTATCTCAGTTCTCTGTCCCGCGGCTTTGCTGCTGTCTATGCCGAGGGTGATAACAGGCCTAAAATTGTTAAACTGCCTTTGATGACGGCCTATTACAATAAGCAGCGGGGAGAAGTCATAAGAGAAGTCAGAAAAAAGGTATATTCTGTCGCAGGAAACTACGACGAAACAGTCCGCTTTCATGCCGGTTGCAGCTTTTGTGAACAGCGGTGCAAGCACCGTGACAGAGTAGCTGAAACGATCTGCAGGACAATAGATGTTTCAAGGGTCCTGTCTATGCTTGAAAAAGTAAACTATTCTCCTGAAAATATCGACAGTTTTATGAAATCAAATATAATCACTTCATTTGGATTTAACAGTCTGAGCGAAAAAATCTGTGCAATCGGTTTTGTGTTGGATAACAGGAAAAATCTAAACGACGGCCAGCGTCAGAAATATATTGCTGACTATCTTAGATATATATACGGATAGAAAACGGAGGATGAGGAAATGTCAGAACAGTATGCAATCAGTTATGCTGACTTACGCACAATTGAAAAAAACCTTGGTGCAATATCCGGGGCTCTTGATGCAATTGACAACGGAGTCGGCACCGTAAATGACAATGTCAAAGTTGTCTATGATGAGGTCGGCGCGCTTGCAAGAGACTTCTATGAATATGTGCGCAGACAGGAATTTGTCGTAGCCAAGCAGTCGGCTCAGACAGAATTGATCCGCATTCGTCAGGAGCTGGACAAAAAGTACGGTCACTACGATGTCATTCGCCGCAGCGCTACCGGTATCCTTCAGGCTGACGATATCGGCATTGTCAGGGCTGACACAATCAGTACCGCAACCGAGGAGCTTATGATATCCACGCCGGGTTACTGGCTGGCTCCCTGCCTTGTTGCCCTTGCAGCATGGATAAATGACAGGCCTGAATTGGCGGACAAGGCACTCCGTGAAGGCATTAAGCGCAATGACGAGAAGACCTCTCTGTTCTTTGCACTTATTTGCAGAAGAGCCGGCAGGAAGCCATCCGCCTTGAAATGGACTCAGCGTTACCTGGAAAATCAGGACCCCGAGAATCTCGACAGAAAGACAATAATCGTTCTCGATGCATTTGCGAGCGGACTGCTCGGCGCTGATTCCGAAGGTCTTGTTTCAAGGCAGATCGAAGAGTGGATTGACCACCTTTCAAATAAGGTCGGCTTTGTTGAGAAGCAGACACAGCAATGGTCCGATGCGATCAATCTCAAGAAAAAGCCTCTGGCAGAGAATGATTATGTATATCTGCGTAAGTATAGCCACACCTGGCCCATTCTGCAGGAAATAATGGAGGGTGCAGAGCTTCACGCCACAATTCTTGAGTACTTCACAAATATTTTCGACCGGGAAGACTCTTCTGACGGTCTCAAGGCTCAGCTCGACGAGATTCTCAACAGCCTTGTATCCGATTATGATGACGAGGAGCTTCCGCTGCGCAAAGAGGAAAAATACAATCAGTTTATTATTGATTTTGACGGCGATGTTCAGCGCGCTAAGGCAAATATGCAGATTGAGCAAACCGCTTTTGAAACCAAAAAGGATTTCACCCAGCTTTTGACCGATGCTGCAATGAAGTCCGAAAGCTCCAACGCAAGCATTTCAACCCAGAAGTTTGCTATTGCACTTTCCAAGGACTGGATCGGCAATGCATATAATGACATAATCGCTCAGAATCGCATGAAGATCCCGCATGAGATCGAAATAAATGTCGATACCTTCAACGACAAGACGACCGATGGACAAAACGAAGCGGAGCTTATACAAAAGTTTGATGCTCTTGTTGAATCCGAAAAGACTGCGGCTCTTGAAAAATGCGCACTTTCCGGCTTTGACACCTTCTGCCTCTACGGCGGTATTGCAATCGCTATCTTAGGCATAATAATGCTAGGCTTTCTTGGTATCATAGCTATAATCGCCGGTATCGGTCTTGTTATAAAGTATTTCTCCACGAAAAAGAATCTTGAAGTAAACCGTCAGAACATTATAAACAATTACGCGGAAAAGCGCACTTCCGGAGAGCAGATAATTCGTGCTGTTCTTGCTGAAGTTGTTGACTTCCGTTCTGAATTTGCCGAAAAGGATGCCGAGAGCCAGAAGGTTCTTGACTTTATTGATGAAATAAGCCCCGAACAGTATGTAAGAAAGCTCGATGACTCTATACGTAGAGTGAGGATCTGAAAGGAGTTGTGAATACTATGGATGCAAAAAGCAAGATGCAGTTTATGAATTCTATTCCCAACCTGGAGAATGAGACTCTCATCTGTCCAAATTGTAATGTCGAAAATGAACCCGACAACAATTTTTGTATTTCATGCGGTTCAACTCTTAAGATTTTTGTAGACGAGTCTGAGAATGCCCCCGCTTTTTCTCAGAGCGAAGAACCCGGCAAAGTTGAAGATGCCGCTCCTCAGCATAGTTCTCCCGCATTCGCAACCGCTTCTGATTTAAAGGAAGATGTAAACAGCAAAAGAGAGGAACCGGTCAAGCCCTCCCCTGCAAAGAAAATGCCCGAGGTAGTATATGTAGAGGCTCCTTCAGCCTTTGCCGAGGGTCTGCCTGAGTGGTCAATAGAGCCTCCTCAGGTTATAGTCAGGAGGCGCTGATCCTCATGCCCGGCACAATCGTCCCTCCCCGTTCGTATTCCGAATGGGTAGAAGTACTAGATATTCTAAAATCAAGGTCTGACGATGATTCAGTACTGCAGGCTATGCAGCAGGGCACTATTGAATGGCAGAGCGGCGTTGCCGAGCGTTTTTCAAAAAGACTGATCAATGTTATAAACTATAGAATGAACCTTGCAACCGATAAGTTTCAAAGGGATATGAGCCATTCGAACGGTCAGGAACGTGCTATCGTACAGGCGTTGATAGGGCTTCGAAAGGAAATGCGTTTCTTATCACAGGCCATCAATCTTCCTGCAATTCCCGAAAAAGACAGGAAGCATTACTGCCAGCTTGTTCTCAGTCAGGCCGACAGCATTCAGAATTCCCTTGAGGAATCCGCTAAAAAGGACCGCAGCGGTAAGCTGTCCAGTCTTATACGCAATAACAGAGTGAACTCATTCTAAGAGAGGGTAATAATATGAGCGATGTAGCTGAAACCAGAGCATTGTTAAAGAGATACGCAATTGCACGAATCCCTTTTATTGCTCTTAATACAATTGAAAAGGACAGGGCTCTGGAGATCTTAAAGGATGTTTCCGAAGAGCTTTCCCTTCCATTTCATGTACATACCTTGTCAAAGGGAACGTATGATATATCAACCGAGAGGGTTGTGAATGATGACAAATCTGTTTATGGTGCAATTGACTTTATGAATGAGCAGATGCGCCGCAGACAATGTATGACGCTCGTTCTGACGGAAACACCCGACCTGACATCCGACAATGCAGACTGCAGACAGCTTCTCGCATTGGTAAACCTTGCAAATGAGTCCGGCGGCATGGTTATTGTTCTCACAAATAACACAGTATGGAATCAGCTTCAGCGCCATGGATTACTTATTAACCTGGATTTGCCCAACGAAGACGAGATGTATTCAATAATAAAAGAATACATTGATGACTATCGGGCCGAGATCCCCATCGAATGGGATAATACCGACATACGCGAGGCTGCAAGTACCCTGTCCGGCGTCACAAGGATAGAGGCTGAAAATGTTATAGCGGCTTTGATCGCAAATAAATGCATAAAAAAGTCTGACATGAATGAAATCCGGTTTGCTAAAAATCGTCTCTTCTCCGACATTTCCGGTCTGGAAAAAATTGATGTTGACGAAAACGCAAAGGATGTCGGCGGTCTGTCCGGTCTCAGAATGTGGTTGGATGAGAAAAAAGCTCTTCTGACACCTGAGAAAAGGGCGGAGCTGAAAGCCAAGGGGCTTCAGCCTCCAAGAGGTATACTCCTTGTCGGCGTTCCGGGCTGCGGTAAGTCGCTTTCGGCAAAATCCATTTCAGCAAACTGGAAATTGCCGCTCTACAGGCTTGACTTCGCTACCGTTCAGGGCAGCTATGTCGGTCAGTCTGAGCAGCAGCTTAAGGATGCATTAACAACAGCTGAAAATGTTTCCCCGTGTATTTTGTGGATTGACGAGATCGAAAAGGGACTGTCCGGTGCCGGCAGTTCAAACGATGGCGGTGTATCGACAAGAATGGTCGGTCAGTTTTTGTTCTGGCTGCAGGAATGCAAAAAGCAGGTATTTGTTGTTGCAACAGCCAATGATGTCTCGATGCTCCCCTCAGAATTGCTTCGCAGGGGACGTTTTGACGAGTTATTCTTTGTTGACCTTCCCACAAGCTCAGAGCGTCGTGACATACTTAAGCTCTATATGCGCAAATACCTCCAGTTGGATTTCTCCGGTGAATTTTCGGATAAGATCGTTGAGCTGACTGACGGTTTTACCGGCGCGGATCTAGAGTCGACCGTCAGAGATCTTGCTTATAGAATAATGGCTAACAGCAATTTTGTTCTTAATGAGGAAAACATAATCACCGCTTTTAACAATGTAGTCCCGCTGTCTCAGACCAGCCCCGAGAAGATTGAGGCCATCAGAGATTGGGGTAAGGAAAGAGCTGTTCCCGCTTCTGGAAAGCCCATTGGCGGCGAGCGTTTGGCAGATAAAAAGAACGGTATCAAGACCCGCAAAGTATTAGTGTAAAATTTACGGCACAGGAACGCATATGCAGCGGTCAATGCGTTCCTGTGTTAGCCGGTAGTTGGAGATCGATATGAACAAGTATTTTGAAAACAGCCGTGATACTATAGAAAACAGCAGTATAGAAACGGCTGAAATAATTGATACCGAAAAGAAGGTTGATTATTATGAACCGCATGAGTTCGATGAATGCCTTTCGGAATACTCGTCCGAAGTAAACACGGAATACAGTGATAAATCCGGCTATTCTCCTTCTGATTTCGATGCTTGTGTAATTGGAGATAAAAGCTCAGCTGAGACCAAATCAATTGAAGAAACCAGTTGCGCCAAGAATGATTACTCCCCCCGCACCGTCGTTCAGGAAATTTCCCCTTCAGCAGAGCTTGGCACAAAAGATGAGGATTTGGAAATCAGCAATAATCAACCTGAAGATTTTGAAAAGCCCGGCGCCGATTCCGGCGAGCATATATCTTTAGAAGAGCGCACCGAGAATACAGCGGATGACAGTAATCTGTCCTTAGGGCAGCTTAGAGCGCTTTGCACAAAAAATGACACCGAGCTTTCCTGTTCTTTAGAGGAGCGTTCCAAACTCGAGTCGGATTTAGCAAGAAAATTCAATTACTTTGAAAATGCTGACCGTAATGATCCTAACTATAAGCTTGAGCTTTCTGATTATAACAACCTCCAGCTCGAAAAAGAGTCTTTAAACAAAAAAATCGAAAGTCTTTATGATGAGCAGGCAGACTTGGACCTGCGAACCCGCGAATTGAGAGATACTCAAATAAGAGACGGTAGTAATTCTATTGTGTTATGCGATAAATGCGTCTTTGAATCTGAAGCCTTGCAGTCTCGCTACGACAAGTTGGCTGACAGCGTAAAGCCTGATTCGGGTGATTCGGAAAAACTATTTGAAGACAGCCGCGGAACAATGACCGATCTCATCGGTGTTCGTGAAAAAATGGATCTCGCCATGGATGCAAAAATGGATGAGATCGGTGAATATACAAGAAAAAGCGGCCTTGCCGCACGCGAGCTGAAAGAAGACCGGCGCTATCAGGAGCTGATATCGGATTATAATACCTTCAAAGCAAAACGCGATTTGGCTAACTATACGCTGCTAAGGTTAGATGAAAACAACATCAGCTTGGCACGACGCAGCAACATCGAATACAAAAGCTTCCAGGACGTTTTCTCTTCGGGCAATGAGCTTGAAAATACCAGAGACGATGCAGAGCTCTTCCAAGGCAATATTGAAGACACAGAACTTAACAATGATTCTCAGACCGAATCCTCCCGTAATCGGGCAACCGACAGAGTAAAGCTATCCACGCTTGATGACAGGATTCTGGAAAACATTCCGCCCGAGCGAATTGCCGCTGTTGATGCAGCCTATCACAAAGCTCCAAACGAGCTGGTCACTGCAATGAATGATTGCTCGGAAAAATTCAAGGATATCAAGGAATCAGGTTTTGGCTTCAACAAAAAAGGCGAGTATGTAAAAAACGGCTGCTTCTACAATCCTTACGAAAAAAGGATCTTCATGAACGAGCGTGAGGATAACGAAGCTTATGCGGAAATATTCCAGCATGAAGTATTCCACAACATGGACGATATCCGAGGCTGGGAATCTCATTCCATAGAATATGTCGAAGCACTGAACTCGGACTTTGCTGCCATGGACAAATCCACGTTGGAAGGTCGTGAAAAATTCACGGCAATGTTGGATGATCTATTCTCATCCGATGCCTGTTATGACAGGAACATCTCAGATTGTCTATCTGCTCTTTTTACAAACGACAAACAGATTGTAGAATGTTACATAAAAGAAGGCTGTGCTTATTATCAGCACGATGATGAATATTGGGAAAGAGAATTCAGCCGCGAGGAAGAAATATACGCTAACATGGGAGCAATATACAGTGCCAATAACCGTGCGTCAGTAAATTTCCTCGAACGCTATTTCCCTAATGCAAGCTCAAGGTTCAAAAAATATTACAATTTGGACAAGTAATCCGAAATACGATTATTTCATATATTGACACGCTCTGATGTACAGCGTGCATAGATGATTTTGCTTTTTACAAGCAGCATTGTAAAAGTTGGAGGATCCTATATGACATCAATTGAATTTGGCAAGCTCTGCAGGCCGTATAACAAACAGTACCGTGACTTGTTCGGATACGTCCCCTGCCCTGATGATTATTCATGCAATCAGGACGAGTTTTTTAAAGCATTAAAACAGTCCATTGAGCAAAAAGTTCCCATAGATACTTTTTTAAAAAAATCAGCCGAACCTTATGGTGATGACATCAGAGTTTAACCGCAATTCAGTTTAAGGAGATCAAAACATGCCAAAACCTATGCTTAAGAGGCCGGAAGTCCAAACACAATTCGGCAGTGTTTTAAGTGCAACCCATAAGCAGGAAAATCAGAAGCAAACTCAGGCGATCGATAAGATGAAGCTCGACCGTCTTCTTCGTCAGCCCAGATCCAAGCAGTACATGGATGCAATGCGCAAGCTCGACGCCGGCGGTCACGTGCATAACCAGCACAAAGTAAATGATATACTGAATGCCATTAGAGAAGAGTTCCCTGAAGTGGAAATCAGCGGCGTTTTGTTGGGATGTGTTTCACAATGCTATCTTGGCAGACCTTACGAAGTTCACACCCTTGATTTATCAAATCAGATAATAGAACATTATGAGTCCGGTCATCCGCTGCCCGGTTCAATGGAAAAGGCCCGCTCGATCGCTATACGCGGTGGATATGAATTTATCGAAGTATATGTCGACTGCTGCAGGGCCATAAGCGCAAACGGGAGCGTGTCAGTCATAGTTTGCTGAGTGTACAGACCCTTAACAAGTTTGCCGACAGCATTCCTATTACAGTAAAAGGAGTTAATATTTCTTCTTTGTCCCTGAGCTCTTTGAACCAAACGTCTAACGCGCGGTTTTCGGTATATTAATAAACCGACACCTATATTTGAACCGCCCCGGATTGTGCGGACAGCACAAAAAGCCCGCCCTATGTAGGGATAAAGAGTTTTAAGCAGCATACTGGCACCGAAATTCCATCGGTGTCAGTTTTGTTTTTGTCCGGATGCGTTGGTTGTTGTAGAAATAGATATAATCATCAATCAGTGCCTTTGCCTCGGAAAGTGTCGCGATCTTCGTGCGATGGATACGCTCAGTCTTGAGAATGGAAAAGAAATTTTCGGCTAAAGCGTTATCATATGGATTCCCGCGTCTTGACATGGACGGCGTAATGCCGTATCTTTGAGTCAGCTTAAAGTACGCCTGTGAAGTATACTGAAAGCCTTGGTCACTGTGGAGCTGCAGCTCTGCAGTGACCCTTTCCTTTCTCTTGGCGGCTCGAATCGTATCCGGCACAAGCTTGATATTTTGCTCTGGACCCATTTTGTAAGCAACGATACTGTCATCTTTAAGTTGCTTCACTTTCGGCAATAGTTGCTGCACTTTTTCATATTTTCTTGCCATAATAATCCCCCCTATGTAGTACTTCTGTTTTTCTACATAGGGGGTGTTTTGTCCATTGTCCGTTTTTACCGGTTCGGTTCAATTCCGGTGTCGGTTTATTTGATATTGAATTATGTATCCCATGGAATACTTATTATAGTTTTCTTCCGCAATTGGGGCAGAATACATCAGACTGGTTAAGCTTGTTGCCGCAATTTTGGCAAAATCTTTTTGGAATAGCATTTTCGGCGCTGGATGCGGCCGGGTTATAGGATCCATCTGCAGTGTTTCCCTGAGCATTGTTTGAAGCCGCACCCATCGAATCAGACAGCTTAAAAATATTAACATTCTTCATCTTATTAAACAAAACGAAAGCCGTTATGAATATCATTACTGTCATAACAACATTCAGGGCGTTAATATAAAAACCTATGTAAATATATGCTATCCAATAAACAACAAATTGCGTATACAGTGCTGCAACTGCACATAACACAACAGGTTGGGCTGACTTGTTATTGATCGCGCGTGCTGTTGCTCTCATGATGAGCAGAAGAAGAGGATATTCCGCAGCCATAACGATTATTGACCATGCTGTGTAATCATATCTGTAGACTCTAAACACTACATCAAAAATCAAAAAGCTGACTGCAGCCGATGCCGCAAACAACAGATTGAATTCTTTTCTTTCATTCAATACGAAGTACACAAATGTTCCTACCGTAATTCCTTCAAAAACCTGGCTGATGATTATTCTTACGTAATAATACTCATCGTAAGATACTGATCGGCTCACCAACTGCGTAATGATCGGTATAACAAGAAATGTAATAAGCGGAGCGATCAGTAATAATTTGTTTCTCTCAAAAGCTGCTTTTAGCTCTTTCTTTGCTGCGTCATCGGTAAGATCATTAATAGCTGCTCGGGCCTGATTTCCAAATTGTTTTGCCTGTTGTGCTACATTCTGCGCTGCGCCCGAAATATTAGACGAGTTATCCCCGGATGAACTGTCTCCCGCACCGCCTGCCTGAATTTTTTTCAGCCTCTGAAGCTGAACATATATACCAACGGCTGCAAGAATGACGGTACCGATCATTATTCCGGATACGCTGTCGAAACCATACCACAGAGCTTTTCCCAGAATATCTCCTACATCACGGCCTTCAATCAATCCACAACCGCCGATACTTGCAATAAATGCTCCCATAACCGCAGTTGTTATTATGTGTGCATAATCAAAGAACTTCGCTGCATAATATGCAATTATACCTGAAATAACAGCTGCTATAACAAGCGCCGCGATAAGTTCTATACCGCCGTCTGATATCATAAGCAGCAGCAGCACCAAAACTATTAAAGATGTTAAAAAGGCGTTTATTGCCGCACAGACTTTGTAGTATACAGCGCAGACCACTGCATATATCAGGCCGCAAACTACCATTATGGTCAGTGTTGAGTCGTCAAGAAGACTCCATAATCCGGCAGTGACCAGAACAAATACGATCACCGAAACCACTCCGCAAAGGAAGCCTAATATCATTGAACTTACTCTTCTAAAATAAATTCCTCCGAAGCATATTGTAAGCCCTACAACCAATAGCAGAAACGATAGCGAAAGTTCCATTTTTATCCCTCTGTTATTATAATTACTTTTTAATCAATTCCATATCATAGAAACTCAGTGCTTCTATCCGTCATCACCGGTAACTTGTATTGCTGTTTGCCAGCGCAATCTGTCCGGATGCTATTTCCTGACATTCATCGTTTTTATAGATAGTTACTTTGCTCTGTTCATCGGAAGTCCCATCGTTGTTCAAACATACAATTTCACCGTTTGGCGTCATGTAGAAGGACCTTGCAAAGTCTGATATTTCATATGTACTTCCGTCCTCATACTTTTTAAGCGTTCCATATTGGAACTCATAATTCCAGCCTTGATAATAAACGAAGTTTCCTTCTCCGTAAACATGCAAATGTCCGGTATTTGCAGCATAGTCGATCGGTTCATCATCTATATACAGCATCACGGAATCGGTACCCTCTTCGCAGCCTTCTGTAGAATAATACAGGAACTTTCCGTTCGGTAAAAACTGCGCTGCATAAGAGTAACTGACATTTGAATTAACAAACTCTCCGATATCAAGATTTTTGCCGTTACTTCTTATTTTGTATAAGTCTCCGCTTGTAAGCAGGTCGCTTTCAGAATCATCATATATCGCATAAATTGTGTCGCCTGTATCAGACACATATGAAAGCACATTGTTCACGGATCTTATTTCTGTAGGTTCGGCTCCAACTGCCACATTTAAAACCATTTCGGGTTTTATCATTGAATCAATATATGTATCCAGCTCATTTAAATCAATATCCTCAACAGGGACGTTAATTGCTTTATACAACTCAGACAGCTTTATTTTCTCAATATTGTCATACTCATAAGATATATAGGTCGCAACGGCTTCGGTTCTTGCTGTGGACTGTACATCTATGCAATAGTCAGCCACTAATTCCGCTTTGTTGCCGTCGAAATAGTAAAGCCCGTATGTATCACCATAGCAATATTTCGTTTCTTTGAGGATCTGCCTCAATTGGTCTCTCTCCAGTTTTTTCTCATAAGCCTCATACGATTTTCTTTGTTGTTCCATGTTGATTTCAAATTCTTTATAGGCCGCCTCATATTCTTCAATTGTATCAAAATATCCTATATACGGATAGTCGCCCTCTACATCAGGCTCTGTTATCCGGCTGTCTTCCTCGGCCATATCATCTTCTATAAGATCCATCATTGTGAGGCTGCTGTCAGAAACCAAATCAATGAAATACATTTCACCTGTATCAAGCACATCTGCTTTATAGCAAAGACTTTTATTGATGCGTTCTTCTTCCTCATTTATAACTTTCTTAAAAAGGGCTCCATCGTTTAAGTAATATATAGTTGAAAAATCATCTGAAATATACTCTACAAGCAATAAAGCCGATGTGTCTGAGATTTTTTCGGTAACCCCATCAGCTATATCCATATAATAAAAACCCTCTATTGTTATATAGTAAATTGCGGTCCCATCGTCGGACACATAATACTTAAATACTCCGTCGCTGATTTCCTCATAACGGTCCTCTTCCATATAGTATTGGCATAGCTCACCGCCGTTGCCATTGTTTCTCAAATATGTAATAATTGCGTTATCTGTACTTAATTTGTAATCATACACCGAACAGTCAACGAAGAAGGGGTCTTTGTCAGGCCGGGTTATGCTCCTGTAATACAGCGAGAACAACAAAGAAGCATGGCTCCCTTGGACTATTTCGTCGATTGTCACATCTTCAGGAAAGAAAAAGTATTCCCCGTCCTTGCTCATTGCACACCGGTCTCCAATGTCACCTTTTATGATATCTTCGGTGCATTCTTCATTATCTGAATACAAATTCTCAGTTATGCACCAATCATCGGTACCGTTAAGATCAGTGTAATACAGTCCGTTATCTTTTATATACAATGCGTAATTCCCATCTTCGTTATTATCTGCCGGCCATGGAATTACTTTTATAGCAATAATAATTGCTGCAATTACAAGCCCGCCAAGAACAAGCCACCAGTCTTTGATCTTCTTTGCTTTAGGTTTCTCGGCATCTCCGCCATTGTTAACAGCAAAACCGCAAGAGCCGCAAAATTTTGCATTATCCGGAATAGTATTGCCGCAATTAGTACAAGTCATAAACATATCACCATTTCATATTTTTTATCAAAAACAAGTTTTTCTATTTTTTCTAATTATATCTAAAAAAAATTACTTAGTCTATATAAATTTGACATTTTTGTATTTCGGGGATTCTCCAATTAATTATTAAAGGTCATAAAACCTTGTGACTCCCTGACCTTTAACAATATCGTTATGCCTGATATGTGTTTTACCGCATTCCAATGCCCGTTTGCTTTTCTGTTCCGCCGCTCGAATGAAAGAAGCAGTACGGGAGTGATCCTCTTTGAGCGATAAAAGCTGCTGAGGTCGCAGGAGAACCGGCGTATACAGTTATAATTCCGGCTATGGTTTACGGCTTGCGCCGCTCCGGGATATGTGGTCTGCGTTGGCAAGATATAGACCTTGAGAGTAAAACGCTCCATGAACATATATACTCGATGCTTTAATGAGACAAAAAGGCACACATCGGAGATAATGAACAGCATTTATGCAGACTGAAATCTTTGCGCTTTGGACGCACTTTTGGACGCATTTCATGATCATTGACAAATCGTCCAAAACACAAATCGTCCAAAAAGTTCTCAAAAACGCAAAAAAGACCCGAAAACTTGCGTTTTCGAGTCTTTAAAGCTGGTGCGCGAGGCGGGACTTGAACCCGCACGCCCGGAGTGAGCACTAGAACCTGAATCTAGCGAGTCTGCCAATTCCACCACTCGCGCGTATCATTAATGCCTGACTATAATAGCACCCATTCTCACGCTTGTCAAGAAATTTCTGCTCACTAAATTTCATTTTTTGTTTTTAATTTTGTGTCTGTTATTTCCGAAAAAACAATGGTATAATTGATTCATTAATACTAGGAGGTTATTTGCATGGATCGTAAGCTTCTCAAATCGCAGGCTAAGGGTCTGATCCGGACTGCTGACCCCAAGCCGATCTATATGGCCATCATCTACATCGTTATCATCTCCGTTCTCGGCTTCCTGTCGTATAAGATAGTCGGCGGCTACACCGACGTCATCAGCTCCGAGTTCGCCGACGGCTTCAATTACAGCGTCAACGAACGCGGCGAATATGTTCCCTCCATCGACCCCGAGCAGTATTATTACGCTATGCAGGAGGCTATGCCGACGCCTGTAGAAACTCTGCTCAACATCGCCATTTCACTCGTTTCTACCGTGCTTGGCGCGGGCTTTATCATCTTCGTGCTGCACACTCTGAGCGGCAGCGGTGCAAGCTACTGGAACATTTTCGACGGCTTCGGAATGTTCTTCCGCATCATCTGGCTGTACATCCTTGAGGCAGTGTTCATTTCCCTCTGGTCCCTGCTGCTTATCTTCCCCGCCTTTATTGCGTTCTACCGCTACCGCATGGCGATCTACCTGCTGCTGGAGCACCCCGAAATGAGCGCTCTTGAGTGCATCAGCGCGAGCAAGCGGCTCATGGTCGGCCACAAATGGGAGCTTTTCGTACTTGACCTGAGCTTCATCGGCTGGGCACTTCTTGTCGGGCTCGCGAACTTTATAAGCACCGAGCTTGCCATCCCCGTCGTCAGCGTCATCGGCTTCGGAGTTCTGGTGCAGATCTATCTCCTGCCCTACTACCAGCTCACCTGCGCGGGATACTACAGGCAGCTTGCCGCCCCCGCCGAGCCCGACCCCTTCGACGGCTGGACTCCCAACCTCTGAGGTGCCGCTATGAAGATCACATTTCTCGGCGCTGCCCACGAGGTAACGGGCAGCTGCACGCTCATAGAAGTCGGCGACAAAAAGGGCATCGTCGACTGCGGCATGGAGCAGGGCAAGGATCTTTTCGTCAATCAGGAGCTGCCGGTCGAGGCCTCCTGCCTGGACTTCGCGCTTGTGACCCACGCGCACATCGACCACTCCGGTCTGCTCCCTTTGCTGTACAAAAAAGGATTTCGCGGCAGCGTTTACGCTACCTCCGCCACCTGCGCCCTGCTGGATATAATGCTCCGCGACTGCGGCAACATTCAGGTCGCCGATGCGGAATGGAAATCGCGGAAGGCTGAGCGCCGGGGCGAGGCTCCCGTCGAGCCCCTGTACGACCTCGATGACGTCGAGGGACTGCTCAAGCTCCTGCGACCCTGCGAATACGGCAGCCGCATAGAGCTCAACGAAGCCGTCACTGTGCGCTTTACCGACGTCGGGCATCTGCTCGGCTCCGCCGCCATCGAGATCTGGCTCTGCGAGGACGGCTGCGAAAAAAAGATCGTTTTCTCCGGCGACATAGGAAACCTCGACCAGCCCATCCTCTGCGACCCCAAGCACGTCAAGGACGCCGATTATCTCGTCATCGAATCCACCTACGGCAACCGCAATCACAGCGACGAGCGCCCTGACTACATCGGAAGCCTGAGCGAATACATACAGCGCACGCTTGACCGCGGCGGCAACGTCATCATCCCCTCCTTTGCCGTGGGCCGCACGCAGGAGATGCTGTATTTCATCCGCGAGATAAAGTCAAAGGGGCTCGTGAAGGGTCACGGCGACTTCCCCGTTTATGTCGACAGTCCGCTTGCCATCGAGGCTACCGGCATTTTCCTTCAGTGCGACACGAGCTATGTCGACGAGGATATGACCGCCATCATACGCTCGGGCGAAAATCCATTGTATTTCCCGGGACTTGAGCTTGCCGTCAGTCAGGCCGAATCAAAGGCGATAAACGAGGACAAGACTCCCAAGGTCATAATCTCCGCCTCCGGCATGTGCGATGCCGGCCGTGTGCGCCATCATTTAAAGCACAACCTGTGGCGCCCGGAATCGCTGGTGCTGTTTGTGGGCTACCAGTCTGTAGGTACGCTCGGCAGAGCCCTGCACGACGGCGCAAAGCGAGTCAAGCTCTTCAACGAGGACATCGAGGTCAGGGCCGAGATCGCCGCTCTGCCCGGCATAAGCGGACATGCCGACAAGCGCGGGCTTATCGCGTGGCTGAAGGGCTTTGAGAAAAAGCCGGAGCTCGTATTTGTAAACCACGGCGACCCCGAGAGCGCCGACGGCTTTACCGCCTGCCTCAACGACGAGCTGGGCTATAAGGCCTTCGCGCCATACAGCGGCACGGTGTTCGACCTTGCCGGGGGCGAGTTCGAGCGCATAACCGAGGGCAAGCCCGTTGAAAGAAAGAGCACCGCCCCGCGCAGTGTCAGCCCGCTGTTTGCCGAGCTCGTTTCCGCCGCCGAGGCGCTGCTCGCCGCCGTCAAAAAATGCAGCGGCCGGCCCAACAGGGAGCTGCGCGGCTTCATCGAGTCCATCAGGAATCTCACCGAAAGGCTCAGATAAAGCTCATCATAAATGCAAAAAATCCTGCAATACTGGAGTATTGCAGGATTTTTATTGTTCAAACGAATGTCAGTCGACGCAGTGGTCGCAGTCATGGGTCTGGGCGAACTTTTCCTTGTCGTACTCGATGCCGTTTTTGTCGTAATAATCCTTAACGGCTGCCTTGACGGCCTCCTCGGCCAGAACGGAGCAGTGGATCTTATGGGTGGGCAGACCGTCCAGAGCCTCGACGACCGCCTGATTGGACAGCTCAAGAGCCTCCTCGATGGGCTTGCCCTTGATGAGTTCGGTCGCCATGGAGCTGGTGGCTATCGCGCTGCCGCAGCCGAAGGTGTTGAACTTGCAGTCGACGATGATGCCGTCCT
>SAMEA3663242__coassemble_64_pt1 | contig 38280 bp, 34 predicted proteins | sample SAMEA3663242__metabat2_high_PE_022 | metagenome-assembled genome bin SAMEA3663242 (sample SAMEA3663242) | pig gut metagenome | biome: pig gut; feature: pig-associated habitat; material: faeces | place: China | collected 2013 | reverse complement strand
CGGTCATAAGAATGGAGTATACCGACGAGGGCATCGAGGCCGAGGTCATCGTGCCGCCGGATATCTTCGGCAAGGTAAAGCGCTTCATCCCCGGCTATACCGAGGTCAAAGAGGACTGGGAGGACTGAATGAGCGAGTATTATATACCCGCCGGGGCGGGCGAGGCCGAGTTTACCGAGAAGCGCTCGAGCTTTCTCGGTCATGTCCGCATGGTCGGGACCGAGGACGAGGCCAAAGCCTTCGTCGCCGAGATGAAAAAGAAATATCATGACGCCCGTCATAACTGCTGGTGCTATATCATACGCGGCGGCGCGGTGCGCTATTCCGACGACGGCGAGCCGCAGGGCACGGCGGGCATACCGATGCTCGAGGTGCTCAAACGCGAGGGCATTGAGAACGTCGTGTGCGTCGTAACGAGGTATTTCGGCGGCGTGCTGCTCGGAGCGGGCGGACTCCTTCGGGCTTACACGAAGAGCGCAAAGGACGCGCTCGATGCGGCGGGAGTATCCGTCGTGCGCCGCTGGGTGAGGGCGGAGGTTCCCTGTACATATTCGCTGCTCGAGCGGATAAAGCTTGAGTGCGCAGCGGCAGGCGGCGTGGTGCAGGACATTGAATACGGCGCGGAGGTGTGTCTGAAGCTCCTGCTGCCCGAGGAGGCGGCGGAGACCTTCGGCGTGCGTGTCGCAGACCTTACCGCGGGAGCCGCCGAGCTGCGTCTCACAGGCGAGGAATTCATGCCGGTCAGGATAAGGTGAAATCCAAATATTTTTTTAAAAAATAAAGGGAAATGAGAATTTGCGTCGTATAAGAGTATTGAAGGGAGCTTCAATGCTCTTATTTTTGCCCCGATACGGGGCGGAAACGCTATGATCTTAAGGAGGGATAGAATGTCCTGCCCGAGGCAAAGACGTGAGCTCGCCGAGCGCAGCCTTGTCTGCGAATACGGTGTGAGAGCGGAAAATTCAAAGGGCCGCCGCGAAAACGAACCCGAGTGCGAGATACGCACCTGCTTCCAGCGCGATATCGACAGGATAACCCACTCGAAATCCTTCCGCCGCCTGAAGCACAAGACGCAGGTTTACCTCCAGCCCGAGGGCGACCATTACCGCACAAGGCTGACGCACACCCTTGAGGTCTCCCGCCTTGCCCGCACCGCGGCAAGGGCGCTGGAGCTCAACGAGGATCTGGCCGAGGCCATTGCGCTGGGGCATGATCTTGGGCACACGCCCTTCGGCCACGCCGGCGAGCGTGCGCTCGACCGCATCTACGGGCCGGGCTTCAAGCACTACCGGCAGTCGCTGCGCGTTGTGGACGTGCTCGAGCGGGACGGCAGGGGCCTTAACCTCTGCTACGAGACGCGCATGGGCATTCTCAACCACACCCACGGCGCGCCGGACGATACTATGGAGGCCACCGTCGTGCGGCTTGCCGACCGCATAGCGTACATAAACCACGATCTTGACGACACTATCCGCGCCGGCATACTCAAGGAGGAGGACGTGCCGGAGATCATACGCACCCGCTGCGGCGGACGAAACAGCGAGCGGATAAACTCCATCATGCTCGACCTCATTGAAAACAGCGGCGGCGGAGTTATAAAAATGAGCGATTATATGCAGGAGGCGGTGGACTTTTTCCACAGCTTCATGTATTCGGACGTTTACACCAATCCCATCGCAAAGGGCGAGGAGAGCAAGGTCGACGGCATCATCGCCGGAATTTTCGAATACTATGTGAAGCATCCCGAGAAAATGCCCTCCGAGCTTCAGCTCATAGCCGAGCGCGAGGGCAAAGAGCGCGCGGTGTGCGACTACGTTTCCGGTATGACCGACGGCTATGCCATGGAAAAATACAGCGAGATATTCATCCCGATGAGCTGGACGGTAAAATAGCCCTCGGCACGACGATAAGGGGGAGGTGAGGAAAATGGCTATACCTGAGGCATTTTTGCAGGAGCTTGTCGAGCGCAACGACATAGTCGACGTTGTGGGCAGCTATGTGCGGCTGACAAAGCGCTCCGGCTCGAATCAGTTCGGACTGTGCCCCTTCCACAGCGAAAAAACGCCCTCCTTTTCCGTATCTCCCGACAAGCAGATATATCACTGCTTCGGCTGCGGCAAGGGCGGCGGAGTTATTAATTTCATAATGGAGATCGAAAGCCTCACGTTTCCCGAGGCGGTCGAGTTTCTGGCAAAGCGCGTGGGTATGACCATGCCCGAGCAGGAGGATAACCGCGAGGCGAAAAAGCGGCGCAGGATGCTGGAGCTTAACCGCGATGCGGCAAAGTTTTTCTACTCCTGCCTGTGCGGTCCCAACGGCGGCCCGGCCATCGACTACATGGCAAAGCGCGAGATAACGCCCGCGACGGCGAAGCGCTTCGGCCTCGGCTATGCCCCCGACACATGGGACAGCCTCATAAAAGCGATGAAGGAGCTCGGCTATTCCGAGTACGAGCTGTTTGACGCGGGACTCGTCCGCAAGGGAAAAAGCGGCGGGCATTACGACGCCTTCCGCAGCCGCCTGATGTTTCCGGTCATAGACGTGAGGGGAGACGTTATCGGTTTTTCCGGCAGGATCCTCGGCGAGGGTGAGCCAAAGTACATGAACAGCCCCGAAACGCTGGTATTCAACAAGAGCCGCAATCTTTTTGGACTTAATTTGGCTAAAAAGTCGAAGAGCGGACATATAATACTGGCAGAGGGGAATATTGATGTCGTGATGATGCATCAGGCGGGCTTTGACTCCGCGGTAGCGTCTCTCGGCACCTCGCTCACGCCCGAGCAGGCGCGGCTCATTTCCCACTACACCAAGGAGGTCATCATCGCCTATGACAGCGACGGCGCGGGCAAAAAGGCTGCGCAGCGCGCCATCGGCCTGCTGGATAAGCTCGATGTCAAGGTGAAGGTTCTCAGCATGTCCGGAGCGAAGGATCCGGACGAGTATATAAAGACCAAGGGAGCCGACGCGTTCCGAAACCTGCTGGATAAGTCGGAAAACCATATCGACTACCGCCTGCAGACTGTGACGGACAAATACGACCTCTCCGTGGACGAGCAGAAGGTAGCCTTCCTCAAGGAGGCGTCGGATATGGTCGCGCGGCTGCCCGGCTCGGTCGAGCGGCAGGTATACGCCATACGCATCGCGGGTATGGCGGGGGTCTCGAACGACGTCGTCGTACAAGAGGTCGAACGCCGCCGCAAAAAGCTGACAAGGTCGGCGCAGCGGCTCGACGCCAGAAATCAGGCTCACCCGGAAAAGCAGTTCCAGCCGAAGGAAAAGGAGTTTCGCTACGAAAACCCCGAGTCCGCGGCGGCCGAGGAGGGGCTCATAAGGCTGCTGTACCTCGACCAGGGTATATGCAGGGGCAAGACCCTGCCCGGGCCGGAGGAGTTTTCCTCGCCGGTGCTGGCAAGGATATATTCGGTGCTCAAATCAAAATTTGAAAAGGGCGAGATCATCAGTATGGCGACGGTGAGCGCCGTGCTGCTGCCTCAGGAGGCGTCGCTGCTGGCGTCGGTCCTGCAAAAGCCGGAGATGCTTCGCAACGGCGAAAAGGCGCTGTCGGACTACATAGGCAGGATTAAGAGGCAGAACGAGCTTGCGCACTCCGCGGAGGATCTGCGCGAGCTGGCAAACAGAATGAAAGAAACCAAAGGATATGAGGGGTAACATATATGGATAAGAAAAACGAGATCATGACCGAGGAAGAACTTGAGCGTGCGGCGGATAAGCTGCTTGAGCAGGCCGGTGAGGCAAGTCCCAAGAAGCCCGCGAGGCGCAGACAGAAGCCTGCCGAGGAGCCTCAGCCTTCCGAAGTGAAGAGTCCCGACGAGCTGCTCGCCGAGATGCTGGAAAAGGCCAAGAAAAACGGCAAGATCAGCACAAAGGAGATCGCGGCGCTCGAGGAAAAGGGCATTGACGCCGAGACCATAGGCAAGCTCTATGACAGCCTTGAGGCAAACGGCCTCGATCTCGACCTCAGCAGCGACTATGCCGTGCCGATGCTTGACGATATCGCCCTGCCCGATCTCGAGGAGCTCAACGAGATCGAGGAGGTCACCGAGGAGGAGATAGTCGAGGTCGAGGCTGACATCGAGACCTATAACACCGACGATCCCGTGCGTATGTACCTCAAGGAGATAGGCAAGGTGCCCCTGCTGACAGCAGGCGAGGAGGTCGAGCTCGCAATAAAGATGAGCGAGGGCGACGAGGAGGCAAAGCGCCGCATGGCCGAGGCAAACCTGCGCCTGGTCGTTTCCATAGCAAAGCGCTATGTGGGCCGCGGCATGCTGTTCCTCGACCTCATCCAGGAGGGCAATCTGGGCCTTATCAAGGCGGTCGAGAAATTCGACTACACCAAGGGCTACAAGTTCTCCACCTATGCAACATGGTGGATACGCCAGGCCATCACCCGAGCCATCGCCGATCAGGCCCGCACCATACGCATCCCCGTGCACATGGTCGAGACGATAAACAAGGTCATCCGCGTATCCCGCCAGCTTCTGCAGGAGCTGGGCCACGACCCCAGCGCCGAGGAGATCGCCGAGGAGATGGGCATGCCCGTCGACAAGGTGCGCGATATCCTGAAAATAGCGCAGGAGCCCGTGTCGCTCGAGACCCCCATCGGCGAGGAGGAGGATTCGCATCTTGGCGACTTCATCCCCGACGAGGACGCCTCCGAGCCCTCGGAGGCCGCGAGCTTCTCCCTTCTCAAGGAGCAGCTCATGGAGGTGCTGGATACCCTGACCCCGAGGGAAAAGAAGGTGCTCGAGCTGCGCTTCGGCATCGTCGACGGCCGCACCCGCACCCTTGAGGAGGTCGGCAAGGAGTTCAACGTCACCCGCGAGCGCATCCGCCAGATCGAGGCCAAGGCCCTGCGTAAGCTCCGCCATCCCAGCCGCAGCAAAAAGCTCCGCGACTTCCTGAACTGATTACCGGTAAGCCGGGCCCGCCGAAACGGCCGGCCCGGCCTGATCATACATAAAAAGCATTTATAACGCGTCATCCGACACTTTTTACGGTCAAAAATGTACGATATCCGACAGTTTACTGCAACGAGTTTCTCATTTTAAGGAAAAGTTTTATTAAAACTATTGACTTTTCCCGTTAAAAGCGTTAAAGTAAGCACATCCAAGCGAAAGGAATCAAAAAAGATGTATTGCCGATTTAGAGCCTACAGATTTTTTTACTATTACTTTTTTGTTAAGAGTAATGGTCGTTTGTGCTGCACTTGAAACGGTTGACATCTGTTTTTGACGGATTTGTTTATTAACGGGCTGCACAAACAGTGCAGTCCGTTTTTAATTTCAAACACAATTTTGGAGGAGAAATACAATGAAAAAGATTATTGCTCTCGCACTCGCAGCAATGATGCTGTTCTCCGTTGCCGCCTGCGGCAATGGAGGCGACAAGGACGATGCAAAGACCTACACCGTCGGCATCTGCCAGCTCGTTCAGCATCCTGCACTTGACGCCGCTACTCAGGGCTTCAAGGATGTCCTCACCGAGGAATTCGGCGACGCCGTTACCTTCGATGAAGGCAACGCATCCGGCGACAGCGCCACCTGCGCCACCATCTGCAGCGGCTTTGTTTCCAACAACGTTGACCTTATCCTTGCAAACGCTACCCCGGCTCTTCAGGCAGCTGCGGCAGCCACCAACCAGATCCCCGTTCTCGGCACCTCCGTCACCGAATACGGCGTTGCACTTGAGATCGAAAACTTCAGCGGCATCGTAGGCAGCAACATCTCCGGCACCTCCGACCTTGCTCCTCTGGATCAGCAGGCGGCTATGGTCACCGAGCTCTTCCCCGATGCCAAGAACATCGGCATCCTCTACTGCTCCGGCGAGCCCAACTCCGTATACCAGGCAGAAGTCGTCAAGGGCTGCCTCGAGAAAAAGAACCTCAATGTTGAGGTATACACCTTCGCAGACTCCAACGACGTTTCCACCGTTACCGCAAGCGCCTGCGCCGAATGCGACGTGATCTACATCCCCACCGATAACACCGCTGCAAACTGCGCCAAGGCTATCAACGCCGTCGCACTTCCTGCCGGCGTTCCCATCATCGCGGGCGAAGAGGGCATCTGCTCCGGCTGCGGTGTTGCGACCCTCTCCATCGACTACTACGAGCTCGGCCGCACCACCGGTCAGATGGCAGTCAAGATCCTCAAGGGTGAGGCTAACGTCTCCGACATGGCTATCGAGTACTACCCCGAACCCGTAAAGAAGTACAATGCTGACATCGCATCCAAGCTCAACGTGACCATCCCCGAAGGCTACGCCGCTATCGAGGGATAATTCCATACTCCATCTCCATATTCCATACTCCATACCGCATACGGGAGCCTTTTGGCTCCTGTATGCGGCTGTAGGGTCAACCTCCACAGGGAAAAGCAGCTTCAAACCGGACGATTTTCCCTGTGGAGATCGACCCTAATCTATAGATATACGAGGTTTTCCTTATGAATGCTGCTTTAACACTGGCCGCCCTCAGCCTGCCCAATCTTGTCTCGCGCCTGCCGGGCGGCGTCGCCCAGGGCATCATCTGGGGCATCATGGCTTTAGGCGTATATATCACCTTCCGTCTGCTGGACATCGCCGACCTCTCGGTCGACGGCTCGTTTGCAACAGGCGGCGCTGTCACGGTTATGCTCATCCTGGCGGGCTATCCGGCCTATGTCGCCGTAATCGCCGCAGTCCTTGCGGGCATTCTGGCCGGCATGGTCACCGGACTTCTGCACACCAAGCTCGGCATACCGGCGATCCTGGCAGGTATACTCACGCAGTTTGCACTGTACTCCATTAACCTGCGCATCATGGGCATGGCGGCAAACAAACCGGTCAACCCCGATACCTATGACCTTATCATCAGCATGAGAAACGTTCCGCATTCGATCCTTGTCGGCGGTCTCATCGCCGCGGCGATCATTGCGCTGCTGTACTGGTACTTCGGCACGGAGCAGGGCTCCGCAATCCGCGCGACCGGCTCCAACCCCGCGATGAGCCGCGCACAGGGCATAAACATCAGCAACATGAAGCTCATCGGTCTTGCGCTTTCCAACGGCATGGTCGCCCTCGCCGGCGGTCTCATGTCGCAGTTTCAGGGCTTTGCCGATATCAACATGGGCCGCGGCGCTATCGTTATCGGTCTTGCCGCCGTCATAATCGGCGAGGTGCTCTGCGATGCGATATTCCGCAAGGGCTGCAGCTTCAGCACGAGGCTCATATTCGTGGCTCTCGGCGGCGTCGTGTACTACATCGTCATGGTCATCATCCTCTGGCTCAGGCTCGACCCGAACGACCTCAAGCTCTTCACCGCGCTGATAGTTGCCGTTTTCCTCGCCGTTCCGTACATCAGGGCGCAGTCAAAGAGCTCGTTCAAACTGGCGGGCAAGCGCAGCAAAAAGGAGAACAGTCATGCTGGAAATTAAATCTATATCCAAAACCTTCAACGCCGGCACCATTAACGAGAAAAAGGCTCTTCAGGAGCTCAGCCTGCACCTTAAGCCCGGCGATTTCGTGACCGTCATCGGCGGCAACGGAGCAGGCAAGAGCACCATGCTCAACGCGGTAGCAGGCGTCTGGCCCGTGGATTCGGGCTCAATCATTATAGACGGCATCGACATCACCGGTCAGCCCGAGCATAAGCGCGCGTCCTACATCGGTCGAGTTTTTCAGGATCCCATGATGGGCACGGCGCCCAATATGCAGATCGAGGAAAACCTCGCGCTGGCACTGCGCCGCGGAAAGAGCCGCGGTCTGCGCTGGGGCGTTACCGCCGCCGAGCGCGAGGATTACCGCGAAAGGCTCAAGGGTCTCGGCCTCGGTCTTGAGGACAGGCTCACCGTCAAGGTCGGACTTCTCTCCGGCGGACAGAGGCAGGCGCTCACCCTGCTGATGGCCTCGCTGCAGAAGCCCAAGCTCCTGCTGCTGGACGAGCACACCGCGGCGCTTGACCCCGCGACCGCCGCAAAGGTGCTTGAGTTGTCGGACAAGATCGTGCAGGAGAATAAGCTCACGACCCTCATGATAACCCACAACATGAAGGATGCGATAAGCCACGGCAACCGCCTCATCATGATGAATGAGGGCAAGATCATCCTCGATGTTGAGGGCGAGGAAAAGAAAAAGCTCACAAAGCGCGATCTTATGGACAAGTTCGCCGAGATATCAGGCAGCCAGCTTGAATCCGATCAGATCCTTTTGTCATAATGCTTTGTGCCGCAGAGACATCCCGTTCGGGATGGCTCTGCGGCTTTTCAATGCTTGAGTTGACCGTTGACATATGGATGGATTTGTTGTAATATTTAGCCGCACAAACTAAAGCGCCGCACCCCGCACCGACGGGGGCGACAGCAGGAGGTAAAAAATGAATAACGGCAAACAAAACGGCGGCACCCGTAAAATGGCGGGTCTCGCAATCTTCACCGCGATCATCGTGGTGCTCCAGGTGCTCTGCACCTTCATACGCTTCGGCCCGTTTTCCATAACGCTGGCGTTAGCCCCGATCATCATCGGAACGGCAATGTACGGCAAGGGCGCGGGTGCGTATCTCGGCGGCGTATTCGGCGCCGTGGTGCTCGTGACCGGTCTTCTCGGCTGGGACGGCGGCACGGTCATGCTGCTGATGGGCATAAACCCCGTGGGCTGCATTCTCATCTGCCTTTTGAAGGGCATCGCGGCAGGCTTCTTAGCCGGGCTGTGCTATGAGCTCATCGCAAAGAAAAACGACAAGGTAGGCGTTCTGGTCTCCGGCATTGTTTGCCCCGTAGTCAATACCGGACTGTTCATCGTGGGCATGCTGGTATTTTTCTTTGATACCCTGAGCAGCTGGGCAGGCGGCCAGGATCTTCTGTTTTTCATCATCGTAGGTCTTACGGGAGTCAACTTCCTTGTGGAGCTTGCAGTCAACATCGTTCTTTCTTCGGGCATCACTCAGATCATACGCGCAGGTAAGAAAATGCATTGAGGTGCAATTATGATACTTACAATTGACGTCGGCAACACGAATGTCGTTCTCGGCTGCGTTGAGGACGGCGTCGTCAAGAGCATAAGCCGCATGGCGACCAATCAGAACGACCTTACAAACGACTACGCCCTTAAAATGCGCCAGAGCTTTGACTTTGACGGCATTGACTACAAAAATTTTGAGGGCGCTATCCTGTCCTCCGTCGTTCCGCAGGTCAACAGGGCCATCAAGTCCGCTGTCAAGAAGCTGACAGGACTGGACTGCATGGTTGTCGGCGCCGGCCTGAAAACCGGCGTGAACGTCAGGATAGATGACCCGGGCACCGTCGCGGGCGACCTCATAACGGGCGCCGTGGGCGCAGTCGCGCTGTACGAGCCGCCGCTCATAGTCGTGGACATGGGAACTGCCACCACGATGGTCGCCGTGGACAAAGACGGCGCGTATATCGGCGGAGCGATCGCCCCCGGCGTCGGGCTTTCGTATTCGGCACTGTCCGCGGGCACGAGCCTGCTGCCCAACATCTCGATCGAAGCCCCCAAAAAATGCATCGGCACCAACACCGTCGACTGCATGAAGTCCGGCGCGGTGTTCGGCGCTGCGGCCATGCTTGACGGTATGATCGCCCGCATGGAGGAGGAGCTCGGCGAGAGCGTGACAGTTGTCGCGACGGGCGGCATCTCCGGCTGCATCATCCCCTACTGCAAACGGGAGATAAAGCATGAGCCGGATCTGCTGCTGAAGGGTCTCGCAATACTGTATCAGAAAAACACAAAGCAAAAAAAGAAATAAAAAAAGAGCTGCTTTAGCAGCTCTTTTTTTTAATCTTCAAGCATTATATCGAGGATCTCGGTGTCCGTTTCGCGCATACCCTCGCGGGCGAGCTGACCGACGGACTCAATCGTTTTTTCGACGTTGTCCTTGAGTATGCCGTCGCCGCCGTGGAGGCCCTTGCCCTTTTCGTAAAGGTCGAAGCCCAGCAGCCCTGCCTCGACCGCCGAGGCGATCTTGGTGGCGCAGGAGGGCTTTGCCCCGTCGCACACGGTGCCGGAGATCATGCCGAGGGTGTTGGTGATGGTGGCGGATACGGCCTCATACGTTCCGTCGGTGAGCCAAGCAACGCCGGCGGCCGCGCCGCAGCCGGCCGATATCGCGCCGCAGAAAGCCGAGAGCCTGCCGATAGGCGTTTTCTGGTGTATGGTGATGAGGTTTGAAACAACAAGCGCGCGCAGCAGCCGCTCGTGGCTTGCGCCCATGTCCTTTGCGTATACGATAACGGGAAGGGAGGCGGTCATGCCCTGATTGCCGCTTCCCGAAACGATGACGACGGGCATCTCGCAGCCGCTCATGCGGGCGTCGGAGCCTGCGGCGGCCTGCGCCCTTGCGCGGACGCGCACATCCTCGCCGCGGGTCTCAAGCAGGGTCTTTCCAACCGAGGCGCCGTACTCGCCGTGGAGCCCCTCCTCGCTGATGGCGTAGTTATACTCTATCTGCTTTTCCAGAAGCTCGCGCACATCCTCGATATCGACGCACTCGGCAAACTCGATTATCTCGCGCACGTTCAGCACGCCGCGATCGGTCTCACCGCCGTCGACCGACGCGCTCTCCTTTTTCAGAAGCACCTCGCCGTTTTTCTCGATGAGCACGATGTTCGTGTGGAAATCGGTGATGCGCAGGCGGACATTGTCCGAGTCCTTGTACAGATGCAGGTCGATATCCAGCAGCTTATCGCTCTCGGACTTCATGACGGTCATGGCACAGCTTTCCATGAGCTGAGCGATCCTGGGAATCTCGTCCTCTTTGACGTCCGCAAGGACCTCAAGCTGCCTGTCGGCATTGCCGACCGCCGCACCGGCGGCTATGGCGGCGGTGATGCCCTTGAGCCCGCCCGTGTTGGGGACCACAACGCTTTTTACGTTTTTAATGATGTTGCCGCTTATGACGATATCGATCTTATCCGGCATTGCGCCGAGCACCGACCTTGCCTTCGCGGCGGCATAGGCCATGGCGATAGGCTCGGTGCAGCCCATCGCCGGGATAAGCTCCTCACGCAGGATCTGCAGATACTGTGAGTATTTTAAATCTGTGCGTTCCATAAAGTACCCCTCCGATAAATAATCTTTGGCTCTTTATATATTATAGCATTGATTCATCAATTTGCATAGAAAAATCGATACTTGCTAAAAGAATGTCGAAATGGCTTGAATATTAGTGCAAAATCATGTTATAATAGCCGCACTGCGAATTTTGTAACGGCGCATTAATGACCTTTCGCCTCGCCTCCTATGAGGCGGCAGGCAATAAGCTTTTGGAGATGTTATCTTGATCGGTTTTTACAACTACACCGTATGGCTCACCTTCATAGGAATGCTGTCATCGGTGGTCGGCATAGGCCTTGCCTTCGAGGGCAGGCTCATCGCCTCCGTCATCTGCCTTATGTTTTCGGGCTTGTGCGATATGTTCGACGGCATCGTTGCCCGGACGAAAAAGGACCGCAGCGAGGAGGAAAAGCGCTTCGGGATCCAGCTTGATTCCCTGAGCGACGTCGTATGCTTCGGCGTTTTTCCTTTCGTAATCGGCATAAGCATAGGCGCGGATAAATGGTGGCAGATCGCGATCATGGCACTGTTTGCCCTTGCGGGGCTCATAAGACTTGCATATTACAATGTCACCGAGGAGACCCGTCAGCAGCAGACAAATGAAAAGCGCAAGCACTATCTCGGCGTTCCGATCACGACCTCGGCGCTGACGGTGCCCCTGCTGTTCTGCTTCCGCAGCCTCCTGGGAGCGCACTTCCCGCTGGCTTACACGCTGCTTCTGCTTGTAAACGGCGCGCTGTTCATCACGCCCGTGCAGGTGAAAAAGCCCAGCAAGCTCGGCCTGCTGGTCATGTTCATACTCGGCCTTATATTCACTGCCGTTATGATCTTTTTCAGATAAAACGAATACGAAAAAGCTCCGCCGTATGGCGGAGCTTTTTGCTGTCTTATTTGATTTCGTATCGCTCACTCGACCGGAGCGGTAATGGGGTTTTCGGCAACGTAATCGGTTACGCGGAGCAGTATGGCAGCTGCCTGGCCGCGGACTGCGGTCTCGTCGGGACCGAAGTGTCCGTCATCAAAGCCCTTGATTATGCCGACAGACGCCATCGCCTTTACGGCGTCGATGTAGCTTGCGCTTATACTGCCTGCATCGGTAAAGCTGAGCTCGCTTCCGTCAAACTCATACCCGAGGCCGGTGAGGTAGCGGCAGGCGAAGGCTGCCATCTGAGCGCGGCTTATCTCCTGATCGGGCTTGAAGCTGCCGTCGTTATATCCCTTGATTATGCCGTTTTCCGTGCCCCATGCAACTGCAAGCTTATAAGGAGCTGCAATGTCAGCGGCGTCGCTGAAGCCAAGTTCGGTCTTGGTCACTTTGGGAGAGCCGGCGGCGCGGTAAAGCATGGTGATAAACTGTGCGCGGGTCACATTGGCATTGGGCTTGAAGCTTCCGTCCTGGAGGCCTGCGACGATGCCCTTGTCCGCAGCCTCGGAGATCGCTGCCTTGTAGCCGCTATCCGCGATATCGGAGAAGGGCAGAGCGGGCAGGGTCTCGGTTTTCGTCTTGCCGCAGATGGTGCAGGTGTAGGTGACGGAGCCTTCCTTCTGGTACTCAGGCTCTACTACAGTTCCCTCATCCCAGCTGCAGACGCCCTGAGACATGTGGAAGTACAGAGCCAGAGTGAGCTCGTGAGCCTCCTTGGCGAGGGCGGCGCTTTCTGCGGTGCAGTAGACCTTCGCCTGTTCATCGCTCATAGAGGCAAGAGCCGCCTTCATCTCGCCGGCCTTGTCATAGCACTTCTGCTGCATAGCGGCAACGGCGCTGTGTATCATCGCGCACTCTTCTTCGGTGCAGGCGTTCAGAGCGTAGTTGGACAGAGCGTCAACGGACCAGTAATAGCCCTTCTCCCAGCCGGCGGGAAGGACCTTGTAGCCGTGGACACCCTTGCTGGTGAAGGGATAGTATCCGGTGGCGCCTTCGGGCAGCTCGATTGCAAATCCAGCCTTTCCCAGACCGCCTACCTTGTAGCCTTCATACAGATCTGTGGTGTACATGGGGAAGTAGGGGATAGCAACGGTGAACTGACCGTTTTCCATTGCCAGCCACTGGATCGTGGAGGTCTCCTTCTTTGCGCCGTCGGCGTCGATCTGGAAGATGTGCCACTCAAGGTTACCGGTATTGCCGATGCCGTCTACCTTGTAGAAGTCGACCATGGTCTGCTCGGTAACGGGAGCGCCGGCCTTGATGGGAGTGTACATGGTGACGATCTTGCCGTCTTTAACATTGGAGATGGTAAAGTCTGCGCCGGTGGTGTTAAGCTGCGTGAACTTATCTTCCTTGAGGAGGTAGTTCAGGCCGCTGACCATACGGGCGTTAACATTGTCCTTGGAGTAGGATGCGCGAAAATCGATGGTGTTTGCCGCTTCGTCGCCGACGAAGGTTCCGGCTTTCTTTGCCACCGCTATGACATTCTCGGATGCGATAATGTTTTCGGTGTCGTCAAGGTCAACAAGACCGATGGCGCCCATGTTGGGGCTGATGGCTATCATGGAGGAGGAGAGCTTGACCGCGATGTACTGATGTCCGGTGTAGTTTTCAACATACCACACCTCGTTCTGGTCCGCGATGAGAACACCGGAGCGCTCCGCCGCGCCCTTCTCGTCATAGATCTTCAGGAGCAGATCCACGCCTTCCTTGGCGGTGGACGCCTCGCTGAGGAGGATGGTGGCCATATCGCTCTCGCACATTCCGTCGTCGATCATCGGATCAACGTTCTTGAAGTAGGTGTTTCCTTTCCAGCTCAGGGTGACCATTGCGGAAACAGACACGCCCTTTTCGTTGGTGCCGTTTTCCTCCATGGGGGTGTGCGCGTGGGTCTGGCCGCAGTCGGGGCACACGCCGCTGAGGAAATCGTCGGCGGTCGCGGTGTAAGCATAGCTGTCATGCGTGAAGGTGTGAGTGAAGCCGTAGCAGCCTTCGTAAACACTGCCCTCGGCGTATTTGGCATGTGCATTGACATAAGCTATCTTGTTATAGCTGTTGGAGAAATCCTCGCTTCGCGCAAGGTAAGTTGATCCGTCGTCGGTAAAGTCGGAGCCGACATAGACCATGGTGCAGGCAAAAGCATTGCTCACCAGTAAAGCTGAGATCATAGCAACCGATAAAACGGAAGCCAGCAGTTTCTTAAACATATCGTTCTTTCCTTTCTTGCTGAGAGGCTTATTTTCTACGATGCATATTATAGCCCTTTAAAGTGAATATGTCAACAACGAATATGAATAATTATTCAATTATTTTACGGATCGCTTATATATAATTTCACCAAACCAGCTAAACTCACTCCTCTTATTCTGCTTTTATGCATGAAGCGGCGCTTCGGCTCCATACCTTCGGACGAAAACAGCCCTGCCGAAAGGCAGGGCTGTTTGACTGGTGATGAGTTTACTGCTCGGCGGGCTCGAAGTCCTCGGGACCGTGGTGGCAGAGCGGGCAGGTGTAGTCCGCGGGCAGCTCGCCCTCGCAGGGCTCGAAATGGCCGCAGATGGTGCATACATAGCCCTTGACCTTCTCCTTGACGACGGGAACAACGTGCTCGAAGTCCTCGGGACCGTGCTTGCACAGGGGGCAGACGAAGTCCGCGGGCAGCTCGCTTCCCTCGTGGAAGTAGCCGCAGACCTTGCAGACATAGCCCTCGCCCTGAGAGGGAGCGGGATTCTTCTTGGGCTTGATGTGTGCGTGGTAGTAGGCGTAGGTGCAGCTCTTATCCTCGGACAGCACCTTTGCCTCGACAACGTTTGCTATGTAAAGCATCTGAGTCTCGACGTCCTTTACGTCGATGACCTCGCAGGAGAGAACGGCGTTTGTGTACTTGGTGACATAGGGGATGCCGTTGGACATACGGTCGATGTCCGTGAAATCGGCGAACTTATCGACATCGCGTCCGGACTGGAAGCCGAAGTGCTGGAACAGGCTGTAGGGTGTTTCCTCGGTGAGGATGGAGATGTTGAACTTGCCGGCCTTTGCGACCATATCGCAGGTGTTGTTCTTCTTGATGACGGATATGGTTATCTTCTTGGGGTCGCAGGAGGCTACCTGACCGGCGGTGTTGATGATGCAGCCGTAGTCCTTGCCGTCGACGCGGGTGGTGAGGACCTCAACGCCGTAGCTGAACTTGTTGAAGGCCTTGTTGTCAACGTCCAGAGCGCCGGCCTCGACGGGCTCGACAGCCGTAACGGCGACAACGGGACGGATATCGGCGGCGATGGCGTCGGCAAGAGCGTCAAGCTCGGCGAGCTGAGGCTCGGTGACGTCGGACTTGAGCGACACGGTCTCTCCGATGAACTCGGTGCCGCGCAGCGTGGAGAGTGCTTCCTTCATGAGCCTGCCGGAGGCTGCCGCCCATGAGCCGTTTTCGAGCAGGGCGATCTTTCTGCCCTGGAGATTGTGGTTGACGATATCGTGGATGAGGTTTTCCATCGTCACGAAGATGCCTGCGTTATAGGTCGTGGAGGCCAGCACCAGATGGCTGTAACGGAAGGCTGCGGAGAGTATGTAGGAGGCGGGGGTGACGGAGGTATCGAACACCTTGACCTTGATGCCGCGCTCGGCGAGCTTGCAGGCGAGAATGTTCACGGTGTTCTCGGTATGTCCGTAAACGGAGGCGTAGGCGATCATGACGCCCTTCTCCTCGGGGGTGTAGGAGCTCCACAGCAGGTACTTCTCGAGGAAATCGCCGAAGTGGCTGCGCCACACGAAGCCGTGGAGGGGGCAGACATAATTAAGCTCAAGGCCGGCGGCCTTTTTGAGCACGGACTGCACCTGCGCGCCGTATTTGCCGACGATATTGGTGTAGTAGCGGCGGGCCTCGTCAACGTAGTCGGCGAAGAAATCGACCTCGTCGTTGAACAGATGTCCGTTGAGCGCGCCGAAGGTGCCGAAAGCGTCGGCGGAGAAGAGAATCTTATCGGTGGTGTCATAGGTCATCATGACCTCAGGCCAGTGTACCATGGGCGCCATGACAAAGGTAAGCTCATGACGGCCGGTGCTGAGGGTGTCGCCCTCTTTGACAATGTGGTACTTAAGACCGTCGGACAGGGTGAAGAACTGACCCAGCATGGTCTTTATCTTGTCGTTGCAGACGATGCAGACCTCGGGATATCTCAGCGTCAGCTCCTCGATCGTTGCGGCGTGGTCGGGCTCCATATGGGAGACGACCAGGTAGTCGAGCTTTCTGCCCTGAAGCTCATGGGAGACATTTTCAAAAAATGTGCGGCCTACGGCCTTGTCAACAGTGTCAAACAGAACGGTTTTTTCGTCGCGGAGAAGATACGAGTTGTAGGAAACGCCGTCGGGAACGCCGTATACGCCCTCGAAGCAGGCGAGACGGCGGTCATCTGCGCCGACCCAGACAAGATCGGCGGTAACATTGCGTGTGCAGTACATAGCAAACCTCCTGATTTGTATCATGATTATACGATTATATATTTTAACTAATTTTTTCTAAAATACCTGTGGCATATACCACACAACTATGATATAATTGTATTAAACATGTAAAAAAAAACATATAAGGGAGGGAAACACGATGGATCTACAGAATGTTGAGCTTTTCAAAGACATCAGCTGCGCCAGCGTTGACGCCATGATGAGCTGCTTTTCCCCGGAGCTGCGCAGGTTCAAAAAGGGCGACACCATTCTCGTTTACGAGCAGGAGATAAAATACCTCTGCGTGCTGCTAAGCGGCAAGGCTCACCTTTACTGCGTCGACAGCGAGGGGGAGTACACCCTGCTTGAAAACTACGGCCCGAACGACATATTCGGAGAGGTATTTGCACTGCCGTTCAGCGGGCTCGGCTATGTCGCGGAGGCCGACACCGACTGCACCGTAATGTTCATTAAAATGAGCTCGATTTACGGACGCTGCTCAAACGCCTGCGAGCACCACACGATGATAAACAAAAACCTATTCAACCTATCCGCGAAGAAGGCCCAGATGCTGGCGCTGCGCATCAACATGATAAGCAAAAAGACCGTGCGCCAGAAGCTCATGAGCTATTTTGAATATCTCGAGGAGAAGACCGGCAGCCGCAGCTTTGAAACGGAGCTCAGCCTTTCTCAGCTTGCAAACTACCTCTGCGTTGACAGAACGAGCCTCATGCGCGAGCTTCGGCTCATGCGTGAAGAGGGCATAATCGAATCCAGCGGACGAAAGATAACCATATTGTGAGGTGCATATTATGAACGAAAACGAAGTGAAGATCGGAAAACTGAAATTCGGCAGGGAGGCCCTGTGCTTCAGAGCCGGCCTTAAGAACGTGACCCTGCCCTACAGTGAGCTTGAGCGGGCGTTTCTGCGCGTGCGCGAGGCCACGGGCAAGATGTGCTGCGGCACGGCATGCTTTGCCGACTGCTACCTTGTGCTCGTCTCCGCCGGCAAGGAGCTCGCGGAAATGCGCATGGAAAAGGAGGACGTCGAGGCTGCCCTCGGCATGATCGCGGAAAGATCCTCCTGTACTGTGATAGGAAAGGCATAATCGGCAAAAAAATACTCGACATATTGTCTAAAAACTGAATTGCCCTTCCGTCAAGATTTAACAAAAACACTCCGGTTGTCTAATTATTAACCATTAACCCTTGCTATTTTTCGCATAATAAACTATACTAAAACGCGAAGGTTGTATAATTACAGCCGATAATAGCAGAAGGAGGGTACATATGTCACGAAAAATTGTAAGTGTCATAATGGTTTTGGCCTGCCTGTTCATGCTCGTTGCGGGAGCCTTCGGGATAAGGGACATCCTGCAGGAGAAGAGCGACGGTGAAAAGGAAAAGGCCGAAACGCTCGAAAGCCTTGACGCACTCAAGGCCGGTGTTGAAAAGCTCGAGTCAAACCGTCAGGCTTATGAGGACGGCAAGATTGCCTACGACGAGGGTACCGCCGCCTACGAGCAGGGCAAGAGCGATTATGCCAAGGGGCAGAGCGATCTGACCGCAGGCATAAACGAGTATAACAATGGCAAGAACACGCTTTCGGCAGGAAAGGCCGAGTATGACGCCGGAATGAAGGAGTACAAGGAAAAGCTCGCGACCTATGAGTACTCCCTCGCAAACAAGGAAGCCATCATCGACAAGAGCACGGCAGATTACATTGCCGCAAACTCCGACAGTGTAAATGCACTGGTCGAGCAGAATATGCCGCAGGGCGTGGACGCCGCGGTCAAGCAGCAGCTTGAGCCTCAGATACAGCAGCAGATAGAGGCTTATAAGGCGGCTAATCCCGAGGCCACTGCCGAGCAGCTCGCGGCCGCGGAGGCCCAGATACGGGAGGCTGTTTACGGCGGATACTATGATACGGTGAAGGCTCAGATCGAGGCCAATCCCGAAGCCATGGCGCAGATAAGAGCCCTTGTTACGGAGCAGGTCCACGCCGGGGTACGTCAGCAGGTCGCGGTTCAGGTCGAGGCAAGCCTTGCCGACGCGCAGAAGCAGCTCGATGCGGGCAAAGCAAAGCTCGACGCGGCAGCTAAGGAGATAGAAGCCGGAGAGAAGAAGCTCAGCGCGGCTGAAAGTGAGATAGCCGCCGGAAGGCAGAAGCTCGCGGATGCTGCGAATCAGCTCGCCGATGCCGAACAGCAGCTTGCCGACGGTAAAAAGCAGCTTGACACCTTTGAGGAGGGTCAGGCGCAGGTCGACGCGGGCTATGCTGTGCTCATGAAGAATGAGAAGATCGCAGCCAAGGTCAACGGCGAGGGTATGGACGCGCTTGACGCGGGTTACCTTGTGGTCGAGGAATCCACCGTCGAGACGACCGAGGATCTCGTGACAAGAGCAGTCTACATAGGTCTTTCCATGCTTGCCGCGCTCGCAGGCATCGCCGCGGTCATCATGGCCTCCAAGGGCCTCCGCGTAAACGTCATATCGGTCGTCATTCTGCTGTGCATGGCAGCCGCCCTGATACTCGGAGTTATCCGCAGCTTCAGCGCTCACCCGCTGCAGATGGCTGCTATGATAATCCTCATGCTTGCCGCGATCGTCTTTACCGTATCCGGAATGAAGAGCAAAGCAGCGGCATAATAATATACCGAATCTCTGAGACCGGCGCCGAAAGACGCCGGTCTCATGCTGCTAATAAAGCCCCGCAGAGCGCAGAGCAAGCCTTCTCGTCGGCAAAGTCAGGATGACTTTGCCGACGATATAAATTGTGCCTTGTCAAATCTGCCGGGGAAGAGTAGAATAATGCCAATATCGTTACTAAGGAAGTGAGGTTCCTCTTGGCAAAATTTATTGTATGCACCGATTCCGGCTGCGACCTTTCTCTTGATTTCTGCCGCAGCAGAGAAATAATCCCCGTCTCCATGAGCTACACGCTCGACGGCGAGGATCATAACGACACTATGGATCCCGCCGATCTGAAGGCGTTCTATGATAAGATGCGAAACGGCGCACTTACCAAGACAAGTCAGGTCACGCCCTATAATTTCATAGAGTTCTGGACGCCTCTGCTTGAGCAGAAAAAGCCCATCCTGCATATCTCTCTGGGCAGCGGCATATCCGGAACATGGGCAAGCGCAGTGCAGGCCGCGGAGATAGTCACGTCGGAGCATCCCGATGCGCAGATACGCGTCATCGACTCCACACTTGCCTCCGTGGGCTACGGTATGCTCGCCATCATGGCGGCCGACCTGCGTGACTCCGGCTGCGATATAGACGAGTGCGCAAGGCAGCTTGAGACGATAAAAAGCCACATAAACACCTATTACACCACCGGCGACCTGACCTATCTTTACCGCAGCGGCAGAGTAAGCAAAACGGGTATGGTGGTCGCCAAGGCGCTGAACATATGGCCGATCCTTAACCTCGACCTTGAGGGACACCTCATCGTGCAGGCCAAGGAGCGCGGCAAAAAGCGCACCGTTGAGCGCATCCACAGCATCATCCGCGAGCTCTGCGTCGAGCCCGAGAATCAGACACTATACATCTGCCACTCGGATATCCCCGAGGAGGCGAAGGCCTTCGGCGAGGAGATAAAGGAGCTGTTCGGCTTCCGGGATGTGTTTTACACATATATCGGCACGACCATCGGCTCAAACTGCGGCCCCGGACTTGTGGCCGCGTTCTTCGTCGGCAAAAAAAGAACCATGTAAGAGGTAGAAAAAATGAAGGTAGATTTTGTAGATTTCAAAACCGTGAAGCTGAGCAGCATGCTGGACACCGGCATGAGCGCCGAGCTCAGCCTGACCCAGACCGGCAAGGTCTCCGCGAAGATCCCCGACGAGTGGAACGGCTATGCCGTACTGTATCTGAGCATCAAGATCTCCGACCCCGAGGACAAGTACTTCGTGTTCGACATCACCACCGAGACCATCGTCAAGCTCCCCGATGACGTCAAGGAGTTTTCCGACGAGGCGATGAACGCGGGGCTCGAGATCGCGCAGGCAAAGACCTTCGAGGCCATTCGCACGATCTCCGTCGGCATGGGCATAAACGAGCTCAACCTCGGCGCGCAGGAATAAGCCATGGCAGAGCCGACGCTTGTTATTATGGCTGCCGGCATGGGCAGCCGCTTCGGGGGTCTCAAGCAGATAACCTCCGTTGACGATCTCGGCCATGCCATCATTGATTTTTCGCTGTTCGACGCCCGCAGGGCAGGCTTCAAGAAGATCGCCTTCATCATAAAGCACGAGATAGAGGACAGCTTCAAGGCCGCCGTAGGCCGCCGCATGGAGAAGTATTTCGACGTGCAGTATGTGTATCAGCAGCTTGACAGGCTGCCCGAGGGCTACTCTGTTCCCGAGGGGCGCGAAAAGCCCTGGGGCACGGGCCATGCGGTGCTGTGCTGCCGAGGCGCGGTCGACGGCCCCTTCGCGGTCATAAACGCCGACGATTTCTACGGCGCGGGCGCATATGAGGCGATATACGGCTTCCTCAAGGAGGAAAGACCCACCTCGGAGTACGCGATGGTGGGCTATAAGCTGCGCAACACCGTGACCGAGAACGGACACGTCGCCCGCGGCGTATGCGAGACAGAAAACGGCTTTCTAAAGGGCATCACCGAGCGCACCCACATCGAAAAGCGAGGCGAGGACGCCGCATACACCGAGGACGGGGAGAGCTTCGTTCCTCTATCCGGCGACGTTACGGTGTCAATGAATTTCTGGGGCTTCTCGCCCAAAATGCTGGAGGAGCTAAACGCGAGGTTCCCCGCTTTTCTCGATAAGGGTCTCGCCGAAAACCCGCTCAAATGCGAGTATTTTCTGCCCTTCGTCGCAAACGAGCAGCTTGAGGAGGGCTCGGCGAGCGTGAAGATCCTCGACTGCAATGAGACATGGTACGGCATGACCTACCGCGAGGATCTCGGCAGCGTGAGAGCTGCCATAGCCGAGATGAAGGCGCGGGGCGTATATCCCGAGCGCCTGTGGGAATAAGCTGTAGGATAGGAAGAAAACACATGGAATTAATGGAAGCAATAAAAAACCGGCACAGTGTGCGTCAGTACAGGGAGGAGCCCATCGACGCGGATGCTCTGAGCGCACTTCAGACCGAGATCGATGTTTGCAATGCGCTGGGAGGACTGAACATCCAGCTTGTTCAGAACGAGCCGAAGGCCTTCGGCGGCTTCATGGCTCATTACGGCTCCTTCAGCGGTGTCAACAATTACATCGCGCTTGTCGGCAAAAAAAGCGACAGGCTCGATGAGCTGTGCGGATATTACGGCGAGAGGCTTGTGCTCAAAGCGCAGCAGCTTGGGCTGAACACCTGCTGGGTCGCGCTGACATACAAAAAGGTGCCCGGCGTGTTTGAGATAAACTCCGGCGAAAAGCTCACCGTCGTCATAGCGCTCGGCTACGGTCAGACTCAGGGCGTGCCTCACAAGTCAAAGTCCGCAGAAGAGGTCAGCAATCTCAGCGGCGACTCGCCCGATTGGTTCAGGGCGGGAGTTGAAGCTGCACTGCTTGCACCCACCGCCGTCAACCAGCAAAAATTCACCCTGACCTGCATGGGCGAAAAGGTCTCCGCAAAGGCAGGGCTCGGCGCTTGCGCCAAGATCGATCTGGGCATCGTGAAATATCATTTCGAGCTCGGCTCGGGCAAGGACAGCTCGATCTGGGCATAATATGACAAAGCCGCACCGCTTTATACCCGTGGGTATAAGGCGGTGCGGTCTTATATTTTGTTATCTGCACTCAAAGCAGTGCCATTCATCCTCGTGGTAATGAGCTGTTATCTCAAAGCCCGCGTTTTTCAGGGCGTTTTCGACCTCGGCCTCTCTGCCGTCTATGATGCCCGAGGTGATGAACACGGCATTGTCCGCCATGAAGCCGCGGACATGGGGCGCAAGGGGTATTATAACGTCGGAAACGATGTTTGCAAGCACTATGTCATAAGCGCCGCCGAGGTTTTTCCTGAGCGTTTTGTCGCCGATGACGTCGCCTGCAAGAACGCGCATCCTGTCCTTGCCAATGCCGTTTAGCGCGGCGTTTTCCATGACGATATCGGGCGCCTTGGGGTCTATGTCGCAGCCGACGCAGCTGTCGCTGCCGAGCACCAGCGCACCGATGCCGAGTATGCCGCTGCCGCAGCCGAGGTCGAGCACTTTTTTGCCAGCTCCGGCGTATTTTTCGAGTGCGGCAAGGCACATGCGCGTGGTCGCATGGCTGCCGGTGCCGAACATGAGTCCCGGATCAAGGCGGAGATTGACTCTGCCCTCGGCCGAGGCCTCCTCCCACTCGGGAACGACGAGAAAACGCTCTCCTATCTCAAGCGGCTTGTAAAATTCCTTCCAGTTATTCTCCCAATCGCTGTCGCACACGGTATTTGTGCTCAGGTCAAACTGCGCCCTGAGCAGGGCCAGCATTTTCTGCCCGTCCTCGTTATCCTCAAGGTAGCACTTTACCCGCGACAGACCCGCGTAGCGCTGCTGCAGAGACTCGTCAACGTAGTCCCAGTAGCGGCGGTTATTCTCCAGAAAATCATTGAGATCGGCTTCGTTTTCAATGACGAAGCCGCCGCAGCCCATGGCGGTCAGCCGGTCGCAGACAGAGTCGATATCCTCCTGCGCACATTCGATAGTTACTTCCGTATAATTCATATTGCAATTCCTTAAAATTGCCCCACCAAAAGGTGGGGCAGCAGATATTTTATTCAGCGGTATCGTCGCAGATCAGGCCGTAGCCGCCGTTTTTGCGGCGGTAAACTACCGAGATCGCGCCGTCGGCCTCAACGTTTCTGAACACAAAGAACTCATGCTCCAGAAGGTTCATCTGGAGGATGGCCTCCTCCGGTGACATGGGCTTGATGGAGAATCGCTTGCTGCGGACGATCTTGAATTCCTCATCCTCTTCATCATCATCGGGCGCGTAGGCCGGCCTTGCCTCACGCTCCAAGGCGCCTTCCCTCAGCCGCTTTTCAAGGCGGGTCTTGTTCTTCCGGATCTGGCGCTCGATGGCGGCGACGCCGGAATCGACGGAGGCGTACATGTCGTTCGTAAGTTCGCTTGCCCTGTAATACAGGCCGTTGTTGGAGACTGTGATCTCAGCCAAAAATCTGCCGCGCTCCATACTGAAGGTGACGGAGGCGCTGCTCTCGTTCCTGAAGAAGCGGTCGAGCTTGCCGACCTTGCGCTCGGTATACGCTCTCAGATCTTCGGAGGGACCCATCTTCTTTTCGGTAAAAGTGAACTTCATTGTTGTCAGCTCCTTTCAGCGTTTGCAGGCCAGGCAGTGCTTGTCTCCTGCATATGTTAATTATAACACATTATGCCGCGAAAGGAAATAGTATTTGTATAAAATGCCTCAAAATTTAAAAATTGTTTGCAATATTTTATTCAACACTTATATAGCATTCGGGCAGAGCCGCGCGCAGCGCATCGATCTGGTCGGCGCTCAGGTTATTGCCGCCGAGCCAGAGCTGCCTGAGATTAGTCAGTGAATGCAGCGCCGAAACATCGCTGATCTTATTATCGGAAAGATCAAGCGTCTCAAGGCTCGTGAGCGAGGAGAGCGCGGACACATTGCTTATGTGGTTCTTGCTGAGGTCAAGATGCTTCAGGTTCGTGAAGCCCGACACCCTGGAGATATCGGTAAGCCCCAGCTCCGTCGCCTCCACGGTCTCGGAGTCTGAGTGGAAGGACTTGCCGCCGAGTTCTATGGACTTTATAAGCTCCGAATGGACGATAGTGCAGCCGGGGAGCTTTTTCTGCAGCGCGGATACGCCGCTTTCCGTCAGAGAGCCGTTATCCTCGATGTTGAGCTTTTTCAGCTCCTTCAGGGAATACAGACTGCTAAGGTCGGAATCCTTGAGACCTGTGTCGTTAAGCCCCAGGGTTTTGAGCGAGGTGAGCTTGCCGACTGCGGAAAAGCCTTTGAGCTTATTCCCGCCGAGCCGGAGCTCCGTGAGCTTTGTAAGCTCCTTGAGGGCCGCCGCGGACTTTACACTGTTGTTTGAAAGGTCAAGCTTCGTGAGCTTAGTCATGCTGACAAGCGGGCTAATGTCGCTTATGCTGTTATCCGAAAGGTCAAGCTCCGTGAGCCCGGGGATGTCCACGAGCGGGCTTATGTCGCTTATGCTGTTGCCCGAAAGGTCGAGCTTCGTTAGCTTCGTGCACACGGACAGGAGCGAGATGTCCTTAACTCCGCTGCCGGAGAGGTCAAGCTCGGTCACGTTGCTTTTGAAGGTCTTTCCGCCGAGGGTGATGTCGATGATATCCTCCTTGGCCTCATCGCTGTAGATAACGCAGCCGGGGAGCTTTTCCTTGAGCTGCCTGAGCTGGCTTTCCTTTATCTCGATATCGCCGATGGTCAGCATGGTGAGCTTGTTCAGCCCGTACAGAGGGGTGAAATCCTTGATATCGTTGCCGTCAAGGTGCAGAGTCCTCAGATTTTTGAGCTCCGCGAGGGCGCTTATATCGGTGATGTTGTTATTGCTCAGGTCGAGCGAGACGAGCTTTTCAAGGGGGATGAGAAAATCGAGCGTTGTGATCTCGTTATCGGCAAGCTTCAGGCTCGTGAGCTTCGTGAGCTTGGCCAGATCGGCGAGCCTGCCGCTTCTTGCGCCCTTGCCGGACAGGTCGAGCACCGTTGTTTCAACGTCGTACTGCTCGCCGCAGATGAGCACGACCTTGCCGCTGTCATACTCCTCCTTGGCCTTTTCAAGCCGCTCGATGCGCTTTTTTATGCTCTCGCTGTCGGAGTTCGAGCTTTCGAGTATCGCAATGGCGTTGACATAGTCGTACTTTGCCTCATAGCACTGGCTCATGAGCAGCAGGCACTCATCGGTCTTGTCGATGGCCATGGCTTCGCGCAGCTTTTCGAGGGCCTTGTCGTACTCGCCGTCGTAGTAATACGCCTGCGCCTTTTCATAGGCATTGCGGTATTCCTTGGCCTGTCCGCCGCTTTTGAGCGCAAGTATGAGCACCAGCAGCGCGGCAAGCGCGGCCACGACCGCGACGCAGATGATTATAAGCTTCTTTTTCCGGCGGCGGTCATTTTCCTCGGCGCGCCGCTCGATAACGCGCTGCGCGTTGGAGCTTACGCTGTGCACTTCGGGCTCGGTCCCGGGCTCAGACTCCGGCTCCGCCTCGTAGCCCTCCGTTTCACGCAGAATGGCCTCCAGCTCGGGATCGAAAATGCTTTTATACGCACCAGGGCTGCTGTCGAGCACGGTGCTCTCCTCCGAGCTTTTACGGATCTGCTCTTCGATCTCGCCCTTTTTTATTATGACGGTCTTGGTTTCCTTAATATCGCTCATGCCTGTTAAGTGTCTCCTGTGGTCGTGTCGCCCTCGGGCGCGGCGCCCGCGGGCTCTTCATTGCTTATAAGGATATCTATCGCCTGCTGCTCGTCGGAGCCGGCTCTCTCGGCCGCAAAGTCGCGTTTTTTCATTGCAAAGCATATGAGAAGCAGCGCCGTCATAACGCACAGCACCGAGATCTCCGGAAGCCAGTCGCCGAGGCTCATGGCGTTCTCGTTTGCAAGCAGGGTGTTTCTGTCCTCAACGAAAATGTGGTACAGCAGCGGCAGCCCGAAAAGGGGAGCCAGCAGCCACTTCGTGCGTATTATGCCGAACACGGTCGCGGTGTAGATGATGGCGACCGCAAGGTACAGGCAGATGCACAGTATCATATGTATCACGCTGTCAAAGCCCAGCGCCTTTATGATGAAAAACACCACGCCCAGCACCACCGGGATAAAGCTCAGGCTGAAAAAGCGTCCGCCCATGTAGAGTATCACCGCCGTAAACAAAAGGCAGCTGAGTATGGGCAGCAATATCTGCGTCAGCACGAAGTCGGTGGTCTGATTTGCCCAGAAGCCCCAGTAGCCGAGAAGTCTGCAAAGCACGGAAAGCAGCATGAAAAAGGCCGACAGCTTCACGAAAACATTCTTCCTGCTCACCGAGTATCTGAGCTTTTCTCTTTTCGTATCCTCGTTCATATCCTTATCCCCTGTACTCAGAACGCCCAGTTCCCGTTTTTGAATATCTGCACGGTCTCGCCGCTTTCGGTAGTGCCCGTGATGTCCAGATCCTCCGAGCCTATCATGAAGTCCTCGTGTATCATGGACATATTGATGCCCATTTCGCGGCACTGCTCAAGCGTGTATTTGTCAAAGTCCCTGATGCAATTTGCAAAGCCGTCGCCCAGCGCAAGGTGGCAGGCGGCGTTTTCGTCAAACAGGGTGTTGTAGAACATTATCCCGCTGTTGCGGATGGGGCTGTCATAGGGCACAAGGGCGCACTCGCCGAGCATTTTCGATCCCTCGTCCATGTTCACCATGGTCCTGAGCGCATCCTCGCCCTTTTCGGCGTGTACCTCGCACACCCTTCCGTTTTCAAAGCGGATGCTGAAGTTTTCTATCATCGTGCCGCGGTAGGACAGCGGCTTTGTCGAATAAACGATGCCCTCCGCGTCGCCCTTCATGGGGCTTGTGAAGACCTCCTCACTGGGGATGTTGGGGTTGAAGACAACGCCCTTGCCGAGAGTCTTTTCTGCGCCCGCCAGAAACTGCGCCTCGGGGATGAGGCCGACGGTAAAGTCGGTGCCGTTTGAGGAGCTGTAATGCAGGCGGCGAAGCTTCAGCGCGTTGAGATGCTCGCAGCGGCTCTTGAGATCGGCGTTATGCTCGCGCCATGCGGCAACGCCGTCATTATCTGCGCGGGAGGTATAGAGTATAGCCTCCCAAAGCTTCTCGACGGCTTCGTCCTCGGAAAGCTCGGGGAAGACCTTTTTTGCCCACTTCTTTCCGGGCACGGCGGCGATGCACCACTGATATTTGTTCTCCATGGAGTCGCGGATGGGCTTTACGATGCCCCAGCGCATCTGCACGCTTTTGCCCCACTTCTCCTGATCGAGCGTGTCGAGTCCCGCGGGATCGGCCGATTCAAGGTAGATCATGGCAGGCAGAGTTTCCGCCCTGTACAGCAGGCGCTGCTTTTCCCAATCGAGGATGGTACCGAGACATTCAAGGGTCTGATACTGAACGTGCAGGAGCTTGAGCGGCTGATGGGTCCACTCGACCCTGACGTCGGCGGCTCCCGCCTTGTAGCATTCCTCGACCACCCACTCAACGAATTCCGGCTGGTCAAGCTCGGCAGAGACGATAACGTCCTGCCCCTTCTGTATATTTGCGCCGACACGGACGATGAGCTCCGCGTAGCCTCTGAGTTTTTTCTCGTCCATTGGATTTGTCTCCTGATCTGTAAATGCTGTTGTGCGCCGCCGCTTTCGGGCGACACACTGATTTTAATTATTCTATCACACAAGTTACAATATTACTACATTTTTATTGCCGAGCCGGAGAATTTTTTCCGACAAATTCATATTGAGTTAACAAGTTGAATGTAATATACTTAAATATCAACATTTTCGCAAAAAGGTGAGCGTATGATTTCTAAAAATCAGTGGAGGATGATAGCCCTTACGGCCTGCGTAGCGCTGCTTGTCGTCGCCTTTCTGAGCGGCGTTACGGGCATCATGGACAATACCGGCGCCGTCGGGGAGGCAAAGAGCGCATACGAGGATTTTCATGACGGGCTGGAGAGCCTGAGAGAAAACGATGTAAAGCTTGCCGAGGGAAAGTCCGAATATGAAAGCGCAAAGGCCGCATACGACGCGGAATACGCGGCCTACGAGACCGAGTACGGCGAATATGAGGCCGCCGAGCGCAAATATAACGAAAACGTTCTGGAATATAACCGTCAGCTCATAGCGTACAGCGTCGGCAAGAACGCTATGAGCGGAAGCGGAGCGGACGCCCTGAGCGAGGGCAGGAGCCGGCTCGAGGCAGGCTGGGCGGCCTACAACGAGGGCAAGGCGGCCTACGACGCGGGAGTCGCTGAGTTTCAGAAGCAGAAGCAGGAATACGAAAAAGGCGTCGGCATGTACGAGTACATGCTCAGCGCCATCGAGGGTCTCGAGGCCGGCGGCATGAGCCATGAGCAGGCGCTTCAGGCCGTGGGCGCTCAGGCGGGCATAGAGCTCAGCGACGAGTACATCGCCGAGATGAAGGCAGGGCTTGACAAGGCGCAGGCGCTTATACCCGTGGGGGAAGCCAAACTCGCCGAGGGCAAGGCAAAGCTTGACGCGGCATACGAGCAGCTCATGCAGGGGCAGGCCGGACTTGATGCCGCCGAGGCGCAGATAGCAGCCGCGAAGGCGCAGCTCGAGTCAATAAGCGCGGACATCGCGCAGGGCCCGGAGAGACTCGATGCGGAAGGAAAGACCGTCGGTGAGGCCAGGACCGCCCTTGAGGATAAAAAATCCTCCCTTGACGCCGAGGCAGAGGAGCTTTCCGCATACGAGGACATTCAGGAGAAGGTACGCCGCGCAAGGGACATGCTCATCGACGAGGGCTTCGGCACTGCGCAGGACGATAATGCCAAGCTGCTGGACGCTGCCGGTGTGCATGAAGATAAGCTGCACGGGGACTATCTTAGAAGCCTCATCTCCTTTATCCTGAGCTTTGCGGGGCAGCTTCTTGCCGTCGCTGCAGCAGCCGCGGCGCTGCTCCTGCTCAGAAAGAAAAAACTGTCCGCGGCAGTGAAAACAAGCTGCGCGGCCGTTATCCTCGGCGTTGTCAGCGTCGTTGCATCAATCGTGTTCGGCGATGTTTACACCCTTGCCTTCGCCGCAGCGGTGTGCGCCGCCGCGGGAGTGGGGCTTTCGAGAGAGCCTTCGGAGGAAGCATAAAAGCACAAAATTACCGTGATTAGCATCGCGGTAATTTTTTTGCGTGTACATCGTATCGTTTTCGTTGCAGCGCCTTGAGCGTTGTGGTAAAATAAATCAACAATTATCGCTCAGGAGGATACTTATGGAGAAAAAGTGCTGGTACAAGGAAATGGCCGTATATCAGATCTGGTGCCGCTCGTTCTGCGACGGCAACGGCGACGGTATCGGCGATCTGTGGGGCGTTTTGTCGAAGCTGGACTACATCGCCTCGCTCAACGTCGACGGCATATGGTTCTCGCCCCTTTATCCCTCTCCCAACTCTGACTACGGCTACGACATATCCGATTACAAGAGCATCCATCCGGATTTCGGCGATCTGGAGGTCTTCAAAAAGGTGCTCGACGGCGCGCATGAGCGCGGTCTGCGGGTGTTCATGGATCTTGTCGTGAACCACACCTCCGATGAGCACCCCTGGTTTATCGAGAGCAAAAAGGGCAGGGACAATCCCTATCACGATTACTACTACTGGCGCAAGGGCAAGGGCAAAAAGCGCCCGCCCAACAACTGGGACAGCCTTTTTGAGGGCGGCGCCTGGGAGTATGACAAAAACCTCGACGAGTGGTATCTCCACATCTTTTCCAAAAAGCAGCCCGACCTCAACATGGCAAACCCCAAGGTGCGCGAGGAGGTCAAGGACATCATGCGCTTCTGGCTGGATATGGGCGTGGACGGCTTCCGCGAGGACGTCATAACCTATATCTCCAAGGCCGAGGGGCTGCCGAGCGCGAAGGTGAAGCTTCCCGCCGCGACGGGCATGCAGTATTACACCAACCTCCCCAAGGTGCACGATTACCTTGCCGAATTCAAGCACGAGGTGCTGGATTTCTACGACTGCTTCACCGTGGGCGAGGGGCCGCGCATGGAGCCTGAGGTCGCGCTCAGCTACGTCCGCGAGGGCAAGGACAAGGTGCTGGACATGATGATAAACTTTGCCCACATGGAGGCCGACTGCTTCATCACCGACTTCCTCCAGAAGCCTTTTGATCTGCTCAAGCTCAAGAAGGCCTTCACAAAATGGCAGAAGGCCATGTACGGCAAGGGCTGGAACGCCCTTTACATGGAAAACCACGACCATCCGCGCGTGATAAGCCGCTACGGCAGTGAAAAATACCGCGTTGAAAGCGGGAAAAGCATCGCCGCGAGCTATCTGTTCCAGCGCGGCACGCCCTTCGTCTATCAGGGGCAGGAGATAGGCATGCTCAACACGCCGCTCGGGAGCCTCGATGAGTATAAGGACATCATGACCCAAAACAATGCCCGCATCGCAAGAAGCCTCGGCCTGAGCAAAAAAGCCGTGCTCAAGCTTGCGCAGAAGGCCTCGCGGGACAATGCAAGGACCTGTATGCAGTGGTCGGACGCTCCCAACGCGGGCTTCACCGAGGGCTCGCCGTGGTTCGTCGTGAACGGCAATTACCGCGAGATAAACGTCGAAAGCCAGCAGAACGATCCCGACAGCCTGCTGAATTTCTACCGCGACGCGCTGCAGTTCAGGCGCGATAACCCCGTCGTCGTTTACGGCGACTATGTCGAGCACCTGCCCAAAAGCCGTGAGCTTTTTGTCTATGAGCGCAACCTCGCGGGTAAAAAGCTGCTGGTTATCTGCTCGTATTCGGAAAAGCCCGTGCGCTTTGACGCCCCCGAGGGCATACACCTTGACGAGGGCAAGCAGGTATTCGGAAACTACGAGAACAACTTTGTGATATCAAACGGCTTCACCACGAGACCGTACGAAATGAGGGTGTATCTGTTCTGATGAGAAGGCATGACCGCGCCATAACGGAGCCTGAGAGCATCCGTGAGCTTATAGAAAGCTGCGATACCATACGTCTGGGCTTTTGCGACGGAAACGTCCCCTATATCGTGCCGCTCTCCTTCGGCTTTGAGGAAAACGGCGGCGTGTTCACCTTCTATGTCCACGGGGCAAGGGAGGGCCGGCGGCACGAGCTGGCCAAAAGATCGCCGTATGTGTGCGTCGAGGCCGACGTATGCCGCGCCTTTGTCGTTAAAGCCGACGGCAGCCAGACCGCCGATTATAAAAGCTTCATCGGCTGGGGCGAGATATGCGAGGTCAGCGGCGAGGAGGCTATAAAGGGCCTTGAGCTTCTGTGCCGCCACTGCGGCTTTGACTCCGTGAACTGCTCGGATGCGGTCATCGAGGCGACCTGCGTCGAGAAGATAACAGTCCGCGAATTCACCGCGAAGGAGCGCTTCAAGCCGATTTACTCTGATATATGAAAAATTGCTGCCCATGGGCAGCAATTTTTTTCAGCTTTGTTCCTTCGGCGGGAATTTCTGAACGCCCCAGATGCCGACGAGCACCGCGATCATCGCTATGACTGACACGGGCGAAAATGGCTCGTTGAGCAGTACTATGCCCGCCGCGACGGAGATCACCGTCGTCAGATTGCAGAGGCTTATGACGTTTGCCATTGGCGCGTTCGACACCGCGTAGTTAAACAGGCTGTAGCCCAGAACGGAGGCTCCCAGCGAAAGATACAGCACCGAGAGGACAAATTCGCCGTTTGCAAGCGGCGCAGCGATAGCACCGAGGCTTCCGCGCTGCTCAATAAGGGCAAGCACCGTGTAAAACACAGCACCCATGACCTGCATGAAATATGTCCGCTCATACACCGTGAACTCATCGGAGATGCCGCGGCTTATCACGCCGTAGGCAGAGCCCGTTATGACCGCCGCAATAAGGCACACGACGCCTATGAACCGGATCTCTCCGCCGCTGTTTTCCGCCATAGTGACGACTATGACGCCCGCTATCGACAGCAGACTGAAAAGCCACTGGGCGCGGCTCGGTCTGTCCTTGAGAAACACCGCCGCCATGATGAGCGTGACGACGGGGATGACGGCGATCATCAGTCCGGAAAACGCGGAGTTCGTGTAGCGCAGGCCGTACTGCTCGCCGATGAAATATATGCAGGGCTCCATCGCTCCCAGCAGGAGCAGGGGCTTTATATGTTTGCCGCGGAGCCTGAGCTTCACCCTGCCGAATATGACCGGTATGCTCAGAACGAGCACCGCGATATCAAAGCGGTATGCCATCAGCACAAAGGGCGTGACGCTCTCCTGCCCCACTTTGGAGGCGAGGAAGCTGAAGCCCCACAGGGTATATACGCCTATTGCGGCAAGTATCGCCTTTACATGGTTTTTGCTCCTTGTCATGCCGCTTTCCTTTCGACCTTCATTCCGTCGCTGAATATTACGATGCTGCCCTCAAGATCGGTGCGGAAGACCGTGACGTCGGCATCGTGAAGGCGGCTGAGAGTCTCCTCGTGGGGATGGCCGTAGCGATTGCCATTTTCGCAGGAGATAACGCCGATGCTCGGCTGTGCTTCATACAAAAACTGATAGCAGCTCGAGCCCGAGGAGCCGTGATGCCCGACCTTGAGCACGTCGCAGCGCAGCTTTGCTCCGTCGTTTATCAGATCCTTTTCGGCCTTCGCCGTCATGTCGCCAGTGAACAGGAAGCTCGTGTCGCCGTACTCAAGGCGTATGACGAGGCTGTCGTCATTGGTGTTGTCGTAGTCCTCAAGCGGGCCCAAGAAGCTGAAGCGCGCTTCGCCGAGGCTGTAGCTCTCCCCGAGCTCGGGGACGGTCAGCTCAAGACCTGCATCGTAAACCGCGTCGGTGAATATCTCATAGGAAGCGCTGTCGCCCGTGTAGGGGGAGGTAAAGACCGTCTCGACCTCGAGGCTCTCCACCACGGCGTCCAGACCGCCGCAGTGGTCGGAATGACCGTGGGTGCAGACAAGGTAATCGAGCTTATCTATCCCGAGAGCGTCGAGATATTCAAGCACCGCGTCCGACGCGCCCGGCTCGCCGGCGTCGATGAGCATATACTCACCATTGCAGCACACAAGCTCGCTGTCGCCCTGCCCGACGTCTATGTAATGCACATAAAGTCCGTCCATAGGGACGTTGACGGTGTTTTTCCTGCCCTCCGCGCTCTGCCATATCAGCAGCGCGACGGCGACCAGAACTATCAGCAGCGCAAGCAGGGGATTTTTCTTTGCAAATCCGGCAAACCTATTAACATCGCTTTTGCGTATTTTTCTGCTCATAACGACCTCCGACTTCATTAAACAGCGAATATTTTCTCACATCGCGGCGGAAAAAGCAATATTAAAGCTTTTCAAATCGTGTCTGATATTTTATAATGCTGAAAGAAAAGGATGTGAAGGCATGAAATATATATTAATAATCGGCGACGGCATGGCGGATAATCCCGTCCCGGAGCTGGGCGGACTGACTCCGCTGCAGTATGCCAAAAAGCCGTTTATCGACGAGCTCGCCGCAAAGGGCGAAGTGGGCAGCGTTCTGAACGTGCCCCGCGGTCTGCCCGCCGGAAGCGACACCGCGATAATGTCCATATTCGGCTGCGACCCCAAGCTTTACTACACCGGAAGGGCTCCCCTTGAGGCCGCCGCGACCGGAATAAAGCTCAGGGCGGGCGACGTCGCCTACCGCTGCAACATGGTCACCTATGAGGAGGGCGATATGCCCTTTGAGGAAAAGCGCATCCTCTCGCACTCGGCAGGCTCCATCGAGGGCGAGGTCTCCGACGAGATCGTGACCACGCTGTTTTCCGACCCGGAGTTTGCGCCTTATGCAGAAAATGCAGGCATGAGCGTGAACCTCGGCCACTCCTTCCGCCATATCGCAGTGCAGTCTCAGGCGGACATAAAGGGCATCGTGCTCGCACCGCCGCACGACCATCTCGGCGAGAAGATAGGCCCCCTGCTCCCCTCGGGCTGCGCGAACGCGGAGGTGCTGCTTGGGCTCATGAAAAAGGCAAACGAGATACTTGAGCGCCATCCCCTGAATGAAAAGCTGCGCGCCGAGGGTAAAATGCCCGCAAACGGCGTCTGGTTCTGGGCCGAGGGCACGGCGGTAGAGTTGCCCGACTTCAAGGCCGCCAACGGCCTCGACGGTGTTGTCGTATCCGCTGTTCCGCTCTGCCACGGCATAGCCGCCCTGACGGGGCTTGACTTTGTGTGCCCCGAGGGTGCGACGGGCGAGCTCGACACCGATTATGAGAGCAAGCTTCAGGCGGCGCTGGATATCCTTGCAGAGCATGACTTTGCCGCCGTTCACGTCGAGGCTCCCGACGAGTGCACCCACAACGGCGATCTCAAGGGCAAGATCCAGGCCATCGAGTGGCTGGATACGCGCATGATCCGTCCGCTGGACGCCGCTATGCGTGAGCGCGGCTGGGATTACCGCCTGCTCTTTTTATCCGACCACAAGACGCTCACCTCCACGCGCGGACACGACGGAGACCCCGTGCCGTACATGATCTATGACAGCCGCTGCGGCTCAGGCTGCGGACAGCCCTACACGGAAGAGGGCGGTGCTGAGGGTCCGCAGGTCAATTCCGGCGTCGCGCTCATGTCCATGCTGTTTGAAAAATGAAAAGTATCAGCGAAAAAGCCTATGCAAAAATAAATATCTCCCTTGACGTAACGGGAAAACGGCCCGACGGCTACCACGATATGCTCATGGTCATGCAGTCGGTCACACTCTGCGACGAGCTTTCCCTTACGCTCACCGAGGACGGCGTGTGCCGCGCAGACTGCGACCTGCACTTTGTGCCCTCCGACGAACGCAACCTCGCCGTCAAGGCCGCAAAGCTGTTCTTCTCGCACTGCGGACTCGATGGCACGGGCGTCAGGATAGACATTAAAAAGCACATACCCGTGGGCGCGGGCATGGCCGGAGGCTCCAGCAACGCCGCCGCGGTGCTCAGGGCGCTCAACCGCCTCACCGGAAAGAACCTTAGCTGCGAGCGGCTTGAGGAGCTGGCGGCTCATATAGGCTCGGACGTCGCCTTCTGCATAGCAGGCGGCACACGCCTTGCCTCCGGCAGAGGCGAGATACTGAGCCCTCTGCCGCCGCTGCCGGACTGCCATATCGCCATATGCAAGCCCGATTTTTCCACCTCCACACCCGATTTTTTCAGTAAGCTGGACGCGGTGAAGCTCCGCTGCCATCCCGACACCGCCGGTATTCAGGCGGCTCTCGCGGCGGGCGATCTCGGGCAGATCGCGCGGCGGATGTACAACGTGTTTGAGGACGTGCCCGACAGGCGGCATTCCGCGATCGCGCATATAAAAAGCCGCATGCTCGACTGCGGCGCTCTGGGTGCGGTGATGACCGGCACGGGCTCTGCGGTGTTCGGAATCTTTGACGACCCCTCCGCTGCGAAAATGGCGGTGGACAGTCTCAAAAAGGAGTACCGAAGCTGCTTTCTCGCGCAAAATATGCCGCGCCTTGATGTTTAAAAATAGTTTAAACCGCCGATACTGTGTACAAGTACATAGTAAAGGCGGTTTTATCATGACTGACAATAAACTGAAAAACTGGGAGCTTGCGCTGCTTCTGGCGCTGTGCATAAGCCTGTGCGCCTGCACATGGGCCGAGGGACGGCGGCAGGTCATCAGCAGCGGGCTCGTACGTCTGCACGTTATCGCGGCCTCCGACGATGACGCCGAGCAGGCCTTAAAGCTTCGTGTGCGCGACGACGTTCTTGAGTATCTTTCTCCGAAGCTCGATGAGGTCTCCGACTCCGACGAGGCGCGGCAGATCATAAAAAGCGAGCTTCCGAACATAAGGAAAGCGGCGGAAAAGTCCGCCGAGGGACGCGAGATACAGGTATCCCTGAGCGAGGAATACTATCCCACGCGCGAGTATGAAAGCTTTTCCCTGCCGGCGGGGCGGTATCAGTCGCTGCGGGTGATAATAGGCGAGGGCGAGGGTCACAACTGGTGGTGCGTCGTATTTCCGCCGCTGTGCATTTCCGCCGCCGAGCAGGAAAAGGCGATGGACGCGATGAGCGATGAAGAGCGCGGCATCATAACCGAGGCTGAGGGCTACGAGATAAGATTCCGCCTCGTCGAGCTGTGGGGCGAGCTCATGGAGCTGATAAACGCCGCATAAAAGTCAATAAAATTACAGCGGCAGATAAAGAAGTCTGCCGCTGTTTACATTATTTTTTCCGTTTTCCGAAGATGCCCTTGATCTCAACTGTCTCGCCGAGGGTCTCGGCAAAGGCCTTCAGGGCCTCCTTCTGGCTGGAATTGAGCCCCTTGGGAACCGCGACCCTTACGGTCACGAACTGATCGCCGCGTCCGTTTGAGCGCAGGTACGGCACGCCCTTGCCTTTAAGGCGGAACATGGTGCCGGTCTGAGTGCCCTCGGGTATGGTCAGCTTGACCTTGCCGTCGAGAGTGGGGACCTCGATCTCCGCGCCGAGCGCGGCTTTTGCAAAGGAGATCTCCTGCTCGAGCAGTATGGACGTGCCCTCGCGCTCGAAGCGCGCATGGGGCTGCACGAGGATCGTCACGAGCAGGTCGCCGGCGGGGCCGCCGTTTATGCCGGCGTTGCCCTGACCGCGCAGGGAGATCGTCTGTCCGTCGTCTATACCGGCGGGCACGGTTATGTTCACCTTATGCTGGCGGCGTATGCTGCCGATGCCTCGGCAGCCCGGGCAGGGGCTGTGTATGATCTTGCCGCGTCCCTTGCACTTGGAGCACTGGACGTTGGACTGCATCATGCCGAAGGGCGTGCGCTGGGTGGTCTTGACCTGACCGCTGCCCTTACAGTCGGGGCATACCTCGGCGGTCGTTCCCTCGGCGCAGCCGGTGCCCTTACAGTCGGGACACTGCTCGATGCGGGCCACGGTAACGTCCTTTTTGACGCCGAAGGCCGCCTCTTCGAATTTTATATTCAGGCTTGCGCGCAGGTTGTCGCCCTTGCGAGGAGCGTTGGAATTCCTTCCGCCGCCGCCGAAACCGAATATGTCGCCGAATATATCTCCGAAGCCGCCGAAATCGCCGAAGCCTCCAAAACCTCCGAAGCCGCCGCCGAAGCCCTGACTGGGGTCGAAGGCAGCGTGACCGAACTGATCGTACTTTGCGCGTTTATCCGGATCGGACAGCACCTCGTACGCCTCGTTTATCTCCTTGAAGCGGGCCTCGCAGTCCTTGTCGCCGGGGTGAAGGTCGGGGTGATTTTCCTTGGCAAGCTTTCTGTATGCTTTTTTGAGTTCGTCCTCGGATGCGCCCTTCTGAACGCCGAGGACCTCATAATAATCTCTTTTATCTGCCATATGGGTACCTCAACATGAGTTTTTGACAGTCTGCGGGCACGCTTAAGGCGTGCCCGCGTGATAATTACTTGTTGTCGTCGTCAACGACGGTGTAGTCTGCGTCGTAGTACTCCTGACCGCTGCCGTCGGTGCCCTGTGCCTGCTGGCCGGGGTCGAAGCCCGCTGCGCCCTGAGCTGCCTGAGCTGCCTCGTAAAGCTTTCCGAACACGTCGGTCAGCTCCTTGGTGGCCTGCTTGATGCTCTCGGTGTCGGTGCCGGTGAGCGCGGTCTTCAGAGCCTGAAGCTTTGACTCGATCTCGCCCTTTATCGAGGGATCGACCTTGTCGCCCATCTCCTCGAGGGTCTTCTCGGTCTGATACACGATCTGGTCGCCCTGGTTGCGGACGTCGATCTCCTCCTTGCGCTTTGCGTCCTCGGCGGCGTACATCTCGGCCTCCTTGACGGCCTTGTCGATGTCCTCCTTGGACATGTTGGTGGAGGAGGTGATGGTGATGTGCTGCTCCTTGCCGGTGCCGAGATCCTTTGCGGATACGTTGACGATGCCGTTGGCGTCGATGTCGAAGGTGACCTCGATCTGAGGAACGCCGCGGCGTGCCGGTGCGATGCCGTCAAGATTGAAGCGGCCGAGGCTCTTGTTGTACTGCGCCATCTCGCGCTCGCCCTGCAGGACGTTTATTTCGACTGCGGTCTGATTGTCGGCCGCGGTGGAGAAGATCTGGCTCTTCTTGGTGGGGATGGTGGTGTTGCGCTCGATGAGCTTGGTGCAGACGCCGCCCAGAGTCTCGATGCCGAGGGACAGGGGAGTTACGTCCAGCAGCAGTACGCCCTTGACGTCGCCGGCCAGAACGCCGCCCTGAATTGCAGCGCCGATGGCAACGCACTCATCGGGGTTGATGCCCTTGAAGCCTTCCTTGCCGGTGAGCTGCTTTA
>SAMEA3663242__coassemble_58_pt1 | contig 39961 bp, 40 predicted proteins | sample SAMEA3663242__metabat2_high_PE_022 | metagenome-assembled genome bin SAMEA3663242 (sample SAMEA3663242) | pig gut metagenome | biome: pig gut; feature: pig-associated habitat; material: faeces | place: China | collected 2013 | reverse complement strand
AGTCCGGGGAAACGTCCGGGGACGCACCCGAGACCGAGTCCGGGGAAACGTCCGGAGATGCACCCGAGACCGAGGGCGCACCCGAGGCCGAGGACGAACCCGAAGCGGAGCTGACTGTGGATGATGAGACAGACGATGCCGAAGGCTCGGACACCGAAATATTCGTAAGCTTCGAAAATGACGGAGCGCTTACGGAGTTCTGGGACGCGCAATTTGAAAATGCAGGCATAACCACATCGAAAAAGTCCAGATATCAGCAGGAATGCTATCTGAAGTTTGGATTTGAGGATGTTGACAGCCGATTTGAGCTTACAGAAGTCATAGCCTTTTTCCGTTCGAGAGGCTATTCTAACAGCGCAATCAAAAAAGCCCGCAAGCGCAACCCCTTTGATGAAATACCCGGCACAACTGCCGACACGGTTAACCACTGTGATTTCTGCGGAGTTCCGCTTAACGGCGTAAGCTACGACAGACTCAATGACGGACGTATCCGCTGTAACGACTGCTCTGCCACGGCGATAACCGATGTTGATGAATTCAGACAGCTGTTTAAATCCGTGACAGAGTTTATGGAAGGCGTTTACGGCATTTCTTACAACATCCCCATAAAGGCTATAACCGCTGACGCCGCGACCATAGCCGCTGCGAGAGGAAGACTGTTCGTCCCCACAACGTCTGTTGCCGCAAGAGTGGTGGGCTTTGCCCGGCAGATCGAAAATCAGTACAGTATCGTCATTGAAAACGGAAGCCCCCGACTTGCAACGATCGACACAATCGTTCATGAAATGACGCATATCTGGCAGTATCTCCACTGGAACAGAAATAAACTTGTTGAAATTTACGGAAATCCTGAGATCATCGATATGATCTATGAAGGAATGGCAACATGGGCATCGGTACAGTTTTTGTATGTGATCGGGGAGGGATACTACGCAAGTATCCAAGAGGCTGAGTATAATATCCGCAATGATATTTACGGTCAGGGCTTCAGATACTACTGCGCCAAGTATCCGCTGCTGAAGGAGACTGAGAGTATCAGGAACACGCCCTTCAAAAAATTTCCTCCGCTCTGATTTGAGCAAGACAGGAGTAGTAGAGATATGAGTGAATTAAGAGATGCTTATAACATCGTTTATGCCTCGGTAAAAAAGTTCAGTGATGAGATATCCGATGCGATCGCAGCCGGCCAAGCCGCGCTTTCCGTCGACAACGGCGATATCGATGCAAAAATTGCCGAGTACGAGGAGCAGATCAAGAATATCGAGATAACGCTCCCGCAGATTGAAGACCTTCTTCTGCTATCCCAAAAATACATAGGGCATCGCACCTTACCTACGATCGAGGCTCCTAAAGGCTACCGTGTTAATATCCGCCGCCTCAAGATGTGGGCGCAGATGATAGACCCTCTGCCGAAAGACCCCTCGCCGGAGGAGGACGAAGGCGACCCCTATGCCCAGCGCATTTATCTGGTGGCTACCTGCGACAAGTACTTTCTTGAGAAAAAACACAGAGAGTTTTCCGAAAAGATCCGCGAGCTTGAGCAGCGCAAAAAAAGCGCCGATGTTGAGCTTGCGAATAAGGCTAAGGCAAGGGTCGAGGATCTCAAAAACGAGCTGCTCACCTATTTTCTCAGCAAGGAGTTCAGGAGCTTTGCAGACGAGGTCATAAGCCGGAACAAAGCACATTCGTACACTAAGCCCCCCGTCAGCTATCGGAATCCCATGCAGTGCACAGGAGCCGCGCTCGGTACATACAGTCTTGAGCTGCCGGTGCCGGAGGGAGAATTAAGACAGCGCGTGCTGAAGATCCTCGGCTCGGAGTGCTATGATGAAATAACGTCGCGGGTGATCCTGCCCTATGTGCTTGACGAATCGGCTGACCACGTCGTCAGCATTATCTGTGAGACCGCAAAGACGGGCATCATGGACAAAGGTCTGCAAAATTATATGCTTGACCTTATTGAGCGCAGTCCCGCAGGCTCCAACAGGATCTGCATATTTGACTGCGCCCGCTATAAATCCAGTGGTCTGGGGATACTCAGACCGCTGGAGGACTCCTTCGCCGTCGCACCGATCCCCAGAAGCGGCGATCAGGTGTCGGCTGCGCTGGAAAAGCTGTCCTGCGAGTTTGACGATATTGACGAAGTGATGGAGTCAAACGACACTCTTTTGGAGTACAATATGAACGTCACGCCGGACAAGAGGAAGCCGAGAACAACGATGCTTCTTATCGGCTGGCCGAACAGCTTCCAGCCTCAGGACCGTGAGCTTATAAACCGCATGATGATGAATCATGAGCGCTACGGGATAACCTGTATTGCGGTCAGCTTTGCCGCGCCCGGCTCCGACAGCAAGAGGCCGGCTGTATTCCCCGATTATGTCGAGCAGACTGCAATACACATTGAGATGAAGGCTGACGGCATTACGATCTGCGACCGTGAGGAAAAGGTATACCCCTTCCATTGGTATGCGATCGGTGACACGCTCAACCCCGAATACGACATTTCACTGCGCAGAAAGACCCCCGAGAAAAAGACTCTCGGCAATGACTATACCGAGCACTTTGATATGGTAAATGCCCCGGTATATACGAGAAAGTATAAGCCGCTGACGCTGCCCTACGGCGTCGACGGAAAGGACAAGCTGTGCAGCATTTCGTTTGAAAACGAAAACTTCGCGGCATTCCTCATGGGTGCTTCGCGCTCAGGTAAATCCACGCTGCTGCACACGCTGATAAGCGGCATCATAGCAAACTACCATCCGGACAATGTGGAGCTGTGGCTTGCCGACTTCAAGCAGCTTGAGTTTAAAAAATACATGGAGCATTGCCCGCCCCATGTAAAATACATACTGCTCGATGAATCCACAGAGCTTGTATACGACCTTATAGACAAGCTCACAGAAAAGATGATGGAACGCCAGCGGCTGTTCGCGTCAAAGGGCAAGGAACGTATCGACCAGATAGATACAAGCACTCTGTCCGAGCCGCTCCCGCTGATATTTGTCATACTCGATGAGTTCTCCATCATGTCGCAGTCGGTCGCCGACTCCGAGATATACAAGATCCGGCTCCAGAACCTGCTGGCAAAGGGCGCTGCGCTCGGTATAAGATTCCTTTTCTCAAGCCAGACATTCACCACCGGCGTAACGGGTCTGACCCGCACCGCAAGAGCCCAGATCCAGCAGCGTATCGCAATGAAGGGCAAGCGCGATGAGATCGAGGAAACTCTTGAGCTTTCGTCTGCGGACAAAACGGAACGCGTGAAGAACTGGATGAACGCACTGCCGCCGCACTATGCGCTGGTAAAGCAGAGCCGCGGTCTTGACGTAAAACCCGATGTGGAACGCGTCCATGTGCTGTACTTCCCCGATGCAAAGGTGAGAGATGATTATATTGAAACGATAAATCACAGCATGCAGCGGTCGGACGTCTATCAGCCGGGCATAAACAATGCCTATGTGGACAAGCGCCCCGTAATGGTCGACGGCAACAGCTATCTTCCCTTTGACGCGGAGCGTATAAGCAGGATGTTTGCGGAATACCGCAGAGAAAACAGCGACATCATATCCGGCGGAGACCTGCTCATGACTCTCGGTACGCCCCGCAGGATGACCGAGACCGAATATGTGACGCTGTACAACGAGGCGAGGGAAAACGTTCTGCTCATTGCCCCGAACGCGGAAACTGTATGCGCCATGTCCATTGTGTGGACCGTTGCCGAAAGCTGCCGTATGCAGGGCGCGAATGTCAGCGTGTGGGCATACAACCGCAACCGACTGTATCACACCTTCAGAAACAGCCATTTTTCCGGCTGCAGCGTGGTCGAGGGCATGGATGCCGTCTGCGACGCCATCAGGGAGCTGAACAAAAAGATCCGTTCCCATCAGAGCGGCAACGATATCATATTGCTTCTCGGCATGGAGCAGTTCTGCATGGATTTTGAGTACTTCGATGCCTCATCGGCAGAGAAAGACGGCCGGAGCTATGCCTCGTACAGAGAAGCACTGGAAAAGAGCAGCGCCGTAGTGCACACCGATGAGCAGAAAAGGACTCAGGAAGCCGGTCAGGCATGGATCAAGAAAAGGCGCGAGATCAAAAAGCAGCTGCAGGCATCGGGCATGGCGGCAGATGAGATCGAGAAGACGCTGAAAGAGGAATGCGCAAAATTCATGAAGAGCTGTGCCGTGGAAATCCATGCGGCGGAAAAAGCTCCCGCCGAGGCCGCAAAGCCCGCAGAGGAGCCCAAGCCGGAGGAAAAACGTTCCGGAGCGTACAACGCCAAAGAGGATTTTGCCTACGTCATCAAGCACGGCAGCAGAATGGGCTATCATTTTGTGATGGTACTCAACTCCGTGTCGGATATAAAGCAGTGCGGTATGCGTCCCGAATTCTTCAGACACAAGCTCTCGTTCCAGGTGTCCGCAGATGACTCCCGAACACTGTTCAACAAGAAGTGGGCAAGCGCTCTGCCTGAGCATATCTGCCAATACGACAACGGCACCGACCACTATTCCTTCCGCCCGTATCTGCACAAGGGCGTTGTGTGGGACGGCTGGATGGTCGACGAGAACGGAAAGGCCATAAGCCCGCTCTCGGAAACGACATGAGCGATAGTAAATGAAATACGAATAGAAGGTAAGGAGTAATCAACATGGCACAGGTAATTGATACTGACGCTTACACGGCAGTCATAGAATATATCGGCTCCTTTATATCCGATGTAAGCGAGGATGCTGAAATGATGAGCAAGGCAGCAGAGGACTGCGTTGACAACACCGACGGTGACGAAGCCGCAGCAGCTGCCTCAGCAAGAGTCAACGGCTGCGTTAGCAAAGTCGGGCAGCAGCTTGAAATCCTGAGCGACGTACAGGCTGCCATGCAGAGGCAAGTTGAAGCTGCAAAGGAGGCGGCGAGAAAAGCCCAAAGAGAACAGTAACAGGCTTGATTTTGTGGAGGGAGTATAATTATGAGTGTTTATGCAGCCACCCCTGAGGGTGTTGCAGCTCTGAGAAAGTCCGCATCTGATATAAGCGAAGCGGCCACTGAAATATCGAGCAAATCATCCTCGCTTGAGAGTGAGATTCAGAGCTATACAAACAGGATAGGTCCTCATGAGGATAAAATATTAGGCGTTATCGAAGCAATAGTGCAGGCTATGAACGGAATGCAGCAAAGCGCCGAAACGATAGCGTCGGCGCTCAATGAGACCGCCGAAGGCTATCAGGAGGTCGTCGATAACAATCCATACAGCGGCCTGGGAAATTAAGAAGCTCCGCCGCTGCCGTCGGTGCCGCCGCGTGCGGCGCCGCGGTAGGAGCTTCAGCGCATTCGGCCGGTGCGGCGCCTGCGGCGGAGCCAACGGGCGTTGCAGCAGTATCGCAATGGATAGACCGGATAAACCCGCACTACGGAAACCCGTTCTTCCCACAGAGCAAGGTCAACTGCGGCTCATGCGCGTTCGCCGTGGAGCAGCGGTTAAACGGCGTGAGCTCAGCGACTGCGACGCTTAAAAATATACCCACAGACGCCGAAATGGAGCAGGCGACCGGAAAAAGCTGTGTGTATATGTCGCCGCAGGATATTGAAAATAAGCTCAGGAGCATGGGCGCGGGCGCTCACCTCATCGTGGGCATAAACCGCCGTTTGCCCGACGGGAGACCCATATCCGGTCACTGGTTCAATGTGCTGTATGACGGAAACAGGATATATACGCTTGACGGTCAGAGCGGCAGCATATATGATTGGCCGCACGATTACGGCTGCGTTTCGGAGTGGTGCGCCCTGGTCTGAGGAGGATGGACATGACAGAAAAGCAAAAAGCCGTGGAGCTTGCGGCAAAGCTTCTCAAGCTCACGGAAACCGAGGCTGACGAATATTGCCACGAGCTTGCGGAAGCAGGGGCGTGGTATTTCAGCGTCCCGGTGAGGGGCGGAGATTCGCTTATTGTCGGCCCGGATATGACGGTGCTGTACGCGAATTCCTCAGTCAGCTTCGAGCTTCATGTCAGCGAGTTTAAAAAGGGTACACGCACGCCCATAGAGCTGTTTGAACAGTAGCAACTATCCCGAAAACAGAAAAAGGATGTTTTACAATGAAATACAATGTTTCTAACGAGGGGATAGCTGCATTGAGAAAAGATGCCGCAGCTCTTTCCGAGGCTGCGGGCGATATGTCGGCAAAAGTAAGAAACCTGAGAGGCGGCATTGAGGATTACAGCGGCAGGCTCGGAGTCCATGAGTCAAATCTGCTCAATGTTATCGATGAGATCGCATCGGAGCTGTCCGATGTCGACCAGGAAGTCGAGGATATCAGCAATGCGCTCAACGAGGTAGCGGATGGATATCAGGAAGTGCTTGACAGCGGCAATATTTTCGGACCCGATACCGAGTCAGCAGGACAGGCGGCTTTGCCGCAAAACCGCAGCGGAGTTGTGGTTAACGGTCAGCGATACCGCACCGATGACGGCGGAAATATCTATGCCGTCAAGAATCCGGACACCGGCAGATATGAGCTCATGCCCAATAAGAGCTATTCCCTGAATGGCTATGATTACAAAACCGACAGCAACGGACGCATATACTCGGTCGAGGGCAAGCTGCGCCTTAAAAACGGCAAGCGCGCAGCCCTTAACGACACCGTTCCCGGCATGACTGCGGGCGATGAGCGAGGCCACCTTATAGCGGATATCTTTGACGGCGCCAACAATAACGGCAATCTTGTCGCAATGGGCTTCGATCTCAACAGAAGTGATTTCCGCAGGCTTGAGGAGACGTGGGCGGCGGCGCTCGATAACAAAGCCGATGTGAGAGTAAATATAAAGCTCGTATACAATGCAGGGGACAACAAACGACCCCGCGGGCTCTTGGTGTCGTACACGATAAACGGCAAGCCTAAAACCGCCTACCTGAGAAACTGAGACATCAAAGGAGATGCCGATATGATAGAAAACTCTGTTGAAGAAATATTTGATGCAATACTGGATATATGTCCGAGCAATTGGGAGAGGCTTGCGCTCCACGCAGATGCCGATGACACGCATACCGAGATGTACTTTTACGTAAAATGCGGCGGACGCTATTATACGAGCGAGGAGGCCGCCATGCTCTGCGGCGTATCCCTCGATGAGCTTACGGACGCGTACCGGAACATCATACTTTTATGCGAAAAGCCTGAGGAGGCAGAATGGCTCGGCTTTGACCTCGTGATAGACGGCGACGGCAGCTTTGAGATCAACTATAACTATGCGCCGATAGACGATGCGGAGTGGGAAAAAAAGTATCTCGTGTGATCTCAAACGGGAAATATTCGTAATAAGAAGCGGAACATAATATGGATACAACAAAACACAAAACAAAACAAAGCAACGTTTCTGCCGCGAACAACATTTCCGGTGCGGTCACCTTTTTTGTCGCGGTGATGCTGGCGCTCGCCCTGTCCCTGTTCTGTGTCATTGCGCTCGGAGAGGATGCTCCGTTTGCAATAAACGATGACAACAACCCTGCGCCGATAAGCGATGACGATTCTGTGCCGGACGGCGATGATGACGAAGCTCCGGACGCTTATGTCGGCAGATATGCGTATAACACGCTGAGCGAAGACGACAAATCCGTATATAAGAAATTGGACGAAGAGATCTCCCGCATGGGCAGTGTGTCGGGTCTCGTATACATGGGTGACATCGCAGATCTAAACCATATAATCAAGTGTGTTTACTATGATAAGCCGGAATATTTTTGGTTTGGCGGAGGCTGTTCCTCCTCATACATATCAAATCCCGACGGCAGCAAGACCGTGGACATTTGGTTTGACTATATTATAAGTGAGACCGAGCGCGATGAGGCGCTTCCCGTGATAACCGAAGCAGGCAGCAAGCTTGTGGATACGCTGAGCGGCAAGTCCGATTTCGACAAGGCAAAGGGTGTCTATGATTATTTGACGGATACGATCGTATATGACATGGATTATATGAAAGGCAACACGCTGTATTTCGTCATGAACTTCGGCAGGGGCGTGTGCGGAGGCTATGCCAGAGCCGCGCAGTATCTGTTCAACCTCCAGGGTATTGAATGTATGACCGTCAGCAGCGCCGATCATGCATGGAATATAGTCAAGCTTGACGGTGAGTACTACCAATTTGACGCGACATGGGGAGATCAGAAAGAATACATCGATTATTCCTATCTGAACTTTGATGACAAAACGGCTCGGATGCTTGACAGTCACGAGATCATAGACGATATCACCTGGCCGGAATGTTCTGCCCAAAAGGATAATTATTTTGTGCACGAGGGACTTGTTTTCGACGCGCTTGATAAGGACAAGCTGAGCTATGCTGTCGGAAAAGCAAATGGAGCGGGCGTTTTCGCCATGAGCTTTTCTTCTCCGGAAGCATACAGCGATGCCTGCAAGTGGCTTAATGGAAATAGAGAGGTATATGATGTCCTTGCAGACGCGGGGTATTCGAATAAAACCTATCGTTTTTCCTGCAGTGACAAAACTCGTTCGATCACGGTACTGATAGATATATAATAAATATCGATGCAACAAGCTGAAGAATAAAAATGCCGGGTGTACCCGATCCTGTTCGGACGGATACCCCGGCATTTTTATATCACCGATTATGTTTGTCCGCGGATGCGTGGTCAAGGTGACGGTGCGGCGGCCGGGTTTTGGACGGAAGTGATTAAATGCGGTGGATGATGTCGGTATATAATACGGAGCGGGCTATGAAAACAGGGGCGCTGCTCCGTATTCCTTACACCTATAAAACGGGCGCAAAAGACATAAGGATATGCCTGTCGGGAAAAAGCACCGAAAAGAGCCTGTGTCAGGCGGCGGGTGTTTGCCCCCCGTGCTTTTGTGCAGCGGTTTTTAAGTTGTATATTGAACAAATGAGGCTTACATGGTACAATAAAAACAGTAAAGATAACGGCACTCGTTCTTCACAAGAAATAAGCAAACACCGGGGAAGGCTTTGCGACTTTACTTAAAGCATAGGAGAGCCTGATTGTTGTGTCTGAAGCGGATGTCCGCATATCGGATCGGGCAAAAAGAAAGAAGGAATTGTGATTGAAAATCAGGAAAAGAGTAATTGTGCTCGTCTTGGCCGTGGTGCTGCTGCTTTCTGTGAGTGCCTGCGGTAAGAAGTTTGACTCCGCTGAATTGACATCCGCCGAACAGGCAGCCAAGGCTGTTGTTGACAGCATTGAATTCAACAAAGGCGAGGAACTGAAAGAGGTCGATGTTCTGCAGGCGGCGGATCTGAGCTCCGTGCTGGGCAAGGAAGTCGATCTGTCCGGCTGGGATATTTCCGAGGCTGCCTATGCAGTGCTGCTGCGGACAGGAAACAAGACCGGCTCTTCCGATTCCACGTCCGTGTCGGCCGACACGGCTGCGTCCGGAACCGATAAGGCCTCAGATAAATACCGCACCGCAGTTGCATTGGTGAGCGCGGAAAACGAAGTGCTTTACTGCAGCTATTCCAGAAGCCAGTCTACGGAGGCCGCGTATGCGCCGGATTCCGACGGTGATGACGACTCCGCCCAGAAGGCGCGCTATGAGCTGGCTCAGAAAACCATCGAAGCTGACGAATATGCACAGAAAAACGCCGAAGCGGTAGACGGCTTTAATGCCGCAATTGCCGATAAAATCCTGGCTGATCCTGATTTTTGCTATACCGTTGAATATATAAACACCGCCAAAAGCATGAATGTGAAGGCATATGCCGATATTCAGGAGGAGCTTCGCAAGGCAGAGCATCGGGTCGAAATACTGGAGCAGGCTGAAAATGACAGCTCTGATCTGAGTATGGCCGAGGCTGAAAAAACGGCCTCAACATGGGAAATTCTCGAGAAGCAGCGCTGGGAGCTTCTGGGCTACCTGGCCGACACACAGCAGAAGCTGGATGCCCTGACCCAAAGCCAGAGCGACGCTATCGCGGAGTTTGAAAGCAAGGCGGCCGGGCTGAAATCGGATGATCCGGACTATATGCACGGCGTGGATTACCTGAAGCTGTGCCTCAGCAGTGAGGTCTATAATCAGTACGATACCTACAAACGTCAGATCGATATCTACAGTGAGAGCATAGACAATCTGGTCGCCTGCATGTCGCTGACGGACATAAAGGAGATAGACCATAAGTGTGAGCTGCTCAGCACCCGGCAGAAAACGGAAAGCGACTATGTCAATGCGCTGAAAACCTATGTGCAGTGCATCATAAATAAGGAAACCTTCGAGACCCAGAACAAGGCCGCGATCGATGCATATGACAGCGCCCTTGAGGCAGCCAAGAAAAAATCAGGTGACGGCTATGCCAAGGATATGGACTTCATCAAGGCAGACGTGCAGTACGGAGAGATTATAAAGCAGCGTGACGCCCATGCCAATGCGGTAGATAAATCAAAAAAGGCGGCCGATGAGGTCAAGACCGAAGGCGAGGCTGCTGCGGCCAAGCTCGAAGAAGCTTATGCCGAGGCCAAGCAGGCAGCCGCCGTAAAGCAGGCACAGGCAAATCTGCTGGCATATTGCACGGAGCTGAATGTAACGACCGAAGAATATGATGCAGCGGCCGACCAGTGGGGAAGGCTGCCTCAGGAATATCTGGATTATCAGAACCCCCTGCTTTCCTATTATACTCCGCCGGTCTCAAACTCTTCGGGTTCGGGCGGCTCGGGTTCAAATAAGAATTCTTCCGGCAGCAGCAGTAATAAGGGTGCTGGCGGCTATGATATGCCGAATGAAAACGATGAGTCGTTTTCCGACTATGTCAAACGAGTCGACCCTGACCTATATAATTCCATGAAAGATATCTATGATTCTCTGAAATAAACCGCATCGGTCCATTTGTATCAAAAGCGATATTCTTCATCAAATAACCGCCCGTTTGGGCGGTTATTTTTTGCCTTTTTCCACGGGCTCATCGGATCGCTGAAGCGTGGCAGTTGTGCCGAGGGTCGGAGCGCGTGAGAAAAGAACAGACTTAAAAATGATGATGTATATGTGAATGCGCACGGATGATGTCGGCATATATAAAACGGACACAAAAGGCTTAAGAATATGCCTATCGGGAAAAAGCAGAGTTTTGTAAAATGTCAATGTGGGATCGGATATGCAGCAAGGAGAAACACGGTGGAGCATATGAAAAAACGGAGAATTATTATCTGCGCTGTCTGTATTATGTGTGCCGCGGCACTTTGCGCGGCTGTTATAGTGTCCTGTACGCCGACCTTTCAGGGAAGCAGGGTCAAAAACCCGGACGCCTATCTGCTGGACATACAGAAAATGAACGGGACAGATGTGCACACCCTGCAGCTGAGCGAGGGAGACGTGCTTCAGGTTCGATTTGAAACGGTGAAAGGTTCTTTGCGTATGGAGATCAAGGCGCCGGACGGAACCGCCGTTTACAGCGGGAACGGGAGGGAAACGACCGGGTTTTCGCTGAGCGTCCCTCAGGGCGGCGCCTACACTGTCACCGTTGAGGCAAGACAGGCAGCAGGGACTATCCACATCAGCTTAACCGAACCCTGACGGACGCTGATATCTGTGCTGCATCATACGCACGAAAAAGCCCCATCCGGATCGTGGAGGCCATCCGCGACAGCGTCGACTGCAACCTGTATTTCTTCGGCGGCAAGGTGGAGCCCGGCAGCATGTATCTGATCGTAATTGCCGCAGTTATGCTCCTGGTCGCTCTGTATGTGGCGATGAATATGCTGCTCGGAAAAAAGCAAAGGTAAAAACGGAAAGGCTGAGAGCATATGAAGGATTTTATTTGGCAGCCATGTACAAAAGCGGCGCCGCCTCCGGCAAGAGCTGAATAAATAACAAAAACGGACGTTAATACAGCTTTAAAGCTGTATTAACGCCCGTGTTCTATGTATTTCACGCCGGAGCCATTCCGCTCAGATACTCCAGATATTCCTCAAGGCAAAGGCCCATTTCGTATATCTCCTTCGCGGCTTCCTTCCCGACATAGCGGTAATGCCAGGGCTCATAATTGATGCCCGTCAGCTCACTTTTTTCGCTTGGATAGCGCAGGATAAAGCCGTACTTATATGAGTTTTCCATGAGCCATTTCTGCTCGGCGGTGTTTTCCTGATTTTTGTCCAGCACCTGATAAGACGGGGATATGATGTCGACGGCCAGACCCGTCTGGTGCTCGCTGGTACCCGGGACGGCTACCCATTTTCCGGACTCGATCACGGCCTCCTGATCGGAATAGCCCGCGGATTTCAGCCTGCCGATCTTTCTGGTGTACAGCTCCTGCTGCTTTTCCTGAGTCCGGTAGGAGGAGCAGATGATGGGAGACAGGCCCTCGGCGCGGGCATCGTCCAGCATCGCCTGCAGATCGGGATAGGCTCTTTCGTCGACGGCTTCTCCGTTGTCAAGCTCCTTAAGCTCCACAGTAAAGCCCTCGGGCAGCTCGTTCCACGGATTGACGAGAATAAGGTTCCATGAAGCTGTGGGGGCTGCCGCAGCGTTTGGCAAGGCCGTGCTCTCCCCTGGTGCGGGGTCGACCGAGCGCGATGCGGTCGGATAGCTCGCTTCATTCCGCCCGGAGGGGGCCTTGCCGCTGTCCGGAAGCGCTCCGCTTATCAGAAAGTGCGGTGCCGCCGCGGTGCCGATGAGCAGCAGCGCGAAAACGAAAAAGAATGCAATACCCGATTTTTTCTTTGTCTTGTTATTCATGTGCTTTGCCTCCGAAAGGGTCCGTTTGGGGTAATACTACCCCGAAAAAGCTTCTTTTTCGACACCGTATTGCATCCTTGCTGCATAATATCGTGAAAAAATCCGCAATCCGGGCTCGTTATCCGTTCGGAACAAGCTTATTCAGCACGTCCAGAAAGTACGGCGGGAGCTCGGTCTGAATGCGCATCGGCTCGCCTGTACGCGGGTGGATGAACTTAAGCTCCCTTGCGTGCAGGCACTGCCCCTCAAGCCCCTTGTCGGGGCTGGGCGCGCCGTAGACCTGATCGCCCAGCAGGGGATGCCCGATATGCGCCATATGCACTCGTATCTGATGCGTGCGGCCTGTCTCGAGGCGGCAGCGTATGTGCGTGTAGCCGCGATAGCGCGCGATGACCTCCCAGTGGGTCACGGCCGCGCGGGAATTTTTATCCGTGACCGCCATTTTTTTGCGGTCTGTCGGATGCCGCCCTATGGGAGCGTTCACGGTGCCGCGCTCCTCGCGGAAATTTCCCCTGACGACGGCCTCGTATACGCGGGAAAGGCTCCGGTCGGCAAGCTGAGCCGAGAGATGAAGGTGCGCCGCATCGTTCTTCGCGGCTATCAGAAGCCCCGAGGTGTCCTTGTCTATACGGTGGACGATGCCCGGGCGCTTTTCGCCGCCGATGCCCGACAGCGAATCGCCGCAGTGATACATCAGCGCGTTGACAAGCGTTGCGTCGGGATGTCCGGGCGCGGGATGCACCACCATGCCGCGCGGCTTGTTCACGACGACGACGTCCTCATCCTCGTACACGATGTCGAGGGGGATATCCTGCGGCCTAAGCTCGGTCTCCTGCGTCTCCGGCAGGATTAGCTCTATCCTCTCGCCGGCCGAGCACTTATGATTTTTTTTAACTACCCTGCCGTCCACGCTCACGGCGCCCGCTTCAAGAAGCCTCTGGGCGGCGCTGCGGGTGAGCTCGGGCACGTTTTGCGCAAGAAGAGCGTCGATCCTGTCGGCGCTCTCCTGTGTGATTATTACTATTTTATTCATCAGAGATCCTTGAATTCCGTGAGAATGTCCTCGATATCATAGCTCTCGGCCTTGGGCGCGGGTTCGACCGGCTTCGCGGCGGGCTGAGCCTTGGGCGCCTTGAAGGAGCTCAAGAACTCGTCGTCGCTGACCCGTGCAGAGCCTGCGGCGCCTATGGGAGTCGCACCGGCGGGGAAAACGTCGGCGGCGGTATCAAAGCCGAAAACGTCGGCCGAGCCCTTCCCCGGAGCCACGGCTGCCGAGGGGTCGGTGCTCTCGATGCCGAAGATATCCTCAAATTCGTCAACGGGGGCTTTGGACGCGGGCGCTTTCTCGGGTTCGTCCTCGCCCTCGTCCCTTTCACCTACAAAGAGGTAGATAACGAACATGAGGCAGGAGACCACGAGCACGATATCCGCGATGTTGAACACCGCGAAATTCACGAACTCCAGCTTGAACATATCCACAACGTAGCCGTAGAGCACGCGGTCGATGCAGTTGCCCAGCGTACCGGCCAGAAACAGCACCTCGCACCAGACGGCAAACCTCGAATTGAAGGTGCGCCGCACGAGCAGGACGACGATGATGACGATCATGACGGCGGTCAGGGCGAGGAAGATCCAGCGCGCAAAGGGTATATTGTCCAGCAGGCCGAAGGCCGCGCCGGAGTTGTGGATATTGACCAGCTTGATGACACCGGGGATCAGGGTCTCGGAGCCGGTGGCCAGAGCGATGTTTACCGTGACCCAGTATTTGAGCCACTGGTCCGCGATAAGTATTATCACGGCGATGATAGCGTACAGCATATCTTTATCCTTTCGGCGGCGGGTCTGTTTTTCGCCGCCTGTGCCTTATAATTTAAGCATAGGGGGCAAGCCCCTATGCTTATATAATGCACCAAAAACTGTGATTAGTCAAGTTTGGCTACGACGGAGGCGCAGCGGGGGCACAGTCCGGTCTCGGGATCGGCGTTAACCGAGTGCATCCAGCAGCGGGGGCACTTGGCGCCGGAGGCTTCCTTGACGGACACGGTCAGGCCGCTGTTGTTGGCGCCGACGGCGGTAACGGCCTCGGGGTCGACGTCGTCATCCTCGGCGATGAGGCACTCGGAGACGATCAGCAGCTCCTGAAGGTTCATGCGCGAGAGCTTGTCGACAACAGCCTTGCTCTCGCCCTTTGCGCGCAGGGTGACGGCGGCCTCGAGGGGCTTACCGATGCGCTTGTCGGCGCGGGCGCGCTCCAGAACGCCGTTGACGTCGTCCCTGACGGAGATGAGCGCATCCCAATCGGCCATGGCCGCCTCGTCGAGGGCGTACTCGGTGAAGGGCTTGTTCATCTCGTTGAGCACGACGTTCCTTGCGTCGTCCTCGGCGCGGTGGGGCATTGCGAGCCAGATCTCATCGCAGGTGAAGGCGAGGATGGGCGCGAACATCTTGGTCAGGGTGTCGAGGATGAGGAACAGTGCGGTCTGAGCCGAGCGGCGCTTCAGGCCGTTTTTCTCCTCGCAGTAGAGCCTGTCCTTGATGATGTCGAGGTAGAAGTTTGAAAGCTCCACAACGCAGAAATCGTTGATGAGGTGGGATACGACGTGGAACTCATAGTCGTTGTAGGCCGCGGCGGCCTTTTCAATAAGGGCGTTCAGACGGGTGAGCACCCAGCGGTCGAGCTCCAGCATGTCCTCGGGCTTGACGAGGTCGTTCGCGTCGAAGCCGTCGAGGTTGCCGAGGCAGTAGCGGGCGGTGTTGCGGAACTTGAGGTAGTTCTGCGAAAGCTGCTTGAAGATCTCCTTGGAGCAGCGGACGTCGACGTGGTAGTCGGCAGAGCCTGCCCACAGGCGGATCATGTCCGCGCCGAACTCACTGACGATATCGGCGGGATCGACGCCGTTGCCGAGGGACTTGTGCATTGCTCTGCCCTCGCCGTCGACAGTCCAGCCGTGGGTGAGGCACTCCTTGTACGGTGCGCCCTGGCCCAGTGCGCCGACAGCCACGAGCAGAGAGGACTGGAACCAGCCTCTGTACTGGTCGCCGCCCTCGATATACATGGTGCTCGGCCAGAAGCCCTGGTCGCGCTTCATCGCGGCGTAGTGGGTGGAGCCGGAGTCGAACCAGCCGTCGAGAGTGTCGGTCTCCTTGGTGAAATGCACGCCGCCGCAGTGGGGGCATTTGAAGCCCTCGGGCAGAAGCTCGGCGGCCTCAAGCTCAAACCATGCGTTGGAGCCGTGCTCCTCGAATACCTTTGCGACGGACTCGATGCTCTCGTCGGTGCAGACGGGCTTGCCGCAGTCCGAGCAGTAGAACACGGGGATGGGCAGACCCCAGCGGCGCTGACGGGAGATGCACCAGTCGGCGCGCTCGCGGATCATTGCGCCCATGCGCTCCTTGCCCCAGGCGGGCAGCCAGCGCACGTCCTCGCAGGCGGCGATGGCCTCGTCCTTGAAGGAATCGACCGAGCAGAACCACTGCGGAGTGGCGCGGAAGATGATGGGGTTCTTGCAGCGCCAGCAGTGGGGATAGCTGTGGACGATCTCCTCGGAGGCGAAGAGGACGCCGCTCTCCTTCATGTCCTTGAGGATGACGGGGTTCGATTCCTCGGTGCCCATGCCGGCGTACTTGCCGGCGTAATCGGTGTGGCGGCCCTGGTCGTCAACGGGAACGACCATTTCCATACCGTACTTTTTGCAGGTCAGGTAGTCCTCGGCGCCGAAGCCGGGCGCGGTGTGGACGCAGCCGGTACCGGAGTCCATGGTGACGTAGTCGGCCAGCAGCAGGCGGCTGGTCTTGGGCAGGAAGGGATGGTCGGCCAGCATATTCTCGTAGAAGCTGCCGGAATGGGTCTCGACGATCTCGTAGTCCGTGAAGCCGCCGATACCCATGACCTTCTCTGTCAGCGCCTCGGCAATGATATACATTTCGCCGTTGGGGGCCTTGACGACGGCGTAGCTCTCGTCGGGGTGAAGTGCGATGGCGAGGTTGCCGGGCAGGGTCCAGATGGTGGTAGTCCAGATGACGAAGTAAAGCTTCGACTTGTCAAGGTGCGAGAGCTTGCCGAGATCGTCGTTCATGGGGAACTTGACGTATACGGTGGTGCAGGGGTCGTCCTGATACTCGATCTCGGCCTCTGCCAGCGCGGTCTCGTCATGTGCGCACCAGTAGACGGGCTTAAGGCCCTTGTAGATATGGCCGTTTTTATACATCTTGCCGAACACGCGGACCTCGTCGGCCTCGAAGCCCTTGTCCATGGTCTTATAGGGATGCTCCCAGTCGGCGATGACGCCGAGGCGCTTGAAGCCCTCCATCTGGACGCCGATGTACTTGTTCGCGTAAGCCTCGCAGGCGGAGCGGAAGTCGGCGACGCTCATGGCCTTGTGGTTGAGCTTCTGCTCCTTGATGATGGCGCTCTCGATGGGCATGCCGTGGTTATCCCAGCCGGGGATGTACGGCGTGTAGTAGCCGCGCATGGCGTAGGAGCGGGTGATGAAGTCCTTCAGAGTCTTGTTGAGCGCGTGACCCATGTGGATGGCGCCGTTGGAGAACGGAGGGCCGTCGTGGAGGTTAAAAAGGGGCTTGCCCTCGTTTTTCTTGAGCAGCTCGTTATAGATATCGATCTCCTCCCAGTGCTTGAGCATCTCGGGCTCGCGCTTGGGCAGGCCGGCGCGCATGGGGAACTCGGTCTTGGGAAGGTTAAGTGTTGCGTCGTATTTCTGTGCCATGTTGTGTTTTCTCCTCTATCTCAGTGGTTTTCTTTAATAAAAATAAAAAAATCAAGAAGGCGCGCTGACGGTTTTCTCCATACGCACGCCTTCTGTTATCACGCAGCAAAAGCCGAAACCAATGTTTCGGCGAAAACTCAGAGCTCGTCCTTTACAAAGCTGAATACCTGAGTGTTGCCGGCGTCCATGGAAGCGGGGTTGGAAGCGGGAGCGGCGGGCTCGGCAGGTATTCGTATGGCCTCGGCGTCCTTTTCGGCGTCCGGGCGGGAGGCGGCGCTGATGGTATCAAGGGTGTCAAGCTGCTTCTGGCACATCTCGCGAACGGTCTCGAAAAACTTCGCGGAGCTGAGCTTGGCGGCCTGAAGGCGCGACTCCTCCAGAGCGATCCGGTCGTCGATATTGCCGAGGAGGGAAGCGGCCTTGGCCTCGGCCTCGGAAACGATGGCCTGGCTGCGGGCGCGGGCGTCATTCTCGATCTGGACGCTGAGCTTCTGCGCGGAGAGAATGGCCGCGTTCAGCGCGCTTTCGTTGGCGCGGTATTCTTCGATCTTGTCGACAAGGACCTTCATCTTGCCCTTGAGGACGGCGTTCTCCTTCTGCAGAGCCTCGAAGTCGTTTGCCAGCTCTTCGAGATATTCGTCGATAATGCCCATGTCGTAGCCGCCGAACATACTTCTGGCTTTATCAAAGCTCTTTTCACGGATTTCCTGAGGAGTAGTCATATCTAAATCCACCTTTCAGTAGTTGCTGATTATTTGCGTGTTTGTGTCTGCCGCGCGTCAGAAATACAGGCCGGCGCTTTCAAAATCGGAAACCGCGTCACCCACGAGATCGACGTTGGTGGGGGTGACGATATATGCCTGTCCGGAAACGCGCATTATCCTGCCGCCCAGGGCGTAGGCAACGCCGGAGAGAAAATCTACCATGCGGCGGGCAGTGTCGCCGTCGGCCATCTCAAGGTTCATGAGAACTGCCTGACGGGACTTTAAGCTGTCGGCTATCTCGGCTGCCTCGCCGAATTCGGAGGGGTTGACAAGATGCAGCTTCATCTTGCTCTTTTCCGGGGCGGGAGGCGGCGGCGCGGAGGCCTTGCTCTCCCTGCGGGAGAACACCGGGCGGGGCTGCCTTTCCTCAAAGCTGTCCTCGACCGGGGACTCTTCCTCTGCGGCGAGCTCATCCTCGGCGGCTTTTTCTTCGTTCTCTATATAATCATCATCGTAGGGATGGATTGCGTTTTTTATGTTGTCAAACCATGCCATAATGTATCCTCCTTACGTTATTTCGGGGCATAGCTGCGCGCACCGAAGATGCCGGTGCCGACGCGGACGATGTTCGCGCCCTCTTCGATGGCGGCCTCGTAATCGGAGCTCATGCCCATTGACAAAAAGTCCATAGAGACATTATCGTATTTTTTTGCTCCGATGTCAACAAAAAGCTGCTTCATTGTGCGAAAATATGGCCGGTTTTTCTCCATATTTTCACAAATCGGGGGTATTGCCATGAGTCCGCGCACTCTCACCGCCCGAAAATCCGCCATCTGAGGCAGAACTTCCCCGAGCTTATCGGGCGCGAAGCCGGACTTTGCCGCCTCGCCGCCGATGTTCACCTCGAGCAGGATATCCTGCGTAATGCCCAAGGCGGCCGCGCGCTTGTCGATGACCCCGATGAGCTCAAGACTGTCGGCAGAGTGGATGAGGGAGACCTTGCCCACGATGTACTTTACCTTGTTTTTCTGGAGATGCCCGATGAAGTGCAGCGGGCAGCCTGAATAGGCGTTCTGCTCAAGCTTTTCCGTGAGCTCCTGAACGCGGTTTTCGCCGCAGACGTCAACGCCTGCGGCTATGGCCTCGCGCACTCGGGAGGCGTCGTTCATTTTTGTCGCCGCGCAAAGGAGGATGCCGTCGGGCTCCCTACCGCAGCGCCTCGCGGCCTCGGCCATGTTCTCCTTTACCAGCTTAACGTTTTCGGCAATGCTCATATTATCACCTTGTATTTATATTTCTTTGCCTGTCTGCAATATTATAGCCATGCCCTCGCGGAGCTTATCCTCCCGCACAAGGCAGTAGTTTTCGTTTTGATAAATGATCTCGACGGGGCACTTTTCCTCGAGCCCCGCTTTGAGGATGTATACATAGGCATCGGCACCCTCGTGCCGCACCGCGCTCAGCGGCACCTTTATTCCGCTGCTCTCCGAGAGCGTCACGGTGAGCGTCAGACGGCGGGCGTTCAGAATGTCGGAAAGTCCCTCGCGGCAGCGGATGACGAGTCTGCCGCCGCGGTTTGACAGCACCTGCGCGCCGTAGCTGTCAAGCAGCGTGAGCGTGACGCGCTGCCCGGGGCGAAGCTGCTCTGCCTCCTTGGTATCGGCGACGAAAAACCAGCCGCCCTGCACGATCTTGCCGACGGCGTTTTCGGGCACCGAGGGGGTGAAACCGTCGAAGTTTTCAAGGCTGAGCTCCTCGCAGCCGTCAAGATAGTTGCTGAAAAAGCCTGCGCAGGGCGCATATATGAGCCCGCGCAGCTCCCCCTTTTCGGGCTTGGCGCCGTTTTTGGCGTCAAGGCAGCTCAAGTAGTCCTCCAGCGCCTCCTGCCTGACGGCGACGACCTCGCCGCCCCGGACGCGCTCGCCCGTTCGGAAGGGAAGGTAGGCCTCCCCGTCCGAGCAGGTGACATAGCGCTCATCGCGTATGACGGTGCCCTCAAGGCAGAGTGAGCGGCTCTCGGTGACGCGCTCGGCTCTGAGCGTTTCGGGAGCCTCGGTCTCCCGCAGGAAGCCCGCCCCGAGGTATGCCGCCAGCGCGAGGAAAAGCGCCGCCGCGGCAAAGCGAAGGTAGCCTGCCCCGCGCATCAGTCGTCCGGGCCGAGCTCCACGGGCTTGGGCGGGATGATGGTCGAGATGGCGTGCTTATAAATAAGCTGCTGCCTGCCGTCGGAGTCGAGCACGACGGTGAAGCCGTCGTAGCCGCGTATGACCCCGTGCATCTGAAAGCCGTTCATGAGAAAAACCGTGAGGTTTGTCTTGTCGCGGCGTACCTGATTGAGAAATGCGTCCTGTAAATTCTGTGTCCTTTGCATGATTGCAGCTCCTGTGTATGTATTTTCGTACCCTCGGTACGAAAACATCATAAACCACGCGAGTGCAAATATTCGGTCGAAAGCCGTCGCGCTTCATTAAAATCGGGCGAGTCGCCCCAGCGGATGCGGAAGAGACTGTCGTCCCGCCGCAGCCATGTGAGCTGCCGCTTGGCGTAGCGGCGCGATTCGCGCTTGATGAGCTCTATGGCCTCCTGTTTTGTTATCTCGCCGCGCAGGAAGGCGGCAGGCTCCTTGTAGCCGATGGCCTGCATGGAGGTGGCGTCGGGGGATAATCCCTCGTTCAGAAGTGACTCGACCTCCTCGAACAGCCCCTGCGCGACCATCTCGTCGACGCGGCGGTCGATGCGCCCGTAAAGCTGTGCCCTGTCCTCGAAATCGAGGGCTATGCGTATCGCGTCGTAGCGCGGGGGTACGGTCTTCGTCTCAAGGTCGTGCTGCGTGATGGTCCTGCCGCTGAGCATATATACCTCGATGGCGCGGATGATGCGCCGCCTGTCGGCAGGATGGAGCTTTGCCGCGCGCTCGGGGTCAAAGCCGCGCAGCCTTTCGAGCATCGCTTCGCCGCCTAACTCGTCATATTCGGCGCCGAGGCGCTCTCTCAGCGCATTGTCGCCCTCGTTTTCGGCAAAGTCCCTGCCCGATACGAGGGAGTCGATGTAAAGATTGGTGCCGCCGGCGAGGATGGGCAGTTTTCCGCGCGCGAGGATATCGTCAACGCAGACCGAGGCCTCCTGCACATAGCGGGCTACGGAATAGTTCTCGTAAGGCTCCGCGACGTCTATCATGTGGTGCGGCACGCCCTGCGCCTCGGCGGGAGTGACCTTGGCGGTGCCGATGTCCATGCGGCGGTAAAGCTGCATGGAGTCTGCGGAGACGATCTCGCCGTCAAAATCCTTTGCCAGAGCGACCGCGAGCCGCGTTTTGCCCGTTGCAGTCGGGCCTGTTACAACAATGATTTTCGGGGGCATGACCGCTCCTTTCAGACGATGCGGCTGAAGAATTTATCCAGCTCCTTTTTGCTGAGCTGCGCCGATACGGGTCTGCCGTGGGGGCAGTATCTGACCTCCCCCGCCGCGACCGCCGCGGCGATGCGCTCAAGCTCCGCCATGTCGTGACGGCGTCCGGCCTTTATCGCCGCCTTGCAGGCGACGGTGTGCAGCAGCTCGTCGCGCGCGTCCTCCGCGCTCACGCCGCCGCGCCGCAGCTTTTCGCAAAGCTCCTCAACGGCGCTCTCGGCCTCGCCGGGGTCGATATCGTCCGGCAGGGCGCGTATGGCAAGCTCGCTCGCGCCGAAGGGCTCGATCTCAAAGCCGAGCGAGGATAAAAGCTCCGCGTTTTTCTCGATGAGCTCGGCGTCGGCCGCCGTGGGCTTTATGATGACGGGACTCAGCAGGGTCTGGCTCATGATCTCGCGCCCCTGAGCCTTGAGACGGTCGAAGATCATGCGCTCGTGCGCGGCGTGCTTGTCAATGAGCAGAAGCTGTCCGTCCTGCTCGGCAAGGATGTATGTGCCGAGCGCCTCGCCTATCACGCGGCAGGCGCTTTTTGTGATGCTTTCCACATTTTCAACCGGATTTTCAACACTTTTTCCTGCGTATAAGGGGGCTTTCTGCACCTCTTTTCCGACAGTTTCCGCCATGCTTCGGGAGGAAAAGACCTCCCTCGACGGACTGTGCGAGGAATGCATAGGAGCCGGTTTGAACACCGGTCTTTCGGCATCGCGGCTGTCTGCTTTCGACGCCTCCCTGCGGTAATCGGCGGCGCTCACGGTCTTGAAAAAGCCCGGATCGGGCGTCGCGGCAAGGCGGCGGGTGCTCTCCGAGAGCTTTATCTCAAGCGGTGTGCTCTCCTGCTCAAGGGTCGCCCGCACGGCCTGATACACAAGGTCGAAGAGCTTTTTCTCGTCCGAGAACTTGACCTCGGTCTTGGCCGGATGCACGTTCACGTCCACCGCGCTGCTGCTCAGGCTTATATAGAGAACGCAGGAGGGAAAGCGCCCTGTCAGCAGGGTGTTCTTGTATGCCTGCTCGACCGCCGCCTGCAAAAGTGCGGACTTGATGTACCTGCCGTTGCAGTAAAAATGCTGGTTGCTGCGGTTGCCGCGCCCCGCCGCAGGGGAGGACACGAAGCCCTCGACGGACATGCCCTCGCACTCGGCGCGGCAGGGAAGCATGGATGAGGCAAGCTCCCTGCCCAGCAGGGAGTATACCGCCGACTCGGCTCTGCCGTCGCCGGGGGTGAAGAACAGCTCCTCGCCGTCGCGGCGGCAGCGCAGCGAGACCTCGGGTCTGCCCAGCGCGCAGTGCATCGCGGCGGCGGCGCAGGCGGAAGCCTCCGAGCGGTCGCTTTTCAGAAATTTCAGCCTTGCGGGGGTGTTGAAGAAAATATCGCGTATCGTGATACTCGTGCCCTCGGGACAGCCGCAGGGCACCATGTCGATGATGTCCCCTGCCTGCACCGTCACGGCGACGCCCTCTGCCGCGCCCTTTTCGCGGGTGACGAGCTCAACGCGGCTCACTGCGGATATCGCTGCCAGAGCCTCGCCGCGAAAGCCCATCGTGCCTATGGCCTCAAGGCCCTTTTCGTCGCGCAGCTTGCTCGTCGCGTGGCGCATGAAGGCGATGCCCGCGTCCTCGGGGCTCATGCCGCAGCCGTCGTCGGTGACGCGGATGCAGGTCGCGCCGCCGTTTTTGAATTCGACGCTTATCTTCGTTGCGCCCGCGTCAAGGGAGTTTTCCACGAGCTCCTTTATCACGGAGGCCGGTCTTTCGACCACCTCGCCCGCGGCTATCATGTCCGCCACCAGGGGCGGCAGTATGTTTATCTTTGTCATATCGCAAGGCTCTCCTTATGCGGAATATCTTATTATACATTGTTTTTGCCGAAAAAACCACAGGCTTTTGTTAACAGCCTCAAAACTTTTTGCCCGCCGGCGGCGTGGGGAGATTTTAGTTGAAAGTCAGGGGCGTTTTTGGTATGCTTAAATAATCAAAGCATAAGGAAGCACGGATAATGGCTTACGAGAGAAAAGAAATAGGAATTGACAAAATTCGGCGGCAGGAGGATATCTGCGCGCATATAGCCGAAGGGCTCGCGGCGGACGGGCGGCAGCACCTCGCCATGGTGGACACCTACGGCTGCCAGCAGAACGAGGCAGACAGCGAGAAGATACGCGGCTATCTTGCCGAAATGGGCTACGGCTTTACGCAGGATGAGTTCGAGGCGGATGTCATCGTCGTGAACACCTGCGCGGTGCGCGAGCACGCGGAGATGCGCGTTCTGGGAAACGTCGGGCAGCTCAATCACAGCAAAAAGCAGCGCCCGGGGCAGATAATCGCGGTGTGCGGCTGCATGGTGCAGCAGGAGCACATGGCCGAGAAGCTGAAGAAGTCCTATCCCGTGGTGGATCTGGTGTTCGGACCGCATGAGCTTTGGCGCTTCCCCGAGCTTCTGCAAAAGACCATGACGGGCAAAAAGCGCGTTTTCGCCGTCGACCGCAGCGACGGCTCCGTCGCCGAGGGCATGCCCTTAAAGCGTGACGGCAAGGTCAAGGCATGGCTGTCGATAATGTACGGCTGCAATAATTTCTGCACCTACTGCGTCGTGCCCTATGTCCGCGGCAGGGAGCGCTCCCGCCGTCCGGAGGACATCGTGGCCGAGGCGCGGCAGCTTGTTAAAGACGGCTATAAGGACATAACCCTGCTGGGGCAGAACGTCAACTCCTACGGCCGCGATCTCGGCGGCGAAACGGATTTTGCCGACCTCATCCGCATGATAAACGACATCCCGGGCCAGTTCCTCATCCGCTTCATGACCAGCCACCCCAAGGACGCAACGGAGAAGCTGTTTAAGACTATGGCCGAGTGCGAAAAATGCGCACATCAGCTCCACCTGCCCGTGCAGTCGGGAAACGACCGCGTCCTGAAGGCCATGAACCGCAATTACACGGCGGAAAAGTATCTGGAGAAGGTAAAGCTTGCGCGGCAGTATATGCCCGATCTCGTCATCACGACGGATATCATCGTGGGCTTCCCCGGCGAGACGGACGAGGAGTTTGAGGACACCGTCAGGCTCTGCGACGCGGTGGGCTACGACGCGATGTTCACATTCATCTACTCAAAGCGCGTCGGGACTCCGGCGGCTTCGATGCCCGACGCGGCGACGCGCGAGGATAAGCAGCGCCGCTTTGACAGGCTCCTTGAGGCGGCAAACCGAGTCTCGGCCCGGAAGCACGCCGAATATGAGGGCAGGGTCGTTCGCGTTCTCGTCGACGGCGAGACGGGAAAGCCCGAGTATAACCTCTCATCACGCACAAACGGCGGCAGGCTCGTGCACCTCAAGGGCGGCACGGAGCTCATCGGAAAATTCATAGACGTCAGAATAACTTCAAGCAATACATGGGCGCTTTACGGAGAGGTGGAAAACACATGAAGGAAGAAAAGCTCAAAAGATTTCAGGTGACGCAGAGCCTGAGGTTTCCCTCGAACATAGTGAAGGTGCTGTATTACGCGGGCATGGTGATGCTGGCGCTCGGCGCGGCGGTGCTGGCGCTGGGCTTTTTCACCCCGCTCGAGAGTCTGCGCGGCCTTTGCATCATCGCCATGGCGGTATCGGTCATATGGCTCGTCTCGGCCAATTTCATCTCCGCGAGCAGCTTCGGTCTTGCCAATATCTCCTTCACCGGCGTCGGCATGATCTTCCGCACCGGCGGTACGGAGGGCTCGGAGTACCGGCTCGACTGGGACAGCGTCCGCTGCTGCGGTCTTATAAAGACCCGCCGGGCGTGGTGGTGCTATGCCTCGGATCATGAGCTTGCCGATAAGGAGCGCCGCGAGTTCCCCGAATTCGTCGGGAAAGGCGTTTTCTATTTCAATTACGCCGACAATACATGGGAGGAATTCATGAAATTCGTCCCCGAGCGCTTCCGCGCCGGGCTTGAAAAGGAAAAGGAAGAAAAGGCGGTCAAATGACAGGTGAGAAAACGGCGGAGCTTACGCCGATGAAAAAGCAGTACAACGAGATAAAGGCCCGGCACTCCGACTGCCTGCTGTTTTTCCGCCTCGGCGATTTTTACGAGATGTTCGACGAGGACGCGAAGATAGCGTCGCGGGAGCTGGATCTCGCGCTGACGACGCGCGACCGCGGTATTGCCGATCCGGAAAAGCGCACCCCCATGTGCGGCGTGCCGTATCACAGCAGCCAGAGCTATATCGCCCGCCTCATCGCCAAGGGCTACAAGGTCGCCATCTGCGAGCAGATCGAGGACCCCGCCACCGCGAAGGGCCTCGTCAAGCGCGACGTTATCCGCATAATCACCCCCGGCACCGTGACGGACGCCTCCATGCTCGAGGAGGGGCGCAGCAACTACCTCGGCTCGGTGTTTTATGAGGCCGGACGCGCCGCGGCCGCCTTCTGCGACATATCCACGGGCGAGTTCTGCGTCGCGGCCTTCGAGGGCGACGCTGTGAGCCATATCTTAAACGAGCTCGGACGCTTCTCTCCGCGCGAGCTTGTCATGAACAAGGCAGCTGCCGAGACCGGCACCATACCCGATTTTGCCCGCAAAAAGCTGGGCTGTATGGTCGAAATGGGCGGCGATGACTATGAATATGCCGCCTGCGCTGCGCGCATTTGCCGTCAGTTCGGCCTGCCGGATGTGGCTTCCGCGGGGCTTGACGGAGTGCCCGCGGCGGTCTCGGCCGCCGGAGCGCTGCTGCGGTATATCGACGAAACGCAGAAAATGGACATGGCGCATATCCGCAGCATAGATTTTTTCAGCGGCGGCAGATACATGGAGATGGACTGGGCGACCCGCCGCTCCCTTGAGCTGACGGAATCCCTGCGCACGGGCGAGAAGCGCGGCTCACTGCTGTGGGTGCTGGACAAGACCAGAACGCCCATGGGCGGAAGGCTGCTCCGTGCATGGCTCGAGCGCCCGCTGCTCAGCCCCGTTGCGATAAAGCGCCGCCTTGCGGCGGTGGACGAGCTTTTCCGCGATAACGTCACACGCGGCGAGCTCATCGGGCTTCTGCGCGGCATAAGCGATATGCAGCGGCTCATAGGCCGCATCGTCTACGGCACCGCCAACGGCCGCGACCTGCTGAGCCTTGCCGACTGCGCAAGGGCTCTGCCGAGGATATGCTCCCTTCTGGGCGGCTTCAAAAGCGCCGCGCTGAGGGATATCGCCGCCATGGACACCCTTGACGAGATACTCATGCGCATCGACTGGGCCATCTGCGACGATCCTCCCTTTTCCGTGCGCGAGGGCGGAATACTCAGGACCGGCTACTCCGAGCAGGTGGATAAGCTCCGGCAGATACGCGATAACGGCGCGCAGGCCGTCGCGGAGCTCGAGGCGCGCGAGCGCCAGCGGACCGGCATCAAGAAGCTCAAGGTGGGCTACAACAAGGTGTTCGGCTACTTCATCGACGTACCCAAATCCGCCGGAGAGGTCAACATCCCCGACGACTACATAAGAAAACAGACCCTCGTTTCAAACGAGCGGTATTTCACTCAGGAGCTCAAGGAGCTCGAAACGAGCCTGCTGACGGCCGCCGACAGGATAAAGGAGCTTGAGTACAGCTTCTTCATGGAGCTGTGCGCCAAGATAGCCGAAAAGGTCGAGCAGGTGCAGGCTTCGGCTGACGCGGTCGCAAGGCTGGACGTGTTCTGCGCCCTTGCCGAGGTCGCGGTGCGGAACGGCTACTGCATGCCCGAGGTCGACACCTCAGGCGAGCTGATAATATGCGAGGGGCGGCATCCCGTCGTCGAGCAGACGCTCAGCGACGTGAGGTTCGTGCCAAACGACACCAGCCTCAACTGCGAGGGCAACCGCGCCGCCATCGTCACAGGCCCCAACATGGCCGGTAAGAGCACCTATATGCGCCAGACGGCGCTCATCGTGCTCATGGCGCAGATCGGCTCCTTCGTTCCGGCAAAAAGCGCGGTCATCGGCGTGGTCGACAGGGTGTTCACCCGCATCGGCGCCTCGGACGACCTTGCATCGGGGCAGTCGACCTTCATGCTCGAGATGAGCGAGGTTGCCGACATCCTGCGCTATGCGACGAGCAGGAGCCTGCTCATCCTCGACGAGATAGGGCGCGGCACCTCCACCTACGACGGCATGGCCATTGCCCGCGCGGTGCTGGAATACTGCGCGGATAAGAAAAAGCTCGGCGCAAAGACGATGTTTGCGACGCATTACCATGAGCTCGCGGCGCTCGAGGGCGCGGTGGAGGGCGTGCATAACTACTCGATAAGCGCAAAAAAGCAGGGCGGAAGCCTTGTGTTCCTGCGCAAGATTGTGCCCGGCTCCGCCGACGACAGCTACGGCATCGAGGTCGCAAAGCTCGCAGGAGTGCCCGATAACGTCATAAACAAGGCCAAGGGCTATCTCAGGGAGCTCGAGTCCGGAGCGGGCGGTCCGAAGGTCACCAAACATGACGACTCTGAGCAGATCAGCCTTGCCGACGCGGGTACCGACGAGGTCGGCAGGATACTCAGAAGCACCGATATAAATTCACTGACTCCCCTGGAGGCCCTGAACTTGCTGAGCGAGCTTCAGCAGAAAGCGAGAGGCTGATGAACGATTATCTGAAAAAAACCGAATTCTGGAGTGCCATGATACTTCTGCTGCTGCACGTGGTGCTGTTCCCGATTGCGCTTTCCGTCCTGCTGTCGATGTATCCGCAGCTTTTGACGGAGCCGCAGGCAAACCTTGCGTACTACGTCGTCACGACGACGCTGGTGTTCCTGCTCATGGGGCGTTATCTGCGCCGCAGCTTCGATGTGCTGATAGATAATATCTTCGGCTGCCTCAGGAGCTTCGGTCTCGGCATCATTATGTTCTTTGTCCTGAATACGGTCGCGGGGCTCGTCATGGGCGCGCTGGGGCTGGCCGACGGCGATAATCTCAATCAGGAAGCCATAAACGGCATGTTAGCTGAAAACCGCGGCATGATAGTCGCAATGACGGTGTTCCTCGCGCCGGTTGCGGAGGAAACGCTTTTTCGCGGCGGACTGTTCTGCGGGCTTTATCGCAGGGGCCGCTGGCTCGCCTACGGCGTGTGCGTTTTAGCCTTCAGCGTCTACCATGTGTGGCAGTACGCCCTTGCCATGTGGGATATAAGCTATCTGCTCATGGCTATACAGTATATCCCCGCCGCCGTTACTCTCTGCTGGGTATACGAGCAGAGCGGCTCGGTGTGGACGAGCATATTTTTCCATATGGGCATCAATCTTCTTGCGGTGGTGATGATATGAAAATAAATACGAAAATGATAGTTGTAAGCGCCATGCTCATAGCCATAGAAGTCGTTTTCTCGCGTCTGCTGGCGATAAACGTGCTCATCGCCAAGGTGGGGCTGGGCTTTGCCGCGATCGCGGTCTGCGCCATGCTCTACGGCCCCGCGTGGGCGGCGCTGTGCGCGGCTCTGGGCGATCTTGCAGGTGCGCTGCTGTTCCCCACGGGCGCGTTCTTCCCGGGCTTTACCGCAACGGCGGCTCTGACGGGTCTCATCTACGGGCTGTTTCTGTATAAAAACCGCCCGGGGCTAAGGCAGTGCTTTTTTGCCGCGCTCGCAAACGGCTTTGTCGTGACGCTCGTTCTGAACACCGCGATGATATCCCTGGTGTTCGGGCCGGATTTCTGGCCGCTGCTTTACGCACGGCTGGCCGAGTTTGCCGCGATGCTCCTTATCCAGACCCTTGTCATGACGGCGATAAGCCGCTCGGATACGCTGTACGGTAAATTAATGCAGCTTCGCGGATGATTTTTTGGAAAAAGCCTTGACAAACAGGCAAAAATCTGATATTTTATTCGAGCGCTCCGAAGACAGCAGGTAGCTTTAGTGTAAATCCTGCCGAGGAAGGCATCAGCTTTGAATGCTTACAGCCTCCATGTCTGCGGACAGGGAGGCTTTTCTTTTTCTAACGGGCGCGGATCAAACGTGTGGAGGTGAAAAAACACACATGCCTAACGCAAAAGTTCTCAGCGAGAAGCAGGCGGTCGTTGAAGCACTCGTCGAGCGCATAAAGGGCGCAAGCTCCGGTATCTTCGTGGACTACCAGGGTATCACCGTGGCAGAGGATACCGCACTTCGCACCGAAATGCGCAAGGAGGGCGTCGACTACACCGTCGTCAAGAACACCCTTACCAGAATCGCCATCGACAAGGTCGGCATGAACGAGCTCGACCCCATCCTGAACGGCAGCACTTCTCTGGCTACCAGCAGCGGCGATCCTATCGCACCCTTCCGCATCATCAGCGATTATTCCAAGAAGCTGAACGAAAAGTTCAACGTCAAGGCGGCCTTCCTTGAGGGCAAGATCCTGAATGAGCAGGAGATCGCGGAGCTTTCCGCACTGACTTCCAAGAACGACCTGTACGCAAAGCTGGCAGGTTCCCTGAACGCCATCATGGGCGGTCTGGCAGTATGCCTGACGGAGGTCATCGAACAAAAGGGCGGCGCAGCAGAGGCCGCACCCGCAGAAGCAGCAGAATGACCGGCTGCTGACAAAGATTAAAATTGGAGGAAAACAATAATGGCAAGCGAAAAAATTACCGCCATGATCGACGAGATCAAGGCCCTTTCCGTTCTCGAGCTCAAGGAGCTCGTCGATGAGATCTGCGAGACCTTCGGCGTCTCCGCAGTTGCAGCAGCGGCTCCCGCAGCAGGCGGCGCAGCAGAGGCTGTCGCAGAAAAGACCGAGTTTGACGTTGTTATGACCAGCTTCGGCGCAGAGAAGATCAAGGTCATCAAGGAGATCCGCGGCATCACCGGCCTGGGCCTGGCAGAGGCAAAGGCAATGGTCGAGAAGGCTCCCGTAACCGTCAAGGAAGCCGTTTCCAAGGAAGACGCAGAGGCTCTCAAGGCTCAGCTCGAGGCTGTCGGCGCATCCGTCGAGGTCAAGTAAGCTATCACTCAGCATTAAAAAGACCGTCCCGATGGGACGGTCTTTTTTCATTTTCGATAACATATTCCCCCGCTTATCTGTCTGATAGGCGGGGGAACTGTTATGTACTAACCTGTTACATTATTATCTCGGCGCAGAGCTCGGGGTTCACGGTCTCCGCGCAGCCGATGGTCATGGCTGAGACCTTCATGGCCGCCGCGGCGCTCTCGGCAAGGCTGAGCCCGTTCACGCCGGCCCAGACGATGGCGGCGGTCGCCGCGTCTCCGCAGCCTGTTGCGTTCACGACAGGGACACGCTCACACGGCAGCTTTACTATCTCACTGCCCTCGGCCGCGACGATGCCGTCGTCGCCAAGGGATACGAACACGCGCTTGACGCCCGCGTTCATGAGCGCCTCAGCGGCGAACAGGGAGGTCGACTCGCCCGTCATGCTCTTGGCCTCATACTCATTGGGCTTGAAGGCAAAGAGGTTTTTGAGGGCGGGCTTCATGCGATCGGCCTTCGTGATGGACACGGGGTCGCCGTACAGCGGCGCGGTGACGTTGTCGGCTATCCACGAGAGGGTATCCTTCGTGAGGTTGCCGTCGATGACGACGGCGTCGGCGGCGTTTATCTCGCGCAGATGGGGCTTGAGGTATTCGGGGGTTATGCTGCCGGATATGTCCGTATCGCAGACGCCGACGAGCATATCGCCCTTTTCGTCGGTGACGTAGAGGTAGCTTGAGGTGCGGCCTCCGCTTATGCGGCGGCAAAGGTGCATATCCATGCCCAGCTCCGCGCAGCTTTTATAAACGCTGTCGCCGTAAACGTCGCTGCCGATGGCGGCGACAAACTTTACGTTCAGCCCCAGAAGACGGAGGTTGTGCGCGATGTTTCTGCCAACACCGCCCGGGCTGAGGGTGACGGTGCCGGGATTTGAGTCATGAAGGTTCGGCGCGGCGTTGGGGCGTCCGCAGATGTCCATGTTAACGGCGCCAATAACTACTACAGTTTTATTTTCCATATGTCCTCCGCATATTCTCTGACGGCGCGGTCGGCGGCGAAGATGCCGGACGCGGCGGTATTTGTGATAGAAAGGCGGGCTCGCTCACCGGGGTCGGAGATCGCGGAATAGAGCCTGTCGTGGGTGTCGACGTAATCCCTGAAGTCGGCGCAGAGCATATAGGGGTCGCCGTTGTACAGGAGGTTAGACACGAGGTCGGAATAGCTCTTGCCGTCGGCAAAGCCGCGACTGAAGCGGTCGAGAACTGCGGAAAGCTCGGGGTCTGAGCGTGCGTAGCGCTGCGGGTCATAGCCCGATGCCTTGAGGGCGCTTATCTCCTCGGCCCTGAGGCCGAAGAGGAACATATTCTTATCACCCAGGCGCTCGTACATCTCGACGTTCGCGCCGTCGAGAGTGCCGATGGTGACGGCGCCGTTGAGCATGAGCTTCATGTTGCCGGTACCGGAGGCCTCCTTGCCTGCGGTGGAGATCTGCTCGGAGACCTGAGCCGCGGGCATGAGAGCCTCGGCGGCGGAGACGCGGTAGTTCTCCATGAAGCAGACCTGAAGTTTGCCTCTGCACAGGGGGTCGTTGTTGACGTCGCCTGCAAGCGAGCAGATAAGCTCGATGATGCGCTTTGCGGTGCGGTAGCCCGCGGCGGCCTTCGCGCCGAACACGAAGCTGCGCGGGGTGAAATCCATGTTGGGGTCGTCGTGCAGCCGCATCTGCAGGCGGGCTATGAGCATGGCGCACAGGAGCTGGCGCTTATACTCATGCAGGCGCTTGACCTGAACGTCAAGGATGGCGTCGGTGTTGAGGGTGAAGTTATCGTTGCGCTTCAAAAATGCGGCAAAATCGCACTTATTAAGGCGCTTTATCTCGTTTATCCGATCACGGACTGCGCTGTCCTCCGCAAAGTCGGCAAAGCGGGAGAGCGCCTCGGGACGGCAGAGATAGTCCTCGCCATCCAGCAGCTCGGAAACGAGAGAGTGCAGACGGGGGTTTATCTGCGCCAGCCAGCGGCGGTGGTCGATGCCGTTTGTGACGTAGGTAAAGCGCTCGGGTCTGAGCTCGCAGATATCCTTGAACAGCTCGGTTTTGAGTATCTGACCGTGCAGGCCGGACACGCCGTTGACCTTATAGCAGGCGGCAAGGCAGAGGTTTGCCATGTGCACCTGACCGTCCTTGATGATGAGGTTTCGCCCGACCTTTTCGCTGCTGCCGAATTTGGACACGAGGTATTCGCACCAGCGGCGGTTTATCTCGCACAGGATCTCCCACACGCGGGGCAGCAGGGTCTGGATGAGCTCCTGCGGCCATTTTTCCAGAGCCTCGGACATGACGGTGTGGTTGGTGTAGGCGACGGAGGCGGTGACGATACGCCAGGCCTCGTCCCAGCCCAGACCGTATTCGTCCATCATTATGCGCATGAGCTCGGGGATGACGAGGGTGGGGTGAGTGTCGTTTATCTGGATAACGTGGTGCTCGGCGAAGGAGCGGATATCGCCGTAGCGCTCCATGTGCTTTCTGACGATGCTCTGTGCGGTCGCGGACACGAAGAAATACTGCTGCTTCAGGCGCAGGGTCTTGCCCTCGATGTGGTCGTCGGCGGGATAGAGCACCTTGGTGATGACCTCGGACATGGTGCGCTGCTCAAGGCTCTTGACGTACTCGCCCTCGGAGAACAGGTACATATCCAGAGCGCTGGTGCTGCGCGCGTCCCAGAGGCGCAGGGTGTTTATCTCGTTTCCGCCGTAGCCCGCGATGAGCATATCGCGAGGTACCGCGGTGACGGTCTGATAGCCGATGTGCTCGGCGTGGTAACGGCCGAAGCTGTCCCAGTGCGGGGCGATGTGACCGCCGAAGCGGATCTCCACCGCCTCGTCGTTTCTGGCGACGAGCCAGCTTTCCGCCGCGCTGCGCCAGTCGTCGGCGACCTCGGTCTGCTTTCCGTCCGCAATCTTCTGGCGGAAAATGCCCAGCTCGTAGCAGATGGAGTAGCCCGTCGCGGATATGCCGAGGGAGGCGAGTGAATCCATGTAGCAGGCGGCGAGGCGGCCCAGACCGCCGTTGCCGAGTCCGGCGTCGTTTTCCGACTCGAAAATATCGGAGGCATTGCGCCCCAGATCCTCGAGCGCTCCGATGAGCGCCTCGGATATGCCGAGGTTGAAGGCGTTTTTCATAAGGCTGCGGCCCATGAGAAATTCCATGGACAGGTAGTGCACCTCGCGCTCGGACTTTTTTACCTCCTCGGCGGCGAGAAGTCTGCTCATTATCTCGCGTATGACTATCGCGGAGGCCTGAAAGATCTGGTCGTCGCTTGCGTTTTTGCTTGTGACGGCGAAGTGGGCGCAGAGCTTATCCTCGATGGCGCTGCGTACCTCGTCGCGTGAGATCTGGCTTGTGAACATATATGCTGCTTACTCCTTTGGGGTGTTAGATCTTGCTTTTCTTGGGGATGACGATGGGAAGCTTCGCGCTGCCCATCAGGGTCTGGTAGGGCGACACGCCGACCTCCTTATCCGCGATGACGTTATTGAGGATAACGCCCTCGCCGACGACGCAGCCGCGCATGAGGATGCAGTTTTTGAGCTTTGCTCCCCTGCTGACGCGCACGTCGGAAAACAGGACGCAGTTTTCGACCTCGCCCTCGATGAGGCAGCCGTCGGCCACGAGACTGTTCCGGCATACGGAGTCCTCGCCGTAATAGGTGCTGACGTCCGCGTGGCTCTTTGAGCGCACCGGACGCTCGGGCGGGAACAGCTCGGCGCGGTTTTCGGGCCTGAGCATATCCATACCGGTCCTGAAATATGCCTCGGTGTTCATGATGCGCTTGCCGTAGCCGCGGTGTAGGTACACGTTGATCTTACCGCCCGCGGCCAGATACTCCGCGATGGCGTCGCGGTGGAAATGATAATGGCTGTTGGCGGCGCAGGCATCCATCATTCCGACGAGCAGGTCCTTTGAGATGATGTACGCCTCAAGGGAGGCCACGCCCTCGCCGGCCTCGGTCTGGTTGAAAACTATGCGGCGGGCAAAGCCGTCGGGATCGGCGATATAGCGGTGATGCCGGTAATCCGGCGTGCTCTCTGTGCAGATGGCCGTTATCTCCGCGCCTGATCTGAGATGCTGCTCTATCGCCGCACGCAGGTCAAGGTTTGCCGCGGTGTTGCCGTGCAGCATGACGATGTATTTGGCGCTCAGCCCGCGGATATAGGTGGAAACCGCGTTGAGAGCCTCGATGGTGCCGGTGTAGTCGCCCTGATGGTATTCCGGCAGGCCGAAGGGCGGCAGCATCCTCAGACCGCCCAGTCGGCGGCCCATGTCCCAGTCCTTGCCGCTGCCGAGATGGTCGAGCAGGGACTGATAGTCGCGCTGCATGATAACGCCGACGTCGTGTATACCGGCGTTCATCAGCGAGGAGAGGGCAAAGTCTATGAGGCGGTATCTGCCGCAGAAGGGCAGCGACGAGGCCGTGCGGTTGCGCACCAGCTCGCCCAGCTCAGGCACGGAGCCGTATGCAAAGATTATTCCGTGAAAATCGCTCATTGCTCAGACCTCCTCGCTCTTGTATATCATGGCGCCGGCGGGTACCTCGGCGCCCTGCCTTATCTCGATGTTCGGGCCGCAGGTGGCGACGCCCCATGCGTCGCTGCCGTCGGGAGGCGCACCGACGTGAGCTCCGCTTTTAACGACCGTGTTCTCGCCGAGGATGGAGTATTCCACAACGGCGTTGTCCTCAACGACCGCGCCGGGCATAAGCACCGAGTACAGGACTTTAGCACCCTTGCCGACCTTCGCCGAGCTTGACAGCACCGAGTTTTCGACCTCACCCTCGATGACGCAGCCCTCGGTGACGATGGAGTGCACTACTCTGGCATCCTCGCCGACATAGTGCGGCGGGCGGGGGGTGCTTCTCGAGCGGATGGGCCAGCTCGGGTCGAAGAGGTTTATGAGATTGGTCGAGAGCATATCCATGTTCGCGTCCCAGAGGCTGGTGATGGTGCCGACGTCGCGCCAGTAGCCGTCAAAGCGGTAGGGCCAGAGCTTCTCGCCCGCTCTGAGCATATTGGGGATTATATTTTTGCCGAAGTCCTTGCTGGACTCGGGGTCGTTCTCGTCCTCGATGAGGTATTTGCGGAGCTTTTTCCAGTTGAAGATGTAAATGCCCATGGAGGCAAGATCGCTCTTGGGCTGCTTGGGCTTTTCCTCAAACTCGCTGACGTAGCCGTCCTCGCCGACGTTCATGATGCCGAAGCGTGTGGCGTCCTCCATGGATACCTGAAGCACCGCGATGGTGCAGGCGGCGTCCTTTTCGATGTGCTCGCGCAGCATTTTTGAGTAGTCCATCTTGTAGATGTGGTCGCCGGACAGAATGAGCACGTTGTCAGGATCGTACATCTCGATAAAGGAGATGTTCTGATAGATGGCGTTAGCGGTGCCTGAAAACCATGAGCCTGCCTCGCCCGCGGTCTGATACGGGGGCAGGATGAACACACCGCCGTCGGTCGAGTCCAGATCCCAGGGCTGGCCGCCGCCGATGTAGCTGTTGAGCTGCAGGGGACGGTACTGGGTGAGAACGCCCACGGTGTCGATGCCGGAGTTTACGCAGTTGGACAGCGGAAAGTCGATGATGCGGTACTTGCCGCCGAAGGGCATGTTGGGCTTTGCGACGTCCTGCGTCAGGGCGTAGAGCCTTGAGCCCTGACCGCCGGCCAGAAGCATTGCTATGCAGCTTTTCTTCATGTTGTTCATCCTTTCAATGCTCGATTTCGGGATATCCAATAAAGCAGACGACAGGGAACGCCGCCCTGCCGTCATAGAGCAGGTATAAGGATCCTGCTTTAATTAAACTTGTTCATTGCGCGGTCCGCGCCCTCGGTGATATAGCACGAGACGGCGGCGGAGACTCTTTCTGCAAGGCGCTCCATATCCTCGGCGTCCTGATTTTTGAAGCTGCCGAGGACCCAGTCGGCCATGTCGTAGTCCGGGTGGGGAGCCGCGCCCACGCCCATGCGGAAGCGGGGGAACTGATCGGTGCCCAGGTGCTGAATGATGCTCTTGAGACCGTTGTGACCTCCCGCCGAGCCGCCCTTGCGTATGCGCAGCTTGCCGACGGGCAGAGCCACGTCGTCAGACACGACGATAACGTGATCGGGGCTGAGCTTATAGAACTTAACCGCCTGAATGACGGCCTCGCCTGACAGGTTCATGTAGGTCTGCGGCATCATGAGCAGCACCTTTTCGCTGCCGATGCTAACCGAGGCGGTCAGAGCCTTGAAGCGCAGCCTGTTTATGCTGACGCCCAGCTCCTTTGCCATGGCCTCGGCCGCCATGAAGCCCGCGTTGTGCCGCGTTCCGCGGTACTTCGGGCCGGGGTTGCCGAGAAACACGACGAGCCAGCTTATTGAATTGCCGTCACGGGATCTGCTAAATATCATGTCTTATTCCTCGGCTAAACCGGCGGCTGCCGGTGAGCAATTCGCATTAAGGTGGTGCCTGTTATTTATTGCACCGGCCCGATTAAGAACAGCGGCAATATAAAGACCATTTCCGCTATCACCGGTCGGGCCGGCGCAAAAACGATACATACTAATCTCAACCGAATCGCCCCTCCGGCGAGGAGCGGACGAGCGATGCTCGCCCCTACGATACGGGGTGAGGTGGTGCCTGTTATTTATTGCACCGGCCCGATTAAGAACAGCGGCAATATAAAGACCATTTCCGCTATCACCGGTCGGGCCGGCGCAAAAACGATACATACTAATCTCAAACCGAATCGCCCCTCCGGCGAGGAGCCGGTCGGGCTGACGCAAAAAAGATTATTTGAAGCGAAAAAACGAAAGGAAAATCACTCGAAGAGCGGGGAGATGGAGATCTCCTCGTAAACGCGCTGGATGGCCTGCGCGAAGACGCCCGCAACGGGCATATATTTGATCTTGCTGCATGCGGGGGCGTTTGCGGGATAGGGGATGGTGTCAAGAAGCAGAAGCTCCTTGATGACGCTGTTTTCTATGCGCTCGATGGCGGGTCCGGAGAGGACGCCGTGGCTTGCGCAGGCGTAGACCTCCTTCGCACCGCCGATCTCGACGATGGCCTTTGCCGCGCCGACGAGCGAGCCTGCGGTGTCGACCATGTCGTCGAGCAGGATGCAGGTCTTGCCCTCGACGTTGCCGATTATGTTCATTACCTCGGACTGATTGGCCTTCTCGCGGCGCTTGTCAACGATGGCCATGTTGCAGCCGAGCTTCACGGAGAAGCTGCGTGCGCGGGCGGTGCTGCCCACGTCGGGGGATACGACCATAAGGTCTTCGTTATTCTTGCCGAAAGCTTTAAGGAAATGCTTTGCAAAGAGAGGAGCGCCGAAAAGATTGTCAACGGGGATGTCGAAAAATCCCTGGATCTGGGCGGCGTGGAGATCCATGGTGAGGACGCGGTCTGCACCGGCGGCAGTGATGAGGTTTGCAACGAGCTTTGCGGAGATGGGGTCGCGGCTCTTGGCCTTGCGGTCCTGACGGGCATAGCCGAAGTAGGGGATGACCGCCGTGATGCGGCCGGCGGAGGCTCTGCGCATGGCGTCGATCATGACCAGCAGCTCCATAAGGTTGTCGTTTACGGGCTTGCAGGTGGACTGAACGATGAAAACGTCGGTGCCGCGCACGGGTTCGTGAACGGAAATGGAGCATTCGCCGTCAGCGAAGTGGGAGCAGGAGCATTCGCCGAGCTCCTTGAAAAGCTGGTCGCATATGGACTTTGCCAGCTCGGGGTTTGAGTTGCCGGTGAAAACCTTGATCTCTTTGCCGTGAGAAATCATTTTAGATCGTCCTCTCTATTCTGTATCATATTGTTTTTGCCGCCGCAGCGGCGCATATCTTTATCTCAATGATTATATCAAAAGAAACAATAATTGAAAAGGGGGCGGAAATAGAATTTTCGGAGCGAAAACCGCAGCTTTCTGTATATTCTGCCACCGCAGTCAAAAAATTCCGTTTGTTCGCCATGAGGCAAAAATAACAAAAGACAAAACCGGCGGAAGCGGGGAGCATTTCCCTGCCTCGGCCGGTCATATCAAGTTGTCGCTCGGCGCGGGTCTATTGTCCGAGTGTGAAGAGCGTCCGTAAAACGTTAAGGCGGTTTTCGACGTCATATACGGCATAGAACACGTTCTTGACGCGCTCAAAGTCGCCGCCGGTGATGATGCCGGCAAGGAGGCACAGCGCGCCGAGAATAAGCGCGGTCACCGCAACACTGAGCAGTATCTTCCCTGTCTTAGTCATTGACGCCCACCTCCTTGACGCAGAATTTTCTGCCGAGGGCGACGATGCCCCTGCACAGCCCGGGTATGCCCTTTATGAGAGTCAGCAGAGCCAGCCACAGCAGCATGAGCCCCACGGCCGCCGATATGAGCGCCGCGCCGATGCACAGCATCACGTCCGCAAACACCGCAAGCGTGGAAACGGCAAAGCCGACGACCTTAAAGGCGAGCACCGCTATGCCGACTGTCGCCGCCAGAAGCGTGATACCGACAACGGCCGCGAGAACGAGCAGCACAAGCCCGACGGGGATCGCAAAGATAAGATACAGAACGAGAAGCGCCGCATTGGTCTTGTATACTGTTTCCGCTGCGGGGGCAGCGCTTTCAAGCTCGTCGAGTATGCTGTCCGAGCCCTCCTCAGTGAAAACCTCCTCCATCACGGGGGCATCCTCCTCAGCGGGAGCTTCTTCCTCGGCAGGAGCCTCCTCCTCGGCGGGAGTTTCTTCCTCGGCGGGAGTTTCTTCCTCGGCGGGAGCCTCTTCCCCGATGGGAGCTTCTTCCTCGACGGGAGCTTCTTCTTCAGCGGGAGCTTCTTCTTCAGCGGGAGTTTCTTCTTCGACGGGAGTTTCTTCTTCGACGGGAGTTTCTTCCTCGGCGGGAGACTCTTCCCCGATGGGAGCTTCTTCCTCAGCAGGAGAATCTTCCGCTGCGGGGACTTCGGGCTCGTTGAAGAATATGGGCTTGTACTCAATGCCCTGCTCCGCCGCTTTTTCCCTGCGGATCTCCTCGATTATGTCTGCGTATGAGGGAACGTCCGGCTCCGGCTCTTTTGCTGCGGGAGCTTCAGCGGCCTTTGTTCCGAACTCAAGAGGGGCGGATTGAGCGCTCTCCTTTGAGTCTGCCTCGACCGAGAGCTTGCGCTCGTCGCGTTTATAGGTACGGGAAATGGTAACTGCCAGCTTGGTGGGGGAGCCCAGCTCCTCCAGCAGAGCCTGTTCATCCTCGGCCTCGTCCAGCATCTTGTTGTAGTGGGCAAGGATATCCTCCTTGTCCTCCTTGAACATGAAGGCCAGCAGCTTTGACAGCTCCGCCATATATCGCTGTCTGTTGATACGCGTCACCTCCGAACAAATTTATCATTATCTATAACATTATAGACAAAAAATATACACAGGTCAAGGTTTTTGTCTGTTTTGCACTTGCCTGTCGGGCAGCGGCGGCGGGAGCTATTGACAACGGGTGGATACTCTTATAAAATGTTGTCTATTAACGCTGGGGGAAGGCCCCCGGCGAAAGAAGGAG
>SAMEA3663242__coassemble_52_pt1 | contig 42853 bp, 46 predicted proteins | sample SAMEA3663242__metabat2_high_PE_022 | metagenome-assembled genome bin SAMEA3663242 (sample SAMEA3663242) | pig gut metagenome | biome: pig gut; feature: pig-associated habitat; material: faeces | place: China | collected 2013 | reverse complement strand
CGAGACAAATTGTCCCAATGTGGAGAAAGGCAAAAGGGCGACACCCAGCGCGGGTACCGCCTTTTTGTGTTTCCCCAACAGACAACGGGGAAAGGTTAGCATTTGTTTGATACTGCGAAAGGAGGACGCTATGGCCGATACAGCCTATAAGGAAGAATACACTTACCAAATCGGAAAAATCACATTCATTGTCACACCTGTCTATAAGGACGAAGGAGAGCCTATGCGTGACATTCTTTTGAAGTTGATGCTGGCTGATTTAGAGCCAGCCTAATTGTTCAATCGACATCCTTAACATGGGCGGTCGGCAGAGGTATAATAAACATAGGATAAAAGACCTTGCTTGACTGCTTTGGAAGGAGGATATTTTGAAACAGTCAAGCAAATACCAAACCGGCACAGCCGCCCTATACTGCCGACTGAGTCGTGACGATAACATGGACAACGAGTCCAACAGCATCCAAAATCAAAAAAAGATACTGCAAAAGGCCGCCAAAGATAAGGGCTACACGGACACGATCTTTTTCGTGGATGACGGTATCACAGGCACTACCATGAAGCGGCCCGGATTTCAGAAAATGATAACTGCAATCGAGGCCGGATACATTTCTGCTGTATTCGTGAAAGACCTGTCCCGACTGGGCCGCAATTACATTGAGGTCGGCAAGCTGACCGAAGAGTTTTTCCCGCAGCATGATGTACGGCTGGTGGCCGTTTCTGATGGTGTGGATAGTGACGAGGGCGAGGATGATTTCACCCCATTCCGCAACATAATGAACGAGTGGTATGCCAAGGACATTTCCAAGAAGCGCAAAATCGTAAACAAGATGAAAGGCAACGCGGGCATCCCGCTGTCCCAGCCGCCCTACGGATATATGAAAAACCCGGATGATCCTCGGTTTTGGGTGATTGACCCGGACGCCGCCGATGTGGTGCGGCGTATCTACCGTCTGGCACTGGAAGGCAACGGCCCTATGCAGATCGCAACGGCGCTCTGTGAGGCCGGGATATTAAATCCCTCGGCCTATCGTACCAGCAAGGGGATCAGCAAGGGCGGCTCTAAAAGTACGCTGGAGCCTACCAAGTGGAACCACACCACCGTCAAGAAGATGCTGAGCTTGCAGGAGTATTGCGGCGATGTTATTAACTTCAAGAGCTATTCCAAGTCCTACAAGATGAAACGCCGTATTGAAAACCCGGAAGAAAACCGGGCGATTTTCCTCGATGTCCATGAGCCAATCATCGACCGTATCAGTTGGGAAAAGGTGCAGAGTCTGCATACCACACGCCGCAGACGCACAACCGTTTCGCAAGAGCCCAGCGTGTTCTCCGGCATTATGAAATGCCCCGAGTGTGGTGGAAATCTGAATTTCCATTTCAATCAGAATAACCACGACATTAAATTTTTCAGTTGCAAAAATCATAACTCGGGACTTCGCAAATGTTCCTCTACGCATTATATCCGGCTGGACTTCTTGGAGCAGGTTGTTTTGTATGAGGTAAAGCGGCTGGCCGCTTTTGCCAACGAATACGAAAACGACTTCATTAAAGCCATGATGGGCAGATCTGCAAAGGTTGCAGAAACTGACCGGGCGCGGAAACAGCGGGAGCTGGATGCGCTGCTGGCCCGTGACAAGGAGCTGGATATGCTCTTTGAAAGACTGTATGAGGACAATGTGTCCGGCAAGATTGATGATGCCCGGTTTGCTAAAATGGCAAAACGGTATGAGCAGGAACAGGGCGAGGCCGCCGGAAAGATAAAGGCCCTGTGGCTGGAACTGCAAAAGGCTGACGGCAAGAAAATGGATATGGATTTCTTTCTTGAAACCATCCGGCGCTATACTGACGCGACTACGATTACACGGCGCATGGTCGGTGAGCTGATCGATCACATTGATGTGTACCACGCTGAAAAGCGGGACGGCGTAACCAACCAGCGCGTAGTCATCCACTACAACTGTATTGGCGCTTTCGATGTGCCGGATCGCCGGAAAATCCCGGAGGCCGACATTATCATGGAAACGAGAAAAGGCGTAGCACTAAGCTACGCCCCCGCACAGATCGCTGTATGATCTTTTCCGCAAAAAGAAATGCGGAGTATCATCAAAAGGCTTTCAGATCCTTTAATGATACTCCGCATGGTCGGAGTGGGGAGACTTGAACTCCCGGCCTCTTGGTCCCGAACCAAGCGCGCTACCAACTGCGCTACACCCCGAAACAGCTTTATTATTATAATAAGGAAGCTTGGGCTTGTCAAGGACTAATTTAACGGCGAACAAAGGAATATACTTGTCTGAGGTGACAAGTATGAAAGATCTTAAGCTTTATATATCAGCGGGGATTTTTATTCTGCTGACTGCCATCAGGGTTATTTCGCCGTCATTTGCCGCGCAGCTTGCCGGTGAGATTGAAAATATTCTTCTCATGGAGCATGAGCAGACCGTATCCGTCATGGAGCTCGGCAAAAGTCTTGCCGAGGGAGACGTCATAAGTTCATTTTTTCAAAAGGATTCGAAAGAGCCCGAACCCACGTCAACTCCTCTGCCTGTGATCACGCCCGCGCCTACTCCTATACCTACGCCAGAACCGACCCCCACCCCCGAGCCGCAGCCTACCGAAAACCCCGCTGTTGCAGCATTTTTGGAGTCGCAGTCTGCATATTCAGAATATGCGGTACCCGCAAATGTAAGCTATGAGTGCCCGGCACTGCCGTTTGAATATGTAAGCCCCGTCAGCGGAATAAAGTCCTCGGGATTCGGATACAGGATGCACCCGATCGAGAATAAGGTCAAGTACCATTACGGCACGGACTTTGCGGCAAACACAGGTACCGACGTAACCGCGTTCGCCGACGGAGTGATAGTTGCGGTCGGGGACTCCGACTCATACGGAAAGTATGTGATGATAAGCCACAGTGACGGCTATTCTACTTTGTACGCCCATTGCAGCGAGCTGTGCATGGGCTGCGGCAATGTGAGCAGGGGGGATGTGATAGCCAGGGTAGGCTCAACGGGGGCTGCCACGGGGCCGCATCTGCACTTTGAGCTTATGCACGATGAAACCTATCTTAACCCTGAATTCTACTTATGAAGAGCCGATTTCGGGTAAGCGCCGGCGCTGTCCTGCTGCTTTCGGCTCTGTATTTTTTCGGCGGCATTATTAGCCTCGGTGCGCTGCTGCTTGCCGCCGCTGCCCATGAGCTCGGTCACATGATCGCCATAAAACTGCTGGGAGGAGGCATTAATTCCCTGCGCTTTGAAGCCTCGGGGATGTGCATGAGCCTGTGCGGGATAAACAGCACTTTCTCGGAAGCGGCGGCGCTCCTGGCAGGACCCGCCGCAGGGCTTATATTTGCTCTTATATGCTCACACTTCGGCTCAAAAACGGCCAATCGGCTGCTCCTGGAATGCGCAGGCTACGGCATATTGCTGACGGCATATAATCTGCTGCCTGCCCTGCCGCTTGACGGGGGCAGAGCGGCCTTTGTATTGCTCTGCGGATTATTCGGACGCGAGAAAGCAGGAAGGATCATCGGGCATTCGGGCTTTATCACGGGACTGTGCTTGTCGGCCGCGGGACTTGCGCTGCTCGGAAAAGAGCTCGGTGCGGCGCTTATTATCGCGGGAATTTGGATACTCATCGCGCAAACGGGTATTGTAAAAAACATGTGTTTATAGTAAAATCAATGGGATAAAATTTTCGGAGTAAACTAATGGATAAACGACTTGAACGCATACTTCCCAAAGTGCAGAAGCCCGCACGATATACCGGCGGCGAATATAATCAGATAATAAAGGATAAGGCTGATATCGACATAAGGGTCGCATTCTGCTTTCCCGACACCTACGAGATAGGTATGTCCAACCTCGGCATGGGCATCCTGTATTCGATCATGAATGAGCTGCCCTACGTCTGGTGCGAGCGCGTTTACGCCCCGTGGGGAGATATGTATGAGGAAATGAAAAAGGCGAATGTGCCGCTTTATGCCCTTGAGAGCGGAGACCCTATCTCCGAGCACGACGTGCTCGCATTCTCAATTGGCTATGAGATGGCATATTCCACCGTTCTGGACATGATGGACATGGCGGGCGTGCCCATACACAGCGCCGACAGAAAGGATCTGCTGCCGCTTGTGATCGCCGGCGGCAGCGCTGCCCTTAATCCGGAGCCAATGGCCGATTTCATTGACATCTTCCTGCTCGGCGAGGGCGAGGAGATGAACAACGAGCTGCTTGAAATGCTTCATGAAGCAAAGCTCGGCGGCTGGACGAAGGCCGAATTCCTTAAAAAAGCCGCTCAGATAGGCGGAGTTTATGTCCCTAGCTTTTATACCCCGGTATTGAACGACGACGGTACGATTTACCGCTTTGAGATAGCAGACGGCGCGCCGGCGACCGTCCAAAAGCGCATTATCGCCGATCTTGACAAGGTGCATTTCCCCCTGAAGCCCATCGTGCCCTCGACCGAGGTCGTGCATGACAGGGTAAACCTCGAGCTTTTCCGCGGCTGTGTGCGCGGCTGCCGCTTCTGTCAGGCAGGTCATGTTTACAGACCGATAAGAGCCAAAAGCCCGGAGCTGCTTGTCGAGCAGGGTAAGGCTCTGCTTAAAAACACCGGCTCACAGGATATAACGCTGCTTTCCCTCAGCTCGAGCGACTACCGTCATTTGTCCGACATCTGCGACGGGCTGCTTGAATTCTGCGAGCCGAGGAGCATCGGACTGTCGCTGCCGTCGCTCAGAGCGGATAATTTCTCTATCGAGATAATGCATCGCCTGCAGAAGACCCGAAAAAGCGGTCTCACCTTCGCCCCCGAGGCCGGCAGCCAGCGTCTACGCGATGCGATAAACAAAAACGTCACGGAGGAGGAGCTGCTGAACACCTGCCGTCTGGCCTTTGAGGGCGGCTGGAATACCATAAAGCTGTACTTCATGCTCGGCCTGCCCACGGAAACGGACGAGGATGTTCTCGGCATCGCCGAGCTTGCAAATCAGGTGCTGCACACCTGGAGGCTTTACGCAAAGAACAAGAACAGGGGAGTGCGCATAACCGTTTCTACCTCCTGCTTTGTGCCGAAGCCGCACAGCCCCTTCCAGTGGGAAAGCCAGAACACCATGGATGAATATATCCGAAAGGTAAATCTGCTAAGGGAGAATATCAGGGCCAAGAATGTCGTATACAACTGGCACGACCCCCAGACGAGCTATATCGAGGCGACCCTGTCGAGAGGCGACAGGCGCATGGGCAGGGTCATAGAAAACGTCTGGAGAGCGGGAGGACGGCTCGAGGCCTGGAGCGATTACTTCTCCTTCGAGCGCTGGATGAAGGCTTTTGAAGACGCGGGGCTCGACCCGAGCTTTTACGCCCATCGCCTGCGTGCCAAGGACGAGACCATGCCCTGGGACATCGTTGATGTCGGCGTAAGACGGGCGCATCTCTGGCACGAGAGGGAGCAGGCCTATAAGTCGGAGCTATCGCCCGACTGCCGAAAGCAGTGCTCGGCCTGCGGAGCGGCGAAGCTGCTTAAAGGAGGAAAGTGCGATGGATAAGCTCAGACTGAGATTTTCAAAAACGGGCAGGGCGGTCTATATCTCACATCTTGATCTGATGCGCACGATGACCCGCGCTTTTCTGCGCGCCGGGTGCAGGCTCAAGTATTCCGAGGGCTTCAATCCCCATCCCAATATATCCATCGCTCTGCCGCTGTCCGTCGGCTGTGAGAGCCTGTGCGAGATAATGGATTTCAGGCTCATCGAGGAAAAAGAACCCATAGACATTCTAAAAAGCCTCTCAGTTCAGCTTCCTGAGGGCATTGAGGCGCTGGAGGTTTATGGAGCTGAACGCAAGGTCAAGGAGATAAAATGGCTTAAGATCAGCGGTATTTTTGAATACGATGAGCGCGACGCGGCTGAGATGACGGAAAAGCTCAATGCTTTCTATTCGCGCGAATGCATCGTTATCTCAAAAAAGACCAAGCGCGGCGTCGGCGAGACCGATATTAAGCCTGCTATAAAGGAGATAGAGTTTGCACAGGAGGGGGCTGACGTGCGCCTTGACGCTGTCATCTCGGCGCAGGAGCCTACTCTGAACCCCGAGCTTCTTGCAGACGCACTTCGTCAGCTGAGCCCTGATATAGCTCCGGACTTTGCAAAATTCAAAAGACTTGAGATATTTGACGAAAATATGGAGCTTTTCCGCTAAAAAATACTTGCAATGCAAGGACTTATGTGATATTATATCGTGGCTTGCGGCGTAGGCCCAAGCTATCAAGCGGTCCTCTGCCGAGACCAAAGGGAGTCCTCCGGCACGAACGCCTTAAGAAAAGGAAGGATTAGACTATGGATCTGATCAAAATTCTCAGCGAACAGTACATGAAGCCCGAACTGCCCACTCTGAACGTCGGCGATACCGTCCGTATCACCGTCCGCGTAAAGGAAGGCAGCCGCGAGCGCAACCAGGCTTTCGAAGGCACCATCATCGCCAAGAAGCACGGCGGCATCAATGAGACCATCACCGTCCGCCGCATCTCCTACGGCGTAGGCTGCGAGAAGGTCTTCCCAGTACACTCTCCCTCCATCGTCTCCGTGGAGACAGTCCGCCGCGGCAAGGTCCGCAGAGCAAAGCTGTACTACCTGCGCGAGCGCGTCGGCAAGAGTGCAAAGGTCAAGGAGCGTCTGTAATCGCCCGACCTGTAAATGGATCAAAAAAAGAGGCTTTGGCCTCTTTTTTTGTTGCCTAAACGCGGTGTTGTCGTGTATAATAAATAGATAAGCTATATACGTTAGATGCCGAGAGGTAGAACAATGAAAAAAACTGATATTAAAAATAAGGAAAAAGCCGCAGCCGCAGAAGTGAAAAGCACCCGCGGAGAGGTGTATGAGTGGATGCAGTGCCTTGTATTTGCGCTCATATTCTGTGTGGTGTTGTTTGTCTTTTTCTTCAGGCTTGTGGATGTCGTGGGAGATTCCATGAACCCCACGCTTGAAAACGCGGATAAAATGGTCGTTTCAGACCTTTTCTATAAGCCCAAGCAGGGAGATATCATCATTTTCCGCAAGGATGAATATAAGCCCGAAGCTCTTGTAAAGCGCGTCATAGCGACCGAGGGGCAGACCGTTGAGATAGATTTCAACCGAGGCAGGGTGTATGTCGACGGCAAGCTTCTGGACGAGCCGTATATTGCTGAACCTACAAGGAATCAAATCGACTTTACCGGCGTTCAGGTAGTTCCTGAGGGCTGCGTGTTCGTCATGGGCGATAACCGTAATGAATCTGCCGACAGCCGCGATTCCCGCATCGGCATGGTAGACGAGCGGCTCATCATAGGCAAGGTCCTGCTTACGGTGTTCCCGCTTGATCATATCGGAAGCCCTTACGGAGACTGAAATGAGCGATATTAACTACGAAAAAATGAATATCCAGTGGTTTCCCGGCCACATGACCAAGGCTCAGCGCATGATCGAGGACAGTATTAAGCAGGTCGACGCCGTGTGCGAGATACTGGATGCACGCATCCCGCGCTCGAGCCGCAATCCCGATATCGACCGCCTTGCCGCCGGAAAGCCGAGGCTTATCGTCCTCAACCGAGTTGATCTTGCAGACCCCGAGATAACCGCTCAGTGGCGCAGACACTTTGAGCGGCAGGGGATAAAGATAATCGAGACTGACGCAAAAACCGGCAAAGGCGTGAACGGCTTCGTTCCGGCACTGAAGGAGCTTTTAAAGGATAAGCTCGCCGATTACGCGGCTAAGGGGCAGGTAAACCGGCCCATGCGCGTTATGATCCTCGGCATACCCAATGTCGGAAAATCAACATTTATCAATAAGGTCGCCAAGCGCAAGGCCGCCATTGCCGGCGACAAGCCCGGCGTTACCCGCGGTAAGCAGTGGATAAATATCGGGCAGGGGCTTGATCTTCTCGACACTCCGGGTATACTCTGGCCTAAGTTCGACTCTCAGGAAGTGGGCGAAATGCTTGCCATAACAAACGCCATCAAGGCTGATGTTATCGACAAGGAGACGCTTGGCGCAAATTTCATGCTCCGCCTGAGGGATATGTACCCCGATGCAGTCAAGGAGCGGTATAAATTCGTCCCGGACAAGGATATGAACGGCTTTGAGCTTCTTGAGGAGGCGGCGAAAAAGCGCGGCTTCCTTATATCCAAAGGTGAATATGACTTTGAGCGCATGGCGAACACTCTTCTCGGAGAGTACCATGACGGCAAGCTTGGGAGAATAAGTCTGGAGAGGCCGGAATGACAGATCTTTGGGAGCTTGAAAACGAAATATATGACAGCGGCGTTTCGATAATCTGCGGCGTTGACGAGGCAGGACGCGGCCCTCTGGCCGGGCCTGTGTGCGCTGCGGCGGTGATTTTGCCGCGAAACATTGATATTGAGGGGCTCAACGACTCAAAAAAGCTCAGCGTGAAAAGCCGCGAGAAGCTTTATGACGAGATCTGCGAAAAAGCAGTGAGCTTCGGGATAGCGTTTGCATCGGTCGAGGAGATCGAGAAGCTCAATATTCTCAATGCCGCAATGCTTGCCATGAACAGAGCCATCGCGCAGCTTGAGCCTCAGCCTGAGCTTGCGCTTATTGACGGCAACCGCAACAGCGCTATTGAGGTAGCCAGCCGCTGCGTCATAAAGGGCGACGCAAAATGCGCGGACATCGCGGCGGCATCCATTCTCGCAAAGGTCACGCGTGACCGCTATATGCTGGAGATGGCGGAGAAGTATCCCGAGTATCATTTCGAGCGGCACAAGGGCTACGGCACCAAGCTCCACTATGAAGCTCTGCGCGAATACGGTCCGTGCGAGATACACAGGCCGAGCTTTTTGAGGAAGATGCACTGATGAGCACGGGTGAACTCGGCGCCTTCGGAGAGAAGAAGGCGGCCAATTATTTAAGGCTTCACGGCTATAAGATCATCGACACCAACTGCCGCTACAGGCAGGGCGAGATAGATATCGTTGCGCAGAAACGCGGCTGCATAGTTTTCGCGGAGGTAAAGCTGCGCAAAAATAACCTCTACGGAGAGGCGAGAGAGTTTGTCACGCCCGCAAAGCAGCAGCGCGTGATCGCCGCCGCGCAGCTCTGGCTTCAGCAGCACGAGACCGATATGCAGCCCCGTTTCGACGTCATAGAGGTCTATGCTCCTGAGGGTATAAACACCCGAAAAGTTACGATAAACCACATTGAAAACGCATTTTGAGGTAAGCAAAATGAAATATTTCAGCACGAGAGATGTAAATTATAAGGTTTCCGCTGCCGAGGCTATATCGCGCGGTCTTGCTCCCGACGGCGGTCTTTTTGTGCCCGAGATCCTGCCGCAGCTGAGCGAAAAAGACATCAAAGCTCTCTGCGGTATGAACTATCGGGAAAGAGCGGCAAGGATAATGAAGCTGTTCCTCGACGAGTTTTCCGAGGAGGAGCTTAAATCCATGGTGAGCGCGGCCTACGGAGAGAACTTCGACCATCCCGATATCGCGCCCATGCACTTTATCGACGGTAAGACTGCGGTGCTGGAGCTGTGGCACGGCCCCACCTGCGCCTTCAAGGACATGGCGCTTCAGATGCTGCCGCATCTGCTGACGGCCTCGCTGAAAAAATGCGGCGAAGACCGTAAGGTCTGCATCCTTGTCGCAACAAGCGGCGATACAGGCAAGGCGGCTCTTGAGGGCTTTGCCGATGTCGAGGGCACAAAAATACTTGTATTCTATCCCCATAACGGCGTATCGGACGTTCAGAAGCTGCAGATGATAACCCAGAGCGGCAAAAACGTCGGAGTAGCGGCTGTTTACGGCAACTTCGACGATGCCCAGACCGGCGTGAAGAAGATATTCGGCGACAGGGTCTTTGCGGAAGAGCTAAGCACCAAGGGCTGGTTTTTATCCTCCGCCAACTCAATAAACTGGGGCAGGCTCCTGCCGCAGATTGTCTACTATTTCTCCGCCTACTGCGATTTCGTCAACTCCGGCAATATCGCCTTCGGCGATACCGTGGATTTCGCCGTCCCGACCGGCAATTTCGGCAATATCCTCGCCTGCTGGTATGCCAAGAACATGGGACTGCCCGTGGGCAAACTGCTCTGCGCTTCAAATGAGAACAATGTCCTTGCCGACTTCTTTGATACCGGTGTGTATGACCGAAACAGGACTTTCCATACGACCATTTCGCCGTCGATGGATATACTTGTATCCAGTAACCTTGAGCGCCTGCTTTACTCCGTATGCGGAAACGATGCGCAGGTTGCCGGGTATATGAGCAGTCTTTCAAAAGACGGCAGGTATGAAGTCGATGAAAAAATGAAAGCTGTCATTGAAAAAGACTTTGAGGGCGGCTACTGCACGGACGCCGAGACCAAGGCCGTTATCAAAAAGGCATACACGGAAAACGGCTATCTTATGGATACTCACACCGCCGTCGCATACAAGAAGATGATCGATTACAGAGCCAAAAACGGCGGCTGCGTGCCGACTGTCGTTGTGTCCACGGCAAGCCCCTATAAGTTCTGCGACAGCGTTCTGTCTGCACTTGGAGAAGAGACGAACGCCCCAGGAACCGAGCTAATTGAAAAACTCTCCGAGGTGACAAAAACAGCGGCTCCCAAGCCCCTTGCAGGGCTCGATAAGCGCGAGAAGCGCTTCTGGATCGTTGTCGAAAAGCAGGATATGCGGAAGACTGTTGCAGATTTCCTCGGCTGATATGTACGGGGCAGAGCCCCGTGCGATTATGCATAGATCTTCGTGATTCTATACTTAATCGCAGCAGCCGCGGGGGCAGAAGGTTGCGCAGTAGGTTTCGGACTTGGTAGTCGCTCTCTCGTTCTGCACGTCGATGTGGGATGCAGAGCACTTGGAATCGATGGTATTGTACTTGCAGTTGGAAACATCACAGCCGACACCGGTGATCTGATCTCTGCTCATTCTGTTATCGCTCATAATTTTACCTCCAGTGTTTATTGCCCTTAGGCAATAATAGCTTTGACTGTTTTTTCGGATTTATACGGAGGACTCATGTCTTTATATGCTATCGGCGATCTTCATCTCTCGTTGGGCGTTGAAAAACCAATGGACGTCTTCGGGGGAAGATGGTTAAACTATGTTGAAAAAATTTCAGAAGGCTTTGCGCCGCTGAACGATAACGATCTGACGGTCATCTGCGGAGATATCACATGGGGAATGACCATGGAGGAGGCATTGCCGGACTTCCTGTTCATCGATAAGCTGCCCGGGAAAAAGATAATACTCAAGGGAAACCACGATTATTGGTGGACGACCGCCACAAAAGCCAAAAATTTCTTTAAAGAGCACGGGATCGAGAGCATAGATGTTCTCCATAACAACAGCTTTGCCTACGAGGGAGTTTCTATCTGCGGAACAAGAGGCTGGTTTTACGAGGAGAGCAAAAATGATGTTCATGATAAAAAGATCATGAACAGGGAAATAATGCGGCTGGAAGCTTCGCTCAAATCGGCGGGAGAGGGGGAAAGGTATGTCTTTCTTCACTATCCTCCTAAGTATCTGGGCTATGAGTGTCCGGATATACTGGAGCTGCTTAAAGCCTACGGGGTGAAGCGCTGCTGCTACGGGCATATCCACAGCGCAGGCTGCGCTTATGCCTTCAACGGAATGCTCGGCGGAACGCAGTTTCAGCTCGTTTCCGCGGACTATGTTCAGTTTCGTCCGCAAAAGATCGTATAGTGCGTACATTATTAAAAGAAAATCATTGCTTTTGACGGCATTATCTGTTATTATTTATTGGTCTATGTGAAAAACTTTAGGAGGAATATATAAATGTTAGTCAAAAACGTAGAAAAGAAAGACTCCAAGACCGCGAGCTTTCAGGTAGAGGTCGATGCGGCCGAGTTTGAAGCCGCAGTTAACAAGGCATATAACAAAAACAAAGGCAGCATCTCCATCCCCGGCTTCAGACAGGGCAAGGCTCCCCGTGCTGTCGTCGAGGGCATGTACGGCCACGAGGTGTTCTATCAGGACGCCATTGACGCTCTGGTTCCCGATGCATTTGATTTCGGCTATGATAACTGCGGACTTAATATCATCGGCAAGCCCGCTATCTCCAATATGGATCTCTCCGAGGAGAAGGTCCTGACCCTTACCTTTGACGTTGAGCTGTACCCCGAGGTAACCCTGGGCCAGTACAAGAACCTCAGCGCAGTTAAGGAGACCTTCATCATCACCGAGGAAGACATTGACGGTCAGATAAACGGTGTCCGCAAGCGCAACGGCCGCGTTGTCGACGTTGAGCGCGAGGCTCAGATGGGCGACACTGCCGACATCGACTTTGACGGCTATCTTGACGGCGTACCCTTTGACGGCGGCAAGTCCGAGGGCTATGAGCTTGAGCTCGGCTCTCACACCTTTGTCCCCGGCTTCGAGGAGCAGATCGTCGGCATGAACATCGGCGAGGAGAGGGATATCAACATCACCTTCCCCGAGGATTACACCGCAGAGCTGGCCGGCAAGGACGTTGTGTTCAAGGTAAAGCTCAACGCACTTTCCGTTACCGAGCTGCCCGAGCTTGACGATGATTTCGTTCAGGACGTATCCGAGTTCAACACCGTCGAGGAGTACAGGGAAGATACCCGCAAGGATATGGAAAGAGTCATGCAGGAGCAGATGGACGCCAAGTTCCGCACCGCTATCATGACCAAGGCCTGCGACAATATGACCGTTGAGATCCCCGAGACCATGATGCAGGCAAAGATAGACGAGCTCATCCACAGCTATGCCGCTAACTTCGGCCTCACCGACCCGAAGATGACCACCGAGGAAATCAGCAAGATGATGGGTCTGGATGAGGAAGCCATCAACAGCACCATCCGTCCTGCGGCTGAGTATCAGGTCAAGCAGGAGCTGCTTCTCACCGCTATCGTCGAGACTGAGAACATTGAGGTCACCGACGAGGAGCTTGAGGATTACATCAAGGGTGCGGCAGACACTGTCGGCGCAACTCCCGAGCAGATCCGCAAGTATTTCGGCGACGAGTACATCAGAAATGAGTTCAAGAAAGAGAAGGCCACCAAGCTGGTCATCGAAACAGCGGTTGAGGAAGCACCCGAAGAGGCTGCTGAATAATCAGCCGATTATTCGGATATGATCTCCTGGATAAGCCAATAATTCGAAAGGAGACTTATTATGAGTTTAGTACCCTATGTAGTTGAACAGACAAGCCGAGGCGAGCGTTCCTACGATATTTTCTCACGACTGCTTAACGACCGCATCATAATGCTGTCCGAGGAAGTGAACGACACTACCGCAAGCCTTGTCGTCGCCCAGCTTCTTTATCTTGAGGCGCAGGACCCCGATAAGGATATCCAGTTTTACATCAACAGCCCCGGCGGAAGCGTTACGGCCGGCATGGCTATATATGACACCATGCAGTACATCAAGCCCGATGTGTCAACTATCTGCATCGGCATGGCGGCATCCATGGGCGCCTTCCTGCTGTCAAGCGGAGCCAAGGGCAAGCGTCTTGCACTTCCCAACGCCGAGATAATGATCCATCAGCCCTCAGGCGGCAGCAAGGGTCAGTGCACCGACATTCAGATCCAGGCCGAGCAGATCCTGAAGATCAAGAGAAATCTTAACAGGATCCTCGCCGAGAATACCGGCAAGGCTGTGGAGACCGTCGAGCGCGACTGCGAGCGCGACCACTTCATGTCCGCCCAGGAGGCCCTTGAATACGGCATTATCGATAAGGTAATCACCAAACGCTGAATTTGTGGGGGAACATACGGTTCCCCCATATTTTCACCGTGCTATAACACCCAACTATTTGAGGTAGACTAATGGCAAGAACAGATGACAGAAAAAGCATAAGATGTTCATTTTGCGGTAAGACACAGTCTCAGACCGGCAGACTCATTGCCGGAAACGGAGCCTATATCTGTGATGAGTGCATCAATCTTTGCATGAGCATAATTGCCGACGATGAAGAACTCGTTGTGCATGACGCCGAGGGCAACAGGCTTCATTTTGAAAACCTGCCCAAGCCGGCGGATATTAAGGCAAATCTTGATGAATATATAGTAGGGCAGGAGAGGGCGAAGATAGTCCTTTCCGTTGCGGTGTACAATCACTATAAGCGCATCCTTTATGCCGCCGACAATGATGTTGAGCTGCAAAAGAGCAACATCCTGCTCATCGGCCCCACGGGCAGCGGCAAGACCCTCTTCGCGCAGTCGCTGGCAAAGATGCTCAACGTGCCTTTTGCGATCGCCGATGCAACCACTCTCACCGAGGCCGGATATGTAGGAGAGGATGTTGAGAATATCCTTCTTCGCCTGCTGCAGGCCGCTGATTTTGACGTGGAGCGCGCGGAAAAAGGCATCATATACATTGATGAGATCGATAAAATTGCCCGTAAGAGCGAAAATACATCCATAACCCGCGATGTCTCCGGCGAGGGCGTTCAGCAGGCTCTGCTGAAGCTGCTTGAGGGCACCGTCGCAAATGTTCCGCCCCAGGGCGGACGCAAGCATCCGCATCAGGAATTCATAAAGGTCGATACGACCAACATCCTCTTTATCTGCGGCGGCGCGTTTGACGGCCTTGATAAGATAATCGAGAAGCGCACCGACAAAAAGAGCATGGGCTTCGGTGCGGAGATAAAGAGCTCAACCGAGCGCGATGTGGGCGAGCTTCTTGCCCAGGCACAGCAGCACGACCTTCTTAAGTTCGGCATAATCCCCGAGCTCATCGGAAGACTGCCGGTCATCGCGCCCCTTACCTCACTCAAGCGCGAGGATCTTGTTCGCATCCTCACCGAGCCGAAAAACGCCATGACAAAGCAGTATCAGGCGCTCATGAGCTATGACGGCGTCGAGCTTGAATACGAAACGGACGCTCTTGAAGCCGTTGCGGATAAGGCGATCGAGATGAAGATCGGAGCCCGCGGCCTTCGTAGCGTAATGGAAAGCGTTATGACGGATATAATGTATACCGTCCCTTCAGAAAATGACATTGAGAAGATCATTGTCACCGCCGACTGTGTGAAGAACAACACCAGCCCCGACGTAATACGCAAGTAAAATAACAGCAAGGCGGGGCGTTTGCCCCGTCTTGCGCCTTTTTATAACTCCACGAAAGGAGAGGCATATGAGTAACACGATCAGAACAGAAACCCGAGCATTGCCTATTCTGGCTTTGCGCGGTCTTAACATATTTCCGGGAATGCTCCTGAGCTTTGATGTCGAGCGTCCGATATCACTTGCCGCGCTCAACTGCGCGGCAGGCGCCGATCAGGAGATATTCCTCGTAACGCAGAAGGATATATCGACCGACCTGCCCGAGCCTGACGATCTGTATAAGTACGGCATGGTCTGCCGCATCCGCCAGATGGTTCGTCAGCCCGGTGGCAAGCTCTGCAAGGTCATGGCCGAGGGCATCCAAAGGGGCACGATAACCGAACTTATCTCCGATCAGCCCTATTTTCTGGGCATGATAGAGCGTGTACCCGACAGGCCCGAGCGCGTTGACCCCGATAAGCGCGAGGCGCTGATGCGCACTGCCGTCAATCTCTTTGACGAGTATGTACAGCTTTCGGGCAACATGGCTCCTGAAATGCTGCTCAACCTCGTTATCAGCCGCGACCCGGCTTTTGTCAGCAACTATATTGCGCAGAATGTGCGCTTTGATTACAGGGACAAGCAGAAGCTACTTGAGGAGCTGCAGCCCAGCAAAAGGCTTGAAAAGCTTATCGAGATGCTCAACCATGAGCTGAACGTGATGAGCTTCGAGCAGGAGCTCAACGACGCGACAAACGAGCAGGTAAATCGCAATCAGCGGGATTATTATCTGCGCGAGCAGATGAAGGTCATACAGCAGGAGCTCGGCGAGGACGAAAGCTTTGACGATATCGGTGAATACAGAGCAAAGATCCGCGAGCTGAGCCTGCCTGCAGAGGTGGAGGAAAAGCTGTTAAAAGAGGTTTCGCACCTTGCAAAGCAGCCCTTCGGCTCGACTGAAGCCACTGTTATCAGAGGCTATCTCGATACCTGCCTTGAGCTACCCTGGAATGTCAAGACCGAGGAAACGAGCGACATTTCAGCGGCAAGAAAAATGCTTGATGAGGATCATTTCGGACTCGAAAAGGTTAAAGAGCGCATAATCGAGTACCTTGCCGTGCGTCAGCTAGCACCAAAAATGAACAGCAGCCTGCTGTGCCTCGTCGGTCCTCCGGGAACAGGTAAGACAAGCATCGCTATGAGCATAGCAAGGGCCACGAACCGCAAACTCGTCCGCATATCTCTCGGCGGCGTACACGATGAGGCGGAGATCCGCGGCCACAGAAAGACCTATGTCGGAGCGATGCCCGGCAGAATAATCGGCGGTATCCGTCAGGCCAAAAGCTCAAATCCGCTTATGGTACTCGATGAGATCGACAAGCTCGGCTCTGATTACAGGGGAGATCCCTCAGCGGCGCTTCTCGAGGCGCTCGATCCCGAGCAGAACTCCGCCTTCAGGGATAACTACCTCGAGCTGCCGTACGATTTGTCTGACGTATTTTTCATCACTACAGCCAACACCACCGATACCATCCCCAGAGCCCTGATGGACAGAATGGAGATCATCGAGCTGTCAAGCTATACCGATGAGGAAAAGCTCAGCATAGCAAAGAATTACCTGCTGCCCAAGCAGCGCAAAAAGCATGGCTTAAAGGCCGCACAGCTCAAGCTCAGCGACGACGCCATCCGCGAGATCATAAGCCTTTACACCCGCGAGTCGGGCGTCCGCGGTCTTGAGCGGCAGATAGCCACGGTGTGCCGTAAAGCCGCTGTTTCCATCGCAAACGGCGAGCGCAAGAGCCTTAGCCTTCGCGCCGGAGCACTGCAGCCTTACCTCGGCGCCGTTAAGTTCAAGCTCGAGCAGAAGCACACAAGGGACGAGATCGGACTGGTGCGCGGTCTGGCGTGGACGAGCGTCGGCGGGGAAGTCCTCGACGTTGAAGTCGCCGTTGTTGACGGAAACGGAAAGCTTGAGCTTACGGGCAACCTCGGCGATGTTATGAAGGAATCCTGCCACGCGGCGGTGACGTATATAAGAAGCCGCGCGTCAAAGCTCGGCATAGACGCTGACTTTTACAAAACAAAGGATATCCACATCCATTTCCCCGAAGGCGCGGTACCTAAGGACGGGCCTTCGGCCGGCGTGACCATCTGCACTGCCATAGTATCGGCGCTCACCGGCACTCCCGTGCGTCAGGATCTGGCAATGACGGGCGAAATTAGCCTGCGCGGCAGAGTTCTTCCCATAGGCGGACTTAAGGAAAAGACCATGGCGGCTCTCAGAAACGGCGTGAACACGGTCATCGTTCCCGCGGACAACGAGCCGGATCTTGACGAGATAGATCCCACGGTCAGGGCAGCTCTCAATTTCGTGCTTGCTGATAAGGTGGATAAGGTGCTGGAAGCTGCGCTTATAAAGCGTGACGGCGAGGCTAAAGCGGATGTTATCATGCCTGTTGCGGGGAAGAAATCAAGACCCGGACTCAGACAGTAAGGTGAAGCATGGCTTATTTTAATGTGAACAAGGCAAAGTTTATAAAATCAGCAGCAGATCCCGCAGGCTTTATACGCGATGAGCTGCCGAATATTGTGTTTTCCGGCAAATCCAACGTAGGAAAATCCTCGGTCATCAACAGGCTGTTAAACCGCAGGAACTTTGCCAGAGTGGGGCAGTCACCGGGCAAGACGATACATGTAAACTACTTTCTCATTGACGAAAAGGCCTACTTTGTCGATCTGCCCGGGTACGGCTATGCCAAGGTCTCGAATAAAGAGCGCGACCGCTGGGGAAAGCTTATGGAGCGGTTTTTCGCGGTGGAGGGGCTAATTGACCTCGGCGTTATGATCGTTGACGCCCGACATAAGCCCACCGCCGATGACGTAACCATGGCGCAGTGGTTCAAAAGCACGCAATGTCCTATGGTCGTTGTTGCAAACAAATGCGATAAGCTCAAAAAAAGCGAGGTAGAGCCCAATATGGCTCTCATCCGCGATACTCTTGAGCTTCCCGAGGGCGTTCCGCTCATTCCGTTTTCCGCCGAGAAGGGAAACGGCAAGGACGCACTGATGGCGGAGATACTGAAGTATGTTTAATACAAGCTCTTTTTCTGAAGTTATAAGAAACCTGAACTGGTCGGTACTGACCGATATGCTGCTGGCAGTCGTTCCGGCGCTCATCTGCATAACGCTGCATGAGCTCAGCCACGGCTTTGCGGCATATAAGCTCGGGGATAATACGGCAAAAAACATGGGCAGGCTCACGCTGAACCCCATTAAGCATATTGACATTTTCGGTCTTATCATGATGGTCGTTTTAAAATTCGGATGGGCAAAGCCCGTACCGGTCGATATGCGCAACTTCAAAAACCCCAAGCGCGACATGGCGATAACCGCCCTTGCCGGGCCGGTATCCAACGTGCTGATATGCTGCGTTGTGCTGTTTATTTACGGGCTCGTGTATCTGCCCTGCAATCTTGCCGGCACGGAGTTTGCGAAATCATTGCTGTATGCGGTTTACATAACGGCATATTTAAGCATTGCCCTTGCAATATTCAATATTCTCCCCATACCGCCTCTTGACGGCTCCAAGGTGCTGTTTTCGCTGATGAGCAATGAAAGCTACATGAAGCTCATGCGCTATGAGCGCTACGGCATGCTGCTGCTTCTGGTGCTTGTAATGACGGACGTTCTTGGAAACCCCTTGTATGCCGCAACGGAATTCGTGTTCGATAAGCTTTTTATTTTTGCCGAGTGGGGCTCTGCTTTGTCAGTCAGCCTGTTCTATTGATATGGAAAATCCGACTTTTTACCTTGAGGGCATAGTAAAGGATAAAAACGAGCTGCAGGACTTTAACGGTCCGCTCAGCCTCATACTTATGCTCCTTTCTAAAAACAAAATAGAGATACGCGATATTAAGATCTCCGAGATCCTCGACCAGTACCTTGAGTATCTGGCGGAGATGGAGCGAATGGATCTTGAGGTCGCCAGCGAGTTTGTCCAGATGGCCTCACATCTGCTGTATATTAAGGCAAAAACGCTGCTGGCGGGCGAGAAAGAGGTAAGCGAGCTGGAGGAGCTCATAAGCTCACTCGAGCAGCTTAAGTGCAGAGATGTGTATGCGGCCGTTCAGAAGGTGACGCCCGAGCTGAAAAATGCCTCCGAAAGGGGACTGCTGTATTTTGCAAAGATGCCAGAGCCTCTGCCCAAGACCACGCGCGAGTATGAGTACCGCCATGAACCGGCGGATCTTTTCAAGGCCCTGTATGCCGTCGTTACCCGCGGCGGAAAGCCGGTTGAGCCGGAGCTTGCCCGGAGGATAGCGCCGTCACGCATCGTTTACGAGGTCAAGACAAAAAGCCGCGAGATAATATACAGGCTTCGTCAGGGTGAGGCAAGGCTCTCGGAGCTGTATTCGGCCTGCGGCAGCCGCTCCGAGATTGTAGCGACATTTATATCCGTCCTTGAGCTATGCAGCATGGGCAGCATTGAGCTCAGCGGCGACGAGTCCGATTACAGCATAAAATTTGTCGGCGGCAATATAGACGAAATACTTGAAAATATCATAGAGTAGGATATAAAATGGAAACAGTGAATATAAAATCGGCAATTGAGGCAATACTTTTTGCGGCGGGAGAGCCGGTACCGGCGGCGAGAATTTCGCTTATCCTCGGCGTAGACGAGGATGAAGTTTTCGCGGCGGCAAAGGAGCTTGCGGATGAATACAGCTTCGATCAGCGCGGAATAAGGCTCCTGAGGCTTGAAAATAAGCTCCAGCTTTGTTCATCGCCCGAATATGCCTCGGTGATAACAAAGACACTTGAGCAGCGAAAGCCGCCGATGCTCTCTCAGCCGGCGCTTGAAACGCTGGCGGTCGTTGCGTATTTTCAGCCCGTGACCCGCGCATATATCGATCAGGTGCGCGGCGTTGACAGCTCATATACCGTGGGAGTTTTGCTCGACCGCGGTCTCATCGAGCGCTGCGGCAAGCTGGACGTGCCGGGAAGACCCTCGCTGTTGCGCACTACGGATGTATTTCTGCGCACCATGGGCGTCAGCAGCCTCGAAGAGCTGCCTGAGCTGCCGGATATCACCGCCGGAGACGGCGTGAAAAAGCTTGAAGACGCCATTGATAAGTTAAGCACGGTCGGCGAAAACCAGATGGAGATCGAGGAGCTGAAATAAAGCCTCGGGGTGGTGCATTTGACAGTATTGGTCATAATTTTCCTGCTGCTTGCGCTTATAATGCTTATACCATTGGGAGTATACGCAAGCTATGACTCCTCAGGTCTTAAGCTTAAGCTGAGGGTATCGGCGTATAAGAAACAGATTTTTCCGCGTGAGAGCAAGCCTGAGCCCGAACCCGAGCCGGAGAGCGCTGAGGATGGCGGAGAGAGCGCCGAAAAGGTCAAAAAAATGCCGTCGTTCGGTATTGACGAGTGGCGTACCGTACTGAATATACTTTTCAAAGCGCTCAGGCGTTTTAAAAAAGGCCTTAGCTTTGATAAGATCTTCATGCGTTTTATCGCGGCTTCGCCCGATCCGTACGATACGGTGAGGATATTCAACGCAGTAAACAGTCTTGTCGGGGCGGCGGCTCCGTTTTTTGAAAGCGAATTCAAGGTCAGGCAGCGTGACATTTTCATCGACACGGATATGACTGCAGACAAATGCAGCTATTCGTTGGAGCTTGGGCTTTCAATTCGGGTCGGCCAATTGCTTGTGATAGCACTGGCAGCGGGCTTTGCCTTTTTGAAGCTGCTTGCAAAGCGTAAACTTAAAGAATTTCGGGAGAGGAAGGCACACAATGGAAAACAACAAACTCAGCGAAATGATGCAGTCAACAATGAGCAATATCAAGAACCTTGTTGAGGTGAACAACATCGTCGGCGAGCCTATCTCAACTCCCGACGGTCTTACGATCATTCCCGTTTCCCGACTGAGCTTCGGCTTCGGCGGAGCCGGCGGGGATTCTCTGGGCAGCAGCAAGCAGGGCTACGGTGGCGGCAGTGCGGCCGGAGTAAAGATCGAGCCCATAGGCTTCCTTGTTGTCAAGGAAGGCAGCGTGCGCATGATTAATATCGCGCCTCCCGCCAAGACCAGCGTTGACAGAATGCTTGACCTCGTGCCTGAGGTCATGGATAAGATAGAGAGTATTTCAGCTAAAAACAAAGACTAAAATTCAAAATATACGTCAATAATAAACACTACCTGTAAAGGTGGTGTTTATTTTATGAAAAAACTTATATCGCTTTTGTTATGCATTTGCTTTGCCGTCTGCCTGCCGGCTGCCGCGGCTCACGCCGATGAGTATCAGCTGAGCGCGCAGAGCGCGATCCTTGTATGCGCCGATACGGGCGACGTCCTGTACGAGAAAAACGCGGACGACAAGATGCTGATAGCAAGCATAACCAAAATAATGACAGCTATCATCGTCATTGAAAACTGCGACCTGGATGAACAGATAAAAATAAAGCCCGAGTGGAGCGCGGTCGAGGGCTCGAGCATGTACCTGAAGCCCGACGAGTATTACACGGTATCCGAGATATTGACCGGGCTGCTTCTCGTATCGGGAAACGACGCGGCGACGGCTCTTGCGTGCAGCATGTGCGGCGATGAGCCCTCCTTCGCCGTTAAAATGAATGAAAAGGCCAAGGAGCTCGGAATGGAGAACAGCTCTTTCAGAAATCCCCACGGCCTTGACGATCCCGAGCATTATTCCACCGCACGGGATATGGCGATACTGGCAAGCTATTGCATGGAAAACGAAGAATTCCGCAAGCTCGTTTCCACAAGCTGCGCCACGGTGAAGGATCAGACATATGTCAATCACAACAGGCTGCTGCGTGAGTATGAAGGCTGCATAGGTCTTAAGACAGGCTATACCATGGCCGCCGGGAGGACTCTCGTAAGCTGTGCCGAGAGAAACGGAATGCGTCTTGTATGCGTGACCCTTAACGCACCCGACGACTGGAACGACCACAGATACCTTCTCGACATGGGCTTTGAAGATTACAGGGTAGCAACGTACAGCGGCAATAATTTTAAGGTCAGTCTCGACGTGGCGTCCGCTGCAAACGGCACTGCCGACGCCGTCCCAGAAAACGATATAAAACTCCTGACAAAGCCCGAGGATGAAATCGATGTTAAGCTGGAAGCTCCGAGGATCCTGTTTGCCGGCGGTATAAAGGGCGAAAAAGTCGGTGAGATACACGTATTCGTAAACGGAGAGCTTGCGGCAAGCGAAAACTTGGTTTATACTGATAATGTTAAACAGGATAATACCCGGCAATTAAGCATACAGGAGCGTATCGGAAGATGGTTCCGTTCCATGCTGAGGCCGTACTATATTACGGGTGAAGAGAATTGAAAGAACGAATCCAGAAGATCATCTCGGCGTCCGGTTTCGCCTCCCGAAGGGCGGGTGAGGAGCTGCTGCGCAGCGGCAGAGTTACCGTCAACGGCGTGACCGCCGCATTGGGCGACAGCGCCGACGCCGATACTGATATGATATGTGTGGACGGCAAACCTCTCTGCCGTCCGGAGAAAAAGACCTACATAATGCTCAACAAGCCGCGCGGATACGTCACCACACTGAAGGACGAAAAGGGCCGCCGATGCGTAAACGATCTGGTAGGAGACGCAGGCGTACGTCTGTATCCCGTGGGCAGGCTGGATATGTACTCCGAGGGTCTGCTCATAATGACGGACGACGGCGAGCTGGCCAACCGCCTCATGCATCCTTCGACTGAGACCGAGAAGACATATCACGCATGGCTCGAGGGAGAGTGCAGCGAGCGTTCCCTTGACATTCTGCGCAGCCCGCTGACGATAGACGGCTACAGGATAAGCCCTGCGCAGGTAGAGGTGCTGCATAAGAGCGCAGACTATACCATGCTGTCTGTCACCATACACGAGGGCCGCAACCGGCAGATAAGAAAGATGTGTCAGGCTGCCGGCGTGAAGCTCAACAGACTCAAACGAGTTTCGGAGGGCACTCTTCGGCTCGGCTCCCTTGAAACGGGGCACTGGAGATACCTCAGCGATGAGGAATTGCAAGATATTCTTTAAAAAGAAATTTTTAAATCCATATACTTCTTATTTATTTGCCTCAAATCTGCATTTTTGCAAGTTTGAGGCGAATTAATTGCAAAAAACTATTGCAATTCTCGTTAAGAACAAGTAAAATATATGACATGTTTTAAACGGAGATGAACGTCATGGAAAATGATCTGTTGGGCGTGCTTGCAAGAGGCGGCAGCAAATTTTCAAAGGGTCAGCGAATCATTGCAAAGTACATTCTGAACAATTACGATAAAGCGGCGTTTATGACGGCCGGTAAGCTGGGCAGGATAGTCGGCGTAAGCGAATCCACCGTTGTCAGGTTCGCGGCGGAGCTGGGTTATGACGGATATCCGAGCATGAGAAAAGCGCTTCAGGAAATGATACGCAACAGGCTTACCTCGGTCCAGCGCATTGAGGTCGCAAAGAGCATGATCGACGATAACGATCTTGTCAAATCCGTCATCGGCAGCGACATGCAGAACCTGCAAGCCACGATGGACATTCTGGAGCAGGACAGCTTCAATAAGCTTATCGACGCGATCGTAGAGGCAAAGAACATATATATCGTCGGAATGCGCACCTCGACTTCGCTCGCTACCTTCCTCGGCCTGTATCTCAATCTGCTGAGGGACAGCGTGAATGTTGTGCATGATACTGCCGCGAGCGAGATTTATGAACAGATAATCAGGATCGGCGAAGGCGACCTGTTTATCGGCATAAGCTTTCCGCGCTATTCGAGCCACACGGTCGAGGCAATGCAGTTTGCCAAGAAGATGGGTGCAAAAACCGCCGCCATCACCGACGGCGCGGCCTCACCGCTCAACGGTATAGCGGATGTGTGCCTCCACGCAAAGAGCGACATGGTATCGTTCCTTGACTCGCTCGTTGCACCTATGAGCCTTATCAATGCGATCATTGTCGCCGTCGGAATAAGGAATAAGGAAAGAGTATCCGAGACCTTTGAGCGCCTTGAAAAGATCTGGTCGGAGCACGATGTGTATGAACCGGCTGAGTGCTGATGCAGTGGTCATCGGCGGCGGCGCCGCAGGAATGCTGTGCAGCGCAGTGGCAGCCGAGCGCGGCCTTGACGTAATACTGCTCGAGCCGAACAAAGTCCTCGGCAGAAAGCTGAGAATAACTGGCAAGGGCAGATGCAATGTCACAAACAACTGTGGCATCAAAGAGTTCCTGAACAATATTCCCGGTGACGGCAGATTTCTGTACAGCGCCCTTAACCGGCTGTCTCCGCGTGACACTATGGAGCTGTTTGAAGGCCTTGGTCTGCGCCTCAAGACGGAGCGGGGCAACCGCGTTTTTCCTGTATCGGACAACGCAAATGACGTTGCCGGCGCTCTGCAGCGTTACATGAACCGCGCAGGCGTGCGCGTCGTTCACTCTTCGGCAAGGCATATCCTTACAGAGGATGGCGCTGTTACAGGCGTTGAAACGAGCGACGGAGTTATCGAATGCCGTGCAGCGGTCATATGCACCGGCGGCCTTTCGTATCCGCTTACCGGCTCTACCGGTGCGGGATACGCAATGGCACAAGAGCTGGGGCATACAGTGACTCCCACGCGGCCTTCTCTCGTACCTCTTGAGAGCGACGATGACTACTGCGCCGAAATGCAGGGCTTTTCGCTTAAAAACGTTACGCTTTCCGCCTATGAGGACGGTAAGCTCATATATAAGGAGCTGGGCGAGATGCTGTTTACGCATTTCGGCGTAAGCGGCCCTCTGGTTTTGTCCGCAAGCTCGCATATGCGGCGCTTCGGCGAAGCAAAATATGAGCTGCGCATCGACCTCAAGCCGGGTCTGGATGAAAAAAAGCTGGACGCAAGACTGCTGAGAGATTTTGAAAAATACGCAAACCGTGATTTCGCAAACTCTCTGGGTGATCTTGCCGGAAAGACCATGATCCCGGTGCTTGTGAGGCTTTCGGGCATTCCCGCTGAAACCAAGGTCAACTCCATAACGCGCGAGCAGCGGCATGAACTGCTGAAGCTTCTCAAGAACTTCCCGGTGTCGATTACGGGGCCGAGACCCATTGATGAAGCGATAGTTACCTCGGGTGGCGTATCCACTAAGGAGATAAATCCCCGCACGATGCAGTCAAAGCTTGTCGGCGGGCTGTACTTTGCCGGTGAGGTCATGGATCTTGACGCATACACGGGCGGCTTTAATTTGCAGATAGCGTGGTCCACAGCATATGTGGCCGCAAATTCGATATAAAACAGGAGAAAAAATGATTTCTATTGCGATAGACGGCCCTTCCGGCGCCGGTAAGAGTACGATCTCAAGGGCAGCCGCGAAGCTGTTTGGGTTTATTTATGTTGATACCGGGGCGATCTACAGGACGATCGGCCTCGCAGCGAAGCTCAGAGGCATAGACGCTTCCGACAATGAAGCCGTTATATCAATGCTGCCGGAGCTTAAGATTGAGCTCAGATACAATGAATCCGGCGAGCAGTGCATGCTTCTTGACGGCGCTGACGTTTCCCGGGACATAAGGCTCCCCGAGGTCTCAATGCTTGCCTCAAAGGTCTCCGCCATTGCCGAGGTCAGGGAATACCTTGTTGATATGCAACGAAAAATGGCGCAGCTGCATAACGTCGTTATGGATGGGCGGGATATCGGAACGGTGATTCTTCCCAACGCCGATCTTAAGATATTCCTTACCGCCGGAGCGGAGGACAGGGCAAGGCGCAGATATGAGGAGCTTCTGCAAAAGGGCGTTGAAACGACCTTTGAAAGTGTGCTTGACGACCTGATAAAGCGCGATGAGCAGGACACCAAACGTGCCGCGGCGCCTTTAAAGGCGGCCGATGACGCGGTACTTCTCGATACAAGCGGTAATACCCTTGAGCAGAGCGTGAGCGAGGTCTGCCGCCTTATAAGCGAAAAAACCGGAATAAAGCCGGAGTAAAGGTCATGGGAAAGATCATTGTTGCAAAAAGTGCGGGCTTCTGCTTCGGAGTCAGCCGTTCAGTGAGCATGGCAGAAAAACTGCTTGAAGAGGGAAAGGCGTATTCCCTCGGCCCGCTTATCCACAATAACGACGTTGTATCGTATCTGGAGAAAAAGGGGCTCAGCGTTATCGATACCCCGGCGCAGCTGCCGGAGGGCGGACGGGTGATAATTCGTTCGCACGGCGTCTCACACGAGGTGTACAGGGCGTTGGAGGAAAATAACGCGCAGGTATGCGATGCGACCTGCCCCAAGGTAGAGAAGATACACGAGCTTGTGTCCGAGGCCTCGGCTGCCGGACGCTTTGTTGTCATAATCGGCATGCACGGTCACCCTGAGGTCGAGGCCGTCGGTGGATGGTGCGCGGATCACGTCATATGCGAAAATGTTTCGGAATTGTCCGAATGGTTCGGTAAAAACAAAGAATTGTTGGATAATCCTATAACGATGGTCGTTCAAACCACGCAAACTCGCAGTAATTTTACCGAATGTGCAAATTTCTTAAAAAAAATGTGTACAAACACGCAAATCTTTGATACAATATGTGGTGCGACGTCCATGAGGCAGGAAGAGGCAGCAAAAATTGCGGCTTCGTGCGACGCGATGGTCGTTATAGGCGGAAAACACAGCGCGAACAGCGTGCATCTTGCGGAGATATGCCGCAGGGAATGCGATAATGTCCAGTTCATCTCAAGAGCAGATGAGTTAGATACGGACAGGCTGTCGGGCGCTGAGTCCGCAGGTGTTACGGCAGGAGCGTCTACTCCGTCATGGATAATTAAGGAGGTAAGTAATAAGATGAGCGAAGAAATCAAAATTGATGCTGCTGCAGCAGAGGAGAAGGAGCTGTCCTTCGACGAAATGCTGGAGGAATCCATCAAAACTATATATAATGGAGATAAGGTAACCGGCTATGTTATTGCTATTACCGGCACTGAGATCAGTGTCGATATCGGCGCAAAGTACTCGGGTTTCATTCCCACCACCGAGTTCACCGATGCCGGCATCAACGTTGAAGATGCAGTCAAGGTCGGCGATACCATCGAGGCCGTTGTCGTTCGCGTAAACGATGTAGAGGGCACCGTTATGCTCTCCAAGAAGCGTCTTGACGCTGCAAAGAGCTGGACCGCAGTCGAGGAAGCCGTTGAAAACGGCAATTTCCTCGAGGGCGTTGTGACCGGAGAAAACAAGGGCGGTATCGTCGTTTCCGTCGGCGGCGTCCCCGTTTTCGTTCCCGCATCCCAGTCCGGCCTGCCCAAGGAAGCTGATATGAGCCAGCTTCTCAAGCAGAAGGTCCGCGTAAAGATCACCGAGGTCAACCGCGGCCGCAAGCGCGTTGTCGGCTCCATCCGCGCAGTCGTTCAGAAGGAGCGCCGCGAGCGCGCCGAGGCCATCTGGAATGAGATGGAAGTCGGCAACAAGTACCACGGCGTTGTCAAGTCCATGACCAGCTACGGCGCATTTGTCGATATCGGCGGCATTGACGGTATGGTCCATGTCTCCGAGATGAGCTGGGGCCGTATTAAGAATCCTGCTGAGATGTTCAGCATCGGCGACGAGGTCGACGTCTATGTCATAAACTTTGACCGCGAAAAGAAAAAGATCTCTCTGGGCTACAAGGATCCCGCAGAGAATCCCTGGACCAAGTTCACCGCTGCCTATAATGTCGGCGATACTGCTGAGGTCAAGGTCGTAAAGCTCATGACCTTCGGCGCCTTCGCAGAGGTTCTCCCCGGTGTTGACGGTCTTATCCACATTTCTCAGATCGCAAACCGCCGCATCGGCAAGCCCGAGGAGGTTCTGACCGTCGGCGACGTTGTCGAGGCCAAGATCACCGCTATCGACATGGAAAACCACAAGATTTCCCTCTCCATCCGTGCTCTTGCCGAGCCCGCAGTACAGCCTGAGGCTGTTGAAGAGGAAAGCGGCGAGGATGCACTCGTCTACGAGGTATCTGCTGACGGCGAGGCCAAGGGCGATCTGGTCGAGGAATAATCATTAAAATAACAATTTGTAATAGCCTGCCGAGAATTCGGCAGGCTGTTTTAATTGAAAAATCAGGGAAATTTGGTTAATTGCCTTGCAAAGATTAAACAATTTGTGTATAATTGTTATATAAATGATTATTGTAAGGAGGAGTCGTCTTGTTCGAGATCGGCGATTATATTGCTCATCCCATGCATGGTGCAGGCGTAATTGAGGGTATAGTGACCAAGAAGATCAATGGTGCCGAACGGGATTACTATGTCCTTAAGCTCCCGGTCGGGGATATGGTTGTCATGGTTCCGGTGGAGGGATGTGAGAACATCGGAGTAAGAGGCATAATCAGCGACTCGGAGGCGCGGAAGGTGATTGACTCCTTTTCCGACCTTGATATCTGTATGACTCAGAACTGGAATAAGCGTTACAGGGAGAATATGGACAAGCTAAAAAGCGGCGATCTGCTTGAGGTCGCATCAGTTGTCAAAGGACTTATGTGCCGTGACAATGAGCGCGGTCTGTCTACCGGCGAGAGAAAAATGCTTCACTCCGCAAAGCAGATCCTTATATCCGAGCTTGTTATCGCCATGAGCGAAAACTATGAGCAGATCGAAAAAGCTCTGTCCGCTTCCATATGAATATGAGGTTTATTTATGTCTGTAATTGATAAGCTTTTAAAAATCAAAACTCCTGCGCCTGACTTCTGCTCGGCTGTAGTGCTGGCGGCCGGTAATTCCCAGCGTATGGGAAAGGATAAGATCCTTATGCCCATAGGCGGGGCTCCCGTCATCGCTCATACGCTGAAAGCGCTGCAAAGCTCGGACAGCATCGATGAGATCGTTGTCGTGACAAAGTACGAGAGCATACAGGAGATCGCCGATATCTGCAATGACTATGGCATCTGCAAGGTCAGCCGTGTCATTCGCGGCGGTAAAACGAGGCTTGAATCGGCGCTGATCGGGGTTAGCAACGTAAGCGAAAAGGCAACGCTCATCGCGATCCATGACGGAGCAAGGCCTTTTGTCAGCGAAAAGCTCATTGAACGCACGGTGCATGCAGCAAAGACACATTCCGCCGCAGCCCCCGCGGTCACGTCGAGCGATACCGTCAGGATCCTGAGCAGCAAGGGCGCTGTTTCCGAAACTCCCGACAGGGAGCTTGTTGCACTTGTCCAGACTCCGCAGGTCTTTCAGGCCGAGCTTATCAAGGCGGCCCTGACCCGCGCCATGGATAAGGGAATCAAGGTGACCGATGACTGCTCCGCCGTTGAAGCCATGGGATATAAGGTAACGATAGTCGCCGGCGAGGCTGACAACATAAAGCTCACCACCACTAAAGACCTTTATGCCGCTGAGGGTATACTCGCCGAAAGGAGCGGCAGAAAATGAGGATAGGCCACGGTTATGATGTGCACAGACTTGTTGAGGGCAGGAAGCTGATCCTCGGCGGAGTCTGTATTCCCCACGAAAAGGGGCTCCTCGGGCATTCCGATGCCGATGTGCTTAGCCACGCGATCATGGATGCGCTGCTCGGAGCGGCCGCTTTGGGCGATATCGGAAAGCTGTTTCCGGACAGCGACGATAAATATCTGGGCGCTGACAGCATCGAGCTTCTGAAAAATGTTTGTTCGATCATAAATGATAAGGGCTACAAGCTAATAAACATTGACAGCACGATAATTGCGCAGAAGCCCAAACTGTCGCCACATATTGAAAAAATGCGCGAGACGCTGGCTTCGGCGATGGGGATCCCCGTTGACTGCGTGAGTGTTAAGGCTACCACCGAGGAGAAGCTCGGCTTTTCCGGAGCGGAGCTTGGCATAGCTGCTCACGCCGTCGCGCTTATAGACTGAGTTGAAACAGCCGCAATGCGGCTGTTTTTGTCTTTGGCAAATTAGCTACCGGTGCATAGAATGAAATAAAAAGAAGGGGATTTCTATGCGCTATATAATCATGTGCCGCTCGCTGACATATGCTCAAAGGGCGGCAAAAATTCTGGAACGCCATGCGATTTCCGCGGGAGTGACAAAGGCTCCGGCGGGACTCAGCGGCAACGGCTGCAGCTATTGCGTCACTGTTTCGTACGGCAAAGGCATAGCGGCGGCCGACATTCTGCGTCGGGAGGGGCTGCTGCAGGGAAAAATATTTGAACAGCACTCTGACAATACGGTCAAGGAGGTGTTCTTTTGATATATCTCGATTCTGCCGCAACAAGCTTCTTGAAGCCTGCCGCAGTGAAAAGAGCCATGGTAAACGCCATCGAGACAATGGCGAGCCCCGGCAGGGGAGCCTACGGCGCGGCAATGAAGGCTGCCGACAAGGTATATGAATGCCGCGAGCTTGCCTGCAGGCTGTTTAATTTCTCCGAGCCGCAGAACGTTGTTTTTACACTGAACGCTACCCATGCCCTCAACATCGCCATAAGATCGCTTGTATCAAAGGGCGACAAGGTAATTGTATCGGGATACGAGCATAATTCCGTCACGCGTCCGCTTAATTTCATAGGTGCAAAAACTGTGGTCGCGGCTTCGCCCTTGTTTGAGTCTGACGCCGTTATTGGCGCTATTGAGAGGAATATTTCCGGTGCAAAGGCCGTTGTTTGGAACCATGTTTCAAATGTGTTCGGCTATATTAGCCCGATCTATGAGATCGCGGAGCTTTGCAGAAGACACAATGTTCCTCTGATAGTTGACGCCTCGCAGTCGGCGGGTATATGCAGGCTCGATATGTCTGAGCTTAACGCCGCATTTGTGGCTATGCCGGGGCACAAGGGTCTGCTGGGACCTCAGGGCACGGGGATACTGCTGTGCAGCGAAATGCCTGCGCCTCTTATATGCGGAGGGACCGGCTCCGAGAGCGCACTTCAGACGATGCCGGAGTATCTGCCCGACAGGGCCGAGGCCGGAACTCATAATGTTGTGGGGATAGCCGGTCTCTGCGAGGGGATAAGATATGTGCTTGACCACGGCGCCGAGAATATCGGAGAATATGAGGCAAAGCTCTGCCGCCGTGCGGCGCTTTGGCTCAAAAAAACGCCGCAGCTTCGGGTATTTGCGTCTGATGCGGATAATCAGGCGGGAGTCATGTCGCTTCAGCACAGCACCATGGACTGCGAAGCATTTTGCGGTATGCTCGGAAAACGCGGTATTGCTGCGCGCTGCGGACTTCACTGCGCACCTTTGGCGCACAGCACTGCCGGCACGATAGACAGGGGCACGGTAAGACTCAGCTTCTCGCCGTTTATAACTCAGTCACAGGTCGACAGAGCCTGCAGCATTATAGAAAGTGCTGTAAAGGAAGAAAATTAATTAATATTTAATTGCCTTTTCCGAATATATATTATATAATATAGCGATTAAATTTGCAGTACGTTGCGGACTGCCCGCGCAGTCCGCAAAGATAGATTAGTGGGGAGCATAAATGCAGGAATTATCGAGTTATTTCATAAGAATGCTCAATTACATTTCAACGATAGGCTTTTGGGATGCCGTTGATATTCTGATAGTCGCCTATCTGTTTTACAAAGTAATTGACCTTGTTCGCAAGACAAGCTCTTATAATATTGCCAAGGGAATCCTCTTCCTTTTGATCGCAATATTTATATCGGGTGTTGCTCACCTGACCATGGTAAACTATATACTTAAAAAGACGGTCGAGATCGGCCTTATTGCACTGGTCATTATTTTCCAGCCGGAGCTGAGAAAGCTGCTTGCGAAGGTGGGCAGTCAGAATCTCTACGGTATCTTCTCATCTAAGAGCAGGGCGGAGAGCGAGATCGAAGCCGCTATCACGCAGACTGTTCTTGCCTGCGATCAGATGTCCAAGACCAAGACCGGCGCGCTTATCATATTTGAACGCAATATAAAGCTAAGCGATATTATGACCACCGGCACGATCATCGACGCTGGCACAACGGCCGAGCTGCTGAAGAACATATTTTATCCCAAAGCCCCGCTGCACGACGGTGCGCTTATTATCCGAAATGCGAGGATCGCCGCAGCCGGCTGTGTGCTTCCCCTGACGAATAAGACGAATCTCAGTAAAGACCTCGGAATGCGCCACAGAGCCGGCATCGGCGCCAGTGAACAGTCCGACGCAGTCATCGTTATCGTATCTGAGGAAACGGGAGCGATATCCATTGCGGTAGAGGGCATGCTCAAACGAAACCTCAATCTGGCAACATTTGAGAAGCTCCTGCGCAATGAGCTTATTCAGGAAGAAAGCAGGAAAAACACCGCGTCCGAGATTTTTTCACGTTTTTTTGACAAACGTAAGGTGAACAGTGATGGAACAGAAAAAAAGAACTAAAAAGCTATACGACAGTAAAGTCTTTTGGATGATCGTGTCGCTGCTCTGCTCATTGGTAATGTGGGCATATGTCTCAAGCCTTGATACCACGGACAAGGAGATAACCTTCAGCGGTATTTCGGTAGAGTTCAGGGGACAGGAGGAGCTTCTGGCCGACAGTAGCCTGTCCATAGCAAGTGTTGATACCGAAACCGTAAGCATCGTCGTTCGCGGTGAACGCAGCAACATCACGAAGCTCAAGTCAAGCGACATAAAAGCCGTAATAGACGTCAGCAATATAACCCAGCCTAATGAAATGACATGGGCATACAGGCTTGAGTTCCCCGACTATGTGGATCCGAACGATATAACGGTAGTCAGGAAAAGCCCCGAAGCCATCAACTTTACGGTCGTCAGGAACGCTAAAAAGACAGTTGAGGTCAAGGGCAGCTTCGAGGGCACGATCGCCGAAGGCTGTGTGGCCGAGGAATTCGTATTTGAGCCCGGATTTATAGTTATCGAGGGGCCTGAGGCCAGTATTGAGAAGATCGACCATGCGTGGGTGACCTTCGGCAAGGATCAGATCATCGACTCGACCTATGTTGAGGAGTCCGACTACACCTTAATGGATGCCGGCGGTAAGCCCTGCTCCAGGGACGGACTTATGCTCTCGGCCGAGAAGGTAACGGCAACTCAGCCTATTCTGAAGTCCAAGGAAGTGCCACTGCGGGTAAATCTCATCTCCGGCGGAGGCATTACGGCGGCTAACTGCACTGTCAGCATCGACCCGCAGACGATAAAGATCGCCGGTGACTCCCGAATAGTTGACGATCTGGAGTTTATCGAGATAGGTACGATAGACCTCTCGTCCTTCGCAAGCGGCTATGAGCATGTATTTGCAATTAAGCTTGAGGATGGGATGCAGAACCTCACCGGAGTTTCGGAAGCCAAGGTGACGGTCGAGGTCGCGGGAACTCACACCAAGACCTTTACCGCAACAAATATATCCTGCCGAGGGGTCAGCAGCGGATATCATGCCACGATCGACACCAGGGAGGTCGAAGTGACGCTAAGAGCTCTGAGCAGCGATGTTCTTGACAAGATCAAGGCGGATGATATAAGCGTTATTGCGGATCTTTCCGATTACGGCACGACGACCGGACAGGTGATAGTCAACGCAAAGGTTCAGGTCAGCGGTCATGATAATGTCGGCGCAATCGGCGACGTAAAGGTGACCGTGACAATTTACAAAGATTAATATCGAAAGGAAACTGATATGACTCAGGATGCAGTAGTAACCAAGGTGTTTTCAAACGGCATGGCCGAGGTCGCGGTGTCCCGCGGAACTGCCTGCGGCAGCAATTGCGGTAACTGTGAAAGCTGTGTTTTCCAGAATGAGATAAAAGCGTTTGCCAAGAATACGGTACACGCAAGACCCGGTGAGAAGGTCGTTATCGAGAGCCTCAGCTCAAGGATATTCGGCGCAGCATTTTTGCTGTATATAGTGCCGTTTATAGTGTTTTTCATCGGCTATGCGATAGCGGCGGCCAACAACCTCAGCGAAGGGCTGAGCGTGCTATGCAGCTTTGCGGCATTCTGCCTTGCTGCGTCCGTAATCATTATTTATCAGCGCATAAGCAAGAGAAAAAATCCAATCAAATTTGTTATAACTCAGCTTCGCTGAGACGGAGGAAAAATGATAAAGAGCATGACCGGCTACGGCAGTGCCAAGGGCACTGTCGAGGGTATTGAGGTAAGCGTTGAGCTGAAAAGCGTAAACAACAAGTTCCTTGACACATCCGTGAGACTTCCGCGCAGCTTTATCTTTGCGGAGGAGGCCGTAAAGGCTGCGGTTCAGTCACATATCAGCCGCGGCAAGGTGGATGTTTTCGTCACGGTCGACACATCCATGGCCGATGATATGGTCGTAAGGGTCAATGAGCCTCTGCTTAAAGGCTATATTGACGCGCTGAATCATATTGCCGATGAGTATGATTTTCCCAATGATATCAGCGTCATGAGCGTAAGCAGATTTCCGGATATCCTCTCGGTCGAGAAGAAGGAGCTTGACGCCGACGCGGTCGCCGAGGGCATTAAAGCTATCGCCGAGCAGGCACTGCAGGACTTCGACTCCATGCGCATACGAGAGGGTGAAAAGCTCAAAGCGGACGTGCTTTCGAAGCTTGAGAATATAGAAAACTTTGTCAGTGTCATCGAGGAAAACGCACCCAAGACAGTTGTTGAATACAGAGAAAAGCTGCTCCAGAAGCTTAACGAGGTTCTCGGATCCGCCGGAGTTGATGAAGGCCGTATTATAACTGAAGCCGCCATATTTGCCGATAAGGTCGCCGTTGATGAGGAAACCGTCAGGCTGCGCAGCCATATCGCTCAGCTCAGGACGATGCTGGAGACAGGCTCTCCCATAGGCAGGAAGATCGATTTCCTTTTGCAGGAGTTTAACCGCGAAGCAAATACAACAGGCTCCAAGTGTCAGAACTCGGATATTGCTCATGTGGTGGTCGATCTCAAATCCGAGATAGAAAAGATCCGTGAGCAGATCCAGAATATCGAGTGAGGATCGCTGATGAGACTTATAAATATCGGCTTTGGCAACATGGTATCGGCAGAGCGCATCGTTGCGGTCGTTAGCCCCGAATCGGCTCCCATAAAGCGAATGATCCAGGATATCAGGGAAAAGGGGCTGCTTATAGACGCCTCCTTTGGCCGAAGCACCAAGGCAGTTCTGGTAATGGACAGCGGTAATGTTGTTTTATCCGCGCTGACCCCCGAAGCACTTACGGCGCGAATTTCAAATACTAATGAGGAAGGTACAGCAAATGGCTAATCAGAGAGGAAAACTAATAGTGATATCCGGCCCCTCGGGCGCGGGCAAGAGCACCGTGGTGTTCAAAGCGCTTGAAGGCCGCAGTGACGTTTGCTTTTCGGTCTCCGTGACAACTCGCAAGCCCCGCCTCGGCGAGGTCGACGGTAAGGAGTATTTCTTTGTTGATCTGGACAAGTTCCGTGAAATGGTCGAAAACGATGAATTCCTTGAGCACGCCGAATATGTTGCCAATTCTTACGGAACCCCCAGGGCATACGTTGAGCAGAAGCTCAACGAGGGAATGAACGTGCTGCTGGACATCGAGGTTCAGGGTGCGCTACAGATACATCAGAAGATGCCCGAGGCCGTTATGATATTCATCATCCCGCCCTCCATCAAGGAGCTGGAGACGCGTCTGCGCGGCAGAGGCACAGACTCTGAACGCAAGATCGAGGCCCGTCTTATCCGCGCTAAGGAGGAGTATGCAGCCGCCGACTTCTATGACTACGTTATAATCAATGATGACGCTGAGAAGGCGTCAAAGGAATTATCCGCAGTTATCACCGCAGAATACTGCAAATATGATTTGAGAAAAAACTATTTAAGTGAGGTAGACTGACCATGATGCTTTATCCCCCCGTAGCCGAACTTGTAAACAAGACAGGAAACCGTTATCAGCTTGTTAACCTCGTTGCGAGAAGAGCACGCACCATCTCCGCCGAGGCTGAGGAAAACGGCGAAATTCTTGAGAAGAAGCCCGTTTCCTCCGCGATAGACGAGGTTTATACAGGCAAGCTCACAATAGAGAAATAATGCTCAGCGGAGCTTAAGTGATCTTATCCATGCACCTATGCTCCGCTGCGTTTTTGATTATTTATGAAATAGGGGAGGCGGGGTATGTCCGAAGCCACGGTTGCAAAAATTGCGGTCTCTGCCGCAACATATTGGCTTGACAAGCCCTATGACTACCTTATTCCCGAGCAGCTGCGAGGGCGGGTCTTGCCCGGTGTGCGTGTGACCGTGCCGTTTTCGAGGGGCAATCGCCGCAGTGAGGGCATAGTCCTCGGTGTTTCCGACAGGAGCGATTATGATAAGCTAAAGCCCATTGAGTCCGTGCTTGACAGTGCCCCCGTACTCACAGCATCCCAGATAAGGCTTGCACTCTGGATGCACGACCGCTTATTCTGCACGGTCTATGACGCGGTAAAGACCATTTTGCCTGCCGGATTCTGGTTTAAGGCGGACGGTGCCCGCAGGGTCAATGACAAGACCCGTGAAATGATAAGTCTTGCCGTCGGCGCCGAGGAGGCCTTTGCTCTTTCGCAGGCCAAGCGCCGAAAGGCTCCCATGCAGGCGGAGCTTCTCGAGCTTTTGTGCTCGGTCGGCAGGGTCTCCGCTCAGGAGGCACTGTATTTTACCGGAGCCTCAAGGCCGTCGCTTAAAGCGCTCGTCAATGCCGGACTTATAAAAACGGATTTTGAAGAGGTTTTCAGGCGTCCGGAGATATGGACCGACGAGGTTCAGGCTTTGCCGGTGCTCAATGCCGCACAGAGCGCCGTTTACGAGGGACTTAACGAGCTTCTGAACAAAAACTCCGCCGAGGCAGCGCTGCTTTGCGGCGTTACCGGCAGCGGAAAGACCTCCGTATATATCCACCTTATCGACAAAGTCCTGAAATCCGGCAAAAGCGCGATATTGCTCGTACCCGAGATATCGCTCACCCCGCAGATGATACGGACGTTTTCCGGCTACTTCGGAAACAGCGTTGCCGTTCTGCACAGCAGCTTATCTCTCGTAGAGCGGTATGATGAATGGAAGCGGGCAAAAAACGGCGATGCAAGGCTCGTCATCGGAACGCGCAGCGCCGTGTTCGCACCCTTTGAGGATCTTGGGCTTATCATCATAGATGAAGAGCAGGAGGAGAGCTACAAATCCGAAAACTCCCCGCGTTACCACGCCAGAGACATCGCCAAATATCGCTGCGCAAAAACAAACTCACTTCTGCTGCTGGGTTCGGCTACTCCCGATCTGGAGAGCCGCTACGCCGCAGAAACAGGGAAGTACAAGTATTTTGAGCTTCACGAGCGATACAATGAAATGCAGCTTCCGGCTGTCAGCATAGTAGATATGAAAAGCGAGCTTCGCAGCGGCAACGGCGGTAATATCAGCGTTCAGCTGCAAAACGAGCTCGGAGAAAACCTTGAGCGGGGCGAGCAGAGCATCCTGTTTATTAACAGGCGCGGCGCAAACAAGCTCATAAGCTGCGGCGAATGCGGATATATCTACAAGTGCCCAAACTGCAGCGTTTCACTCACTTATCACAGCTCGAACCGCCGGCTCATGTGCCATTACTGCGGCTACAGCCGAAAGCCGGATCAGTCCTGCCCCGACTGCGGCGGCCTGCTGACCTTTATAGGAGCAGGCACCCAGCTTATTGAAGAGGAGCTCAAGCAGCTATTTCCCGACGCGGGCGTCATACGGATGGACACCGATACCGTAAAAGCTGCCGGAAGCCACGAGGCTCTGCTTGAGAAGTTTCGGGAAGAGAATATCCCAATCATGGTGGGAACCCAAATGGTCACCAAGGGGCTCAATTTTGAAAATGTTACGCTTATCGGCGTTCTGTCCGCCGATCAAAGCCTGTATTGCGGCGATTACCGCTCCGGCGAGCGTACATTCTCGCTCATAACGCAGGTCGTCGGCAGAAGCGGCAGAGGTAAAAAGCCCGGACGAGCTGTGATACAGACCTTCACGCCGCAAAACGAGATCATCCGTCTGGCGGCCGCTCAGGACTATGACGGATTCTATCAGTCGGAGATCCGGCTTCGCAGGCTTCAGCGCACACCGCCCTTTGCGGATATTATCTCAATAACCGCCTCAGGTGCCGAGGAAAGTGCTGTGCTCAAATGCTGCTCGGATATCCGCAGTATTCTTGCCGCTTCGGTAAGATCGCGCCCCGATGTGAGTATTCTGGGTCCTGCGCCGCTTGCCGTTGTTAAGGTAAACAACAGATACAGATACAGAGTCAATTTATGCTGCAGGGCAGATAAGGAGATACGCGAGCTTGTATCTGCCGTGCTGATAAAGCTGAATTCGTCGGGAAAATACAAAGGCGTCAGCATTTTTGCCGACAATAATCCCCTAAGCTAAAGGAGAATACCATGGCACTCAGAAATATAGTAACCAAAGAGGATAAGATCCTGTATAAGGTCTGCCGCCCCGTCGTCAAGTTCGACGAAAGACTGCACCAGCTTCTCGACGACATGGCCGATACGCTTATAAAGGCAAACGGCGTCGGTCTTGCCGCCCCGCAGGTCGGTGTTCTGCGCAGAGCCGTATTAGTTATAGAGACCAATGTCGAGGAAGGCGAGGAGGAAGAGATCCTTGAGCTTATAAACCCCGAGCTCATCGATACCTCCGGAGAGCAGGTCGGCGCCGAGGGCTGCCTCAGCGTACCCGGAGAATACGGAATAGTGCGCAGACCCTCTCGCGCCAAAGTCAAAGCTCAGGACAGAGACGGCAATTGGTTCGAATATGAAGGCGAGGGCCTGACCGCCCGCTGCATCTGCCACGAGCTTGAGCACCTCGACGGGCATCTGTTCACCGAAAAATGTGATCGAATGCTGACGGAAGAGGAGCTGCGCGGCACGGGAAACGAGGACGAGTAATGCGTATAGTTTTTATGGGAACTCCCGACTTTGCTGCGGAGTCACTGAAAAAACTCATTGACGAAAAATATGATATCGCGGCTGTTTTTACTCAGCCGGACAAGCCCCGGAACAGGGGTATGCAGCTGTCCTTCAGCCCTGTAAAACAGCTTGCGCTTGACAATGACATTCCAGTCTATCAGCCTGCAAAGCTGCGCGACGGTACCGCGACCGAGCTTGTCAAAAGCCTTGAGCCTGACATTCTCGTAGTGGTGGCCTACGGTAGGATATTGCCCGACGATATGCTCTCAGTACCCAAATACGGCGCAATAAACGTCCATGCCTCGCTGCTTCCTAAGTATCGCGGAGCTGCCCCAATACAGTGGGCTGTTCTGAACGGAGACGAAGTGACCGGCGTATCTACAATGTACCTCGCAAGCGAGATGGATACCGGCGACGTTATATACACCGCCGAAACCGAGATAGGCGAATTTGAGACCTCGGGCGAGCTTTTTGACAGGCTGATGGTCATGGGAGCCGAGCTCCTGCACAAAACGCTGCAGGATATTGAGTCCGGCTGCGCCCCGAGAAATGTGCAGAACCATGCGGAAGCAAGCTATGTAAAAATGCTCGACAAGAGCCTCAGCCCCATTGACTGGAACAGAACGCCCAGGGAGATCATCAAGTGGATCTACGGTTTGCAGCCCTGGCCGGTCGCAACAACGGAGCTTAATGGCGGGTTATTTAAGGTCTATGCCGCGCAGTATACGGAGACGCAGACCGCCAAAGCTCCCGGCAGCATCGTAAGTGCCGGAAAAAGCGGCATAGAGATCGCCTGCGCAGGCGGCAAGACCGTCATGATAACCGAGCTTCAGGCTCCCGGCAAAAAGCGTATGAGGGCCGCAGATTATATTCTGGGTCATCCCATCACTGTTGAGGATTAGGATTTGGACAAAGCAAGAGAAGCCGCCGTGTTCGCGCTTGAGCGTTTCAGGCGCGAAAAAGCGTGGTCGGCCGCCATTACGGACGGCGCTATAACTAAATACGGGCTTGACCCACGATCTGCGTCTCTCGCTTCAAATATCTGCCTCGGAGTGCTGCAAAATTTAGCCTACTGCGATCACTATATCGATCTGTTCAGCAGCTCTCCGTCAAAGATTGAGCCGAAGGTAAGAGACATTCTGCGCTGCTCGGTCTATCAGCTCCTGTTTATGGACAAAATCCCCGCAAACGCCGCAGTGAACGAGGCCGTTATGCTGTGCAAAAAGCTTGGATATTCAAGGGCTGCGGGCTTTTGCAACGCGGTTTTGAGAAAGATCGCCGCCGCTGCCGACACGCTGCCCGATATCCCTGAAGAGGGCACGGCAAAGCACCTGTCTGTGAAATTCAGCCATCCGATATGGCTGGCGGAATACATGATAAACGCGCATGGCTATGCTTTTACCGAGGCCTTTTTCGCAGCCGATAACACCGTCAGCGAGATAACGCTTCAGGTAAATACGCTCAGGACAAGGTCTGAGGAGCTTCTATCTGACCTTGAGGCGGCGGGCTATAACAGCCGTATGCACCCGTGGCTTCCCGACTGCATAGTTACGTCAGGCAATGTGAGCGCGATGCCGGGTTTTGACGAGGGCTTATTCTATGTTCAGGATCCCGCGGCAAAATGCGCAGCTCTTGCAGCAGATCTAAAACCCGGAATGAAGGTTCTGGACGCCTGCGCGGCTCCCGGCGGAAAGAGCTTTGCCGCCGCCGTCGCAATGAAAAATGAAGGGGAGATAGTCTCCTGCGACCTGAGCGAGAAAAAAATAAAGCTCATCGAAAGCGGCGCAGAGCGCCTTGGGCTTTACATTATTGACGCCTTTGCCCGTGACGCAAGGCAGCCCGTGGACGATTCTTTTGATGTTGTTATTTCCGACGTTCCGTGTTCGGGCTACGGAGTTATAAGAAAAAAGCCCGATATCCGCTATAAAGACCCCGATGAGCGCAGAGCCCTGCCTGAAATACAGTCGGCAATACTCGAAAACCTGTCGGCGGCGGTAAAGCCCGGCGGAGTTCTTCTGTATTCCACCTGTACTGTTTTCCGCGAGGAGAATGAAGCCGTCGTGACGGCTTTCCTTTCGCGTCATCCGGAGTATGCCACCGAGGGCTTCAGTCTGCCGAACGGCATTGAAGCGGCAGAGGGCATGCTGACCTTCTGGCCGCATATCCACGGCACCGACGGCTTTTTTGTATGCAAGCTGAGGAGGCTTAAATGAAAAACATAAAATCGATGCTTCCCGACGAGATAGAAGCCGATTTTCTCAAAATGGGCGAGCCTAAATACCGCGCAAAGCAGGTGTTCAAATGGCTTGGCAGGGGAGTCGGCTCCTTTGAAGAGATGAGCGACATTCCCAAAGGACTGCGGGAGAAGCTCCAAAAAGAATATACCATATATAAGCCCAAGGTTTTGAGCAAGCAGGTCTCAAAGCTCGACGGGACTATCAAATACCTGTGGGAGCTGCGCGACGGGAACGCCGTTGAGACTGTCGTTATGAGCTATAAGCACGGAAACACCGTCTGCGTGTCGTCTCAGGTGGGCTGTCGGCAGGGCTGCGCATTCTGCGCTTCGACCATCGGAGGACTTGTACGCGGTCTTGAGCCTGCGGAGATACTCGATGAAGTGCTGTTTTCGCAGATTGATTCCGGCAAGCCCATATCCAACATCGTGCTCATGGGCATCGGCGAGCCGCTTGACAACTTTGACAATGTGGTAAAGTTTTTAAAGCTCGTCAATCATCCCGACGGCATGAACATCGGTATGCGTCACATTTCTCTCTCCACCTGTGGGATAACGGAGAATTTTGACAGGCTTGCCGACCTTAATTTGCAGCTGACCCTGTCGGTATCCCTCCACGCGCCCGATGATGAGACCCGCTCTAAAATAATGCCCGCAAACCACGGTCGCGGCGTTGATGAGCTCATGAGAAGCTGCAAGAGGTACTACGAAAAGACCGGACGCAGGATATCGTTTGAATATATAATGATTGACGGAGTAAATGATACCGAGTATCACGCGAGGCTGTTGGCCAAGAGGGCTAAGAGCGTCGGCGCTCATATAAATCTTATTCCCATGAATCACGTTGAGGAGAGCCGTTTTCGTCCGTCCACCTCCGGGCATATAAAGGCATTTATAAAGATTCTTGAGGATGAGGGCATAAACGTGACCGTGCGGCGCAAGCTCGGCGGTGACGTCGATGCCTCTTGCGGCCAGCTCCGCAGAAAAATGCAGAAGGGTAATGATAAGAAATGAGAAGCTTCGGCATTACTGACAAGGGAAAAGTCAGACGCGAAAATCAGGACAGCTATATTATCGAAAACTGTGATAAGCGGAAAAGCGTTGTCGCTGTAATATGCGACGGCATGGGCGGAGCCAAGGCCGGCGACCTTGCAAGCCGGCTCTCCAGCAAGGAATTTGTCAGCAGGATATTCGAGTCACTTGTGGCACCGAGGTTTTTCATCGGCAATCAGGAGAAGCTCCTGCGCGAAAGCTGCGCCGACGCCAACGGCGTTGTATATGAATACTCCCGCTTCGACGCAAATTATAACGGCATGGGCACGACTCTTGTCGGCGGCATAATCACCCGCAGAAAGGCCTACCTTGTAAATGTCGGCGACAGCAGAGCCTACCATCTCAGCAAATCAGGGATAAAGCAGATAAGCCGCGACCATTCATATGTCGAAGAGCTTGTGAGTATGGGAGCCATCACCCGCGAGGAGGCCGCGACCCACCAGAAAAAGAACATCATCACCCGCGCCCTGGGCGTTGACCGGTCGGTCGAGTGCGATTATTACGAGTGTCCGCTCAAGGTGGGAGAGGGTATACTTCTGTGCTCCGACGGCTTGAGCAACATGGTCTCCGATAAGGAGATGCACGACTGCTTTCTCAATAATAACTCCCCCGAGGAAGTCTGCAGTAAGCTCATGGCTCTGGCACTCGATAGGGGTGCGCGGGACAATGTTACCGTTGTGCTGGTGAAGATTTGATATTTGAAGGTGCTTTTATGGAAAACAGTGCTGAAAA
>SAMEA3663242__coassemble_51_pt1 | contig 42908 bp, 35 predicted proteins | sample SAMEA3663242__metabat2_high_PE_022 | metagenome-assembled genome bin SAMEA3663242 (sample SAMEA3663242) | pig gut metagenome | biome: pig gut; feature: pig-associated habitat; material: faeces | place: China | collected 2013 | reverse complement strand
CCAGCGGCGTTGTTGTTGTCAATGAGGATCTTGAGGTGCAGCAATTAAACCGCACAGCCATGCAAATGCTCAATATCAGCCATGAATCCGATATTCTTGGCGACAGTGTCGTCAGAATTCTCGACACCGCTCCCTTCTTCACCACTCTTGAGACGGGAAAGCCCGTCAAAAAGCTTCGCGGCTATTTTTCAGATTATGACCGCTATTTCGAGCAGACCATCGTTTATGACCGCTCCACCAAGATCCTCATCGACATAATCACCGACGTCACCGAGGAAGAAGAGGAGGCCATGCGGCGCAAGACCATAAGCCGCAAGACCGCGGAGATAACGAACGACGTTATTGAAAACCAGATGCGAATCGTTCAGGAGATCGCCTCCCTGCTCGGCGAAACTACTGCGGAAACCAAGATCGCATTGACAAGACTTAAGGAGTCGTTGAGCCTTGAAGAAGAATAATCTTTGCAGCGAAATAGGCTATATGAGCATCAACCACTACGGAGAGCAGCTATGCGGCGACCATGTGGAGATCGTCGAGGACGGCGATTCCTCCATCATAGTTCTTGCCGACGGTCTCGGCAGCGGCGTCAAGGCGAGCATCCTCTCCACCCTGACGTCGAAGATCATCTCGACCATGCTGGCCGCCGGGCTCGATATCCGCGATGCCGTTGAAACGATCGCGGCCACTCTGCCTATATGCTCCGAGCGAAAAACCGCTTTTTCCACCTTTACGATCATAAGGCTCGTGGACAACATACACGCCGACATTATCCAGTACGAAAACCCCAATGTCATTATGCTGCGCAACGGCGTTCATTACGAATTCCCGCTTATGACCATGGCAATCGGCGAAAAAACCATCTACCGCTCAACGGTAGAGCTGGCAGACGGCGACATTTTTGTCGCCATGAGCGACGGCATTCTCTACGCAAGCGAGGACGGCGTCCTCAATAACGACTGGAGCCGCGAAAAGCTCATTGAGTTTCTCGAGCCGCTCAGTCGTGCCGAGCTTACGGCGAAGCTTCTTACCTCGATAATCCTTGAGGAGACCAACAGGCTTTACGGCGGAAAGCCCTTTGACGATGCCACAGCCTGCGTCGTCAAGATCCGTCAGCGGCAGACTGTGAATATCGCGATAGGCCCGCCGGAGATTATCAGCGATAACCACCGCATGATGGCCCTGTTTTTCGCCAAGGAGGGCAAGCACGTCGTCTGCGGCGGCACGACGGCTAAGATCGCCGCCGAGTATCTGAGAGTTCCGGTGCAGACAAATTACACCTCCCCCGACCCGGATATACCTCCGATCTCCTTCATCGAGGGCGTCGACCTTACGACCGAGGGCATTATTACCGTTGATAAGATCCTATCCTACGCAACAGACTACGTAAAGGACAACCGGAGCTTTGAGCAGTGGTGCTATAAGAAGGACGGCGCCTCCCTCGCAGCCCGCCTTCTGTTCGAGGATGCAACGGATATAAATATGTTCATCGGGCATGCGGCAAATCCCGCGCACAACGAAATGCCGATAAATTTCAATGTCAAAATGCAGATACTCAAGAATCTTTCAAAACGTCTGAAAGAAATGGGCAAAAGAGTGAAAGTTCTTGATTTTTAAGCGCAAAAAGGCCTCGGTTTGAACCGAGGCCTTTTAATATATGCCGTGCTCAGCATGCATTTCATATTCCGCTTTTTCACAGCTTTACAAGCTTTCCGACCAGCATGAGCCTTGCGTTTTCGTAATCATAAGAACAGGTGGAAAGGCACACATACTTATCATCCAGTGAATAGCTCACATTGCTCTTAAACAGAGAGTTCTTCACCGCGCTGTCTATAAACTCCCGCCGTTCGCTTTCGCTTTCCATGGGATCGTATACCTCTGAGTCGGAGGAAGTCATGAAGCCCGCAATTAGCTCGATCCGATAATCAGCCTCCGGCGTGAGCAGATACATTACGGGGTGCTCATCGAAGTATTCCTGCTCGGCGTATTGCGGCAAAGTACCGAACATTGCCTTTGACTTCATTCGGTGTCCGTAGATCACAGAGTTGAAGCCGGAAAAATCCGACGGACAGCGGTAATCGAGGAACAGCGTTCCGTTGGTGTTGTAGCTTCCGTCTGTAAGCCTGCGCAGATAGTAGCTATTATCATCGGCCTGCACAACGGGATAGTTGATCGGCGTATCCTCGCTGTAAAGCCACGCGATTATATCGGGGTTTTTGCTTTGCAGCTCATCAAAATCAGCCGAAATGGGCGCGGTTTCGCCTCCCTCGCTGATCGCCGCTTCTTTCAGCTCATCTACACTTGTCTGCCCGCTTTGACTTTCAGAATAATATCCGTACAGCTTCAGGCCCGCAAAACAGAGAGCCGCGAGCGCGACCGCCCACAAGAGCGTTCTTACAAGCTTTCTCATCATGCGTATACCTCTCCCCTTACTGCGCAGCGCTGTATGGGCAGCACATTATGTACTTTTCTACTTAAAATCTTTGTCATAAAACCAAATTGATAAAATGCCCGTAGCATATGTACGGGCATTTTTGCTATTTAATTACTGCTCTTCCTTTTTGCGGCGGGTAACGAGCAGAAGCGCTATTACCACTGCGCTGACCGCGCACACTGCGATATAAAGCCCGATCGGCGTATCATCACCTGTCACGGGGTCGTCGTCCTCGATGGGAAACTCCTCGACCATGAACTCCCAGTCAAGATAGCCTACGGCTTCCTGAAAGTCATCGCCCATGGTAATGGGGACATTAAGCGTAACATCGAGAGTGACAGCCGCGCCCGAATAGAATGTGCCGAGGCACACCCAATCGGAGAGCTGAGCGGTCTGATCGGCGGGAGCGTCGAACAGCTCCGAACCGCTCTCATCCTTGACATTCAGCGTCATCTGGCTGAGAAATTCCTCCGAGTCGGGATGAGCGCCCAATGCGCGCATATAGATCTTGACCTTAACGTTATTATCGGCTGCGTTTCTGACGTCGATCTTCTGCGTGAGCGTATCGCCGGGCATAACGCCTTTGAAGTTTTCAAAAAGGTCGGTCGGCGAATAGTCGCTGCCGGGAGCGAAGACGAACTTCTCCGCCTGTCCCTTGTATGTAACGGATGAGTCGGCTAAGGCAGCGGGAGCGAGGCTCAGGCAGAGCGCCAGAACCATGATCATTGCAAATAATCTTTTCTTCATGCTCATGCCCCCTTACCCGTTATTACACCGTTTTCAACGGTAACGCCCCATGCTTGTGTAACTGCTGTGGTGGGCTCTGCCTGGATCGCGTCGGCAAGTACAACTACCTGCATATTGTTATCAAGTGTCATCGGAGCTGCCAACAGATTTTCGGTCGACTGACCCACTTGGACAGGCGTCTTGTAGTAGTAATATCCGTCACTGCCTTTGATCCAGTTCCCGCCGAGCGTAAAGTTCGGGACGGTTGCGGCGGCGGTGACATTGCCGTCTTCGTCTATCATATTCGCGACGAGGGCGACGCGGATATATACAGGAACGCCGGTGCTGTCGTTTTTGACCGTTATCTCGGTCTTCTGATTATCATTAGTTTTCTCAGTGATCGTGATCTTGGCTTCGGTGGGGGTGAAGGTGTTGATTACGGGGCCGGTCTGGGTGAATATGTAGGCGACCGTGCCGCCGACGACAAGGACGAGGATGAGTGCAAGCGCTATGACGAGCGCCGAGCTCTTGGCCGTTCTTCCGGCGTGGGAGCCGTTTCTTGAAATGAATTTCATAATTTACAGCCCCCTTTCTCAATTATCGAAAATGCTTTCGATTATCTTATTGACTTGATTAGCCACTGATTTTACGCACCGGTTGATCGCGTAAGAGCTTGCGCCGAGCCAATTGTTATTATCGAGCGTGTTGGTCACTGTCACTACGTTGCCGGTCGGATTGAGCGTTATTGTTTGAGCTTCTACGTCTTTATAGCGCCAGGACCAGCCGGTGTCCTCGGTGACGGTGTAGCGCTCGCCGACGGTGAGGTTTTTAATCGTTACGCTATCGCCGGCTTTCAGTGCTACCTTTGCGACTTCCTTGCCCTTCGAATCCGTGACGGTGAAGATGAACATATCGTTCGCGTCGTAGGCGCTACCGCTTTCCATTTTCTTCGTTATCGTCAGGTCGGTGAGGTTATACTCGAACTTGGCGTAGTAGGTCGCGGCAGTCCAAGCAGCATTCTCAGCCTTAACAGGAGTCAGCTTGTTGTTCGCATCGACCCAGCTTGAATCGACGGGTTTCGTGCAGTCTTCATCAAGATACCAGCCGACGAAGCGGAACGTGGGCGCGTTTGCCGTTGCTGTCGAGCCACTCGGAGTGCCGGTCTTCACCTTGACGGTCTCGCTGTAATTATCCAGTGTGCCGCAGCCTTCGGGGCCGACGACCTGATAGCCGATCGTGACTTCGTTTTCAGTGTAATAGAAGGTCTTAACGTTCTTATTTGCCACATCTGCCGGATTTTCGATTGCGATATTTATCGCCTGATTCGCTGCTCCTTCAAGCTTGTATCCGGGAATGGTCATCGCCGACTGCGTGACCTGTGCCTGATAGCGGGCAGTTCCGGTAACTGCATTTTCAAGCACCTTATCCGTGCCCTTCTCCAAGAAACGGAACTCGTAGGGATACACGATGCGGTCGTAGTACAGATTAAGTACAAGACCGGCTGCCGTCAGCGTGCCGCTGTCATTGCTCTTTTCAGAGTTGTACTCAAATCCTGCTATTGTCAGCGGTGTTTCAGTATAGGGATTTCCGATAACTCCGTTGAGGTTAGTGCTGGACTGATACTCAGTGTAACCGTCACCGGCAATGTTCTGTATCCAGTGGATGATCTGAACAGGCGCGTGAACATTGTCCTTGGTGTACCAGAAGATGATCTCATTATTCTCTGCGGCCAGAACAAGCTGCTTCTGGTATGCGTCCGGGGCGTAGCCCTTGATCTGCTTGAAGGTCTCCGTCACGACCGCATCGCGGGTTTTTACCTCTTTGTCCGGTGTGGGAACCCCGTCTACAACAACAGGTTTGCCTGTCGTCTTATCCAGATACCGGACGGTGTACCGAACTTCCTCCTTCGCCACATACACGAAGGTGAATTCGTTCTTTGAGGCATCCTCAATATCCATGGTGATGGAATGGCTGCTGACCTTGGGGAAATAGCCGGACTGATAGCCCTCGTTCAGCTCTGTGCCGGTTTTGGCGTTGAAGGTCTTGGTGGTGCCAGCCAGGGCGCTGCCGGTAGTGGGCGGCGCGATCTCCGTGCCATTCTCCAACTCATACCGGATGGTGTACTCCATCAGCGTGTTGGAGCTCCACTTGGCATAGAGGTTCAGGTCGCGGTTGACGGGCATAGAAAAGTCGAACGCCTTTTCCTCGCCGGTATCGCTGATGTAGAACCAGCCGACAAACTTATAAGGATCGCGTGTTGGGTCTTCCGGAGAATCCTTTACCGCCGTGCCGTGGGGAACCGCCGCCCATGTCTTTATGGGATCGCCGCTGTTATCCAGCACATCCTTGGTCAGGTAGGTCTTGACCGTGTGGGTCTTGGGAACCCACTTGGCATAGAGGATCACGTCGGAGGCGGGCATGGTCATGGTATTCAGGTCAGCCTCAGACCCCTCATAGCAGCCGGACGTGGTGTACCACCCGGCGAACACATAGGCGTTCTTTTCAAGGTCTGCGGGGTACTCCGGCGTGAAATCGTAGCTGCTCAGCGGCGCTTCAAACTGAACACTGCCGCCCTTTCCAGCAACCTCAGCGTTGTAGTTGTAGAATTTCAGGTTGTAACTGTTGCGGGTGTAGCAGAGGTAGTTTTTATCTTTGATATAATAATTCCCATACCAGTCGCTGCCTTCGTAAGCGACACCGCCTTGCTCCATCTTGTCAAACTCCGGGTCAGACCACCACTGAGTAAAGCCCGTGATGGGGTGAAATTCCTCTGAATATGTTAGTTGGCAGTATTTATCCAGCGTAATCTGTTTGTAAAGCTTAAAGTTCTTTCCTTCGTGCGTGTAAGTTCCGGTCTCGCCGTTCAGCGTTTCGATGTAATAGTAGAGAACCGCGCCTGACTGCGTGCCTGCTTTTGTGAATGTGATGTTTTCACCGGGCATTGTATCTATACTGCCGAGCATAGTGCCGGCCTTGAAAGATTCACACCCATTAGGAACATCCCACCAGATGGTATCATTGCCGTCTTTGATGGGGAAGTTGTTATGGATATCTGCCTGGTACTTTGCAGTAATGCTCTTAATCACCTTATAACAGCTATCATTATGCGAGTGGAAAAACCATTTATCACAATCTAGCACTCTGAATTTAAGCGTATACGTATTTCTCGTATAGTACACATTCAGCACGGTGGAGCCGTCGCCCTTGACGGTGACAGTCTCGGACTTGGCGGTGTTATAGGTAAAATGCTTGTCGTCCCGACCGGTAAAGCTCTGATTCTTGTAGTCCTCGCTCTTTTTCTGCGTGCCGGGCTTTACATCGGCGGGCTTATACGTTCCGGCTACACTGTAGCCGTCGTCATTGGCGTTCTCGTACCAGAACACAACGGTAAAGCCGGATTCTCCGATTTTCCAGCTCGCCTTGTAGCTGGTGTTATCCGCGGGCATGGTGGCGGGGATCGACGGCGTCCAGCCTTCGAAGGTATAACCGGGCTTGGTGGGGGTATCCACGCTGATGGGCGCGCCGTAGCGGGCGTAGATGGGCTCCACGCCGTAGCCGCCGTCCAGATTGAAGTTCATCAGATAGTAATAGCGGTCGTAGTATATCTCAACGACCGTGCTGCCGTCGGCGGCAATCTTGGTCGATGTATCGTAAAGCAGTGAGTAGAAGCCTTCGTAATTTTTGGCAAGATTCTCGCCGACTTCGCTCTCAGTATATCCTTTCTTTGGCTCAGTAGCTGAAAGGGTATAGTAATCGTTTGAAACATTCTGCTGATAATGCTTAACGGTAAACTCGACCTCGGCGGGAGAGTATGTTACCCTATAGGTTTCATTCTCCTGGATATCCGTGACATTGACTTCTACCTTCGCATGATCGGGCGCATAGCCCAGAACAGTTGGACTTGTCACGGTCTGATTAATGCTGCTGCCCTTGGCTATGTTAGCCGTCCAAGGGTTGGCAGCCTGAGTGCCGTCCGCAAACACATAATTTATAATAACGCTGTAGTTGGTGGGCGCGTCGGCATTCATCGTTGATGCGGAGCGCGCGTACGACGCGGCGCGGGCGGGAGCGGACTTCGCCTGCACCGCAGGCTGAGATGCCGGAGCGGAATAGTCAACCGTCACGGTCGCGGCGGAGCTTATGCGCTCGTCTTCGCCGTCCGTTACAACGCAGCGGAGCTGAGCTTCACCGTCGGCGTCGAGCATATTCTTCACCTTTGCATAGCTCAGCGAACAGGTCTGCGCCGTCTCGCCGTATATATCTATCCATGTGTCGCCGTCATTGGAAAACTGCCACTGATAGGCCGTAGTCTCAGTCGCATCGGCATACGACGCAGTCAGCGTCTTGCGGCCAAGCTGAGGCACTGCGGCCTTGGTCGCCGCCGCACCGTTTTCATCGACAAGCTTAACCGGAGTCGGCGCAAAAACTCCCGCGCCGAGGCAGGTTGCGAGCATGACGAGGCACAGTGCAAGTGCAATTACTCTTTTCTTCATCACTTATGCCTCCTTCTCCGCGGGCCAGCCCGCTGCTTCCAAAGCACTGCCGCCGTTATTAACGACCTGGGTCGCCTGTGCGATGACGGAAACGGTCGCGGTGCTTTCCTGATACATATTGCCCATCTCGGCCGCGAAGGTGACCGCCGTGAACAGCGGCTCGGTCTCCGCACCGGGCTTCAGCTCGGCGTTGTAGTAATAATAGCCGTCCTGCTCCGTCCAGTACTCACGGTTCAGGTCAAGGGAAACGAGGGAGAGATCAACATCACCCTCCACGCCCTCGCGGAGCTGGATCGTCTTTTCTACGGACACGCGCACCCATGCGGCATTATTGCCGGTGTTCCTGACCGTCACAACCTTCGAGACGGACGTACCGGGCATCACACCCGTGACATCCTCAAACGGCACAGGCTCACTGCCGTCGTCAGGTACGCTCATCTCCAGCAGATCGATCTTGATGCTGCCGGACGTGATGACATTCGTCTCCCTCGACTGAGCGGTGAAATAGGCGTTGGTGCCCGTCGCCGCGACCGCAATGAGCGCGACTATCAATGAAATTATGATGATTCGCTTTTTCATAAAAGCCTCCTTTTATGACCGGCGGCTGCCGGAGTGCTATCCGCACCGGGAGCATGCTTATCGTTTTGCGGTTTCCCGTCCATGTATCGCGGCAATCACGCGAGATACGCGGCAGCTACGGTCGGGCGACGGCAAGAACGATAAATGTTAAATCAAACAGGGTATGCGGCAACACGCGGACGAGCGATGCTCGCCCCTACGGGGTGCCGGCGATAGGTTTAGTTAAGGCATAGGTCAACACCGCATAGCTGCGATATTCACCTATGCCCTGCGGCTCAAATGAGCCGCAGGGTTAGGTTTTGTGGGTTAAAGTTTTATGAATTGGGGATTACTTCTGAGCGTCAAATGCGGCGAATGCTGCAGCTGCGTCAGCAAAGCCTTCAGCCTGGATTGCATCAGCCTCAACGAGAACATTGTACTTGCCGTTGGGAACCAGATTTTCGATCTCTGCGTTGGTTACGTCAGAATCCATGTGGACGGTGCCCCATACATTCCAATAGGTCATTTCATTGGGTGCAAGAGGCTCAACACGGGTGAATTCATAAACATTGTAAGTAATACCGCCGCGATCGACAGACGTTTTATAATCCATGGTGAACTCGCCTTTATTAAGTGCAGTCTGAGTGTACATGCTGCTGTTGAGGATCGCGGTATCAAGAGCTGCGGGGAACATAACGCGAATGCGAATGTATGCGTCGTTGGAACCGGTGTTGAGAACATAGGGCATCTTGTGGTAGCTCTCTCCCGGAGCGAGCTTAACGCCATCGCATTTGTAGACTTTTGCGTCATCCTTAATCTGATCATCAGTGTAGAAGCTGTCGCCAGCCTTGTACTTGTTGGTGTTGCCGGAGCCAAGCATGTCAACATCGGACCACAGCTCAGAATCGGAAGTCTGGCCATTTGCAACGCCCGCATTCTCACGGTGCAGGGAAGACTCGAGGAGCTGAATCTTGACATTACCTACGGTAAAGGTGTTCTCAGCAGATTTGGTGTCAGTGAAGTATGCGAAGGAGCCTGCTGCGATGATCGCGATCATTGCAACAACAAGTGCGATGGAAAGAATTTTCTTCTTCATTGTTTTTTTCCCTTTCATAGTTTTATTGGTTTGTTATGTATTCGGCAGAGCCGGATATCTCAGGGGTTGGAAGCATTGGGTCATGCCGGTTTCCAGTAAATAGGTCAGTTCGTGAATTCACTGGGAAGTGCGTTCCATGCAGCATTAACATTATCAATCTTATCCTGCTGAACAGCAGCAGCCACAAAGGTCAGAGTGGGGGGATTATCCTTCATTGCTACAAGCTCTGCCTTGTTAAGTTCGTCGGAAACAACTATCTTATTACCATTCAGAACAGGAAATACCTTATCGGCAGTAGTTGCATCTACCTTCATGTAGTAGTAGCCACTATGTCCGGTAACCGGTTGCCACGTAGAGTCTATATCATATTTGACCTTAAGGGTCGTACCGTCAGCTTCTTTGCAGGTCGGCCAATTACTCTCCGTCACTTTTACAAACAGCCAGCAAGCCTCGGAGCCTGCTTTAACGGTAACCTTGGGATCTTTCACAAGGTCAACACCGGGCATCAGCTTGTATGCTTTCGTAGCGTTGCCGTCTTCAGAAGATACAGCACCGCTCTCTTTGAGTTCGATATTTATATCACCTACGGTGAAGGTGTTGGTTACAGTGCCGGTCTTATCGGTCAGCCAAGCGACAACGCCGCTGACTGCGACTGAAAGAACAAGCACCAAAGCCAGTACGGTCATAAAGGATTTTTTCTTCATTGTGTTTTCCTCCTTTCCTTCGTATTCGCAAGGGCTTGCCGCCAGAAGCCGAGGCATGCACTGCTCGGCTCCTTACCGGCGTAAGTAGTGTATGAACCGGTTGTGCCGGATGATACTATGTTTATACCCAGATGTGGATCATGCGATCATGTAACAGAGGATTATGCCACCGAGGCGTTATTATTTGCTAACTTCCGCCCAAGCGCCAGCAACGTTACCTTCAAAGCCATCCAACTGGATTGCATATGCGGTGACAACGACTGTTGCTGTTTCATAGGCCGCGGTGTTTGCATCGGTCTTAATGGTAAACTCGTCAAAAACGGGATAATCTACAGCATTATCTGCGGTGTTTGCAGCTACCTGCTTGTAGTAGACACCGGGTACAGGATCACCGTCGACCACAAGCTTTGCCCAGTCGTTAGCTAGAATCTGAGCTTCGATCGTATTGGTGTCGGCCTCGATAGCGGCGATGCCGTTCTCAACCTTCACGAAGAGGTAAGACGCTTCGCTGTCGGCCTGGAAGTGGACAACAGGATCCTTCTTGTAATTGTGGCCGGGCATGAGCTTGTACTCGTTGCCTACTGCGGTGCGGCCTTCGAGTTCATCTCCATTCACGTCAACATTTGCCTCATCGAGGGTAATTGCTACCTTGCCGACGGTGAATGTGTTGGTGACAGTCTTTGTTGAGGTCAGGTATGCATATGTACCGACGACGGACATTGCGATAACCAGAACCAGTGCGAGGACAGTCATAAGTTTCTTTTTCATTCTTTTGCTCCTTTTCCATATAAAAATTTTTAAACTTGTTTATAAATAACGGCTTTCGCCCTTATTCCATATGTTGGGGGGCTTTAACGTATCGCCCCGAGAAGCTCATGGGTACGGCTTGTCTGTTCGCCTTGCCGGTCACGCCGCCGCGTCGTCGTCCTTTTTCTTCTTTTTGTTATCATCAAGAAGACCGGGCAGAAACACCATGGCAAGAAGCACCGCGCCAAACGCAATGGCGTAATACATGCCGGGAGGATTCTGAATGAACGATGCCACATAGCCGAGGTAAGGGATGGTGAACACGGGCGTTCCTATAACATTCTTATAGTGAACAAGGCTGCCGTCCACGCTCTCGTTAGCGTCGCCCTTCGTGCGGAAGCGGAGTACCGAGGGGTCGTCCTCATCAGGCACGACCTCAACAACGCGGTGGGTCGCAATGGTATCCTCATTGAGCATGAAGGTTATCGGATCCCCGACCTTGATATCGGCAGGGTCGATCTCTTTAACATATATAACTGAGCCGGTGTGATACGCAGGCTCCATAGAGCCGGAGAGGATCGTGAATACCTGAAGCCCGACGATGCGCGCCCCGGCAAGCAGCAGCGCCGCGATGACCACGAGCGCAACAAGCACGCTCGTTATGATATTCCATACCTTTTTTCCTGTTTTCATTGCTTTATTCATTTTCCGTTTTTTTACTTTAAATCGCTGTGCTAAGCTTATGTAAACTAAATCAATTATTTTATCCAGTTAACAGTTTAGCGTATTTAATATACCACAATATTTTCCAATAATCAATATCTAAATACGAAAAAAATAACTACTTATAGATTTTATTCCAGAAAAAGGCTTAATTTTCGACAAGCGAATATTTCCAGTTTTTGTACTATACATTATATATACCATGCTCTGCCGTTATGGGGGCAGAACCTGTAGCCAAGTCCGGGCGCAAGGAGATCGCCGCCGCGGCAGAGCAGCTCATCGACTCTGACAAAGTCGTAGCCCTCATCCAGCAGGATATCAATGGCTCGCAGCACCGCAGGCACCGTCGCCTCCTTTGTATCGTGCAGGAGGATAATATCGCCGTCTCTCGCCTTTTCGACCAGCCACTTACATATGTAATCCTCGTCGGTATTTACCCAGTCCCGGGGAGTTCCCGACCACAGCACCGCGATCATGTCGATCTTATTGAGCTGCGTGCCGAGATAATAGCCGTAGGGAGGTCGGAGAAACTGCGGGCGCTCCCCTGTTATGCTCTCGATAAGGTCGTTGGTTCGCGCGATCTCGTCCGCGATCTCAGCCTCGGTGCATTTGAGGAAGTTTACATGCGACCATGTGTGGCAGCCGACAAGGTGGCCGTCCTCGTGCATTGTCTTCACAAGCTCCGGACGCTTCTCGACCTTGCTGCCCATCAGGAAAAAGCTCGCTTTTACCCCGCGCTCGCGCAGGCCGTCAAGAAGCTCCTGCGTATATTTCCCGGGGCCGTCGTCAAAGGTCAGCGCGATCTGCTTTTCGGAATCCGACTTGTTCTCGAAAAAATACTCCTTCTCAAACGGCGTTGTGAGATAAGTCAGCAGAATAAGCACGAGCAGCAGCGCAAGAACTGCGGATGCTGTGCGTATTACTTTTTTCTTCTTCATATCCTCGCCGCGCCGCTGCTTACCGCGGCATTCTTTACCGCCTCTGCCACGACTTTGCCCACCCTCGGGTCGAAGGCCTGCGGCAGGATGTTATCGCAGCACAGCTCCTCATCGCTCACAAGACCCGCGATGGCATGGGCGGCGGCGATCTTCATCGCGTCGTTTATCTCGGAGGCTCGCGCATCCAGTGCGCCGCGGAATATGCCTGGGAAAGCGAGCACGTTATTGATCTGGTTGGGATAGTCGCTTCTTCCTGTGGATACGACAGCAGCCCCCGCCTTCTTTGCCTCATCCGGAAAGATCTCCGGCGTGGGGTTTGCGCAGGCGAAGACTATGGCATTTTCCGCCATGCTGCCGACCATTTTGGGCGTTAAAACGCCGGGTGCGGACACTCCGATGAACACATCCGCGCCCTTTATAACGTCCTTGAGACTGCCGCGCTCCCCCAAAGGATTAGTTTTTTCGGCTATCTCCTGCTTTGCGGGATTGAGATCGGCTCTTCCGTTATATATGGCTCCCCTGCGGTCGGTCATAACCACGTTCTTCGCACCGACGGAGACAAGCAGCTTTATTATGGCAATGCCTGCGGCTCCGGCTCCCGAGGTGACGATCTTGACATCGTCGAGCTTCTTGCCCACGGCCTTGAGCGCGTTCATGAGCCCGGCAAGCATGATGACCGCTGTGCCGTGCTGGTCGTCATGAAATACAGGTATGTCGCAGCGTTCTTTGAGCCTGCGCTCGATCTCAAAGCAGCGGGGCGCGGAGATATCCTCAAGATTGACTCCGCCGAAGGAGCCGGCAAGCAGGGCGACGGTATTGACGATCTCGTCCACGTCCTTGCTGCGTATGCACAGCGGGATCGCGTCAACGCCGCCGAACTCCTTGAACAGCACGCACTTGCCCTCCATCACGGGCATTCCCGCCTCGGGGCCGATATCGCCGAGGCCGAGCACTGCCGTGCCGTCGGTGACGACCGCGACCGTGTTCCAGCGGCGGGTAAGCTCATAGCTTTTGCTTACGTCCTTTTGTATCTCAAGGCAGGGCGCCGCAACACCGGGGGTATAGGCAAGGCTCAGAGCCTCGCGGTCACCCACCTTTGCTCGGGACGTTACCTCTATTTTTCCTTTGAGCTCATAGTGCAGCTCAAGCGATTTCTCAGCGTAATCCATATCTTTATCTCTTTCCTATACTTAAATATTCCTTGGGGCCTATCTCATACAGATCGAGGCCTTCACTGTCGATGGCAACGGTCAGCGGCATGTCCCTGACCGTCAGCTTTCGTACGGCCTCACAGCCGAGATCCTCCCAGCAGACGAGCTCGGCCTGCTCAATAGATGCGGCCATCAGAGCTCCCGCTCCGCCTATCGCGGCGAGATACACGGCGCCGTTGCGGCGCATCGCGTCCTTTACCGCCTCGCTTCTTCCGCCCTTGCCTATCATTATCTTCAGTCCCGCGTCGAGGAGTCGCGGCGAATACGCATCCATTCTGCCGGAGGTCGTGGGCCCTGCGGCTCCGATGCAGCAGCTTTCGGGCGATGGCGTCGGGCCTACATAGTAGATCGCGCTTCCGGACAGCTCAAACGGCAGTTTCTCGCCTCTGTCCATTGCCTCGCATATGCGCTTATGAGCAGCGTCGCGGGCGGTATAGACCGTTCCTGACAGCAGGACGCTGTCCCCCGCTCTGAGCTCTTTCAGTTTTTCCGGGTCTGCCGGTACATTTAATATATGTTCCATCTCACACCTCACAGCTCGGCGCTTGCGCGTCTGGTCGCGTGGCAGCTTATATTGACTGCCACGGGAAGTCCTGCCACATGGGTGGGCATGGTCTCGATAGCAAGACCGAGAGCCGTCGTTTTTCCCCCGAAGCCCTGAGGGCCTATGCCCGTTGCGTTTATCGCAGCCAGGAGCTCTTTTTCAAGCCCGGCGTAATACTCATCCTTGTTAGGCTCGTCCAGAGGACGCATCAGCGCCTTTTTCGCAAGAAACGCCGCCTTGTCAAAGCTTCCGCCTATACCGACGCCGACAACGATCGGCGGGCAGGGGTTGGCTCCGGCTGCGTTCACGGTATCAAGTACGAATTTCTTTACGCCGTCGACTCCGTCCGAGGGCTTGAGCATCTTAAGCGCGCTCATATTCTCGCTCCCAAAGCCTTTGGGCATCACGCTTATGCGGAGCTTATCGCCCTGCGTAAGATGCAAGCTTATAAGAGCCGGAGTGTTATCGCCGGTATTGACGCGGCGCAGCGGGTCGCCCACAACGCTCTTGCGCAGAAGCCCCTCGCAGTATCCGAGGCGTACGCCCTCGTTTACCGCCTTTTCAAAGTCGCCCTCGATATGTACATCCTGACCAAGCTCTATAAACACGCAGGCCATGCCCGTATCCTGACATATCGGCAGGCACTTTTCGCCGGCCAGTGCGACATTCTCCGAGAGAAGTCCGAGAATGCGCTTCGCCTCCGGCCATGGCTCCGTTTTTTCAGCATTTTTTATGGCTTCGAGCACATCCGGCGGCAGCTCCCGGTTTGCTTTTATGCAAAGCTGCGCAACTGTTTTTTTAATTAATTCACTGTCAATTATTCTCATGGCACACCCCTTTATTTCCATCGTATTATACGCACAAAAAAGACAGGAGTCAACAAACTCCTGTCTCATTTTGTCCACGGTTTTAAATTCTTCACGGAGAGTGCTCAATTCTCCGATACCGCATTCAAAGCCCGTGTCCGCTATTTTTCCGTCGAAAAAGTCCGCACAGTCTGCGTCAGCGCGCACTTTCCCACCGGAGCTTGACCTTGCGGCAAGGAGCACTCCGCCCTTCGGGTCGGGAAGCAGATAATCAGGTGTGGGCTCCGTCATATCACAATCCGAAAAGGTCTTGTACTGCCGTACCGCGGCTATCTCAATAAAAGGTCAGACTAACGTCCCCCCATTAAATGAAATACACTTTTAATGTGCCTTGCACCACTCGAGGATATCCTCAACGCACCAGCAGGGCGGCTCGCCTACGCCGGTAGACGCCATCTTATATGTAGCCTTTTCCTGATCGCTGAGATTTCCTTTTCCTTCAAATCTCGCCGCGATCTCTTTGTTCTTGATCTTCATTATCATCTTGAGCGGCAGAGGAAGCTTGTTAATATTAAATCCTCCCTGACGCGTGAAAACCGGTACATCGGGACAGATATCGTTTTTCTCACGGGCGACAGACTCGCTCTTTTCGAAGACGGGGCTCATGCCGACCTGCACCACGGCGCCGACGTCATACTTTCCGGCCGCCTTTGCATAGCCAACGATCTTGCCGGCAAACAGCCAGCCGACATAGATTATCCTGCCGCCGTCACGGATATGCTCCTTGCCGAGCTTAAACGCCGGAATGTGGAGATTAGCCGACAGCAATTGGGCGTACTTCTGGCAGGAACCTGTGCATGAATCGTAAACAATTGCGTTGAACATAGTATACCTCCTGAATAATGTTATTTGTTTTTTATTTAGCATAGCACACATTTATTGCGAATTCAATAGATGAGTTGTACATTTTGTATATTCAACAAATGCTGACAAGCGGTGATCCGACTGTAAAAAAATGTTTTTGAAATTTTTTATTGATTTATGCCACTTTTTATATTACAATATCATAAATATTAATTATTAATCCGTTATGATGCTTCCGTGAGCACGGGCTCCGCGCTTCCCTGTAAAAGGGATAACCGGATTCCGCATGGATAATTCGCAGCGGAATAGGTATTAGTATCGCATTTTTGAAGAAAGGAGGAAAACTTAATATCATGGTAAAATCGGAAAAGCTTAGCAAGCTGACTCTGACCGTCGGATTTATGCTTGCAGTTTTCCTGATTGCGATCTTTATGCTGAGCTCTGCCGCCAACGCCGATGCGCCGGAAGCCGTCCCCGTTGAAGAGGCTGCTGCCGACCAGGTTGTCGTTCCGGGCGAATCTTACGCTCTTGAGAGTGCAGACGTTCCGAGCGTCACTTCCATCGACGAGGGGCTTATTGCTCTTCACAATGTGGAATACGCCGGCCCAAACAAGATCAATTTCATGCTCTGCCTGCACGGCTATGAGCTGCTTCCCGCCGATGCGACCGTTACCGTTACGGCTTATCTGCCTGTGACCAACACGGTTTTTTACCGTTCAACCTTTACTAAGGATTATCTGGCATTAAAGGATGTTTTCAACAGTACCCTCGGCACCACCGAAGGCGCAATACTGAACCTTCCCGCCGCCTGTGTCCTCAAGATTGAAGTAAACGGTGCTAACATCAGCGGCTGGGATCTCATCTACGGCAACACCGTTGAAGAAGCCATCATCTGGCACCCGAGCAGCGGCTTTACCGGAGTCGCGGCGGATTATGTCCCGGGCAACGCAACATACTTCTTCATGTCCAATGTCGGCGGCCATATCGTACACCTCGGAATTGACGGTGCAAACCCCAATCCCCCCATCGGTGACGACGATGACGACGATGATGACGATGATGACGACGACGATGATGACGACAAGCCCGTGATCCCGCCCATCGGCGATGACGACGACGATGATGACGACGATGACGACGACAAGCCCGTGATCCCGCCCATCGGCGATGATGACGATGATGATGACGACGATGACGATGACAAGCCCGTGATCCCGCCCATCGGCGATGACGACGACGATGATGACGACGATGACGACGACAAGCCCGTGATTCCTCCCGTCGGCGACGACGATGACGATGATGACGACGATGACGACGACGACGATCCGAACAGTCCTCCAACGGGCGGTGACGATGACGACAAGCCAAAGGATCCTGCTCAGACAGGTGACGCAAGGAGCATTGCTCTTATGTCCGCGCTTGCCGTAATAAGCTTTACAGTGCTTACAGCAACCTTCAGGAAAAAGGAAGATAACTGATCATATGTGGGCGATCAGTTGACTTATTGCTTAAGTGCATATAAAATAGGAGTGGTTTTTAAGCCGCTCCTATTTTTATTTTTTTGAGGTCTATCATGAGCAGAAGAAGCAGGCGAAAAAAATACATAGCAAAGCACGACAAAGCGCATCAGGCTGCCGCTGCCGCCAAGGGTAAGAAGGCTTTGATAATCGCAGCCGCGGTTATTGCCGCGATAGTCGTCACTGTCGTTGTCTCGTTTATTATCGATAACAACAGGCGAAACGACATTATAGAAAGCTTTGCCGACAGGGCCCGGCTTCTGAAAAACGAGGCGGTAAGCGAGCAGGTGCGCGATGAGATAGGCGCGGAGCCTGCCGGTGCGGCTGCCGGATATGCAGCTTTTCTCTCTGTTTCCGACGGTTCGGAGCGTGCTGAAGTTTTCTGCGGGACCGGCAGCAGTCTTGACGCTGCATGGGACAATGCATACAAAAAAGCCTACGATCATGTATGCGAAAACATTTACGATGCGGTCTGGATAAAAGCCGATGTGGTCAACGGCTCGCATTCCGTTACCGCCGCTGAGCTCAGCGATACCCTCTCCTCCGTCACCGAGCAGTATTACCGCTGCGGTCTGGCCTTCAAGGCTGATTTCAGCGAGGCGCTGCTCGAGGAGGAAATGAACTGCGCTAAAATCTACGATTACTATAATCACTGCGTAAACTATGAATATCTCAACAAATACCTGAAAAAGGCAGGCAGGCCGACCGTTGACCGTGAGAACGAAGAGTATACGGCCTTCACCTGCATCTCATGGTTCTGCGGCGAGGATAATAAGGTATACAGGCTCAATGCGGGCGAGCTCAACTACGGCAGACGCGAGATAGCAACGCTCGACGCCGATTTTGCAAAGACTGTTTGTCTGGACTCCAGCGCGTACTTATCAGCACAGCTCAAGGATGACGGCAGCTTCATCTACGGCTACAAGCCGCGCTTTGACAATGAGCTGAGCAGCTACAATATTCTCCGTCACGCGGGCTCGATATGGACTCTCGTCATACGCTATAAGCTCACCGGCGATGAGGCGATGATCCCGAAAATCGAGAGCGCGATCGATCATGTCATAGACAACGCACTTTTATACTCCGACGATAACACCGCCTTTGTATTGGATGAGGACGATGACGAGATAAAGCTCGGCGGCAGCGGCATAATGCTCGTTGCCCTGACAGAATACATGGAAGCGCTGGGTACGGACAAGTATATGGATATCGCCGTTAAGCTCGGCAACGGCATACTCACCATGCTCGACCAAAGCAACGGCAAATACACGCATGTGCTGAACCCCGACTTCAGCGTGAAGGAGGAATTCCGCACGGTGTATTACGACGGCGAGGCAACCTTTGCCCTCACCCGTTTGTACGGTCTTACAAAGGACGACAAATGGCTCGGCGCCGCAGAAAGCGCGGTACATCACTTCATTGACGAGGACTACACGAAGTACAGAGATCACTGGATTGCGTATGCCATGAACGAGCTGACAAAATATGTTAAGAACGAGGAGTACTTCACCTTCGCTCTGCGCAACGCTCAGGAAAATCTTGACCGCATCAATAACGTAGGGCGCACCGCACCCACCTGCCTTGAGCTGCTGATGGCTGCATATGAGGTATATCAGCGCATCATTGACGAGGACATAAGCGTTGATTATCTTGAAAACGGCTTTGACCTCGATTACTTCCTCGAGACCATACACAACCGCGCCGACACCGAGCTGGACGGGTACTTTTTCCCCGAATACGCTATGTATATGCGAAGCCCCGGCACCGTGCTCAATGCCTTTTTCGCACGCGAGGACGGTTTCAGGACAAGGATAGACGACACTCAGCACAGCGTCGGCGGTTACTACCTCTATTACCTGAACTACGACAGGCTCCTTGAAAGCGGAATGGCGGTGGGCGGATGAGCGGCAGGCTGAGAAAAACAATACGGATCGTCGCCTCCGTCGTGCTCATATTCTCTCTGAGCGTACTTCTTTTTTACCTGTATGACGATTACAGGAGCAGAAAAACCGACGATCAGCTTCAGGATCTGAGAGAGCAGGAAGGCTTTGAGATCCCGGACGTGCTTCCGGAATACAGCGCGCTGTATAATGAAAATAACGATACCATCGGCTGGCTGAAAATTGACGGAACCTGCATCGACAACGTCGTCATGTACGCCCCCAAGGAGATCGAAAAATACCTGCACGCCGATTTTTACGGCAATTATTCTTACCGCGGCTGTCTGTATGTCGATGAGTATTGCGATATCTTCCGCTCGGATAATATCATTATATACGGGCACAACATGAAGGACGGCTCGATGTTCGGCGCTCTCATGGGCTACGTCGATGAGGGCTTTTACGAAAAGCACAGGTACATAAGCTTTGATACGATATACGAAAAGCAGACATATGAAGTTGTCGCCGCCGTAAAGACCGCCATCCCCGCTGACGGCGACGACCACTTCCGGTATTATGAGTATACCGGCTGGGACGACGAAGAAATGTTCAATGAATATGTCAAGTTCATTGAGGAAAACAGGCTGTATGAGACAGACGCGAAGCTTCACGAGGGCGACAGTATACTGACCCTGTCCACCTGCGCATACCACGAGGATGACGGACGATTTATCGTAGTCGCAAGAAAGATCTGAATAAATAAGTACAAAGGCCGGCCACATAAGTGACCGGCCTTCACCGCGGCTAAGTGGTGAGGAAGAATTATATTTGTGTATGATAAATGGCATGCCGCGGTTTGGGGGACAAATTAAATATTTTTGTGGGCAGATCAAATGCCGCGGTCATAGCGGGCAAGGATAACGGCAAGCTGGGCGCGGGATATGGGCAGGTCGGGTCTGAAGCTGCCGTCCTTATAGCCCTGTACGACGCCGTTTTCAACGGCCCATACGGCGGCGGCGCGGTAAGGCGCTGCAATGTCGGCAGCGTCGGTGAATACGCTCAGGTCGCCTGTCGCCTTGGGCGAGCCTGCATATCTGTGCAGCATCGTCACGAGCTGGGCGCGGGTCACTTCTTCCGCGGGAGCAAATTTTGTCTGGGTAAAGCCCTTGATTATTCCCTCGTTATATCCCCAGATTATCGCATCCCGGCACCAGTAATCGTCGGGAACGTCCTTGAACGGCTCTGCAAGGCCGCTGACATCAGGCGAGCCTGCCATGCGGTACAGCACCGTTACGACCTGAGCACGGGTGCTCGTTCCGTCGGGCGAAAACGTTGTCTGTGTGGTGCCCTTCATTATGCCGTGGGCGTACACATAGTACAGCTCCTCGTAATACCACGCATCCTCGGGGACGTCCGTAAACGGCAGCGGCTCACGCTCGGGCAGAGCGTTCAGTATCTGCTGAGCCATATACTCGTGACCGGCGATGGTCGGGTGTACCTTTGGTGTGAAATACTCCCAGAAATACTTATCGTCATAGCTCATCTCATAGGTCTCGGTACCTACAACATCTGCATAATAGAAATTAGAATAGCTTATGGATTTAAGCTTTATATAATCATTTATCATTTTTACCATAGATATCGCAAGACTGCTGATATCCATATTGCTGTCAGATGAGAGCTTTATGTACTCCATCGGATTATATACCCCGACTCCAACAACGGTTATTTCCGGGTTTATCTCATAAACCTTCTTAATAATGGCATCATAGTTTACTGTAAATTGATTATATGCCTTGTATAAAGCCGCTGTCATAACGCTCATGAGCTTGGCCATGGTGCCTGCCCCCTCGCATAAATCCACGAGCTTTCCAAATGCGGCGCCGATACTGCCCCCCTTTTCGAGGAACTCTTTTATTGCTTCAAGCTGGGGATTGGAGTTGTCGGCGATCATCTCATTCAGGACTACGCCTAAAGTAAACGTGAAAACATCGTTGGAGCCCAAGTTGATCGTTATCAGATCCGCTTTTTTTATCTGCTCCGTATATTTCACGGCAGCATTCAGCTCATCAAGGTCTGCGAGGCTAAAGCCGTTGCCGTCAGTATCAAAATAGGTGTTGCCCCAGGAGTATGTATCATCGAAATCGTTGTATACGCCGTCAAGGAAGTATCTGAACTCTACGGCACGCGTACCGCTTCGGGCGTACTGCAGAAGCTTTGATCCGAGTGCATTTGCTACCAGGCTGTGATATGCCTGAGGCGACGCCGTAAAGTCAAAGCCCCAATACAAATAGTCGGTATCGTAGATATAGGTATAGTCATCGCCCTCATTGTCAAAATAGGGCACGCTGCCGTCCTTGGTCAGGGCACAGCCGGCAGCTATACTGTCGCCAACGCACAGATAGTTATCGTACAGCGGATATTTCTTTCCGTCAGCCAGCGCGGGTACGCATACCGCAAGCAGCATAATAAGCGCCAACGCCAGACTTATGCTTTTTTTAATAGTCTTTTTCATAAATACTTCCTTTCTCCATCAGGATGCGGCCGCAGACTCAAGTGCGCGGAAGTCGATTTTACCAATAGGAGTATAGGGCATAGAATCGCGGAACTCGTAGAACGCCGGTTGTACATATTCAGGCAGTTCCTTTTTGCATAAATGTACGATCTCCGTCTGTATCTGCTCTTTGGATTCCGTTACGCCTTTTCTAAGCACGATGCTGACCAGCGGCAGCTTTCCCTGAGGCTTGGTCTTGTCAGGCGCGGCAACCGCTGCGCATATTTCAACAGCAGGATGCTTCGCCACCACATTTTCAATCAGCGAGGGGAAGACCTTGAAGCCGTCATGGCGGATAATAACACGCTTCATGCGAGTTTCGATAAAGACGAAGCCGTCCTCATCGATATGTCCGATATCGCCTGTGTGCACCCAGAGCTTACCGTCATCGTGACGGCGGATCACATTTGCGGTTTCCTCCGGCTTGTCATAGTAGCCGAGCATCATTGTCGGTCCGGAAACGCATATCTCCCCTCTTTCTCCGTAGCTAAGCTCTTCGCCTGTTTCCGGGTCAAAAACCGAAACAGTTGTATTTATAAGCGGGATACCGACGCTGCCGACCTTATTGATATCGCTCATGCACGCACATGCCACCGCGCATAATTCGGTCATACCGTAGCCCTTAGTAAGCGGGTATTTGCAGTTATGTTTGCGTAAGAACTCATTGACCTCAAGCTCTGCGGGGACGGAAATCGCATCTCCGCCCGCGCAGCCGTTGACGAGGAAGGACAGGTCTTTGTTTTTAAGCTTATTGTCAGATAGAAGATACTGATAATGTGATGGGACTCCGGCCATATGCTCGGGGCGGTATTTAGCGATAAGCCCCGCAAGTTTCTTAGGGTCAAGCTGCGGAATGATTATTGATGTGACGCCCGAAACGAGCGGCAGGTGCACACCGAAGCCAAAGCCATAGGCGATGAACGGCGGCATTACATTCAAAAATCTCTGCCCACGGCGGAATCTGATACTGCAGTGTCCGAATTGAAACGCCAAAGCGTTGAAGTTGTTGTCGCAGAGCATAACGCACTTGGATGAGCCGGTCGTTCCGCCCGTATGTACTATGACGCAGCAGCGGTTTGCGCGGTCGGGGATCGTGCGCAGGGCTTTGCAGCCGCCCGATGCAATAAAATCTTCCCAGGCAATACAGTTGTCTGAGTAACTGTTTTTATCCGGATTTGCCATGCGGTAAAGAACGCGCTTTGCCGCAGGGAGCGATTGCGCGGGAGAAACTACGATCACGCGCTGCACCTTGGTTCCCTTAACAGCTTCAGCGACCTTAGAATATGCTACGTCGATCGTGCACACGAATTTGGCATCCACTTCCTCTATGTACTCGCGGATGCCATCAGGGCTATACCTCGGATCGACCATGTTCGGGATCGCACCGAGCAGATCCATGGCGTAGAAGCTGTAAACGATCTCAGGCAGCGTTGCCGAGCAGATTATTACTACATCATTCTCGGAAACTCCCTGTGACGCATAAGCCTGCGCTGTTTTCTGGATCTGTTCAAAAAGCTCGCGGTAGCTTATTTCTCTGTCAAAGTAGTTCAGCGCTATTCCGTCAAGATTATCCTTGTTGCTTTCATATAAATAATCATACATGGAGCACTCGGGCATTTCGGCGCTGATGTCATCGTCGGTATAGAACTTCAACCACGGCTTTTCGACAGACGGCTTTACTGTCGTATTAAGTAATTCACACATTTTTCTTCCTCCTTATTTTAACTGTACTTTTGCGGTATTTTTGTATAATGATATACTTATTTGTTTTGATTGTCAAGCTCGATTTAGACTTTTAATAGTCTTTCGTATATTTTTGTACTTTTTCACAGAAATGTTTGATACTAATTTAGCAGTTTATACAACATTTATAATTTTGTTCAAATTTATATCTAAATTTTGCAAAAATATATTTTTGAACATTTTTAATATTTTTCTTGAATTTAATCTAAGTTTCGGTTACAATTAGACTGTAAATATAAAATTGAACATTATCATTGAATTTTGGGGTGAGAACAATGAGTGTAAACAATCGGATGGTGGAAAAATCAAAAAAAGCTATTAAAGATGCGCTTTTGGAGCTGATGTACGAAAAGGATTTTAAGCAGATAACCGTAAATGAGCTTCTTAAACGGGCAAATATCAGCCGCGGCACCTTCTATGCGCATTTTTCAAATCTTGAGGATGTGCGACAGCAGCTTATCAACGATCTTTTCGCACACGCAGACTTTCTTTTCGGCGACTACAAGGCCGGTGAGATCGGCAAAGATCCCTATCCTATTATGCTGATGGCAGCAGATATGATGATGACGAGCCGCGATCCCGCCAAGCGTCTCTTCAAATTTGTAAATGTTTATGATCTTGGCATAAATCTCAAATCGTGGCTCACGAAGTACATTCTCGCTGACGAGGAGCTTGTTGAAAAAATGGGCGGCGAGGATTCAGCAATGATCGCTGCGCGTTTCATTGCCGGCGGCGTTATGCACGCGTACAACATGTGGATAATGGACGATTTTCCGGTGTCTGCCGAGTTCCTTGCTCAAACGCTCACCAAGATACTTGTGGGCGGCCTGCAGGCATTTGAGATATAATTAAAAGCACGGCCGAAAGGCCGTGCTCTGAATATTTGGAGGTACTTATGAATATTGCAGTTATAACCGGAGCTTCCTCCGGCATGGGCAGAGAATTTGTATACGCGATCGACAGGGATATCGAGCTTGACGAGCTGTGGGTCATCGCCCGCCGCGAGGACAGGCTCCTTGAGCTTCAGGATAAGGTAAGGGCAAAGATACGCCCCGTTGTCCTCGATCTGCTTGACAGAAACAGCCTCAGCCAGTTCAAGGCCATTCTGGAGCTGGAAAAGCCGAACGTCAAAGTGCTTGTAAATGCCGCCGGCTTCGGGCTCTTCGGAACATATACCGAGATGGACATGGAAAAACAGCTCGAGATAATCGACCTTAATGACAGAGCGCTGACCGGCATGACCTACATCACCCTGCCCTATATGTCCGAGGGCAGCCAGATATACAACATGGGCTCGATGTCATCCTTCCAGCCCGTGCCCTACATCAATGTTTACGGCGCCTCAAAGGCATATGTGCTGAGCTTCTCAAAGGCGCTCAGAGTCGAGCTGTGCCAGCGTGATATTAAAGTCATGGCCGTTTGCCCCGGCTGGATACAGACCGAGTTCTTCAGCCACGCGATACACGACAACACCGTCAGCTACTTTAACCGCTATTACGGGCCCAAGGAGGTCATCGAAAAGGCAGTAAAGGACATGCACCGAAACAAGCCTGTCTCTATCCTCGGTCTCCCCGAGCGGCTTCAGGTGCTCGCCGTCAAGCTTCTGCCGACATGGCTCGTGCTCAAGACCTGGTGCAAGCAGCAGAAAAAGCCCTTTAAATATTAAGATAGAATTCCCCCTGTTTTGCTCATATGGGCAAAACAGAGGGAAGTTTTTTACTGCCTTATGACTTTGTGATACAGATCCTTTATACCGCATTTCCAGCACAGTATCATGCCTACTACCGCGCCGACTGCCGCCTGCAGTATCTGATACGGGAGCTTAAGGAGCGCATATTCCGGGGTGCTGTAGATAAACGCTCTGCCGAGGGAGTATCCCACTACCATGATGACCGCTCCGACGGCGACTCCGATGCCTGACGCGAGCACAGGATGATCTTTCATAACATAGTGTGAAAACACGGAGATCACCACCGCCTGCAGTCCGTGGGTTACCAGCGACACGAACATCGGGAGAGGATAGAAAAACAGGTCTCCGAGGAACGCCCCCACTCCGCCGACCATAAATGCCGCAAACGGATCCAGTATTATTGCCGCCGTGCAGATAATGATATCGTTCATATAAAGATGTCCGCCCGGAACGGGTACTCCGAAGGAACTCATCGCAACATTAAGTGCCATAAACATCGCCGTTGTGCACAGCCATACAGTATTTCTCTTTCCTGTGTTTTTCGTCTGCATTGCCATTTCCCTCCTTGCAATTTCAACGGGCTTATCTTACAATGAATTCTGATAATATAAAATATTCAGAAACGGAGAAAAATATATAACCAGATGAAATACACTATAGATATTACGGACAGACCGATCTATTTGCAGCTATACAAGCTTATCCGCGATGATATTATCAGCGGTGTCTATTCCTGTAACAGCAGGCTTCCGTCAAAGAGACTGCTCGCCGATGAGCTCGGGATAAGCACGATAACGGTCGAGCATGCCTACGCGCTTTTGTGTGACGAAGGCTATGCCGTAGCCCGTGAGCGAAGCGGATACTTCGTAATCTTTCGTCAGGCGGACGGCTTCGCGGCGTCCGCACCCGCTTCAAAGCCGCAGGGCAGCTCATATCACACAGCGCATGCTTATCCCGAGTTTTCGGTCTCACTGCTGAGCAAGACCATGCGGAGAGTTCTCACCGACCGCAAGGATCAGCTTCTGGAAAAATCTCCGAACGCCGGATGTGTCCAGCTGCGTGAGGCATTAAGGCAATACCTTGCACGAAACCGCGGGATCTATGTTGATATCGATCAGATCGTCATAGGCTCAGGCTCGGAATACCTTTACGGACTGATCGTTGAGCTGTTGGGCAGGGACAGGGTCTTCGCAATAGAATCGCCTTCCTATAAAAAAATCGAGCAGGTCTACCGTGCGGCCGAGATCGGATACGAGCTTCTGCCGCTTACATACGACGGTATAGACAGCGCATCTTTAGCCTCTACAGGCGCAGATATCCTGCACGTCACTCCTTACCGAAGCTTCCCCAGCGGAGTCACCGCGACGGCCTCCAAGCGCAACGAGTATATCCGCTGGTCGAATAAACAAGACCGATACATCATTGAGGACGATTTTGAGTCCGAGTTTTCGGTATCCTCCAAGCCGTCGGAGACGCTTTTTTCGCTCTCGGCTCACGATAACGTGATATACCTAAACACATTTTCAAGAACCATATCTCCGTCCCTGCGTGTCGGATATATGATACTGCCGAGGCACCTTGTAAACACATTTACGGAGAAGCTGGGCTTCTATTCCTGTACCGTTCCAACCTTTGAGCAGTTCGTCCTTGCCGAGCTTATTGACAACGGAGACTTTGAGCGCCACATCAACAGGGTCAGGAGGAATAAGCGCAAGGAGCTGTCCGATAAGCAGCAGTAAGACCTCCGTGTATCCGCACAGAAAAACAGCAGGTTACACACCTGCTGTTTTTTTAGTATTCAACGGTCGCCGAAGGATATGCCGATATCTCTTGCGACCTGTATGAGCGGATGATCGACCGGGAGGAATTTGGTCTTGCTGGCTGCCTCTTCAAGGGGGATAGATACGATGGCCCCGTTTTGGATGGCGACCATACGTCCATACTGTTTGTTCGCAATAAGCTCTGCGGCTGCAGTGCCGAACTGTGTTGCAAGAACGCGGTCATAGGGGCACGGGGGGCCGCCGCGCTGATAGTGGCCGGGCACGGTCACACGCGCTTCCTGGCCGAGAGCCGCCTCTATCTGAGCCGCTATCTCGTAGGAAATAGTCGAGTGTCCGGACTCTTCACGGCGTCTGCGGCTTTCCTCCTCGGTGAGTATCTGATCGTGGACGCTCTTTGCGCCCTCTGCAACGGCGAGGATGGAAAAGCTCCTGCCGTGGCGGCGGCGGTGGTCAATGGCCTTGATGACGTGGTTTATGTCATACGGTATCTCGGGAAGCAGGATGATGTCCGCTCCGCTACCGATGCCTGCATGAAGGGTGAGCCAGCCGGCATCACGCCCCATTAGCTCCACGAGAAAAATGCGGCTGTGTGAGGAAGCGGTGGAATGTATATAGTCTATTACATTGGTGGCGATATCAACGGCGCTCTGGAAGCCGAAGGTCGTGTCGGTGCCCCAGATGTCGTTGTCGATGGTCTTGGGCAGGGTCACGACGTTCATGCCCGCGTCCATGAGCAGCTTTGCGCTCTTTTGCGTGCCGTTGCCGCCCATTATGACAAGGCAGTCGAGATTGAGGCGGTTATAGGTATCCTTCATGGCGGGGATGAGGCTGTTGCCCTCGTCGTCGACGATGTCCTTTCCCGGGATATACCTCTGGCGCGAGGTGCCGAGGATGGTGCCGCCCTGAGTGAGGATACCGGCAAAGTCCTTGGGCTCCATATATTTATAGTCACCGTCGATAAGGCCGCGGTAACCGTCGTACATACCGAAGATCTCAAGGTTCTCTATCCTGTTGTGCAGAGCCTTGCCTATACCGCGCATAGCGGCGTTGAGACCCTGACAGTCGCCGCCTGACGTAATGAGTGCGACTCTTGTCATCTTTTTCAAATCAAATACCTCTCTTTTTGGTTTCATATAGAAGTATTTTAAAGCATTCTCAATAAAAGTCAATCATTAATAGTGCCGAAATTAAGGCGGAGGCTCCTTTTGAAGCCTCCGCTTTTTGTCTATTTTGCACTTTTGAGATGCTCGATATACAGGTCAATGTAATCCGAGAGCTCGTCAGGCCCCTGATAAATTACTTTGACAAGCTGATTTCCCAACCGAACATACATAAATTGTGTGACGGCGATGTCACTGTCTGCAAATTTTTCATGCACGATGTATACGTCTGCGCCGCTTTTTTCAAGCTTTGTCATCGTATACTCAGGCATAAAGCCGTCCCACTCGTAGTCCAGTCTATCGTCCGCGCTTATCCGCTCCATGCGGAGCCTGTAAGCTTCCCTGTCATAGTTTATCATCTCGTCTATCTGCCCCTCGATAAACTCCTTGGCAAAGCTCTCCCTGCGCATATCATAGTATTCCACTTCATATCTGAATACTGCATCTTCGACCTCCGTATTGTCCTCCGGCCAGATGTCCTGATCTAATCGTATTATTCTTCCGGCAAGCAGGTCGCTGCCCTCGTTTGCATACATACCATGCGTATCGCACTCTATGCCGAGCTCCTCAACAGTAGGAAATGGAAAATCAGTCCCGTCTCTGACAGGCGGCAGAGACCTGTACCCGTATGGCAGTATCAGATGCACGCCCCACAGTATGATGACAGGGATGCTCAGAGGAACGAGTATCGAACCGACAACGAATCTTGTCTTGTATTCTTCACCGGCAGGCAGCTCGCCGCCCTTTTCTATGTCCTTTATCAGCTTTTTCAGGTGCCTGTATCGCCGCAAATGTACAACAAACTCCAGAAGCAGAACTATCGTCATTAACACGATCAGGCAATAGTACGCCGTTCCTATATTAATGAGATTGCTCACTATGCTCCCTTTTCCTGAGATCAGCACATTAAGCGGCCCACCGATCTGGGAGAACATGAACATAAGCAGGAACAATATCCAGTAGGCCTTGTGCTTGGCGGCAAGCTTCTTCAATGGCTTTACAAGATGACTGTGCTCGGTGTAGATCTCCGGCGCCTCAGGGTCATCGGTGCAGAGCACGATAAGGTCGCTTTTAAATTCGCCTACCACCTGCCAGCCGTTTGTTTCGTACATCTCCTTCTTCTCATCGGGGATATCGCAGGCAACGACATCGCAGAAATCAAGACGGTAGCGGGTCTCGCGCGGCTCGCCTTTTTCAAATTCGGCGCAGAACATGCCGCAGCCTTTGTAGAAAAGCCCCTGCATCGCCATGTCCTCAAGCCATTTCTGTATGGCGGGGATATCGCTTGATTCAAAGGGTATCACACGTTTTACATACTTACTCATTTTCGTCTCCTCCCTCCGCGTCACTTATACACCGTCTGAGCCGCAGCAGCTCATCGCTGTACATTTTTACTCCAAGCTCCGTTATGCTGTATATTTTTCGTTTGCCCTCTATGCCTACATATTTGATGATGCCATCCTGCTCAAACTCCGAAAGCAGGGCGTACAGTGTGCCGGGGCCGAGCTGAACCCTGCCTCCGCTCCTTTCGGCAATGTGCTCGCTTATGTCTATCCCGCACTTATCTCCCCCGATTAGGGACATCAGCAGATAAAACATAGGCTCTGTAAGCGTCGAGAATTTCTTTCTTGCCATGCTCTCACCTCACTTATATCGATTATCGATATCTAATAATATTATATATCGAATATCGATATTGTCAATACTATTTTAACAATAGCATTATTTGGTAATTGTTATTGACTAAAAAGTTTGTATATAATAAAATGTGCATATAAATTTTGAAAGGGGAACATACATATGGATAGTCTGAAAAAAGCTTATTACCGTTCCTTTCAGGCGGTTTTTAACGTCGGTGCACGATTTCTGTACTGGCGCAAGCCTATAACCGTCACCGGTGAGGGCGCTCTGAACAAGGCTCCCGAGCTTTTTAAGAAGCATAATGTCAAGAAAGTCATGATAGTTACCGGCCGTACCGTCGGCAGGACTATCGCCCCCATTGCCAAGGAAGCTCTCGATAAGGCCGGTATCGCATACGAGCACTATTCCGAGGTCTCCTCCAACCCCACAGTCAAGGTCGTTGATGAAATTCAGAAGATGTACCTCGAGACCGGCTGCGACGGTTTCCTCGCCATCGGCGGCGGCTCGCCCATGGACGCGGCAAAGGGTGCTGCGGCAAGAGTCGTGCATCCCAACACCCCCGTCAACAAGATGGCGGGACTGCTCAAGGTCATGCACAAGATACCCACCTTCGTTGCAGTTCCCACCACGGCGGGCACAGGCTCGGAGACCACCATCGCCGCCGTTATAACCGACCAGGAGATCCACCACAAATATGCTATCATGGATCTGTGCCTGGTCCCCAGATATGCTATCCTTGACCCTTCGCTGACCCGCGACCTGCCTCAGAAAACCACCGCTACGACCGGTATGGACGCTCTTACCCATGCGGTCGAGGCTTATGTATGCTGGACTTACAACACCAAGGAGACCATTCGCCTTGCGGAAGAGGCCACCGTCGCCATCTTCAAGTATCTTGAGCGTGCCTACAATGACGGCAACGACATGGAAGCCCGTCAGGAAATGCTGACCGCTTCCTTCAAGGCCGGCTTTGCCTTCACCCGCGCGGGCGTCGGCAATGTTCACGCGATAGCCCACACCCTCGGCGGACTTTACAACACCCCCCACGGTCTTGCAAACGCCGTTATACTGCCCATAGTCCTCGAGGACTACGGCGAGGCTGTTTACGAAAAGCTGGCTCATCTTGCCGAGCTCACCGGAGTTAAGACTTCCGGCAGCGATGAGGAAAAGGCAAAGGCCTTCATCGCCGAGATCCGCGCCATGAATAAGCGCATGGGCATCCCCTCGGGCTTTGACAACATAAAGGAAGAGGACATTCCCACGATGTGCAAGTGGGCGCTTGCAGAAGCAAACCCCGTCTACCCCGTTCCCGTTGTTTACAACACCAAGCGCTGCACCAAGGTCATCCACCGCATCATCGACGAGGCATGATCTGCACTGCATGACTGAATATCAAAAAGCCGTTTGCATTGCAAACGGTTCAGCGTGTCAAAAAAGTCCTCGCAGACTTTTTTGCACGCTTCAAAAACGCCATGTTTTTTGTGAAATTGCATTTCACGAAAAACCTCGCTGTGCTCGTCAAAAAGTCTGATAAATCAGACATTTTTGATGGCTATTTATCCAATTCGAGGCGGGCTGCCGCCCCCTCTAGCTCCCCCGTCCGTCGCTTCACTCTATGCATTCAGTTTCAGTTCTTTGACAGTCTGGAAAGCCGTTTGCGTTGCAAACGGCTTTTGCTTATGTTAAAATGTCCGTGAAATAACATGTATTGAGGTGCTTTATGGAATTACTCTATGCCCTTGAGGGCATCCGCACTCCCCTGCTGGACAAGCTGATGGCGCTTGCCACCAATCTGGGCGGCGAGACGGTTTTTATTGCCGCGGCCATAATCGTTTTCTGGTGCGTCAGTAAAAAATGCGGCTACTATATGATGACAGTGGGCTTTGCCGGTACTATTATCAACCAGTTTCTGAAGCTTTGGTTCAGGATCCCGCGCCCCTGGGTCAAGGATCCCGACTTTACCATCGTCGAGAGCGCGAGAGCCGAGGCAACGGGCTACTCCTTCCCCAGCGGACACACGCAGAACGCATTTGCCACCCTGGGCGCGCCCGCGAGGTATACGAAAAACACGGCTCTGCGCATCGTTCTTGCCCTGCTCATCGCCCTGACGGCGTTTTCGCGCATGTATGTCGGCGTCCACACGCCGCTTGACGTCGGCGTCAGCCTTGCGATCGGGCTTATTCTCATGTTCGCTCTGTACCCCTTCTTCCGCGATATGGACGAAAAGCCGAAGAACATCTACATACTCTTTTCCGTTTTCATCGCAATGGCTGCGGCCTTCGTGCTGTTTGTTGAGCTTTATGATTTCCCCGCAGACCTCGATATGGAAAACTACAATTCCGGCTTAAAGAACGCTTACATGATCCTGTTCTGCGCCGTCGGGCTTTTGCTCGTGTTCTTCCTTGACAGCAAATACATACGCTTTCCCACCGAGGCCGTCTGGTGGGCTCAGATCATAAAGGTCGTCGTCGGTCTCGGCATTACCGTGGGCATCAAGGCTGCCCTCAAGGCTCCGCTGCTTGCTCTTTTCGGCGGACACAGCGTTGCACACGGCGTGAGATATTTCATCGTTATCCTGTTCGCCGGTATAGTATGGCCGCTCACATTCAAGTTCTTCTCAAAGCTCGGCAAAAACTGAGATAAGCATCAAGATGCCCCGCAGCGTAATGCTGCGGGGCTGTTATTTTATCCGAACAGACTTATACGGACGGTGTACGTCACGGTCTTGCCCTCAAAGGTGACGGTGGCTTCCCGGTTGCCGAGTCCGCTCATATCGCACTCGGCCGTATATTCATCGGGATTGGTTATACGCTTAGCGTCGCCGTTATTGTAATACGCTCTCAGCACCAGACCCGTGGTATCGAGCGTCTCGCCGACGGAGTACACGGTCTTGACCGGCATCTCCTCGATGATAAGCTCCGTCACATACGGCTTTTCAACGATGACCATGCACTCATCGTATACCTCCATCTTATCCTTGACATATACCATGACGGTCGCGGCGCCCTCGCTCAGGGCCTTCACATTGCCCGATCCGTCAACGCTCACAACGCTTGTGTCGCTGCTTTTCCAGATGTATTCGGGCTCTTTCTGCCCTGCTTTGGGCTCCGGTATGCAGCTCACTTTGAGCTTTGCCTCCTCCTGCTCGGTAAGGGTCAGGCGCGGAGAGCTAAGCACGATGGCGCTGACTTCAAGCTTTTCCGGCTCAGCCGTCTCGGTAGGGGCCGGCGTCTCGGTGTTTTTGGGCTGATCGGTATTATGTCCGCCTCTGCCGCTTGAAAGGAAAACAACTACGGCGGCGATCATCGCAATGATTATAAGTACCAGAGCTATGATATAGACCGGGATCTGCTTTTCCTTTGGCTCCTCCTTTTTGCGCGGCTTGGGTTCCGGCTTTTTCGGAGGCGGTGCAGTCTTGGGTTTTGCCTTCTGCTCCGGCTTCGGCTCATAAATCGGTCTCTGCTCGGGTATCCTGACGGGTGCGTCCTCTCGGACTGTCGCATCGTCATCCGCAACGTCAGCAAGCGTTTTCCCCGAGGCGGCAAGGCTCAGAGCCTTTTTCATCTCTGCGGGACTTGCGAATCTTTCCTCGGCTCTGAAGCTGCACGCTTTCTGAACAAGCTTTTTCAGCGCACCGCTGCCGTTTTTCGGCGGCGGCAGAGCCTCTCCCCTGAATCTGCGCAGCTGGGCATCGGCCGTCTGCTCTGATGTCGGACTCTGCGGAGGCATGGGCAGGAAAGGTCCTCTTCGCTCGTTCAGCAGCCAATACAGAACCATACCCAGAGAATATATATCCACCCTGTCGTCATAGCTCTTGCCCTTGTACACCTCTGGCGCCATGTAGGAATATGTACCGACCTTGTCGGCAGAGCTGCGGATGGTCGAAGCCTTGGCAACGCCGAAGTCGCCGAGCTTGAAATCACCGTAGCGGCTGACAAAAATATTCTGCGGCTTTATATCGCGGTGGATTATATTGTTCTCCCTGCACTGCTCAAGCGCAGAGCACATATCCGTGCCGAGCTTCACCACGTCGCTCACGCTCATGCCGTGTTCCCGGACGTAATCCGGCAGAGACGTCAGAAGCTCCATGCGGATATAGATATCCCAGCCCATGTCGTTATCATGGGGGATTATCATCTGATCCTCGCAGTTGACGATATTGGGATGACCGCGCAGAGCGCCGAGCAGGCGATATTCGCTGCTTATCTCCTCGACCTTTTCCCTGAGCTTTGCGCGCATGGCAAATTCGCTCATGGTACTCAGCATCTCGTCGTACTCCTTCTGGGAGCCGGGTACGCTGATCACCTTGAGGGCCGCATGGAAGTCTCCGCCGTATTCATCTTTTTTCTTAAGCTCGTATACCTTGCCGGAGCTGCCGCTGCCAATACAGCGCACTATCTCCCAGCCGGGCAGTGAGGCTCTCAAATTATCCATATCAGTTCGTTCCAATTAGATTATTCCGAATAGAATATAGTCCATTTGCAGCTAAATGTCAAATCACTCAACGGATTTCAGCGCACCGGCCATATCAATTCCGTCGATCCTGCGGCGCATTATCACGTTCACCACCATGGCAAATACAAACGTTATCACAATGGAGACGATGTAGCTGATGGGGCTTATGTAAGGCTCAAAGTACATCATATCCACCTTGATGGCGTTCATCACAAAGGCGTGCAGCGCAACGCCCAGCAGCAGTCCGAAGACGGCTCCCGCTCCCGTTAGCACAAGATTTTCGCGGAATACATAGTTTGCCGCTTCGTGCGGATAGAAGCCGAGCACCTTAAGAGTAGCGATCTCGCGGATGCGCTCGGCAATATTGATGTTCGTAAGGTTATACAAAACGATGAATGCCAGCAATCCTGCGCAGAGGATAATCGCGGCTACGACAAACAGCAGTCCGTTCATCATATTGCTTATCCTGTCGCGGGTGTCTATGCTGAGGCTTATGGTCCTCACGCCGTCGACCTCTGCTATTTTCGTTGCGCAGTCGTTTATATCCGCGTCCTCGGGGGCGTTCACAAGAGCCGACTTTGCCTCGGGAGTATAGCCCCACTGAGCCTCGCAGGTCCCGGGGCTTACGAAAACAAAGCTGTCGACATAGTTATCGAAAAACCCGCTGACCTTAACTTTAAGGGTCTTCATATCCGAATCCGTGAGCGTTATCTCATCCCCGACTTCAACGCCGCCCATCATACGGGCGAGGTTATAGTTGATGATAGCCTCGTTCAGCCCGGGATACTCGACCGGCTCATTCCCGTAACGAAGCGAAATGAATCTGTCTATTCCCTTGCCGTCACTGACGCTCAGTGTCGCACTCTTTGTGGTTTTGCCGCCGGATACATCAACTATGCCGCGGTACATGAACATGGCGCTGTCCACATTATCGCCGCAGTCGCCGAGGAAGATAGCCTGCTCCTCTTCGGTCATGTCGTAAGCAAGGCTCAATTCATAGTCATAGAGGACTATCTCATCATACTGCCTCTTGACAATGCCTTGTATCGTGTCGTTCAGACCGAGCGCCGTCAGTACAAGCGCCGTGCATCCGCCTATGCCCAGCAGCATCATGAATATGCGCTTTTTATAACGCATGATGTTTCGGGCAGAGACCTTCTGCATGAAGCTGAACCTGTTCCATATGCAGGGTATTTTTTCAAGCAGGATGCGCTTGCCGGCCTCGGGTGCCTTCGGCCTTATCAGATCGGAGGGCGCGCACTTAAGCTCCCTGTGGCAGCAGTACCACGTTACGAGCAGCGTCACGGCGAGGTTTGCCGCGGTTATCCCGACTGCCAGCGGCCAGTTCATGGTGAACACGAGCTCCGAGAAGCTGTACAGTATTCCATATCCGAACCACACTATGGCAGGAAATACGATACTGCCGATACCGATGCCGAACACACTGCCAAACAGAGTAGCGCTGCCGGAGTACAGCATATATTTTGACATCACCGATCCCGAGCTGTAGCCCAGAGCCTTCATGATACCTATCTGGACGCGCTGATCGTCGATCATGCGGGTCATGGTCGTAAGGCACACGAGGGCGGCCACAAGGAAGAAAAACACCGGAAAAACAGACGCCACGCTCTGCACGATGCTTGTATCGCTCTCAAAGCAGACATAGCCGATATTGGTATCCCTGCCAAGCACATAGGTGTCGGCATGATCCATGTTTTTAATCTGCTTTTCCGCATCGTCGAGCTGCTTTTTGGCATCGTCGAGCTCTGCCTTGGCCGCGTCAAGCTGCGCTTTTCCTGCCCTCAGCTTGGCCTCTGCTTCGGCAAAGCCGCGCTCTGCCTCCGCTTTGCCCTGTTCATAGGCTTTTTTTGCTGCAGCAAGCTCCGAGGCTCCGCTGTTTATCATGTTTCGGGCGGCGTCCAGCTCCGCCTGCCCCGCCTCCAACTGCGCATATCCGCTGTCAAGCTGGGCCTTTGCATCGGCAAGCTGCTTCTCATAGGGAGCCATCTTCGCGTCGGCTTCGGCTTTATCCTGACGGTGCTTCTCAAGGCGGGCGCTATAAGACTCTATATCCTCCTCTGCTGAGCTTATCTTCTTGGTCGTTGAGCGTATCTTGGCTTTTATGGAAACGACCTTCAGACCCTCGTCATTTGCCGTTGCCTCCTCGAGCTCGGCGTTGAGCTGCGCAAGCTCGGCGTTAAGCCGGGCGATCTCGCCTTGCTTTTCCGCAATGCGGTTTTCATAGTACTCTATCTGCGATTCAACATTGCCGTAGGCGGCGGCGCGCATGATCTTATATTCGCGCAGGCCCTTTTCATATTCGGCCTTTCCCGCGTCAAGCTCTGCCCTGGCCGCATCAAGCTCCGCCTGCTTTTCGTCGAGGATCGAGGGATCCTGCATCATGGCCTCAGCAGACTCTATCTTTGCCTTGGCCGCATCAAGCTCCGCCATGGTCTCGGACTTTTTGGCAGTATACTCGGCATAGCTCCTGTCGTACTTTTCCTTTGCGGGGGTGTACTGCGCAAGCCCCTCCTCATACTGAGCTCTGGCCTCATCAAGCTGAGCATAGGCGTCGTCGATTATTTCGTCGTGCCGAATGACAGCGCGCTCCTTCATAAAGGCTTCGAGCGGCTTAATATACGGCTCGACCGACTTTTCGTACTCATCGGAATACACGTATCCCTCCGACTCGACGCGAAGATAGATATCCGTGAAATAATCGGCGGAGAAGCCGTCCTTGGGGATATACACATAGCCCTCGACACTGCCGTTGCCGAGAGTGCTCGAGCCGCGCTCAATGTTGATGTACAGCACCGTTTCCGTCAGACCGACGATGGTATACTCGTCATATGCAAAGGTGTCAAACGTTTGCTCGCTGTTGTCCTTGGAAAGCTTTATCGTCTTGCCTATATCGTCCTCGGAGTAAAGCTCGGGGTCTGCAAGGCACTCGTTGCCCTTTTTCGGCATGCGGCCGCACTTTAAGTCTATGAGATTTATCTCATCCGGTATGCTTTGCGCCACCATAATGAGATTATCCTCGTCTGCGGTGCTGAATAGGAAATCGGAGCTGACGATCCCCTCTGCCGCGGTCACTCCGTCGATTTTCATGACCTCCCGCAGGTCGTCCTCGGTGAGACCGAGGGTCGACACAAGGCGGAGATCGTAGAAATTCGTCTCGTCAATATATCGGTCGTATGTTTCAAGGAAATCAGGTCTTGACAGACGCAGGCCGACAAAAAGACCGGCCCCCAGCGCGATAATGGCGAAAATGGCCAGATAGCGCCCGAGGCTGTTTTTGATCTCTCTCAGTGTCAGCTTAACTGTTGATGAATTCATCTTATTACCACTCTATGTTTTCAATGGGTGTCGGGTCGGGGTTGATGCTTATGTTGGTGACGGTGCCGCTTTTTACGGAGATTACCCTGTCCGCCATGGCTGTAAGCGCCTGGTTATGGGTGATGATAACGACGGTCATACCGTTTTTTCGGCTGCAGTCCTGCAAAAGCTGCAGAACGGCCTTGCCGGTGTTATAGTCAAGCGCGCCCGTCGGCTCATCGCAGAGCATGAGCTTCGGGTTTTTCGCAAGCGCTCTTGCTATCGCAACGCGCTGCTGCTCGCCGCCGGAAAGCTGGGCGGGGAAATTATTTGCCCTGTCCTTGAGCCCGACGAGCTCTATGACCTCAGCCGGTTCCATAGGATCGCGGCATATCTGGGATGCAAGCTCAACGTTTTCAAGAGCCGTCAGGTTCTGCACGAGATTATAAAACTGGAACACGAAGCCGACGTCATATCGCCTGTATGTAGTGAGCTGCTTTGCATTGTAAGCCGATATTTCCTGCCCGTCGAGGATCACGCTGCCCTCGGTAAGGCTGTCCATACCGCCGAGTATGTTCAGAAGCGTCGTTTTGCCGGCGCCCGAGGCGCCCACGATGACGCATATCTCGCCCTGCTCTATCTCAAACGTCGCGTCCTTCAGCGCTTCTATCTGGACCTCGCCCATCTGATATATTTTTTTTACATTTTTAAACTGCACATAAGCCGACATTGCTGTCCCACCCTATAGAATATTATTATTCATTATACTAAACGTACAGATTTATTGCAATAAAAAACCGCGGTTTCCCGCGGTTTTTTCAGTTATTTGACAATTTAGATCAGGCAAAGCACCTTGCATGCCTGCTCGCGTGTGGTGAGGTTTGCGGGACGGTAGCTGAAAGTGCCGTCTCCGTTATCATAGCCCGAGATGACGCCAGCCTTTTGCAGGGTCTTTACATAGCCCACTGCATAGGCGGATATTGAGGAAGCATCGGTGAAACTTATCTCGGGAACATCGTCGGAAAGCTTGATACCCGCATACTCGGTATAACGGCAGATAATTGCCGCCATCTGCTCGCGCTTTATATTCTCATTGGGACGGAACTCATTCTCAGTGTAGCCGAGTACGATACCGTTTTCCGCCGCCCATTCAATATAGGGCGCAAACACGCTTCCGTCGCTCACATCTTTAAAGCGGCAGTTTTTGTAGGCGTTAGTATCAACCCCGTCAAGGCCCGCAAGCATTTTAACAAACTCCGCACGGGTAACATTGCCGGTGGGGTCGAACACGGTCTCGCTCCTGCCGTTGACAACTCCAAGCTGGTACATTTGCCGGATGTAGTCATACGACCAGCGGTCTTTGGGGACATCCTTAAACGGCAGCTCATTGTAGATGGGATTATCACCGCCTGAGTCGTTGCCGTAAGTGCTGACAATATTCTCAATAAGGCCCATATACAGATGCCTTACATTTGAGACGGTATTGGACAGCATGCCGCCAACGATGCTCAGATGGTCATACGGCTGAGTGGGGAGCACGTTCCATATGCCCTTCTGGAAAACCTGCTTATTATAGCCGTCGCAGACAACATAGCCCTGGCTTCCGTCCGGCTTTACACATTTGAGATCGCTGTTCACGGGGAACAGGCCGGATACCACGTTTACCATGCCGTCATTGGGCAGCCATGTCTTATCAATGTACACACCGCCCGCGGTGCTCTCGTCGTAGTAGCGACCCATCATAGTTGCGAAAGGCTTGAGCAGTGCGAACATGTTAATGTTCGGGACCTCAGTCTTGGTGACAGAGCTGTAATGGGTAGCATCGCCGCAAACCGAGAAGTAATATACGCCGTCGAGAATTTCAATGCCGTCATTGATCTCAAGGGCATTGTCGATGGTCAGATCGTATATCGCATTGTCATTATGGCTCATGAACTCCTCACTGTTCAGGACCCTGACAAGGTATTCGATGTCAGTCTCATCGGGCTGCTGATAAATCCCGAAATGCTCAAGCTGCAGGTCATAAACACCTTTGAGCTCGGTCAGGCCCAGACATGCTCCGAAATTGTAAATGAAGTCAGTGAAGACCTTAGTGGAGGTATCGCAGGTCTCAATGAAGGTGGTTCCGTTATGGGGAGCCGCGACCGCCGTGATAGAATACACCCAGTCGCCCTTACCGCCCTCAAAGAAGGGAGAAACCTCTTTACCTGCGGCCTTGGCAGCGGCGACCTCCTCCGGGCAGCCGTTCTCGAGGATATCAAGGAACAGTCTGGTGGTCGCACCGCCGAAGCTGTGTCCGATCAGGTTTATCTTCTTATCGGCACTCCAGCCCTCGAACAGCGGGGTGTCATAAGTAATGCCAAATCGGTCGTGACCCTTTTCGGCGGAATGGGCAATTCCGTAGTCGACGGTGGTGCCGGTAAGCTGAGCGTAAAGCTCACAGGCTCTGTCCCACGCGCCGGACAGCGGGCCCACCTGCGCGGCATAGCTCTCGTAGCCCTTTGAATTGAGATAATCCATCAGGTTTCCGGTAGTCATGCCCCAATACGGGAGTATCGGGTCGAGCATGGATCTCTCTCCCCAGCCCATCAGGCCATGGACGAACACGAAGGGGTAATTATCCTCCTTTGTCTCTTCTGCGGCCGCAGGAATGGCCAAGAGGCTCGCCGTGAGAGCCAGAACGAGCATGATACACAGCAGTTTTTTAAGCTTATTCATTTCTTCCTCCTTGTTTTTACTTTTCCGTTAATATGTACAAGGATATATTATCTCAGCGGGCTCCCTTAGTCAATGTCTGATAATCATTTCGGCATTTTGCAGTAATTTCGGCACAATAATTCTACATATCCGCGATACATATTTCTTATTTGCTTGCCTTTTTGCTCTGCAGGTGCTATAATCACTAAAGTGTGCGGGGTTAGTACATCGGTAGTACAGGAGCTTCCCAAGCTTCTGAGGCGGGTTCGACTCCCGTACCCCGCTCCATGTAAAAAACCTCTTTTGTCTGCCAAGGCAAAAGAGGTTTTTGATTTATTGAAAAATTATTATTTTGCGTTATAATCAGTTCGATAAATAAGAATTTGACGAGGTAAGACAAATGACCATCCAAACAGTTAAACAAAACAACATAGTATGTGCTGTAATAAACAGCGATGAAAAGGTATTTACAGACGCACAGTCTGCACTCGATGTACTTATGACTGCAAAGTATGATGCAGGCACAAAGAATATCGTAATTTATAAAAAACTAATCGTTGAGGACTTTTTCATCCTCAGCACTGGCCTTGCTGGTGAGATACTGCAAAAGTACACCAACTATGGTGGACGCATTGCAATTTATGGCGATTACTCTCGTTATACCAGCAAACCTCTCAAAGATTTTATCTATGAGAGCAATAAGGGCAAGAGTGTGTTTTTTGTTTCCACCAAGGAAGAAGCAATCGAAATGCTGACAAAGTAAATCCAATTTGTCGGACAGAACGATTGTGCACCTTTTCGCTTTTCTTACCTACAATTACACACCGCCATGCTGCTCTTTGGCACGAAAGAACGCACTTTTGTCCGGTAGACAAAAGCGCGTTTCTTTCATTATAAGCATTAAAAATGAGCCTTTAATGGCTGTATTTAAGATAACGGATGCAGGGGCGGGCATCGCTCGTCCGCGGACGGCAAATGTCCTCCCCTGCAGCGTTTTCTTATCTTCAGCTAAAGTTAAGGCTCTTTTTATTATGCAAATATCAGAAAGTACAGTATGACGACCACGCCGAGTACGATGCGGTACCATCCGAAGATCTTGAAGTCCTTTTTCTTAATATAGCTCATAAGGAACTTTATAACAAGAACGGACACCAAAAAGGCTACGACGCAGCCCACCGCAAGGGTAATAAGCTCCGCGCTCGTGAAGTCAAAGCCGAAGCCGAGTATCTTGAGCAGCGACACGCCCACCATGACGGGCACTGCGAGGAAGAAGGTAACCTCCGCCGCGGCGACACGGGATACGCCGATGATAAGCCCGCCTATTATGGTCGAGCCGCTGCGTGACGTGCCGGGGATGATGGAAAGTGCCTGAAACAGGCCGATCACAAATGCGTCCTTATAGGATATCTCCTCGAGCGTCTGAACTCTCGGCGTGCGGTTTTTGCAGCGGTTTTCAATGACGATGAAGGCAATACCGTATACTATAAGGGCCGCGGCGACCACATAGCAGTTATCCACGAAGTCAAACAGCAGGTATGCGATAAAGCCCGGGATACAGGCGATGACGACCTTGACCCACATTATTATCGTATCAACTTTTACCGCGGGACCCTTTTTTCTGCTCTGAAACGGCCACATTTTGTCCCAGAACAGGATAATTACCGCGAGTATCGCGCCGAGCTGGATGACGTACAGGAACATCTCCTTGAACTCCGGAGTCACGTTCATATGTACAAACTCATCCACCAGCAGCATATGTCCCGTACTCGAGATGGGCAGCCATTCCGTTATGCCCTCGACGATGCCGAGGATTATTACTTTGATAATTTCAATTAATTCCATTTGAACATCCTTACAAGATCATGCTTACAGCAGCATAACGCCCTTTTCCTCGCAAAGCTCCTCGGTGCGCTTATCCCAGATCGACGCCTGCACCTCACCGATATGCGCTTTGCCCAACAGCAGCATGGACACACGCGACTGGCCGATGCCGCCGCCTATGGTCAGGGGCAGCTCGCCGTTTAAGAGCATTTTGTGGTAGGGCAGCTCTCTGCGGTCATCGCAATTGGCAATGCTCAGCTGTCTGTCAAGAGACTCGGGATCTACGCGGATGCCCATAGAGGATATTTCGATCGCGCAGTCAAGCCAATCGCACCAGAATAGGATATCCCCGTTGAGGCTCCAGTCGTCATAGTCCGGCGCTCTGCCGTCATGCGGTTTGCCGGATCTCAGTGCGCCACCGATGCCGATGATGAAAATGGTCTTATGCTCCTTTGCAAAGGCGTTTTCCCTCTCCTTCGCGCTCATGCCGGGGTACATATCCTCCAGCTCCTGAGCCGTTATAAAGGTGACCTTGCGCTCCAGCTTGCCCAGGCGCTGAAGCTGAGGGTAGATAGCCTGCATGGTATCCTGAGTGTCGCACAGCGCCTTGACGATATCCATGACCGTGAGCTTGAGATAGTCAAGATTGCGGTTTTCGGGCAGTATGACCTTTTCCCAGTCCCACTGGTCAACGTATATGGAGTGGAGATTGTCAAGCTCATCCTCGTCGCGGCGGATGGCGTCCATATCGGTATACAGGCCCTTGCCGGGGAAGAAGCAATAGCGCTTGAGCGCAAGACGCTTCCACTT
>SAMEA3663242__coassemble_49_pt1 | contig 44367 bp, 44 predicted proteins | sample SAMEA3663242__metabat2_high_PE_022 | metagenome-assembled genome bin SAMEA3663242 (sample SAMEA3663242) | pig gut metagenome | biome: pig gut; feature: pig-associated habitat; material: faeces | place: China | collected 2013 | reverse complement strand
GAGGTCATTTATGACCGCAATACCGAGCTTCACGTGTCCGGCCATGCATCGCAGGAGGAGCAGAAAATGATGCTTGCTCTCGTAAAGCCGAAGTACTTTATTCCCGTTCACGGCGAATACCGTATGCTGGTGAAGCACGCCGAGCTCGGAAAGCTAATGGGTATCGATCCCAAGAACATCGTCATTGCCGAAAACGGCAAGGTCATTGAGCTTTCAAAGAAAAGCATCAAGTTAAACGGAAGCGTTCAGTCCGGCGCTGTCATGGTAGACGGAATGGGCGTCGGCGACGTCGGCAGCGTCGTCATGCGTGACCGTCACAGGCTTGCAGAGGACGGCATGGTCGTCATTGTTGTTACCCTGTCATCCTGGGATAACAGCATGCTGTCAGAGCCCGAGATCCTGACACGCGGCTTCGTATACGTCAAGGAAGCCGAAGAGATGATAGAGGAGCTGAAGCGAGTCACAAGGGAAAGCGTCGAAGCCTGCGAGGACAGCGGAGTCAAGGATTGGTCGGCGATAAAGAGCAGGATAAAGAGCAACGTATCGGGATATCTTTATAAGACTACAAAGCGCAGTCCCATGATACTGCCGCTCATCTCCGAAGTATGAGTATCCCGCTTTTTGACTGCCATTGCGATACCGCCGTAAGGGCGCGGTTCACAGGCCAGGGGCTCCGGGAAAACTCACTGCATTTGGATCTGATGAGACTGAATAAGTTTTCTCCCGCAGCTCAGGTGTTTGCCGTTTGCACCGAAACTCTTGACGATCCGCAGGGGAAAGCGGCGGCGGTCATCCGTTATTTTAAAGAGCAGATAGAAATGAATTCAGACATAGTAAAGCTATGTCTGAATTCGCATGATATCGCATCCGCCATGGACTGCGGTAAGGTTGCGGCTATTCTGTCAGTTGAGGGTGCCGAGCAGATAGGCGATATTGAAAAGGCCTACGCTCTCGGCGTACGGATAGTACATATCACATGGAACTTTGATAATATGCTGTGCGGCTCGGTCATGGGCAGCGGCGCGGGGCTCAGTGAAAAGGGCAGAGGCTTTGTTAAAAGAGCGCAGGAGCTCGGCATTATGCTCGATATGTCGCACATATCGGAGCAGGGCTTCCGGGATGTGCTTGAAGTAAGCCAAAAGCCCGTCATAGCAGGACACTCAAATGCAAAAGCTCTATGTCCTGCACCGAGAAATCTCAGCGATGAGCAGTTTATTGCATTGAAAAATCAGGGCGGAGGAGCGGGTATAAATCTTTATCCGGAGTTTCTCGGCCTTAGCCGTGATATTGACGCAGTTTTCGCTCATATTGAGCATTTTATGGCTTTAGGCGGCGAGAAAGCCGTGTTTTTGGGCTGCGATCTTGACGGTATTGATGAGATGCCGAAATGCATACACGGTGTCCAAGACCTTGACAGAATATATGAGGTGCTGCTCAGGCACAATTATTCAGAGAGCCTCGTCAGGGATATATTTATGAACAACATTTTGAACATAATGGAGAAAGTGCTGTGAACATTCAGATCTTCGGTAAAAGCAAATGCTTTGACACTAAAAAAGCGGAGCGCTATTTCAAGGAGCGCCGCATAAAGTATCAGTTTGTGGATATTATGAAGTTCGGTATGAGCAGGGGAGAGCTCAATTCCGTCAAAAACGCAGTCGGCCTTGACGCAATGATAAATACTTCGGACGTAGATTACCCGCTCATACAGTATCTCGCCTCCAACGACGCAAAGCTTGAAAAGCTGTTCGACTGCCCGTGGCTTATCAAAACGCCGATCGTCCGCAACGGCAAGCAGGCCACCGTCGGCTATCAGCCCGATGTATGGGGAAAATGGGAGTGAAGTATTAAATGCCGTCAATTGAAAAACTTGAACCAGAAAAGGTTTTTAAATTCTTTGAGCTTATATCCTCCGTACCTCACGGCTCGGACAATACGGACATGATAAGCGAGCTTTGCTGCGAATTTGCCCGTCTGCGAGAACTGCGTTATATTCAGGATGCCCTGGGGAATGTTATCATCTTCAAGCCGGGCACGGCGGGATATGAAGATCACGAGCCTGTCATTATACAAGGGCATATGGACATGGTCACTGTAAAGACGGCACAGTGCGATATCGATCTCGACCGCGAAGGGCTGCGCCTGAGAACCGACGGAGAATACCTCTGGGCTGACGGAACGAGCCTCGGCGCCGACGACGGTATCGCAGTTGCCATGGCGATGGCCGTTCTGGATTCCGATGATATACCGCATCCGCCTATAGAAGCCGTATTTACCATAAACGAGGAAACTGGCATGGACGGCGCGGAATTCATTGATACATCCGTCTTATCAGGCCGAAGGATGCTCAATATAGATTCCGAAGTAGAAGGCGTCTTAACCGCAGGCTGCGCGGGAGGCATACGGGTCTTCGGGGAATTTCCTGCAGAGCGCAGTCGCCGAACACTTCATAGGCTTAGGCTTAACCTGAGCGGCCTTATCGGCGGGCATTCAGGAAGCGAGATACATCATAACAGGACAAATTCAAATATTCTAATGGCACAGCTTCTGCATGGCTTGCAGGAGCTTGCACCCGTAAGCCTTGTGACCTTGAACGGAGGCGAAAAGGATAATGCTATCGCCAACGCCGCAAGCGCCGTTATAGCGTTTGCGCCCGACGACTTAAGCGCCGTTTCAAAATACCTTGCAGACTTTAAAAACACGGTTATCTGTGACATCTCAAAAACCGAGCCTGATATAAAACTTGCAGTTGAGGAGCTTGGAGTAGGGGAGATCGATTCGTTCGATTTCGCCTCAAGCGAAAGGATCATAAGCGCAATTAACGATCTGCCCAACGGCGTTATTGCCATGAGCCCGTATATCCCCGGTCTCGTGCAGACCTCGACAAATCTCGGCATAGTCAGCACCGATGATGATGCCGTGAAGATTACCTTATGCCTCAGAAGCTCCGTAATGTCAGAGCTTAAGGCACTCACAAAGCGCATTTCCGATACTGTAGAGGCCTTCGGGGGTAAAGCATCCACCGACGGAGGATATCCCGCGTGGGAGTATAAAAGCGACTCTCCTCTGCGTGATAAGGCTGTTGAATGCTACAATGAGCTGTTCGGTAAGCCGCCGAAGATCGAGGTCATCCACGCAGGACTTGAATGTGGGCCATTCTCCGCGAAGATACCGGAGCTTGACTGCATATCCTTCGGACCGGATATTCCGGACATCCACACCATAAATGAGAAGCTGAGCGTTTCCTCTGTAAAAAGGACATATGATTTTCTCCTTGAGCTTCTGAAAAATCTATAAAAAAATACCGGCTCAAAGCCGGTATTTTTAATGAGTGAGTCTGTAAGCCGGGTTCTGTCTTAAACGACCATCTATCTAATCCTGCCGTTACCGACAGGCTCAAGCCACCTCCTGAGGACGATCGGGCAGATCTCTTGTCCTCCCACGGTGTTGCTCCGGATAGAGTTTACAGCATCAACATGTCTCCATGCGATGAGTGAGCTCTTACCTCACTTTTCCACCCTTACCGATTGCTCGGCGGTATATTTCTGTTGCACTTGTCCGAGGGTCACCCCTGGCGGGCGTTACCCGTTATCCTTGCCCTATGGAGCCCGGACTTTCCTCACGCACTTCCTTTCGGAATGTGCCCGCGGTCGTTCGGCTCACTCAACACGATATTTTACCCATTTAAGCGCATTAAGTCAATAGAAAAAACTTGTATTGAAGGCGGTTTGGCTTTATAATAATAAAGATTTGGAGGTCTCTGCTATGACTTTTTCGGAATATATTGACAGCATTAAAGATAAGCGCATCGGCGTTATCGGCATAGGCGTCAGCAACACTCCGCTTATAGAAAAGCTGCTGGAGCGCGGCTGCGATGTCACCGCCTGCGACAAAAGAGACGCCGATGCTCTCGGCGCAGATTATGAGCGGCTTTCCAACATGGGCGCAAAGCTCTGCCTTGGAGATAAATACCTCGATGAGCTCAATTTTGATATCATTTTCAGAACGCCCGGGCTCATGCCATTTGATGAGCACCTTACGGCCGCGGCCGACAGGGGAGCTGAGGTCACATCCGAAATGGAGGTTTTCTTCAGGCTCTGCCCGTGCAGGATCATAGCCGTCACGGGAAGCGACGGAAAAACGACTACGACCACCATTATTTCGGAGCTTTTGAAGGCTCAGGGCTTTACGGTACATCTCGGCGGCAATATCGGCAGGCCGCTGCTCTGCGATGTTGACAAAATGAGCGCATCGGACTTTGCCGTTCTTGAACTCAGCTCATTTCAGCTTCACAGCATGAAATGCAGGCCGAACGTTGCCGTTATCACGAATATTTCGCCCAATCACCTCGATCGCCACAAGGATTATCAGGACTATATAGACGCAAAAAGCTATATCTTCCTCGACCAGGGGCCTGAGGATAAGCTGATACTCAATCATGAGAATGAGTATTCCGGATATTATGCCGGAAAAGCAAAGTCCTCTGTCAGCTTTTTCAGCAGGGTGTCAAAGCCCGAAAACGGCGTATATTCTGACGGCGGCATTATATACAGGGTGAGAGGCGGGATAAGCGAAAAGCTCATGGACGCTGATGATATAAAGCTTCCCGGACTTCATAACCTTGAAAACTATATGGCTGCCTTTGCAGCGACCGACGGTCTTGTGGACGACAGCGTCTGTATTAAAGTCGCAAAGAGCTTTAACGGAGTTGAGCACCGGCTTGAGCGCGTAAGAGAGCTGGGCGGAGTTGTATACATTAATGATTCCATCGGCACCAGCCCCAGCCGCACCGCCGCCGGACTTCACGCGCTTAAGGTAAAACCCATTCTCATCGCCGGCGGTTATGATAAGCACATACCCTTTGACAGCTTGGGCGACGAGATCTGTCAGCATGTCAAAAAGCTCTATCTTACGGGCGCAACTGCAGATAAGATCGCTCAGGCCGTGAAAGCTTCGGCATACTATACGAAGGATTTCCCGCTAGTGATAATCGACGATTTCGACGAAGCGGTTCATGCAGCGGCGGCATCCGCTGAGCCGGGGGATATAGTGCTTCTTTCTCCCGCCTGCGCAGCGTTTGACAAATTCAAAAACTTTATGGAGCGCGGCAAGCATTTTAAAAAGATAGTAATGGAGCTTTAACATGAAAATTTCAGATATAAAACCCGAAGTATTCGCCCTTGCAAAGGAAGCCGAGACCGAGATAAAGGAACAATTCGAAAATATCGATCGGATTGCCGAGCTGAACACGATAAAAGTCATGTCGGCTTTTCAGGATAACAAGGTGTCCGACGCCTGCTTTGCGGGCACCAGCGGATACGGCTATGACGATCTGGGCAGGGAAGTGCTGGATAAGGTGTATGCTCAGGTGTTCAAAACAGAGGCAGCCCTCGTCAGAATCGGCTTTGTAAACGGCACTCACGCCCTTACAGCGGCACTGTTTTCTCTGCTCAAGCCCGGCGACACGCTGCTTTCCGTTACGGGACTGCCCTATGATACATTGAGAAACGCGATTGGTATCGAAGGCAATTGCCACGGCTCGCTGAAGTTTTACGGCATAAACTATGCACAGGTCGATCTCAAGGACGGAAACCCCAATATTGAGGCCATAAAGCTTGCGGCCGAAGATAAGTCCGTAGCCGCGGTGCTTATCCAGCGCTCCAGAGGCTATGAGGACAGGCGGGCTCTCTCGCCCGAGGAGATAGGCGAGATCTGCGCCGCCGTAAAGTCCGTCAATCCCGATATCAAGGTCATGGTCGATAACTGCTACGGCGAATTCACCGCCGAGCACGAGCCTACCGAGTACAGCGTCGACCTTATGGCAGGCTCTTTGATCAAAAACCCCGGCGGCGGTCTCGCGCCGACCGGCGGATATATCGTCGGCAGGGCCGAGCTCGTGGAAAACGCAGCGATGCGCCTTACCGCTCCCGGCATCGGCGGAGAATGCGGAGCAACGCTCGGCAATAACCGTCTGCTGTTCCAGGGCTTTTTCATGGCGCCGCACATAACCGCTCAGGCGCTCAAAACCGCCGTATTCTGCGCTGCAATGATGAAAAAAGCGGGCTTTGAGACTTCTCCCGCCGCCGATGAGCCCAGAAACGACATCATTCAGATGATAAGTCTTAAAACCGCGGACAACATGAAAAAATTCTGCCGCGGCATACAGAGCGGTGCCCCGGTCGACTCCTTCGTAACTCCCGAGCCGTGGCAGATGCCCGGCTACAATGTCCCCGTCATAATGGCGGCCGGTGCTTTTGTTCAGGGCTCATCCATTGAGCTTTCCGCAGACGGCCCCATGAAGGATCCCTACATCGCCTATATGCAGGGCGGCATCACATATGAATCGGGAAAACTCGGTATCATGATGGCTGTCAGCGAAATGTTGAGCTAAACTTTATCATATAATACATGGGGTGGTCTCATGTATTATCGCCGGCGCAGAAAGCCAAACTATGTGCATTCTGAAGATAAAGGCAGGCATAAGCGCCGCTCTAAGCTCGGCTTATTCCTACCCTTGGTATTGATCCTTGCCGCTGCAATAAGCTGGTTTCTCGGCGATCTGGCAACTCAGATGGCTGTGTCGGATGCGACCGACATCGTCACCAAAACCGTCAACGATTCGATAAACGGGGTCATAGGCGAGGGCGTGTACGGCTTCGGCTACTTTATCACGCTCGAAAAGGACGAAGAGGGCAACGTTACCGCCATAACAAGCGATATGGCACATATAAATACTCTTTCTACCGAAATTCTCAATTCCGTTATCAAGTCGACAGACAACGGCATAATCAGGATCAGCATCCCCGCCGGAAACCTGAGTGGCCTTAATCTGCTCCTGAACAAGGGACCCGATATTCAGGTCGATATAATCATGCTCACCTCATCCCGTGTGGATTTCCGAAACGAGATGGTATCCTGCGGGATAAATCAGGCAAAATATCAGCTGGTTTTAGAGGTCACGGTCGATATCGATATCCTCGTACCGTGGGGCACCGAGAGCGCAACCACCGTCACGGAGGTCATAGTTGCCGACACGGTCATTGTCGGAAAGGTACCGAATACATATCTTAATATGGAGAAATAGCTTATGGATGTTACAAAAGAAATCGACCGTCTGCGCAGAGAACTTGAATACCATAACAAGCTTTACTATGTGGATGATGCGCCGGTCATCTCCGATTTTGAATATGATGCGCTGATGCAGCAGCTTATTAAGCTTGAGGAGGAACACCCGGAGCTTATCACCCCTAATTCTCCCACACAGAGAGTCGGCGGAGCCGCTCTGTCGCAGTTTACTCAGGTGCAGCATCAGGTGCCGCTTGAGAGCCTCAGCGACGTTTTCTCTTACGAGGAGCTTTCAGCCTTCGGCGAGCGTATGGACAGTCAGCTTGCCGAGGAGCATATTTACTGCGTCGAGCCTAAGATCGACGGGCTTTCAATGTCGCTTGAATACGAAAACGGAGTATTCGTGCGCGGCGCTACCCGAGGCAACGGTCTGATCGGCGAGGATGTTACCGAAAACCTTCGCACTGTCAGAAGTCTGCCCCTGCGGCTCACGGACGCCCCCGAAAGACTCATCGTCCGCGGCGAGGTCTATATGTCCAAAGCAGTGTTCAATGAGCTCAACTCGATCCGCGAGATAAACGGCGAAGCATTGCTCGCTAATCCCCGCAACGCTGCTGCCGGATCCATACGCCAGCTTGACCCCAAGGTCGCGGCGTCGCGAAAGCTCGATATAGTGTGCTTTAATATGCAGTATACAAGCGGAGAAAAGTATTTAACTCACGCGCAAACGCTTGATGCGCTCAAGCACATGGGTTTTCCTGTTGTTCCTTATAAGCTGTGCAGCACCATCAAGGACTGCTGCGAGCGTATAGACTGGATAGGGGAGAACAGAGACGACTTTGCTTATGATATAGACGGCGCCGTTATCAAAATAAACTCCCTTGCTCAGCGCGCTCAGCTCGGCAGCACATCAAAATTTCCCCGATGGGCAGCGGCTTACAAATATCCTCCCGAGAAAAAGGAGAGCAGGGTTGTGGATATAGTCGTTCAGGTCGGCAGGACAGGCGTTCTGACCCCCAAGGCGGTTATTGAGCCTGTTAGACTTGCCGGAACGACGGTCACTAACGCGACTCTCCACAATCAGGACAATATAGACAGGCTCGGCATAAGAATAGGCGATACGGTGCTTGTCCAGAAGGCAGGGGAGATCATACCCGAGGTGCTTTCGGTCAACATTTCAAAGCGTCCGGATAACACCGTTCCGTACAGGATGCCTGAATTCTGCCCTGAGTGCGGCGCACCCGTCATAAGAGACGAGGACGGGGCAGCGCTGCGCTGCACAAGCCCCGAGTGCCCCGCGCAGAGGCTTCGCAATCTTGCCCACTTTGCCTCCAAGGAGGCGATGGATATTGACGGACTCGGGATCTCGGTTTGCGAGTCGCTTATCGCCAGCGGTCTTGTAAACAGCCCTGCTGAGCTTTACTATCTTGACGCGCAATCCGTTGCCGCGCTCGATCGCATGGGTAAAAAATCCGCCGAGAACCTTATAAACGCCATTGAAAAGAGTAAGGAGAAGGGACTTGCAAGTCTCATCTGCGCATTCGGAATACGTCAGGTAGGGCAGAAGGCAGCGAAAACACTTGCTTCGAGCTTCGGCTCGCTCTATAAGCTCATGGAGGCAAGCGAGCTTGAGCTTATGGCAGTTCCGGATATCGGTGCGGTCACCGCGGGCTTTATAAAAGAGTGGTTTGAGCTGCCGCAGTCGAGGCATCAAATCGAGCTTCTGCGTCAGGCCGGAGTTTCTTTTGAGAGCAGTGAGACTATAAAGGATACAAGATTTGCGGGCATGACATTTGTCCTGACCGGTGAGCTGAGCTCATATAAACGCGACGAGGCCGCAGCCATAATCGAGAGCTTCGGCGGAAAGACGTCGTCCTCCGTTTCAAAGAAAACAACGATGGTCCTTGCAGGTGAAAATGCCGGAAGCAAGCTGAAAAAAGCCACCGAGCTCGGTATAAAGGTCATCAGTGAAGAAGATTTTGAAGAAATGATAAAGTAAGGTAGGCGCTGCATCAAATGATGCGGCGTCTTTTTCACTAATTTTGCGTTCCTCCATATAATGAAACATAAAGGAGGACTGCACAAGTGGATAATAAGAATAACTGCGGCTTCAAAGACGGCTCTCTGCCGTCCTGCGCACCGCTGGCAATGGCCTATGTTCCAATGCAGGAGTGCGTGAAGCCGGCCTATAATCCCGCCGAAGCTCTCAGCAGAGGCACATTATTCCCGGGACTTGATCTCCCGTTTATGGATATGGTCAATACCGGCGACCTGACCGGGACCCCATTGGGTGAGGTAATGGCCCTTGACTTCGTCGCACATGAGCTTGCTCTATATCTTGATACTCACAGCGACGATGGCGAAGCTTTTGAGATATATAAAAACATCCTGGCTCTCGCCAAGACCGCCCATGAAAAATACGTAAAGCTATACGGCCCGCTCACAAAGCAGGATCTTCTGCAAGCCCAGAGCTATACCTGGCTCAAGAATCCCTGGCCATGGGATTACTGCGGTAAAATGGAGGGCTGAAAATGTTTATATATCAGAAAAAACTTCAATACCCCGTGAAAATCTCAAAACCCAATCCCGCGCTTGCAAAGTTCATAATCAGCCAATACGGCGGTCCGGATGGCGAGCTCGGAGCATCTCTGAGATACCTCAGCCAGCGTTACAGCATGCCGTATCCCGAGCTGAAGGGCCTGCTGACCGATATAGGCACCGAGGAATTGGGGCATCTTGAGATGGTTGCTTCGATCGTGCATCAGCTCACACGAAAAATGACTCCCGAGGAGATAAAGAAGGCCGGATTTGAGACATATTTCGTCGATCACACAGCCGGCGTATATCCTCAGTTTGCTTCCGGCACACCCTGGACGGCGGCGACTATGCAGGTCAAAGGTGATGTGATAACTGATCTGAGCGAGAATATGGCAGCAGAGCAGAAGGCCCGCACCACATACGATAATATCCTGCGGCTTTCCGACGATCCCGACGTCAACGACGTGATACGCTTCCTGCGTGAGCGGGAAATAGTTCACTATCAGCGCTTCGGCGAGGGGCTCAGAAATGCCATTGAAAAAATGGACTCCAAGAATTTCTACGCCGTTAACCCCGCATTTGACTGAAAAAAATATTCCTCGTGAAAACGAGGAATATTTTTTTATTATAACTCAGAACTGCTTTGAGGCAGCTGAGTTTCTGCTGCGTTCGAGCCTTGACAGCCACATGGTAGCAGTCGCATCGCCCGTGATATTAAGGGTAGTGCGTCCCATGTCAAACAGCTTATCAACGCCCGCGATTATCGCTATACCTTCGACCGGCAGCCCCACCTGCATAAGCACCATGGAAAGCATTATCATACCGGCGCCGGAAACTCCCGCCGTTCCGATAGAGGCGAGAGTTGCGGTGAGCACGATCATACCCATCTGTCCGAGAGTCAGATCGACACCGTAGCAGCAGGCGATAAACACCGCCGCAACGGCCTGATAAATGGCTGTACCGTCCATGTTGATGGTAGCGCCCAAAGGCAGCACAAAGGAGCTGACCTCGGGCTCTGCGCCCATATTATTGCAGCATTCTATGTTGACAGGCAGGGTTGCATTGGAAGAAGTTGTCGTGAACGCGGTAAGCATGGCGGGAGCCATGCCCTTGAAGAAGTCCGAAGGTCTCATACCCGCAAGGAATTTCACACCGCAGCTATACACGATACCGAGGTGCAGGATGTATCCGATATAGGCTACACCAACGACGAGCGCGAGTGAGCCCACGATCTTCGCTCCGTTTACCGCAACAACATCGGCCATCAGGCAGAATACGCCGATCGGCGTAAGCTTGATGATCATCATGAGGACTTTCATGGTGACCTCATTCATACAGTTTACAAGCTCTGCGATCCTCTGTCCCTTAACTCCGGATGCAAGTATGCCCGCTCCGAAGAATATGGCGATACAGATAACGGGCAGCATATTGGCCTCGACCATCGGTTTTATAAAATTGTCGGGGAAAATGCCGATTATGACGTCCATGACCTTTGGGGCTTCAGCCGCATTATACTCAAGGCTACTGGTGACGCTTTGGTCGAGAGCAGGGAAGAAGCCTTTAAAGCAGTTGACTACTACGAGGCCGATAACTACTGCAAGGGCGGTCGTTAAGATATAGTAGACCATGGTCTTAATGCCCAGACTTCCGACGCGCTTAAGGTCGTTAAGTGAAATGACGCCGTCCATGATCGAGAACAAAACAACCGGAACTACCATAAATTTCAGCAGATTTATGTATATTGTTCCGATTGGCTTGAGATAGTCCGTGGTAAAGGAGCTCTCAGGTGCCAGCTTAAGAAATGCAAAGCCGACCAGAATACCTGCTAACATGCAGATGATTATCCAGCCGGCCAGGTTGATTTTGCGCTTTTTTCGCATAACTATTCCTCCTATAATATGATGCCGAAATCATAGCATATATATTTATGCTAATCCATCGAAAAAGATACATCATCGGGAATACTTATGACTATTTTGCACAATTTTGCATTTCTTTACGCCGTATTTAGCGGCGCATTTTGGTTATTTTATCGAAAGCAGGTTTTACTCCACCGACACAGTGCTTTCCTGCGTCGCACTTGCCCTGACTTTTTTAAGGCGGGCATAGCGGGGGAGGGAATTGCTGCGTGGTATCTTGGGCTCTCCCTGAATAAGCGGCAGCACGTAGTTTATGAAATCATTCGTTACATAGTTGCCGTCCTCGGTGATCCACTCAAGCGGGACTTTTTTCTCGTAATTTGCAACGCTGTTAAGCGAAAGCAGTACAGGCTTGCATGAATACAGTCCCGATGTCTCATCGCGTTCAAGAGCAACCATTTTGCCGCTCTCTCCGGAGATCGCGGCTTCAACGGCAGTCTTTCCGACCATAAAAGCCTCTTCAATGTCAACAGCGGATGCGATATGTGCTGCGCTACGCTGCAAAAGGCTGAGCTCAATGCCGCGCACCTTCTTAAGATTAAGGCGCTCCTTCAGATAGTTCGCGAGCTTAACGGCCAGACCGCCGAGCTGAGCATGTCCGAAACCGTCCGTGCCGGAGGTTTTTGCCTCCGAAACAAAAGAACCGTCAGCGTAGTGCAGTCCCTCGGATACGGCGACAAGAACATTTCGCTTTTGCTTCATGATCTTTGCGACATCTTCGGTGAACACATCAAGATCAAAGGTGACCTCAGGCAGGTAGATAAGGTCGGGTCCGCAGCCGTTTCCGTATTCCGTCGCAAGAGCCGCGCTGGCAGTAAGCCAGCCGGCATGACGTCCCATGATCTCGACCACGGTCACCATGTCCGTATTATACACATCGGTGTCCTTGCCGATCTCCATACATGCAGTGGCGATAAACTTTGCCGCACTTCCGAAGCCGGGGCAGTGGTCGGTTCCGAAGAGGTCGTTGTCGATAGTTTTGGGAACGCCCATAACGCGGCACTCATATCCTACCTTTTCCATGTATCTGCTTATCTTGTTGCAGGTATCCATGGAATCGTTGCCGCCGTTATAGAAAAAGTACCTCACGTCATACTTTTTAAAAATCTCAAGGATTCGCTTATAATCGCTGTCATCCACATCAGGATCGGCCATTTTGTATCTGCATGAGCCCAGCTCCGAGGACGGAGTATTGAGCAAAAGCTTAAGCTCGTAATCCTCTTCTTCGCCCATATCATAAAGCTCGTCTTTAAGTACGCCCTGGATCCCGTACGCAGCGCCATATACTTTCGTAATGACCTTGGAGTCAAGCGCGGTTCTGATAACGCCGTAAGCGCTGGCGTTTATGACCGCCGTAGGGCCGCCGGACTGTCCGAAAATGCATGCACCGGTCAGGTGGGAATCAAAATAATTGTCCAAAATTTTGCCTCCAATTACTAATGATTATTGATTATAACATGTTTGGGGTTTATAATAAATATAAAATTACATATAATTAGGAAATTTTACTAATTTATTTTGTAACAGGAGGATCTATAATGCCACTCGTAACAACCAAGGAAATGTTTGAAAAGGCCTATAAGGGCGGGTACGCTATCGGTGCATTTAACGTCAACAATATGGAGATAGTGCAGGGTATCACCGAGGCTGCTGCGGATCTCAAGGCTCCGCTCATTCTGCAGGTTTCAAAGGGCGCCCGTGCCTACGCAAATCACACATACCTTATGAAGCTCGTTGAGGCTGCAGTCGAGGAGACCGGTCTGCCCATCGCGCTGCACCTTGACCACGGCGACAGCTTTGATATATGCAAATCCTGCATTGACGGCGGCTTTACTTCCGTCATGATCGACGCCTCCTCAAAGTCCCTTGAGGATAATATTGCGCTCACGCGTCAGGTGGTCGAATATGCTCACGACCGCGGAGTAGTCGTTGAAGCAGAGCTCGGCACGCTCGCCGGTATAGAGGACGAGGTCAACGTCAGCGCTGAGGATTCCTCATACACCCGTCCCGAGGACGTTCAGGAATTCGTCGAGCGCACAGGCTGCGATTCCCTGGCGATCGCGATAGGCACCTCTCACGGCGCATATAAGTTCAAGCCCGGCACCAAGCCGCAGCTTCGCTTTGATATCCTTGAGGAGGTCGAGCGCCGTCTGCCGGGCTTCCCGATAGTTCTTCACGGTTCTTCGTCTGTGCCTCAGGAATTTGTTAAGCAGATCAACGAGAACGGCGGCAATATGCCCGGGGCGATAGGCGTTCCGGAAGATCAGCTCCGTAAGGCGGCCTCCATGGCGGTCTGCAAGATAAATATCGACTCCGACCTTCGTCTCGCCATGACTGCAACGATCCGCAAGTACTTCAACGAGCATCCCGATCACTTTGACCCGCGCCAGTATCTCAAGCCGGCAAGAGCCGCTATCAAGGATATGGTAGCTCATAAGCTGGTCGACGTTCTGGGCTGTGACGGAAAGGCCTGAGCATAAACAGAAATTTTGAGCAGGGAGGTGCTGTTATGGCAAAAAAGACAAGGTCCGCAGAACGTAAAAAGGGCAGCAAAATTTTTCCCGATCTTTTTACGCTTATTCGGGCCGCAGTCTCTGCTTTGCTGCTTATTCTCGCGTATTCCGCAACCGCATCGCACTTTTTATCGATCCTGATGCTGATACTTGCGATCCTGATATGCGGCTTTGATGTCGCGCTGATCGCATACGGGGACATAAGAAGGAAGAATTATCTTAACAGCTCTCTCCTTATTGTAATTGTTGTCATAGCCAGCTTTTGTGCCGGATGCTATGTTGAATCCATTGTTACTCTGATCGTGTACCAGCTGTGTCGGGTATTTCTCGACTATGCATCCAAATTAACAAAAAGCGGCGCTTACAAGGCGGTATCGGCCGATGACCCTGACGGTCGGGCAAGCTTAAAGGCGATACTCAGCAGTCCCGAGGCGTCAAAAAACTCGCTGTATTCAAAATATATACCGTATTTTGATCTGTTTTCAAAGGCAGCATTCGTCGTTGGCTTGCTATATGCGGCAGTCGTTCCACTCATAAGCAACATGAGCTTTGTTATGAGCATCCGCCGCGGGTGTATGCTCATTGCAGCATCTATCCCTGCCTCGGCCTTGGTGTCTTTGCCTTTGTGTTCCGTGGCGGGGCTCAGCCTTTCGGCTGCATACGGAGTGTTCATAAAGGGCGCAAAGACGCTTGAGGATACCGGTAAGGTCACCGCGATAATATATGATAAGGCAGATGTTTTTACGGAGGGGACGCCGAAGCTCGTATCGATGAGTTCTCCCATCCTTGATAACGACGCCTTCTTGCAGCTTGCTGCATATACGGCGTATAATTCCGAGCAAAGGATAGCCGTACCTATAGTCAGCGCCTATGGCGGGGATATTATATCCGAATATGTAAGCGAGTTCAGGGAGATTCCCGGCTGTGGCATGGAGATCAAGCTTCGCGGACGGAACGTGCTTCTGGGTACTCTGGAGCTGTTTGAGGCTCGCGGTATTACAATACCTGCCGAGGGGCTGAAAAAAGGTTATGTATTATACATGGCTGTATCGGGCAGCTACGCCGGAAGCATAAGCTTCAAAGAGAATATAAATCCGTTTGCCGAAAGTGTTATATCCGATTTTGAGGCAATGGGCAATATAAAAAGCATACTCCTGACCGAGGACGGCAGGGAAGTGAGCGAAAGACTTGCCCGGGCGCTCAATGTTGAGGAGCTTCACTATGAATGCGACTCGGCAAAAAAGGCTGATATAATCAAACAGTGCGCGGATGACTTGCCGGATGGCGCTAAGCTCTTGTATGTAAGTGCAGAAAACCTCGACTACCACACAGCCGCAGATATCGACGCGAAGGTTGGATATGCCGCCGATAACGCGGATATGCTCATGAGCAATATCGGCATTTTCGGCCTGCCTGTGGCTTATATGGCCTCAAGGCGCGTTAAACGACTCTCGGTCGAGAATCTTGCTTTTACTGTTTTTATCAAGGCTGTTCTGGTCTTTCTCGCACTCACGGGCAATGCAACGATCTGGTTTATTGTCGCGATGGATTTTGCCGCATCCATCGCAGGCGTTCTCAGCATAGCAAGACTGCCCGATGCCCCATTGAAAGAGCAGGTCAAAGAGAAAATCGATCAATTATAAGTTCAGTTACAAGGCACTCTCCGAAAGGAAAAGCTTAGCCGGGAAAGAAGATATTCACCCTGAATGGCTCAAACAGTTCTACGAATTAAGATACGACGCTGAAAATATTTGAAATAAGGCTTGCCGTTTGGCAAGCCTTATTTTTTGTTCGGATAAAAGCTGCCGAGCGGATTTGCGTCCGCGGCTGTTCTCAGCTCAGAATTATCGATATGGGTGTATATCTGAGTCGTATTCAGATTATCGTGTCCGAGCAGCTCCTGCAAAGTCCTGACATCGACGCCGTTTTGCAGCATCAGCGTAGCGGCAGTATGGCGCAGCTTATGGGACGAATACTTTTCCGCATCCAGACCGGCTCTCTTTAGAGAGTTTTTGACCATGCTGTGCACGGCCTCACGGCTCATTCTCGTACGTCTGTTCGACAAAAACAGCGCGTTTTTATCGATTGCAGCAATGGACTTCCTGACATTCAGATACTGATTTATGGCATCGGCACAGGCGTCGTTTATATATACCACGCGCTCTTTGCTGCCTTTACCGAATACCCTTATGTGATCCTCGCGAATGTCCTGAATGTTCAGTCCCACGATCTCCGAAATACGAAGTCCGCAATTGAGAAAAATGCAGAGTATGCAGTAATCACGTTCTTTATTCTTACCGTCGACAGAGGAGAGGAGGGACTGTGCTTCCGGCAGCGTAAGGTAGCGGGGCAGAGTACTGGGGATCTTGGGCACATCAAGATCCTGCAGGGGATTTACCTCAATAAGCTTTGCCTTTGTCGCCAGATACTTATAAAAGCTGCGCAGGGTGGAGACCTTTCGGGCTCTTGTTGATGCCTTTGTGCCGTATTCCGTTTCACGGCTGCGCTGGTTCTTAACTCTGTCTCTGGAGAGGAAGGCGAGGTACTCATAGACCTCCGTGACGGTTACCGACTTAACAAAGTCAATATCAATATCACTTATGCTGATCTCCTCAAGCTCGGTATTGCGCGGCACGATACCTCGGATGACCTTCAGGTATCTGAAAAAGGTACGCAGATCAAGATAGTATTCCTCAACAGTTTTTTTGGAATGACCTTTGATGGTCTCGTGATAGATCAAAAAGCCCTTTATTATTTCCGGCGCTTCAGTTCTGTAGTCCATATTAAAACAACTCCGCTGAAATTATCTGATATCAGTATAATAGGGAAGCATTTAAATGTCTATTGGCAAATTGACTAAAAATTAAACAAAATAAAGATTTTGTTTAATTTGGGGGAGCTAAAAACTGAAAGCACGGCATATAAAACGGTTTTTTCCCATTTGCCGTGCTTTCATTATATTTCCTCAGTTAGCGGTATCGCGCTGCCTATATCGAACAGTTCATGTTCAGTCAGATATATTGCTTCGATACCACGGCGGCTGAGGAAGCTTTCTATTTTGTTTTTCTCGTCAGTTTTCTTGATTATACCTGTGAATGCTATTTTATTTCTGTCTATCTTAAATGATGCTCCGCCAATAAACCCGTATTCAAATCCATCCAGCGCTGCAATGTCTTTTTCACCGAGCAGCGCTTCAATGCCGTTTTCTGCGGCTATCTGCGCGATCTTAGTGTCAGCAGTTATTATCGCATTTTCATCCACGACGCAAATCGAGCATTTAGTATAGCCTTGCTTACACGGAATCATTTCGCAGTCAAGCTTTGATACGACTGCACAATTTGCCGTATTCGGATTATATATGAGCTTTCTGCCTATAAGACAGAAATTCAGTCCGGCATCCATTGGATATGCCTTGCCCGTCGGATCAGGCACCGTGAGCAGTTCGACTTCCGGGAACTCTTTATTGTTAATTAATTGGCTATTTCTTAAAAACTCGCAAGCAACTATTCTTCGTCCGCCTAAATGAGCAGCCATCAGGTCGCAGTGACCGGACAGCCGTTCATCTACAAATTCATTGTTTTTAAGCCAAATCGGGCTCAAATTGTTCCGGATTAGTGCATTTTCGAGTAGTTTCCGATACTTTTCACCGATAATTATGTGTCTTACCCTGCTTTGCGGCAGATGCGGTTTTTCAATAAATCCAAGCATATCAGCCCAAAGTCGCTTTTATTGCTTCCCGTATGTCCTTGACCGAGATAAGCTCAAGATCATCGGGTTTTTTGATATCGTCCTTGACGTGCGCCGGTATAATGCAGCGCTTAAAACCAAGCCGAGCTATTTCGGAAAGTCTTGAATTGAGATTGCTGACGCTGCGGATCTCGCCGGACAGGCCTATCTCACCAACTGCGGCAAGGTCTCTGCCGAGCGGAAGATCCCTGAAGCTGCTTGCTATCGCAAGAAGAGTTGCCAGATCTGCGGCAGGCTCGTCCAGTTCAAGTCCGCCTATAACATTAATATACGCATCACAACCGGAAACGGACATACCGCCGCGCTTCTCGAGCACGGCAAGTAATAATGTCGCGCGGTTATAGTCGATACCATTTGTGCTGCGTCTGCCGGAATTATACGCCGCAGGAGCAATAAGAGCCTGAATTTCCGCCAGAATCGGGCGTGAGCCCTCTATAACGCAGGTAACGCACGTCCCCGGCGCATTCTGCGGTCTGCCGGACAGCATGATCTCCGATGGGTTTTTAAGCTCTCTCAGTCCTGTTTCGGCCATTTCAAAAACGCCTATCTCATTTGTGGAGCCAAAACGGTTTTTGCCCGCTCTAAGTATCCTGAAGGACGTGCTTCGCTCGCCCTCAAAATACAGAACGCAGTCCACCATGTGCTCAAGCACTTTGGGACCGGCTATACTCCCCTCTTTATTGATATGCCCTATTACAAATGTGGTAAAGCCTTTTTCCTTGGTCATCCGCATGATCGACATGGTGCATTCGCGCACCTGGCTGACGCTGCCGGGTGCGGAGCTTATGTCCTGATCGAACATCGTTTGAATAGAATCGATGATAACAATATCCGGCGAGAGCGCTTCAATGTTTTCCAGGACCTCTGTAAGGCCGGTCTCCGCAAGAACATATATGTCGCCCTTATCGACGCCGAGGCGCTGAGCACGCATCTTGAGCTGACGCTCGCTTTCCTCGCCGGTGATGTAAAGGATCTTAGGGTCTCCCTCAGTTAGGCCGCAAAGCTGGAGCAAAAGAGTTGATTTTCCAATGCCCGGAGCGCCGCCAACCAGCACCAGAGAGCCTTTTACCGCTCCCCCGCCCAAAACTCTGTCAAGCTCCCCAATCCCTGTTGAAAACCTGAGTTCGGCTTCGGTATCAAGCTCAGAGATAAGCTTAGGCTTCTTTAAGGATACTCTCGAAGAGCCGCCCTTGGCCGCTCCTCTTCCCTTCACATCCGCCTTTACCTCGACGAGACTGTCCCATGCGCCGCAGGCGGTGCATCTGCCGCTCCATTTAACCGTTTCATTGCCGCATTCAGAGCAGCAGAACACTGTCTTTTGTTTCATATTTCCTCCTAAGCCGGAAGCTGATTATTGGAAAACTGTATGTATGAGCCCATCAGAACCGCGGCGATCTTAAGCTGGTATTCCGCGGTAGAGAGCCGCTGGGATTCATCCGGATTTGACATGAACCCGCACTCTGCCAGTATTGCAGGGCACTTGACGCTCGACGTCAGCAGAAGCTCCGACGGGGCCGGTCTAGCCACCCTTCGGTTCTCCGGGTCAAGACACGAGACCATATTATCCTGCGTGATGAGGCCAAGCTCGCGGCTTCCCTCGGTATCAGCATACATTATTTCCGCGCCGCTGACAAGCTCGCTAGGGAATTTATTCTGGTGAATACTTATGAGCAGCGAATTATCAATGGAGTTTGCCAGCTCAGCCCGCGAAACAAGGCTGTTATGCTCGCTGTAGCTGCCGCTTTCCGAATTATCGCTGTCGGTATCGCGGGTAAGAACGCAGTCGATGCCCAGAAAATCTGACAGCGCAGACATTTTCAGTGCGATACTCAGATTAATATCGCTTTCTTTTTTCCCGTCGGCAGACACCGCGCCGCCGTCCACGCCTCCGTGGCCGGCATCTATGACCAGCGTATATGCTCTCATCGCGCTGTCAGCGCCCACGGCGGTACGGCGCGGAAAGATAACAAGCGCCGCTGCCGCGAGGACGGCAACAGCCGCAAGCACGGACGCGACTTTAATAAAGCTTTTAAGTTCAACCGTAATAAACACAAAATCACCCCACTAACAAGCTATGTTCGCGGGGTGATTATTATATCATTCGGTCACAAATTTTTCAAGGCGGTCAAGGCCCTTTTCGATGTTTTCCATGGATGCCGCATACGACCAGCGGACAAAATTCTTCATTCCGAAGCCGGAGCACGGAACCACCGCGACCAGTGCTTTTTCAAGCAGCGCCACGGCAAAGTCATCATCGTTTTCGATGAGCTTTCCGCCCAGGGTCTTTCCGACCAGCTTCTCAATATTCATCATTACATAGAACGCACCGTTGGGCTTGATGCAGCTTACGCCGGGGATCTCATTAATGCGCTTTACAATGTAGTCACGGCGCTCCAGGAACGCTTTGCGCATTTCTTCAATTCCCTCCTGAGGGCCGTTGAGCGCCTCAACGGAAGCCCACTGGCTGATAGTCGAGGGCGCGCCGGTCGAATGACTGAGGAAGTTGGACATTATCTTTGCAAGCTTTTTGTTTGCCGCGCAGTAGCCAACGCGCCAGCCGGTCATGGCGTAGGATTTGGATACGCCGTTTATAAGCAGAGTGCGCTCTTTTACCTCCTCGCCGAGGCTTGCCATGCTTGTAAATTCCATTCCGTCATAGATGAGCTGGTAATAGATTTCATCTGCAAGAATGTAAAGGTCGTGCTTGACGCACACATCGGCGATCGCCTGAAGCTCGTCCTTGGAATAGATCATGCCGGTGGGGTTGGAGGGGTTATTGAGCATGAGGCACTTGGTTTTCTCCGTTATAGCCGCCTCAACCTGCTCCGCAGTGATCTTGAAATCCTGATCCTCGCCTGCCTGAACGATAACGGGAGTGCCTCCCACCATGCGTACCATCTCATAATAGCTGACCCAGAACGGCGCGGGGATTATGATCTCGTCGCCGGGATTTGTGATGGCGGCAAGGGCAATATAAACGCTGTGCTTTGCACCGCTGGCGATAACGATCTGTGTGTAGTCGTAGTCAACGCCGCAGTCGGCCTTCAGGCGTTCTGCAATTGCCTTGCGCAGAGGAACGATGCCGGCGGCGGGAGTGTACTTTGTCTTACCCTCGCAGATGGCGGCGATCGCAGCCATGCTTATATTATCCGGAGTTTTAAAATCGGGCTCGCCCGTGCCGAAACCGACAACATCAAGCCCGTCGGCTCTCATCTGCCTTGCAAGGCTGTCGACAGCCAGAGTTGTTGATGCTCGAACCGCTTCCGCAATTTTTGATGCTGGTTTCATTATTATCATCTCCATTTTTTGATAGGACAATTATAGCCGTTAATACCCCGTTTTTCAATCATTAAAATATATAAATCTCCGAATTTTAGCGCGACTTTTATATGCAATTATAAGAAAAAAACGTGATAATTCCATAAAAAGAACTTATTAAGAAGCAAAACACTGCATAGGCGTCATGGAAATGACGCCTATGCAAAATGAACGGTCTGTATTTTTCGGAAAAGCGAGCTTCTACAGCAAAATGCAGATAAGCGTGCCCCTGCCCTCGTTAACAATGCGCTGCAGGGTCTCCTGGAGCTTTGCTCTTGCGTTTTGTGGGAGGCTGTTCAGCCTTTCGGCTATCCCCTCCTGGGCTATATCGTACAAAGGTCTTCCGAAGATATTGGATTCCCAGAGCCTGCTCATATCGCCCTCAAAGCCCTGAAGCAGGAAGCTGATTATTTCCTCGGATGCGTTGTCGCCGCCAATAGAGGGACTTACAACAGTCTCCACGCCGGTCCTCAGCATATGTATGGCAGGCGCTCTCGCCCTCAGCTTGACTGCGTACTTACCTCCCTGCTTTACAAGCTGCGGTTCCTCTATCTGGAGCTGCTCCTGATCCGGCATGACAACACCGTAGCCGGTGTTTTTAACCGATTCCAGAGCATCTTTTATCTTATCATACTCCTGCTTTACCGCACTCATTTCGCGCAGTATACTGACAAGCTGTCCGTCGCTTTGAATATCGAGACCTGATTCGTCACTTATAAGCTTATAGTACAGCGCACGGGGTATATCGACCGTAATATTGATCACACCGCTGCCCATGTCGCTGTTTTCAATGTATGCCGCCTCGACAAGTTCCGACCGCTCCAGCTCCGACAGCATACCGCTTATATCATTAACGCAGCAAATGCCGCCCGATGAGCCTATTATGCTGCGGAAAAGCTCTGATTTCATGCTGTTTCCGTATTCGATCGCGTCGAACCAGTCCGGAAGCTTTATGCTCAGCTCCGAGAGCGGGAACTGCCCGAGCACCTTGCGCATGATCTCCGTTATCCCGATTTCATTGAGCTGCTGACAATTTACTCTCATGCAGGGAGCGTTATACTTTTCGGCAAGCTGCGTCTCGAGCTCCATCGCGTATTCCGAATTCGGATCTGCGCAATTGAGCAGTATAACAAAGGGTTTTCCTATACTTTGCAGCTCGGATACCACGCGTTCCTCCGGCTCAATATAGGCGGCTCTGTCAATATCACAGATGCTGCCGTCGGTGGTTACCACAAGGCCTATAGTCGAGTGATCGCATATGACCTTCCGTGTGCCGGATTCCGCCGCCTCGGTCATCGTCACCTCGTGATCAAACCACGGGGTCGTGACAAGCCTTTCACTTCCGTCTTCAAAACGGCCGGATGCGCCGCTGACCATGTAGCCCACGCAGTCTACGAGCCGCACAGAGCAGCTCGTATCCCCGCCGAGCATGATCTCCACCGCTTCCTCGGGCACAAACTTAGGCTCTGCCGTCATTATGGTCCTTCCCGAGCCGCTCTGCGGCAGTTCGTCCCGTGCGCGCTCGCGCATATATTCATCATCAATATTGGGGATAACGATGCTCTCCATGAAGCGCTTTATAAACGTCGACTTTCCCGTGCGAACAGGTCCGACTACGCCTATCATTATCGCACCGTTTGTCCTTGCAGATATATCCTTATAAATATCGGTATTAGTCATAGAAAAACCTCCGCAGCTTTCTCGTTTGTACGAGTTTATGAGCCGCGGAGGACAAATATTACATTTAGAAAAACCGAACCGTCTGTTTATGTACGGCGGAAACTACAAATTCGGTGTTATTAAACTGCTCTCTCAGTTTTTGAGCCAGCACCGGAATAATAACGTTTTCAGTGCAGAAATGATCTGCGTCAATAAGGTTTATCCCAAGCTCCTTTGCGTCAAGGAAGCCGTTATATTTTATGTCAGAGGTCACATAGGTATCACAGCCCATGGCCTTTGCAAGCGCTATGCACGAGCCGCCGGAGCCGCCCATGACGGCAAGCTTTTTGACCTTTTTCCCCGCATCGTGATACCGCAGACCGCCTGTATTCAGTGCTTTCTTGCATATGCCGAGAAATTCCGCAAACTCAATTTCGCTTTTAAGCTCTCCGACGCGTCCGCAGCCGACATCATTACCCTCGGCATCTGTGCCGCAGGGCTCAAGAAAGCCGCAGACATAAGCTCCGAGTGCGTCCATGAGCGCGTCGTTAACGCCGCCTTGGGCGATATCAAGATTTGTATGCATACAAATGGCCGAGATATCATTTTTTATGAGCTGGATTATCTTACTGCCGACGAGATCGTCTGCCGTAACGCTTTTTATAGCTCCGAATATCAGCGGATGGTGCGATACGATAAGCCCAGCTCCTATGCTCTTTGCCTCTTGTATGACCTCATCGGTTATATCCAGAGCCAATAAGCACTTCCCCGCTTCGGCATTGTGATCGCCCACGAGCAGCCCGACATTGTCAAAGTCCATTTTCAGGCTCACCGGAGCAAGAGCGTTCAAATAGTCGTATATGTCCCTGACTTTAGTCATTTTTGCGTCCTTTCATTTCCTCAAGCTCGGCTATCATGTTTAAAATCATCATGTTCCACGCTCTGAGCGAGGCTTTTTCCGCGTTCTTAAGGCTGTTTACAGCCGATTTAAAGCGTTTTATATGTATGCTCAGCAATATATCGAAATATTTGCTGCCCTGTATCTGATCCAGGCGGCCCGTATAGAGCTCCGCATCCTTATACTTTGGGCTCTCGCCGGGCTGGGCGCATATTATCTGATAGAGTACGCCGTTTTCCTCGGTCTGCCATTCGCTTGTTATGGCAAAGCCGTTGTTGACAAGCCAGAAGCGCAGTATTTCAGGCTTTGTCACCGGTTGGAGTATAAGCTTATAATCGCTGCGCGACGCCCACTCAGGCATATCGTACAGCCCGCGGTCCAGAATGCCCGTGATCGTATCGCCGCCCATTCCGGCAACTATCACAGTATCGACCTTTGAGCTGTCAACTCCTTCGAGCCCGTCGCTCAAAACGAGCTCAACCGAAGCAGATAATCCTGCATTTTCAAGGCTTTGGCGGGCCTTTTCAAGTGGGCCTTCGTTTATATCGCCGGCAATAATATTCCCATTATACCCGCATTTGCGCAGCATTATGGGGAGATACGCATGGTCAGTGCCGACGTCAGCGACCCCTACGCCGTCTTCGACCAGAGAGGCAATTAGTTCAAGTCTGTTACTCATAATACTCCATATAAGCGAAAAAGCCGGAAAACCGGCTTTTCACTGCGCTTTAGTTACAGGGACAGAAGGTAAGCCTTGAGCTCAATGATGAACTCATCGGGGTCAACGCCATGGGCGGCGCAGGCCTGTTCAAGGCTCTCTGCTGTAGCAAGGGCACAGCCGAGGCAGTGCATGCCCAGCTCCTGGAACTTGGGCATCGCCTCAGGGAAGTTTTCAAGGATTTCAGAGATAATGCTTTCTCTGTCAATGTCCATGATCTTAAGCATTTCCATAATTATATCTCCAATCAAATAGATTTAGAAAAAAGAACGGGACGTCAAGAGGACGTCCCACTCTATTCCTGCAGGTTTTGATCCTCAGGCTTCTTCCTTCATCTTTGCAAAGCACTCGCTGCAGTATACAGGACGATCGGTCTTGGGCTCAAAGGGAACCTTCGCCTCGCCGCCGCATGCTGCGCAAACTGCGGTGAAGAACTCACGGGGACCGCGAGCTGCGTTCTTGCGGGCGTCACGGCATGCCTTGCAGCGCTGGGGCTCGTTCTGGAAGCCGCGTTCTGCGTAAAACTCCTGCTCGCCTGCGGAGAACACGAACTCCTGACCACACTCTTTGCAAACTAAGGTCTTGTCTTCGTACATTTTGAATCCTCTCTTTGAAAATCTCGCCTGTCGGCTTTTATATGCGTCAGCTATCGCTGATATCGCCTGATTTAAGCAGTTGCGCAGTTTTGCGCCTTATCCTTTGTATCGCATTATCGACAGCCTTTACGCTCTTGGAGGTGACTTTGGCTATTTCTTTGTAGCTTAAGCCGCTCAGATAATGAGTCAGAACTTCTTTTTCAAATTTTGAAAGCTCGTTCAGTAAGGATAAGTATAATTCTTCTGTGTATTTTTTGTTCTCTCTGGCCAGAACCTGCTCTTCAGGGGATTTCTGAAATAATTCAGCGTATGCCGACATAGGGGTCTGGGATTCATCTGAGAGTATCGAGTCTAATGGGACACCGTCGTTAAGCGGGATGTGCTTGAGGCTTGAGGCCGATTTAACAGCGGACTTCAGCCGATTATAGATGCAGCATTCCGCAAATGTTTTAAATGAAGCATTTTGCTCGGGATCATATTGTCTTACTGCCGAAAGCAGTCCGAACATTCCCTCCTGGATAAGATCTTCACTGTCTCCGCCGGCAAGGAACAATGGTCTTGCGCAAATTCGCACCAGGCGCATATACTTTGATACAAGCTGTTCCTCGGCCAAACGGTCGCCTTGTGCTGAAAGCTTCTGTAGTTCAGTATCTTCTAAATCAGCGTAATTAAACATAGAAAAATCACTATAATTTCCAATAATACTATTATAGTATATATCATTTTTAGTTAAAGTCAATAGATAAAGAACTAAAAATATACACTTTATTCAGAAAATTGAGGATTTTTTACAAGCCGAGCTCCTGCTGGCCGAGATATTCTATCCCTAAATGATCGTATGTCTTTCTCGTCACGCAGCGGCCGCGCGGAGTTCTTGTCAAAAAACCCTGCTGAAGCAGGTACGGCTCATACACATCCTCAAGCGTTACGGCGTCCTCATTAATTGTCGCGGCAAGAGTCTCAAGACCCACGGGGCCGCCGCCGTAGAACTCAATTATGCTACTTAGCATTCTGCGGTCAAGCGCGTCAAGTCCGAGCTTATCGACCTCCAATCTGGAGAGCGCCATATCGGCGACGTCCTTGGTAATTATGCCGTCGGCTCTGACCTGGGCAAAGTCCCTTACTCTGCGCAGCATTCGATTTGCAATTCTGGGAGTACCGCGCGATCTCGATGCGATCTCCATTGCCCCTTCCCTGTCGATCTCGATGCCGAGTATATCGGCAGAGCGCACAACGATCCTGCACAGCTCCTCGGCCGTATACAGCTCAAGGCGCAGCGTTACGCCAAACCTGTCCCGAAGGGGCGCTGTAAGCTGACCGGAGCGGGTCGTGGCTCCGATAAGCGTGAATTTAGGCAGCTCAAGGTGAAGAGAATTAGCCGAAGGGCCTTTGCCGAGAATGATATCTATTGCATAGTCCTCCATAGCGGGATAAAGGATCTCTTCATATGCGCGGTTAAGCCTGTGTATCTCATCAACGAACAGGATATCGCCCTCATTGAGGTTTGTGAGCATGGCTACAAGGTCGCCCGGCTTCTCAATCGCAGGGCCGGAGGTTATTCTCATATTCACGCCCATCTCATTGGCTATGACGGCGGCAAGCGTCGTTTTACCCAGTCCCGGAGGGCCGTGCAGCAGCACATGGTCAAGCGGCTCGTTGCGCAGTCTTGCCGCGTCAATGAAAACGCTGAGATTGTCCTTGGCCTTTTCCTGACCTATATACTCGGTGATTGTCCTCGGACGCAGGCTGCCCTCTCCCGAATCCTCGGGAAGCACCGATGAGCTCGTTACTATTTGCCGGTCTTCAAGTCCGTCCGAAAAATTAATGCTCATGCTTTGCCTCCCTACATAAGATTCTTAAGAGCGATCTTAACTATCTGCTCCGTGCTCATTCCGTTTGTATCCATGCGCTTGAGAACGGAATTGATCTCGGGCGCTGAATAGCCCAGCACCATAAGCGCCGCAACGGCATCATTTCTCGCGTCTCCGTCCGCAGTTGAATGTATTGTCGGGAGTTCGACGGCGGAACTGCTTCCCATTTCCTTGGAAACCTTGTCCTTGAGCTCAAGGATCACGCGCTGTGCTATCTTCTTTCCGACGCCCTGGGCAACCGTTATGGCTTTCTCGTCCCCGTTCATTATGGCTATGGCAAGTCCTTCCGGAGTTGTCGCGGACAAGATCGCCTGAGCGGCCTTGGGGCCGACGCCGGATACCGCGAGCAGCATATCAAAGCAGCGTTTTTCGCTGAGTGTTGCGAAACCGTAAAGATCAAAGCTGTCTTCCTTTATGCATTCCGAAATATAGAGCTTGGCTTTTTCATTAAGTCTGATTCCGGAAAGCGTATTAACCGTTGTATTTACGGCGTATCCGACGCCGCCGCAGTCGATGACCGCAAGATTTATATCTATGTCGGAAACTATTCCGGCTAAATGGTAGAACATACTCCCTTATCTCCTTTTTGACTGAGAAGTGATGTTGAGCTCCTCGCGTGGCATATTGCCAGAGCCACCGCATCCGCCGCGTCATCGGGCTTCGGCGCCGACGGCAGATTGAGTATTCGGCGAACCATATCGATCACCTGATTTTTCTCGGCGCGGCCGTATCCCACGACAGCCTGCTTGACCTGAAGCGGAGTATATTCAAACACCCTTACTCCGGCCCGGTATGCGGCAAGCAGTATTACGCCTCTTGCATGGGCCACCGCTATGCCCGTCGTGATATTAGTGTTGAAAAAAAGCTCCTCTATTGACATCACATCAGGCCGGAACGTTGAAATAAGCTCGTTCATATCGCAGAAGATCCTGTCAAGCCTGCTTGACAGCGACGTATGCGCCGGAGTGCTGATAACGCCGCAGGTAACGAGCTTCATTCTGTTTTTATCAGAGTCAACTATGCTGAATCCGACCGTTGCAAGGCCGGGGTCGATGCCCAAGATACGCAAAATCATCACATCCTGATTTTAAATTTTATCACATCCGCATTATTATCGCAATAACAAAAACGCCGCATCATCAGCCGATGCGGCGTTTAGCTTTTTTTAATATGTACTTATGCTCTGGGATGGGCCTTATTATAAACATCCTTGAGTTGTTTTTTCACGAGCTGCGAATATATCTGCGTTGATGATATATCCGCGTGACCGAGCATCTCCTGGATCGAGTGCAGATCCGCGCCGTTTTCGAGCAGATGTGCCGCAAAAGAGTGGCGCAGTGTGTGGGGTGTTATCGTTTTCTCGATATGCGCCTTCTGTTGGTAGGACTTTATGATCTTCCAAAAGCCCTGACGTGACATTCTCTCTCCGCTGACGTTCACAAACAGCGCTTGCTCGGTAGGCAGTGCGATCATCTGCGGCCTTATAAACTCAATGTACTCGGTCAGTGCCTTTACCGCCGTTGCATAGAGCGGAATGTAGCGCTCCTTGTCCTTGCTGACACATCTGATGACCCCTGCAGAGGTATTTACGTCACCTATATTCAGGTCAATAAGCTCGCTGACCCGTATTCCCGTTGCATACAGCAGTTCAAGCATGGCTCTGTCCCTGTAGCCCTTAGCATCGGTGCAGGAAGGCTGCTCAAGCAAAAGCTCGACCTCTTTACTTGTAAGTATCTGAGGAAGCTTCTGCGCAGCTTTATCAGGAACAAGCTTTCCGGTGGGATTATCCTTGATATATCCGTCGTTGAGGAGTACGCCGTACAGGCATTTGATAGACGCGATCGCCCTTGAAACCGTCGCGATGGACTTTCCGTTGCCCTTAAGCCATCCGATATATTCAGACAGTTCATCCTCGGTTGCCGTATCGATCGTTACGGCGGTGTGGGTGTCCAAATAGTCACACAGCTGGCGCACATCGCGCAGATATGAACTGAGGGTATTCTGAGAACACTTTTTCACTTCAACAAGGTACTTATTAAAAATATCAATACATTCGGAATTAAGCATTCTTTAACCCCCTTTCTGAAAATTCATATTGTCAACCCGGTCATGTAAGTACAAAATAGCCGGAAACGATCAGCAGTATCACTATGAGGACAAATATAATCTGATATCTGATAAGCTCTGTTTTGAGCGCCCTGTTGGATCTTAAGAAGCTCTGAATGCTTTTGGATAGCTTCGCAGCATAAGTTGCAGCAAAGAGCGCAGACAGAATATATGCAAAAACAAGGAAGGCAAAAATCAGAAAATCAGGATCCGTAAAAGCAACGCCGCCATAAGCATACGAGGCTGCTTCAACAGCAAAACCGCTCGCAATGCAAATGCACGGCACTGTTACCAAGGCCGCCGACGACGTCATACCGAAATACACAGCCGCAAGAAGAAGCAGGCATACCGTTGCGGACGCCAAAACCGGCTTAATGCCGAGGGAAAATGCAAGCGACGCGATATAATTCGCCGCGGAATCTCTTATGACTGTAAACCATATGGCCCCGCAAAAAAGTGCAAGGCAGACCAGATAAAAGTAAGGCTCAGACCTGGCGTACAGCCTTTGATTTTTGCGCACAAATAAACGCTCCATCAGTTCTCTCCATACAAAAAATTCATAGAGAATAACTTATGGATTTACATAATTTCTGTGTATTCACAATATAATACAATTTTTCAATGTAATCAAGGCTTTTTGAAAAAAATGATGATTTTTGTTAATTATGTCGATATATTATGTTAACTATATTATGTAAACCAAAGTACTATTCTCCGCTTTTGCTCAAATCACGCACAGTATAAACGCAATATTTGGGCATAAAACTCTCATCAGCGCACTATATATAGGTTATCAAGTAGTATTATGTAAACTTAATTATGATTATACTTTCAGTTATCTCATATTCGCTTTTTGCGTCTTTTGTGAAATTTTTTGTTACTTTTGCCTAAATTGACAACGCCCCCTATCAGACCTCCGCCTGCTGCTACGGCAACTATCCTGATAATTTTGATCCAGCTTATCGCGTCCGGGTAAGCCAAAATCGGTATTATTACCAGCACAGCTGCAAATATGATCCCTGTACTGAGTCCCATGACGAGTCTGTTTGTGCTCCCAACGGCAGCGATAATGCTTCCTATGACGGAGCAAAGCAGCACGATCATGCTCAGCACAATATCGGCGCTGTCCGCTCCGCACTTCCCTTTTTCTATCAGCAGCGCATAGACCATGCAAAGCAATGCCGATGTCGCCATTGCGAAAATCACGCCTTTTACAATTTGTCCTTTTTCTTTGCTCTTGCTTCCTGACATAAAAATCCCCCCGACAAATGATGTTTGTACATCATATTAGTCGGGGGAAAATTTAATACTATTTATTTTTTCTCTTTCGCTTCGGCAGCTTCCGCCTTGACGTTGGTGCTTACCGCCCACTTCTTGAACTGTACGCGGACTCTGTCCTCGCTGGTTTCGATGGTTACGTCATCCTCGGTTATATGAACAATGGTGCCCATAACGCCGCCGATGGTCACTATCTCATCGCCAACGCAGAGTGCATTGCGCATAGCTTCGATTTTTTTCTGCTTTTTCTTCTCGGGTCTGATCATGAAGAACCACATCAGAACGAAGAAAAGAAGAAGCATAATAATCATAGAAGCGGAGCTTCCCGCACCGCCGCCTGTACCGGTTAAAAACATAATTTGCTCCTTTTTTAATTAAAATTGTTTTTGAATAGCATATGGACTAATTATACATATTAATCTGCGCAATTTCAAGTATTTTATATTCGCGTATCCAATAATTTTGAATACTTACCGCGAAATTCATTGAATTTCCCCTGCTCAAGGCTGTTTCTTATCTTCTCGGTCAGCTTATTATAAAAATACAGATTGTGCATTACCGCAAACCGCATTGCGAGCATCTCATTTGCCTTGAACAGATGCCTTACATAGGCTCTCGTATACCTCTTGCACACAGGGCAGCCGCACTCAGGATCTATTGGCTGACTGTCGGCCATGTACTTCTCGTTTTTGATGTTGATAATTCCGTTCCATGTAAACAAGTGCCCGTGCCTGCCGTTTCGTGCCGGCATAACGCAGTCGAAAAAGTCTACGCCTCTTGCAACGCCCTCGATTATATTTCCAGGGGTTCCGACTCCCATCAGATAGCGGGGCTTGTCCTTCGGCATATGCTCCTCGACCGCCTCAATGGTGTCGTACATTTCCTGATGGCTCTCCCCTACTGCGAGTCCGCCGATAGCATATCCCGGAAGATCAAGCTCTGCGATTTTCTTCATGTGCTCGATGCGAATATCGGCAAAGGTCGCGCCTTGGTTTATGCCGAAGAGCTGCTGTCCGGGGTTAACGGCGTCATCCATGCCGTTATACTCGGACAGGGCCGCTTTGCATCTTACCAGCCATCTGTAAGTGCGATCGCAGGAGTTTTTGACATATTCCTTCGGCGACGGGATCTTGATGCACTCATCAAAAGCCATTGCGATATCGGAGCCGAGGTTTGACTGGATGCGCATACTCTCCTCAGGCCCCATGAAAATGTGCCGTCCGTCTATGTGGGAGTTGAACTTGACGCCTTCCTCGCTTATCTTTCGCAGGCTTGCAAGCGAGAATATCTGAAACCCGCCGCTGTCAGTCAGGATGGGCCCGTCCCATGTCATGAATCTGTGCAGACCTCCCATTTCCCTCACAAGCGTGTCGCCCGGTCTGAGATGCAGATGATATGTGTTTGAAAGCTCCACCTGACAGCCTATGGTCTTCAGGTCGGCGGCTGACAAGGCTCCCTTGATGGCGGCGGCGGTCCCGACGTTCATGAACACCGGAGTCTGGACAAGGCCGTGAGCAGTTTCAAATTCACCGCGCCTTGCGCGGCCTTCCTGGGCTATTAATCTATACATCTGTTATTCCTCACTCAATGAACATTGCGTCTCCGAAGGAGAAGAATCTGTACTCCTCCCGAACGGCGACGTTATATGCGTGCAGTATGCTTTCTCTTCCCGCAAGAGCCGAGACGAGCATTATCAGCGTGCTTTCGGGCAGGTGGAAATTCGTTATCAATGCATCTACGCACTTAAATTTATACCCGGGATATATGAAAATGTTGGTCCACGCGGCGGTCTCCTCTATCGTGCCGTCTTCCTTAGCGAAGCTCTCAAGAGTCCTGCAGGAGGTAGTTCCCACGGCTATAACTCTTCCGCCGCTGCGCTTAGTCTCGTTTATAGTTTTTGCCGTTTCTGCCGGAACCATGCAAAACTCCGAGTGCATCTCATGGTCTTCTATATTCTCCGCCTTGACAGGTCTGAAGGTTCCAAGCCCGACATGGAGGGTCACGAAGCAAATTTTAACGCCCATTTCTTCTATCTCACGTAGCAGCTCCTTCGTGAAATGCAGTCCGGCCGTCGGAGCCGCCGCACTGCCGAGTTCCTTTGAATATACGGTCTGATATCTCTCGGAATCCTTGAGCTCTTCCTTGATATACGGAGGCAACGGCATTTTTCCGAGTCTTTCGAGCACCTCAAGGAAAACGCCCTCAAAATGAAATTTCACGATCCTGTTGCCGCCCTCGGTCACACTCTGCACCGTCGCTGTAAGCTCTCCGTTGCCGAAGATTATCTCCTGTCCCGGTTTTGTCTTTCTTCCCGGGCGGCTCAGGCACTCCCAGCATCCGTCTCCCAGATCTTTGAGCAAAACGAGCTCGACCGAGCCGCCCGTGGGTCTTGCTCCGATGAGCCTTGCCGGAAGCACCCGAGAATCGTTGAGCACGAGGCAGTCCCCTTTTCTGAGGTAATTCTTAATATCGTAAAAATGCCTGTGTTCTATCTCCCCGGTCACTTTATCAAGATGCAGCAGGCGCGAGGTATCGCGCTTTTCAAGCGGGGTCTGGGCTATAAGGCGCTCAGGCAGGTCAAAGTAAAAATCAGTTTTGTTCATCCTATGTATGCTCCGTTAAAATAAAAATCTATGATATCATTGAAGTCGGCGCCGTGATCGTGCGCCATTGAATACGCGCCCCACTGGCTCATACCGCAGTTATGCCCCCATCCGCCGCCTTCAAAGACGAACACGGTCTCGTCATCCTCGTTTGTCTGCTTGCTGACACGGTAATGCAGGCTGTTTAATCCCAATTCGCGGAAGCAGTCTTCTCCCGATATGCTTATTGTCTTGCCGTCAACATCTTTTATTTCAAGCTCGATAACATTGCCCATTTCAGAATGTACCGCGTTTATTTCGGATATCTCCGAAAGCTCATGGCCGTAGCGAGAAAGCCTGTAAATAATGCTCTCCGATCTGAGCTCGCTTTTCCATGTCTTGTTGTAAAACTCGAGATCGGCCTCGTATGGATCCTCCGTTCCGCTGAGGTATGCTCTGCGTTGGGAGAAAACATTGGCGCCGCTGTCGGTGCTGCCTCCGTCCGAGGACATATAGTACACCTTGCACACAGCGCCGCGGTATCGCACAAGCATACCGCTCGTAAGCTCAGCGGCGTTATCCGTGTTCTCCGTAGTGCCTGTCATTCCGCGATACACCTGACTGTAGGTATCATTTCTCAGGTCAAAGCCATTATCGCAGTAAGCATTGATATTGTTCAGGGCATACGTTCTTGCGCATACTGCCTGAGCCTTGAGCGCCTCGAGCGGCCAGTCTCCGTTCATTTCATACGGAAGCACGCCTTTTACATAGTCCTCAAGGCCGACATAGTTTATAGCCGCAAGCCTGTTCCCGCTGCGGAAAAACTCAAAATCTCCGTAATAAGCGTTGCCACCGAACCACGTCTCGGGCTTATCCGCTCCGACGGGTCTGACGGACAGCTTTGTACTCCGGCCGTTATCATATAAAAACTTAAGCTCCCATGTATCGGTTTCCGCGGCAAGTACGGAAAACTCGCTGCCTGTGAAGGTCTGCGCATCCATTGCCCGGTCATTTATCGCCTTATATGCTTTGCTTTCATTGGCGTATGCTCCCACGAGCACACGGTATTGACCGTTTATGTAAGCGGGAAATCCGCCCCAAAGCCCGTCTGCTGCTGATTTTGCCTCTTCAAAGCTGCCGTAAACGGCGTTCAGAAGCATGTGATATGGGCCTACCTTTGTATCATCCGGCAGGACAAAGCCCACATCCCCGCGCATGGACAGAGCCGCGCAGTCAGTATACGCCAGTTCGTGAAACACCCGGACATAGTCATAGTATCCCAGGGCATACCCGCTGCCGGTCTTATTGAGGAGCCTGGCCTCATATAAAGCGGTGGATCCCGAATTAAGGCCGACTTTTATCGTTTCAACGCTCTGCTCCATATCAAAATATGCAGGTGCGGGAGCCTCCCTACCGTCGGCGAGGGAAGCTGTCGGAAAAGCCGGGATCATCACGGCAAGGATCAGTATATATAACAGTATTTTTCTGTACCGTGCGGTCATGGTCATATCTCTCCCCCACATGCGTCAGGCAATATATTATAATACGTCCCGCCCGAAAATTCAATGTTTTCAGTAATATCAGGCGGCAATTGCCCATATGCTGTTAAGCGAATATGCGATTGGAGGGAAGCAAATGTTTAAAACGCCGATATTCAAAGGTTCATGCACGGCAATAGTCACGCCCTTCTGTGAAAACGGAATAGATTATGATAAGATGGCGGAGCTTATCGATTTTCAGTACGACAACGGCACGGCCGCTCTCGTCGTATGCGGCACCACAGGCGAAAACGCCACTATGAGCGCATATGAGCACGAGGAGCTTATAGAATTTGCGTGCAGGTATAACGACAAGCGGATGAAAATAATTGCCGGCGTTGGTAGCAACGACACGCAGAAAGCGCTTAAATTTGCAAAGTGCGCACTCAGGTGTGACGCCGACGGGATACTGATGGTCACTCCTTATTACAACAAGACCACGCAAAAGGGTCTTGTCGAGCACTTTACATACGTTGCCGACAGAGTAGATCTTCCGATGATCGTATACAACGTCCCGTCAAGAACGAGCATAGGTGTAAAGCTTGAGACCTACATTGAGCTTGCCGAGCATCCGAACATAAACGGAGTCAAGGAGGCCTCGGGAGACTTCAGTCTTTTTGCCATGACACGGGCCGCCTGCGAAGATGAGCTTTTCATATGGAGCGGAAACGATGATAACACCGTTCCAATGATGGCACTGGGAGCGCTGGGCGTAATATCGGTTGCATCAAATATCGTGCCTGGGGCAGTTGCAAAGCTTTGCGCACTGTGTCTTGAAGGCGACTTTGCCCAGGCGCAGCAGCTTTATTTCAAATACGCAAAGCTGTTTTCCGATCTGTTCATCGAGACAAATCCCATACCGGTCAAAACGGCGCTGAAGCTCATGGGCAATGACTGCGGCAAGCTGCGTCTGCCGCTTACGGATATGTCGGAAGCCCATCTGCAAACGCTTATCGAGACCATGCAGGACAGCGGTCTGAAGGTGAAAATATAAGGGGCGCAAGCTGCGCCCCTTCTTGATTACACCGTATTATTCCGGATAATGCGCCCTTACGCCGCCGATGAGCTTCGGGCGCGTATATGCCGCGTTGATCCCGGCCTCGCCGATTTTCTTAACCGAAAGCCTGAGCGGCACGGCGACATCCTTAAGATGCATACCGATGAGAGTATATCCGATGTCAAGCCCCGCCTTCGCTTTGACGTGTTCGACGACCACCGGATCCTTCATCTTATCATAAGCCGCCGTCGCAAACGAGCCGCCGGCCTTCGGCATGGGTCTTACGCATACCTCGTCCAGCATATACTTCTCCGCCGCCTCACGTTCGATGACCAGCGCCCTGTTGAGATGCTCACAGCACTGCGCGGCAAGGTAAAGCCCGTGCTCGGACAGCGCTGCAATTATCGTCTCCGCGACGACCAGCCCCGCCTCGGGTGACGAGCCTTTTCCGATATGCTCTCCCAATATTTCGCTCGACGAGCACCCGACCGCAACGATGTCACCGGCTTTAAGTGCAGACTTTTCAATAAGCTCATTGACCGCCTTTTCGGTTTCTGTTCTTATGTTCTCATACATATATATCATCTCCGTATTTTGTCACTGAGTAAAGCATTATCATTTCTGCCGATATTATACCACTCTTCGCTCAATTTGACAACACACGCTGATCATAGTATAATATAAGAGCAATTCTACAAAATGTGAGGTGTTTCAACGTGAAACGACTGTTAACTTTCGTTCTCGCATTGGCCATGATCCTCTGCCTCTTCTCCGGCTGCGGCAAGGATGACGGCAATGCTGCCGCCCCCGATGTCGATGAGGGCGGTTTAAACAAGCATGAAGTGGTCAGCGGCCCTGTAAATCCGCTTACCGGCGAGACGGTCAGCGAAGACGCGAGCGACCTGCGCCCTTACTGCGTTATGATAAACAACCATCCTGCGGCCCGGCCTGCGATCGGACTTTCTCAGGCCTCTATCGTTTACGAGGCTCTTGCCGAGGGCGGTCTGACCCGTATGATGGCTATTTTCACCGATGTTGACGGAATAACGATCGGTTCTATCCGCAGCGCCAGACCCTACTTCATCAGCATGGCGCAGGCCTACGACGCGGTTTATGTCCACGCCGGCGGCAGTGAGCAGGCTTATTCCGACATTAAGACGCTCGGCATCAACAACATTGACGGTGTCCGCGGCAGTCGCCCCGGCGAGGCTTCAAGCTATTACCGCGACAAGACCCGCCTCAGCGAAGGCAGGAATCTTGAGCACACTCTGTTTGCAAACGGCAGCGATCTTGCAAGCTTTGCAAAGAACAACTATGAGCTGAAGCATGCCGACAGCTATGATACGAGCTACGGCCTCAGCTTCAGCCCCGATGCTGTTTCCCAGTGCAGCAAGTCCTCTACCGATTTCACCGTTTACTATTCCGGATACAGCACCGAATTCAAGTACAGCTCTGACAAGAACTGCTACAACGCATTCATCGACGGTGATGAATATATCGACGGCGGCAACAACAGCTCCATTGATTTTGCCAATGTTATCGTGCTTAATATCCCCAGCCAGTCGGTAGACAGCTACGGACGTCAGGCAATGGAGATGACAGGCTCCGGCAGCGGCTATTTCTTCACCGGCGGTAAGTATGTCGAGATCAATTGGGCTCGCGCCGACCGTGCGGATAACTTCCACTACACTTTGAAGGATGGCACTCCCCTTAATCTCAGCATCGGCAAGACCTTTATAAGCATTGCTCCTCTGGACAAAACCGAGGGCCTTGTTTTCAACGCTTAAACCGGACAAAAAACAGCCGTTATGCAGTTAACTGCATAACGGCTGTTTTTATTTTTCAAAGTAGCGACGTGTTGTTTCGGCGTCATGCTGTATCTGTGCCGAAAGCTCATCGGCACTGTCGAACTTGCGCTCCGGCCTGAGAAAACCAAACAGCTCGATCCGCACGGTGGCGCCATAAAGATTTCCCGAGAAATCAAGCAGATAGCTCTCCACGCTGACATGATTTTCATCGCTGACAGTCGGTCTGACACCGATATTGGTAACGGATATATACTCCCGTCCGTCATCCAGATATGCCTTTGCTGCATAAACGCCGTATCTCGGCACAATGACGCCCTCCGGAATGCGCATATTTATCGTCGGCGAGCCGATCTTCGTGCCGAGATGGTAGCCGCTGCGCACGGTATCGGTCAGGGTGTGGGGTCTGCCCAGGTATTCATTGGCTTTTTCAATATTGCCGTCTTTTATCAGCTCACGGATAAGAGTTGAGCTCACAACCGTACCGTCACGGCAGACAGCCGGGATTATATCGCAGCCGACACCGCGCTGCTCACAATGAGCCTTAAGCTTCTCGGCAGTTCCGAGTCCTTTATACCCTAAGCAGAAATCATGCCCGACCACGATCCAAGCGAGGTTCATTTCATCGATCAGCTCGTCGATGAATTCCTGCCAATCCATGTGCATTACCTTTTGGCTGAAGTGGATAAACAGGATATCCTCTATTCCAAAGCAGCGTTGTATAATGCTTTCCCTGTCGCAAGCGCTGTTTATAAGCGGGATATTCTTCTTGAAAACAAGCGTATCCGGGTGGATGTCAAAGGTCAACACCGACGGGACTGCTTCTATCTCCGCAGCGCGCTCTTTTGTTTTGTTCAGAAGCGCCGCATGCCCCACATGGATACCGTCGAAGAATCCAAGCGCCATCGCTTTTTTATTATCTGTCATATCAAACCTCAAAAAAGTTTTTTACGGTTTTAAGCTTACCGGCGTTTACATCGCCCAGCAGCAAAAACTCGCCGCTTTCAGAGTATACCCGAAATCTGCCGTCAGGAGCGGCGGTACTAATTACATTGCCGTTTTTAAGCTTCTTTTCGTCATCGGCATCCACTCTCAGCTCCGGATATCCGGCAAAAAGAGTGTCTGTGGGAAGCAGAAGCTTATCTGCCTCTCCCCTGTCCGCCGCCTCCTGAACCTCAGAGATAGTATAAGCATCCTCAATCGAAAAGACGCCGGACTTTATTCTGCGCAGGCTGCTCATGCATCCTCCGCAGCCCAGAGCCGCACCTATATCGTGGCACAGGGTACGAATGTATGTACCTTTTGAGCATACGACATCGAGAATATAGTCATCATCAGATCGGCCTGTTATCTTAAGGCCGAAAACCGTGATATGCCTGGGCTTGCGCTCTATGCTCTCGCCTTTTCGGGCAAGCTCATAAAGCTTCTTTCCGCCGATTTTGACGGCGGAATACATCGGCGGTATCTGCTCAAGCCCACCCTTAAAGCGTTCGAGCACATTCCTTACCTCCGGCTCGTCCGGTATACCGCTTCCTTCGCTTACTATTCTTCCGGTAATATCCTGAGTGTCGGTGCTCATTCCCAATCTGAGCCCTGCAACATATTCTTTTCTGTCTGCCTCGGCAAACTCGACCGCCCTTGTAGCCCTGCCGACAAACACGACAAGAAGCCCCGTGGCAAGCGGGTCAAGGGTACCGGAGTGTCCTATCCTTCGCTCATGCAGGATACCGCGGAGCTTGCCCACCACATCATGGCTCGTCCATTCCTGAGGCTTGTCAATAAGAATGATGCCGTTCATCAAAGCACCTCTAAAGCAGCGCGAACCAGCATTTCGCGGGTCTCCTCCGGCGATGCGTCCACCGAGCAGCCGGAGGCCATTTTGTGTCCGCCGCCGCCGAAACGGGCGCACAAAGCCGAGCAGTCAAAGCCCGGGTGCGACCGGGCCGATACCTTGCATCTGCCCGGCGCAAGCTCTCTTATGACAAGGCTCAGAACGCAGCCCTCTACCCTGCCGGGTATACCCGCGATATCATCGCAGTCATTTTCCGTCGCGCCGGCTTCCTGCATCATTTTTTCGGTTACTGTCGCTGCCACGATTTTGCCGTCGGCATAGAACTTAAGCCCCGAGCAGATAAGCCCCTCGAGAACTATCCTCGCCTTTGATACCTGTCGGAACAGGTCAAAGTTGAGCTTTTGCACCTGCGCGCCATAACCGACAAGCTCACTTGCCGCTGCAAAGGTCTCGGCTGTTACATTTGCGTATCTGAAGCAGCCGCAGTCGGTGGAAACGGCCATATATAAAAGGCTTGCTTCTTCGGGGCTCACATCGCCGCAGAGCGCTTTTATAACTTCGAGCACTATCTCCCCGCACGATGCCTTGCCTGCATTTAAAAGGAGCTCATCGGCATAGTGCGAATTTGAAGGATGATGGTCTATACACAGCTGCACAGCGCCCTCAAAACCGCTGCAGAGCATATGCTTTTCCGCAGCGTCAACAGCCACGGCGCAGTCGTACGCAAAGCTATCTTCAATGTACGAGGAAACATATTTATAATACTTTTCGGTGATATCAGGATTTTTATATAAGGCCGCGTTCTTACCGCACCTTCGCAGGGCAGAGCACAGAGCTGCCGCGCTTCCCAGTGTATCTCCGTCGGGACGGACATGGGTCAGAAGCAGGATATTATCCCGTGCTTTGAGCCATTCGGCGCATTCAACAACGTTCATAGCTCTTCCTCTTCCTCATCGTCCCGGATATCGAGGCTGTTTATGAGCTCGTTTATATGCGCGCCGTATTCGATGCTGTGGTCAATCTCAAAGCTGAGCTCCGGCGTATTGCGCAGCTTCAGGGAATTTCCAAGCTCTCTTCGCAGCCAGCCTGACGCTGATTTGAGCCCCTTCTTGAAATCCTTTTCATTATGCATTCCCATGACGGAGAGCCAGATCTTTGAATAACGCATATCACCCGTCGTCTCGACTCTGGTAACGCTTATCATGCCCTGATTTACTCTGGGGTCCTTTATCTCGCGGAGCAGCTTGCTCATAACAAGCTGAATATCGTCATTGGTTCTTGCAAGCTTATTTGAAGGCATATTTTTCCTCCTCATTTGGCTTTGGGCGGTCAGTCCGACCGCCCAATTTTATCATACTTTAATTTGCTCCATAACGAAGCATTCTATTATATCTCCGACCTTGATATCGTTGAATTTTTCGACCTGCATACCGCACTCATAGCCGCTGGCGACCTCTTTAACGTCATCCTTGAAGCGGCGCAGAGACGCAAGCTCGCCCTCGTGGACGACGACATTGTCGCGCAGAACGCGGACAGAGCAGCCGCGCTGGATCTTTCCGTCCTGCACATAGCAGCCGGTGACCGTTCCGACCTTGGAGACCTTGTAGGTTTCGCGAACCTCGGCGTGGCCAATGATGACCTCCTGGAATTTGGGAGCGAGCATGCCCTTCATGGCGGCCTCGATCTCGTTTATGCAGTCATAGATAACGCGGTACATACGCATATCGACATTCGCTCTGACGGCGCTGTCACGCGCTGCGTTATCGGGGCGGACGTTAAATCCGACAATGATGGCACCTGAAGTCGCCGCCAGCATAACGTCGGACTCATTGATGGCGCCGACACCGCTGTGGATAACCTTTACGCGCACCTCTTCGTTCGTGATCTTCTCCAGAGAGGCCTTGACGGCTTCCGCGGAGCCCTGAACGTCGGCCTTAACGATAATGTTGAGATTTTTCATCTCACCGGCCTGGATCTGGCTGAACAGATCCTCAAGGCTTACCTTCTTGCTGCTGCCGAAGGCTGCGTTCTTCTGCTGGGTCTTGCGCTCCTCAACCAGCTCGCGGGCCATGCGCTCATCGTCAACGGCGTTGAAGATATCGCCGGCGCTGGGTACCTCGGACATACCCGAGATCTCAACGGGAACGGAGGGGCCTGCCTCGGTTATGCGGACACCCTTGTCGTTTATCATGGTGCGGACACGGCCTACGGCGGTGCCTGCGATAATAATATCTCCGAGCCTGAGCGTACCGTTCTGAACAAGAACGGTCATGATCGGGCCGCGTCCCTTGTCGAGCCTCGCCTCAATGACGGTGCCCTTGGCTGCACGATTGGGATTAGCCTTGAGCTCCTGCACCTCGGCAAGAATAACAAGGTTCTCAAGCAAATTATCTATTCCCATGCCGGTCTTGGCGGATATCGGGCAGACAATGGTCTCGCCGCCCCACTCCTCGGGAACGATGTCATATTCGGTGAGCTGCTGCTTTATGCGCTCGGGATTTGCGCCGACAGTGTCCATCTTGTTTATTGCAACAACGAGGGGTATACCGGCGGCTTTGGCATGATTTATGCTCTCAACGGTCTGCGGCATGATGCCGTCGTCTGCAGCGACAACAAGTATCGCAATATCCGTTACCATTGCGCCGCGGGCGCGCATGGAGGTGAATGCCTCATGACCCGGAGTGTCAAGGAAGGTGATGGGGCTTCCGTTTATCTCGACCGTATATGCGCCGATATGCTGCGTGATACCGCCGGCTTCACCGGAGGCGACATTTGCATGGCGGATGTAGTCGAGCAGCGAGGTCTTGCCGTGGTCAACGTGACCCATGACAACAACGACAGGCGCACGTCCGACAAGATCCTCGGCCTTGTCTTCATGGTCGTCAATGAGGCGCTCCTCGACCGTCACAACTACTTCCTTCTCGACCTTGCAGCCGAGCTCCATTGCGACAAGCGCCGCGGTGTCATAGTCGATGACGTCGGATACGGATGCGAAAACGCCGAGCTTGATGAGCTGCTTTATTACCTCTCCGGCGGTCTTCTTCATGCGTGAGGCAAGCTCGCCGACATTGATCTCATCGGGAATGGAGACCTTGAGCTGCTGCTTTTTCGCGATCTCAAGCTGCAGCTTCTGCATCTTGTCGCGCTCCTCCTGACGGCGCTTCGCCGAAGCCGCCTGGCTTTGCTGACGCTGCTTGGACTTATTGACGATCTTTTCCTTGCCGCCCTTTCGGTCGCGCTCACGGCCTTTTTCGCCTGCCATATTGTCAAACTTCTCGTCGTATTTTGCAATGTTCACGGCGGCGCTGCCGCGGGTATCTATAACGCGCTTCTCCGCGACCTGTCTCGGAACATGGGGCTTATTCTCCTTTTCCTTCTTCTGCGGAGCGGGAGCCGACTCCTCGGCCTTTGCCGGAGAATTCTCCTTCTTTACCTCTGCGGGCTTTGCCTCAGCCTTGGGCGCGGCATTGAAGATCTCCTCAATACTTGCAACCTGATTATGCTGAGTCATGTACTCAAATATTATATCAAGCTCCTCATTTTCAAGAACCTGCATATGATTTTTAGGAGTAGTCGCATAATCGGTCAGTATCTGAGTGATTACCTTGGATGTGGAGTTAAAGTCCTTTGCTACCTCGTGTACTCTGTATTTAATCATGCTCATGCATTATTCCTCCTCTTGCCTATCCTCTTGTTTTTTTCGTGTGCCGACCTTTCCCGCCTGCGCTGCTTTTCCCGTGCAAGCTCCGCAGCTATCTTCTGCGCGGTCTCGTCATACATACCGGGTGATATCAGCTGAAGCAGTTTTATAAAAGAATCCGCAAAGCCTAAATCACATACAGCCGCCATCGAGCAGCCGCTCTTGCCGACGTGCGCCGAGATCTCCTCTTTCTGGAACGGTACGGTTATAAGCGGTATGCCCTTGCCGTATACAAATCCTTTCGCGCGGCTCTTGGCATTGTCCGATGCGTCGGACGCCAGGATCAGGAGCTTGGCAGAGCCCGACCTTGCGGCGGCGCCGGTATCGGTCTCTCCTATCTGCACCGCGTTTGCCTTGCGCATAAGCCCCAGAAGGTTAAGCGCTTTTTCCTTCATTGTCCCGCCTCCATCTGTTCGGAGAGTGCTTTATACACCTCGTCGGGTATCTGAGCGGAGAAAGCTTTTTCAAGAGCCCTTGCCTTTATCGCCTTTTTAAGACATTCGGCATTCGGGCAGATATACGCCCCTCTTCCGGGCGCCTTGCCCTTAAAATCAAGGCTGATATCACCTTCCGGCGATTTGACCGCACGGATCAGCTCACGCTTCGGTTTCATTTCCCGGCAGCCCAAGCACTGCCTCATGGGTATTTTTTTCTGCACCTCGGCTGCCTCCTTTTTCTTATGCCTCGGATTCGGGCTTGATATCTATTTTATATCCGGTGAGTCTTGCGGCAAGACGTGCGTTCTGGCCCTCCTTGCCTATGGCAAGCGAGAGCTGGCTGTCCGGAACGATAACGCGGCAGCTTTTGCCGTCTTCGAACATGGTCACGCTGATGACCTCAGAGGGGGCCAGCGCGGCGGCTATATACTCCTCGGGAGTCTCGCTGTACTTAATTATATCTATTTTCTCGCCGCCGAGTTCATCAACGATGCTCGCAACGCGGCCGCCCTTGGGACCGACGCAGGAGCCGATGGGATCAACGTCGGCGTCGGTGGACCATACCGCCATCTTGGTGCGGCTGCCGGCCTCGCGGGCAATGGATTTAATCTCAACTGTACCGTCGAATATTTCGGGGACCTCGAGCTCAAACAGGCGCTTGACAAGGCCCGGGTGAGTGCGGCTGATAAGGACCTGAGGCCCCTTGGAGGAGTTTCTGACCTCGACGACGTAGACCTTGATGCGGTCGCCCTCCTTGAGGGGCTCGGTCTTGATCCTCTCGTTGGGGGCCAGCATCGCCTCGGTATACTCGCTGTTAGAGCTGATGCGGATGGAAACGCTTCCCGTCCTCGGCTCAATGCGGGATACAACGCCGGTGAGGATCTCATGCTCCTTGGAGGTGAACTCCTCATAGATGATGCCGCGCTCGGCCTCGCGGATACCCTGGATGATGACCTGCTTTGCAGCCTGCGCCGCAATGCGTCCGAATTTCTTGGTCTCAACGGGGACCTTTATCGTATCGCCGAGCTTTGCTCGCTTGGTGATCTTCTTCGCGGCCTCTATATCGATCTCAAGCGCCGCGTTCTCGACCTGCTCAACAGCGATCTTGTTGATGTACATCTCGATGCGCTTTCTGCTCTCGTCCAGCAGTATTTCGACATTATCTGCACACTCGGGATTATCACGGCGAAAAGCAGCCTGCATCGCCTGCTTTATCTTGTCATACATATAATCTCTGGGTATTCCCTTTTCTTTTTCAAGATCCTCAATTGCGGAAAAGAATTCTGCATT